>Ga0209812_10000092_pt1 | contig 82602 bp, 80 predicted proteins | sample JI71714BDNA_FD_187502 | JGI IMG/M metagenome (GOLD analysis project Ga0209812, IMG submission 187502) | Wastewater effluent complex algal communities from Wisconsin, to seasonally profile nutrient transformation and Carbon sequestration -... | ecosystem: Engineered > WWTP > Effluent > Algae... | reverse complement strand
TCACCCGCATTTTGTAGGCGTCGAATATTGTTTTTTTTGAAATCGCACCGAATGTCTTCTATGTATTTGTTTGAATACCCCTATACAATTAATTGTAGGGTCGCATAGCCCGGAGGGCTTAAACTTTTCATAGCCCCGGGTGCTAACCCGGGGTAATGCGTCCCCCAATGCCCCCACCAACCCCGAAGGGGTTGAACTATACCCGGTAAAAAAGAAAAATTTTCACCATAAAGGCGACGGTTAAACTTTGATTTCACAACTGAATTACTTTACAATGGCCCCGGAAATAACACCGGATTTTTTTAAACAAAACCTTATTTTATGAGCACCTACCGTCAGATTTATTATCACCTTGTCTTTGGAACAAAATTCAGGGAATCATCCATTAATCCTGCTGCTGAAAAACAACTTTACAACTACATGTGGGGTATTGTGAAAGCACAAAAATGTAAACTATATCAGATAAATGGTATGCCGGATCATGTTCATTTGTTAACTGATCTTCACCCTTCAATGTCGCTAAGTAATTTTGTGAAGGAGATCAAAGTTTCCAGTAGTATGTGGATGAAAAAGTCCGGGCTTTTCCAATCTTTTTTGGGCTGGCAGGAAGGGTATGGTTCTTTTACCTGTTCAGAAAATGAAAGAGACCGGATAATCGGCTATATAAAAGGCCAGAAACTACATCATTCAACAGAAACCTTTGAAGAAGAATACAGAAGGTTGCTTCAGGAACACCATATCAATTTTGAAGAGAAATACCTTTTTTAAAGTTCAACCCCATTGGGGTTGCAGGACATTTATATCACCTTGTACCCCGGGTTGGCACCCGGGGCTATGAATGGTTCAACCCCATTCGGGGTTAGTCGTTGAAGACAAATCACCCGCATTTTGTAGGCGTCGAATATTGTTTTTTTGAAATCGCACCGAATGTCTTCTATGTATTTGTTTGAATACCCCTATACAATTAATTGTAGGGTCGCATAGCCCGGAGGGCTTAAACTTTTCATAGCCCCGGGTGCTAACCCGGGGTAACGCGTCCCCCCTATGACCTCACCAACCCCGAAGGGGTTGAACTAATATCCACTAATAAATGCAATAAAAAAAGGCCGCCAGTGGCGACCTTTTATATTGAATTTTTATTTCTTTACCGGTTCATACTCGCCAAAAACTCTTCGTTGCTCTTGGTGCCCTTCATACGATTCTGCAGTTCGCGCATGGCTTCTTCGGTATTCATGTCAGTGAGATAAACACGAAGGAGGTTCATACGTTGCAACACATCGCGTTCCAGCAACAGGTCGTCGCGACGGGTACTGGAGGCCACGATATCGATGGCAGGGAAAATCCGTTTGTTGGAAAGGCGACGATCCAGTTGCAATTCCATGTTACCGGTTCCTTTGAATTCCTCGAAGATCACTTCATCCATCTTGCTTCCGGTATCCACCAGGGCGGTCGCGATAATGGTGAGGGAACCTCCGTCTTCAATTTTACGGGCGGCACCAAAAAACTGCTTGGGTTTTTGCATCGCGTTTGCTTCCACACCACCGGATAATACTTTACCGGATGCAGGAGCCACGGTATTGTGGGCACGGGCGAGACGTGTAATAGAATCCAGGAGGATCACTACATCATGTCCGCACTCTACGAGACGCTTTGCTTTTTGCAGGGCAATGGTAGACACTTTTACGTGTTTCTCAGCCGGCTCATCAAAGGTAGACGCGATCACTTCGCCTTTAATGCTCCGTTCCATATCGGTTACCTCTTCCGGACGCTCATCCACCAGCACCACCATCAGGTAGCACTCGGGGTGATTCTCCGCAATGGCATTGGCCACGGCTTTCAGCAACATGGTCTTACCGGTTTTCGGCTGGGCCACGATCAATCCACGTTGTCCTTTACCAATAGGAGTAAAGAGGTCCATGATCCGGGTGGAATAATCAGAGGCGGTAGTAAAGAGATTCAGTTTTTCGAAAGGGAACAAAGGCGTGAGGTAGTCGAAAGGAACGCGGTCGCGTACTTCTTCGGGACTCTTGCCATTGATCGTATCCACTTTCAGTAAAGCGAAATATTTTTCACCTTCTTTTGGCGGACGTACAGATCCGTGTACGGTATCACCGGTTTTTAAACCGAATAACTTGATCTGTGAAGGAGATACATATACGTCGTCGGGAGAAGATAAGTAGTTGTAGTCGGAGGAACGGAGGAAGCCATATCCATCGGGCATCATTTCCAATACACCTTCGCCAAGGATCACCCCATCAAATTCCACATTGAACTGCTGTTCACGGCGGGGAGGATAGAATTTATTCTGTTGATTCGTATTTTCACCCGCCTGCTGGCTGGCTTCATTCAGAATGGCTTGCGCCAGTTGTTCGGTTTTACTATCAAGAACGATTTCAGCATTGTTATTTTCAGAACCATTTTGTTGTTCCTGATCGGGTTCGTTATCCTGTTGCTGTGTTTGTTCTGCCGTACTGTTTCCGTCAATCTGTGGCTTTTCATCCGGTTTCTTCCGGGCTTTCTTCACAGGGGCTTCTTTTTTTATGGGCATATTGGGTTTTTTAGGGGCGGGTTTCTCCTCTCCACCGCTTTCCACCACGGCTTCTTCGCTGCCGCCGGTGCTGGTGCTGGTTTTTACAATACGCTTACGTTTGCCGTCATCGGCAGGTTTGGCTCCTTTAGAACCGGCAATCGCCTGGCTGTCAAGAATCTTATAAACCAGATCCTGTTTACTCAGCTTTTTGGCATTGGGGATTTTCAGCTGCTCGGCTATATCCAGCAGTTCAGGAACGAGCATGTCGTTCAGTTGGAGAATGTCATACATAAAAAAAACTTGAGGTTAGTCAAAACTCGTGGTCACCAATCTTGTAATGTGAAAATTTGAGTTAAATTGAACGAAACAGGCAGGTAAATGATGAGCCAAATGCTATGGAGAGCTAAACTTATCGGCCTCTTTCCGCTGCAAGTATACAGCTAATTCGGCAAAACCAAAAATTTTTACCCGCTTTATCCACTAAGTATCTTCAGACATTATACAGAATTACAAGGGTTTACGTTAAAAACCCCGCTCCCGCTCAATGCTGACTTTCATGCTTTACCTTTGCCCCTCGGAAAAAACGACGATATGTTCAACAAACGAATCAAGATCAGGGAACTGCTGGCCACCGAGCCGGCCGGACAAGAAGTAACCGTAATGGGATGGGTGCGTACCTTCCGCAACAACCAGTTTATTGCATTAAATGATGGAAGCACCAATAACAATCTTCAAGTAGTATTAGAGCTGGGAAAATTTCCGGAAGAAACACTGAAGCGGATCACTACTTCTGCTTCGTTGAAAATAACCGGTACGATTGTTCCCTCATTGGGAAAAGGACAGAAAATGGATCTGAATGCCGCTACACTTGAAGTATTGGGTGACAGCGATGCAGAGAAATATCCCCTGCAACCGAAAAAACATTCGCTGGAGTTTCTCCGGGAGATCGCTCACCTGCGATTCCGTACCAATACGTTCGGATCGGTATTTCGTGTTCGCCACTCACTGGCATTTGCTATTCATCAATTCTTCAATGAAAAAGGATTTGTGTATATGCACACACCGATCATCACGGCCAGTGATGCGGAGGGGGCCGGTGAAATGTTTCGCGTTACTACTTTACCGATTGATGGGACGGCTCCGAAGAATGAAGATGGCAGTATCAATTTTAAAGAAGACTTTTTTGGCCGCAGCACCAACCTTACTGTAAGCGGACAGCTTGAAGGAGAACTGGGTGCCACTGCCTTTGGGGAGATTTATACATTTGGTCCCACCTTCCGTGCTGAAAACAGCAATACCACCCGCCACCTGGCCGAGTTCTGGATGATTGAACCGGAGATGGCATTTTATGATCTCGAAGACAATATGAATCTCGCTGAGGAATTCATCCGTTATATTATCAAATATGCCATGGAGCATAACCGCGAAGACCTCGAGTTCCTGTCACAGCGGCTGGCGGAGGAAGAGAAAGCATTACCACAGGACAAGCGGAGTGAAATGGGCCTGATTGAAAAACTGGAGTTTGTACTGAATAATAATTTTGAACGCCTCACGTATACAGACGCGATTGAGATACTCCGGGAGAGCAATCACAATAAGAAAAAGAAATTCCAGTACCCCGTTACCGGCTGGGGAATGGATCTGCAGAGTGAACATGAACGTTTCCTGGTGGAGAAACATTTTAAAAAACCGGTCATCCTTTATAACTACCCTGCGGCGATCAAAGCATTTTACATGCGTCAGAATGATGGGTGTGCGCCCGGACAACAAACAGTGGCGGCCATGGATATTCTGGCTCCCGGTATCGGTGAGATCGTTGGAGGTTCACAACGGGAAGAGCGCCAGGAAAACCTGGAAAACAGGATGAAAGAAATTGGTATCCCGGTAGAAGAACTCTGGTGGTACCTCGATACGCGTCGCTTTGGTACCGTACCACATGCCGGCTTCGGACTGGGCTTCGAGCGCATGGTGCAGTTTGTAACGGGTATGACAAATATCCGGGACGTGATTGCATTTCCGAGAACGCCGGGAAGCGCGGAATTTTAAGAGAAAGGAGAGTGGAGAGTGGAAAATGGAGAGTAGGAAATAGGAAGGGGGCAATAGTAATTACTGTTGCCCCCTTTCACTTTTTTCAGGATCATACATACTTGTCAACCTTTTAACTTGTCAACCTGTCAACTACTCGTGAACACACATCACCGGCACATGCGATTGATACACCAGCTGCTTGGAGGAACTGGGTTTGAATACGCCTTCCAGTAAGCGGTGTTTTTTAGGAATGGTGATAATAAGATCGAGGTTGTTTTTTTCTGCAAATTCATTGATGCCGTCTTCTATATCGGCATGTTCGATAAAATGGTAGAAAGGGTTGGCTTCCTCCAGTAAAGTATGCAGCAGTGCGGATTGTTCCGGCGTTTCGGGTTTGAAATGTTTATTGTGATAGTCCACATTCAGCACATCGAGTTCCGCGTTAAATTCTTTTACAAAATCAACAATGAAATGCGTGGGCGTGGTTTTCACCACATCCTTGAAGTCGCAGGCAAATCCGATTTTTTTAATTCCATTTCCAAATGTTTTACCGGGCGGGACACAAATCACCGGCCAGGTCAGGTGCCGGATCGCGGTGAGGGTATTGCTGCCAAAGAGGATACGCTCTACTCCGGAAGCCCCCTTGGTTCCCATGACTACTGCAAAAGGATTTATTTTATTGCATAGATTTTCCAGTTCATCGGCCACATTACCGAGCCGCGTTTCCGTATAAACTTTCAGACTGCCGGAAGTCAGGTGTTCCACTTCAGTTTTCAGGTGTGCAATTTGTTCCTCTGCTCCTTTGCGTAAATCTTCGATCGATACCAGCACAATGGGGGTATCGGTAAAACTAACCGGCACCTGGTATACATGCAATAATAAAATACTGGCGTTTATACTTTTGGCCATATCGATGGCATAGTGCATGGCGTTGGTGGCGATGGGTGAAAAATCAGTAGGAACAATAATGGTTTTCATTGCTGAAGGTTTGTCTTGAAGTTAACACAGTTATCGGAAAGATGTCATGACTGCTATCATTTATTGAAATGATTTTTTGTGGAAAAAAACGTCCACGGTGTCTGATTAATAAACAACACTTATGGCAAACATTGACAATGAAATGCCGGTACAACGGCACAGGGCCGGGGTTAGGCGACCCGTAAAACACCAGTTACGCATTGATATGACACCGATGGTGGATCTGGGTTTTCTCCTGATCAGTTTTTTTGTGATTACCACAGAGCTCAGTAAACCAACTGTTATGCCGCTGGCGATGCCGAAAGATGGCGGGGAGACTGACCTGGGGGAATCGTATGCATTCACTGTATTATTGGACAGCCGGCAAAATGCCTGGTATTATCATGGTAATTGGGCAGCGGCTGTGGCTAAGAAGGCTGTATTTCCGGTTAATGGAAGTAAGGAATTGCGCCAGAAAATTCAGGAGCGACAACAATGGCTGGACATTCATCCGGGTAAGGAGGGAAGGGCCGGACTGATGGTGCTGGTGAAATCTTCACCGGATGCATCCTATAAACAAGTGGTGGATGTGCTGGATGAAATGGCGATTAACCAGGTGAAAAAATATGCAGTCATTAAGCCGACATTAAGTGAGCTGGAGTGGATGAAAGCGTTTTAATAATAATAATTATTGCTTAGTCTGCTTAAGATAAGCGGCAATCCGTTGAGCTACATTATTACGGATATCCATATAATAAAGGTTGATATCTCCTACATGATAATTTTTGCTGCGGTACAGAAAGCTCCAGGGAAACCGGGGCTTTCTGGTATATAATAAACCGTCTTTAATCTGCGCATCCGTGCTTTTGCGGTAGAGTTTGTTATAACGGACCAGGGCGCCTTTATTCTGTTTGCGGCTGATAAACTCCGGTCCGGTGGTCCAGCTCAATGGGTTGGTGACTTTAACCGTATCGGTTTCTTTTGCTAAATAGGGAGGGCGATAGCCTTCGCGGAACGTTCTCCAGCTGCAAAAACAGCCCGTTTGCAAGGGGTCACTGCATACCGATAAGGTACTGAAGTAATGTCCGGGTACGGGCCAGCCAATGATATATGCCGTTACCAGCTGTTGGGCTAGTGGTTTGTCTTCAAAAAATTCTTTCAGTAAGCGTTCGCTCAGGAAGGCCCCCTGACTATGACCCGCAATGATGATGGGCCGGCCCTGGTTATGATAAGCGAGATAATAAATAAAAGCTGCTTTGATATCTGCATAAGCTAATTCAAAAGCGGCGATGCTTTTCGCTGTATCCGCACTATAGAAGTTCTGAATATGTGCCTGGCGGTAACGTGGGGCAAAAACGCGGCTTTGTTGATTGAACACGCTGGCCTGGTATAAGATGGTGCTATAATCGGTCTTTGCATTGATGTATGCATCGTCGATCAGGGCATTTGTAATTACAGAATCCTTCGCTTTAGTAAAAGTGGTTGGGTGCAGGAAGAACACATCAGCCAGGCTATCTCTTTTTTCATATTTAAGGAAAGCAGGTATACTGTCAGACGGGTCCTTTTTCCAGGGGTGGGCCGCCCAATAGTCAAGTTGGCTGAAATCCGGTGAACCCGAAGGGCTTTTGAACGGATACCTGGACCGGAAGGCCAGGTATTTATCGGCGCAGGCACTCAGGAGCAAAAGAAGGAAAATGGAGGAATAAAGGGTCTTTTTCATTGTAATCAGGGTAAAAATCGGGAAAAAACGCCGATTTATGAGATTTATCGCTCATCACGGCCTAAAACCATTCATAAAGAAACCAGGCCAGGTGAAAAGGGACAGATATCCAATAACGTGCAGATTAATAACATGTTATAATTTTTTCGGAACAGCGCCCTCTAAAATACCAAAAAAAATAAGGTACTTTGTTTTGCATAGTACCAAATATGACACTATCTTTGATTCAGATTCATTAAACTGAACAAGTATGAATATCGAAAACACTCAGAGCCAGATGCGGAAAGGGATACTGGAATTCTGTATTCTCTCCATCATACGCCGGGGTGAAGCCTATCCCAGTGATATCGTGGAGGAGATGAAGGCAGCCAATCTCCAGATCCTGGAGGGCACCCTGTACCCTTTGTTAACCCGTCTTAAGAATGCGAGTATGCTGACCTACCGATGGGTGGAAAGCAATTCGGGCCCGCCCCGTAAATACTTTTCCCTGACTGAAAAGGGAGAAGGATTTTACAAGGAACTGGAGCAGACCTGGAATGAACTCTCCAACGGGGTAAATGCCCTGACCAGTAAAAAACCCGAACACCCTTTTCAATACTAACCAACCAACTTCAACCAAATACGTGAATCATGAAAAAGATTATTAACATAAACCTCAGTGGCCGGGTCATCCCGATCGAAGATGCTGCTTACGAGCAACTGCAGGCCTATATTGAGAGTCTGCGCCGCTACTTTGCCCACGAAGAAAGCCGTGATGAAATCATCAATGATATAGAAAGCCGTATTGCGGAACTGATGAGCGAGAAAGTACGCAAGGGCGCTTCCTGTATTACGGATGCGGATGTGGAAGAAATTGCCACATCAATGGGAAGGCCGGAAGATTTTGAAGCGGAGGAAGTAAGTCCTGGTGGTGAGATACCCCTGAAAGGAAATACATCTTCCCAGAGCAATCAGCAACAATACCAGCAACAAAGCAGCAGTCATACCACCGGTGCCCCGCATGCCGAAAGGGAAAAAGCCCCGAAGGGTCGTTTGTACCGTGACACCAGTGATAAGTTTATCGGGGGTGTATGTAGTGGTATCGCCGCTTATATGAATGTGGATCCTGCCATTGTGCGTATACTTTTTGCCATCATCACTTTTGGTGGTTTTGGTTTTGGCTTCCTGGCCTATATCATCATGTGGATGATTTTACCGGCCAAAGACCTTGAAGAATATTCTGGTAAACGCCTGTTCCGTAATCCGGAAGAGAAAGTAATTGGCGGAGTTGCCAGTGGTTTAGCGGCTTATTTTGGCAAGAGCACATCTACCGTTCGGCTGATTTTCGCCGCCCCGATGATCCTCAATATTCTGTTCGGTACACTCAATGGATTCCGCTGGAATGATTTTGACCTGTTCTGGAATATTGGCTTCAGCTCGATCTCCGGAACCTTTATTCTGATCTATATTGTTCTCTGGATCGTATTACCTGAGGCCAGGACCACTTATCAGAAAATGGAAATGCGTGGAGAGAAAGTAGACGTGAACGCGATCCGCCAGAATGTAAAGGAAGGCGTGGATAATATGAAAGAACGGATGAAGGGTTGGGGCGATGAGGTGAAGGAAACCGCCCAGCAGTTTTCCAACAAAGCCAGAGAATTTTCAAATACCCGTGGCCGTGAGTTTGCCACAGAGGTTAATCAGTCAGTTCGCCGTACCGGTGGAATTGGCCATGCCATTGGGGTCTTATTTAAAGTGTTCTTCCTGTTTATTTTCGGCACCATTGCCTTTGCTTTGTTCATAGCCATGATTGCTGTACTGTTCAGTATTCCGCAGTGGTGGGGACTGAATGAGTTTCTCTGGTCCAGCAGCTGGCAGCAGGTATATGCCTGGGGCACATTGATCTTTTTTATGTTGGTCCCCCTGATTGCTTTTATTGTATGGGTGGTTAGACGTATTATGAATGCCCGGGCCGGCAGCACTTATCTCGGCTGGACCTTTGGCGCGATGTGGACCCTGGGATGGATTTCACTGGTCCTGCTGATCACCAGTATCAGCCGCGATTTTGCCCAGAGTGATTTTAAGGATAATGATCCTCCAATTACATTCAGTACTCCGAAAGGTAAACTGGTGGTAACAGTAGCTCAGCCCGAACTGGAATATACCGGTAACTATGGATGGATCGACGGTGATATCAATGGCTGGGATTTTACCGGCGACAGTATGCGACTGGCAAATGTATGGTTTGATGTAAGCGCCTCTCCCGATTCACTGTATCATTTGACCGTTCGTCGTGTGGCCAATGGACGTACGGATGAGGAAGCAAAGATCCGCGCCGCCGAGTTTACTTATACTACACTCCTGCAGGACAGCCTGCTTGACCTGGCCAGCAGTTATTCCATAGGTAAGAACAGTAAATACAGAATACAACAGGTGGGAATCCTGATCCAGGTGCCGAAAGGAAAGAAAATCCGCTTTGATGCTTCGGTGACCGATAAACTGAATATTGGCCGGGTAACAGTAAACCGTCGCAACCGTCGTAATATGGGAATTTCAATAGAGAATGACTATGATTTTTCCTTTATGACCGGCGTGGATTATACCATGGGTATTGATGGTAAACTGCAGCAGGATGGGTTGAAGCAATCCGATGTAACACCCCGCCGATCCAACACCGGAAGTTATCGCTATAACAGCGCTGATACGGTTGCCCCGGTGACCACTCCTGAGGAAGAAGCCCAAAAGCAACTTGAAGAAGAGAAAAGAAAGATCCGCGAGGAAAGCGAGCGGAAAATAAAAGAACTGGAAGAGAAGGCCAAAGCGGCTAAACCCGTTTCATTGCTGAAGAAGAAGAAAGACACCCATATCGAAGGCGATATTGTCGGCATACCTTCTCCTGTGGGCTCACTGGTCTTATAAAGAAACTGAACCGAGGTTGAAGTCCCGTTTTACGGGATGGTTGGCAGACCGTTGAAGTCCGGTCTGCCGGAAGACTCCCCCCAGGGGAGTCTTTCTCTATTAATACCTATCGCTTAATCGCTTAACTTTGCTCACCTTTTAAGAATAAACTATGTCTGTAAAAAACACCCCCTTTACTGAAAAACATATTGCCCTTGGTGCTAAAATGGCCCCCTTCGCCGGATATAACATGCCGATTTCTTATACCGGTATTAACGATGAACATGCTGCCGTGCGTAAAAATGCAGGAGTATTTGATGTAAGCCATATGGGTGAGTTTATTTTAAAAGGGGAAAAAGCACTGGACCTGATTCAGCGGGTGACCAGCAACGATGCCTCCAAACTGAAAAACGGACAGGCGCAGTATAGCTGTCTGCCCAATGCCGAAGGCGGTATTGTGGATGATCTGCTGGTGTATTGTGTGGAAGAAAACAAAGTGTATATGCTGGTGGTGAACGCTTCGAATATTGAGAAAGACTGGAACTGGATCAGTCAGCACAATACGGAAAATGCAGATATGCAAAATATATCTGAGCGAACCTGTCTCCTTGCCATTCAGGGTCCCAATGCCACCAAAATACTGCAGCCGCTCACCGAACTGGATATCATCAACCTGAAATACTACACGTTTGTCAAAGGCGTATTTGCCGGCGTGGAGAATGTACTGATCAGTGCCACCGGGTATACCGGAGCAGGAGGGGTTGAAATTTATTTTGAAGACAAAGACGGAGCTGCCGATAAGATATGGGAAGCGATTTTTGCTGCCGGTGGTCCACAGGGATTAAAGCCGATCGGACTGGGCGCCAGAGATACCCTCCGTCTTGAAATGGGCTTCTGTCTCTATGGCAATGATATCGATGATACTACTTCCCCGATTGAAGCGGGATTGAGCTGGATTACCAAATTCACCAAGGAGTTTACCTCAAAGGAAATATTCGCGAAACAAAAAGCCGAAGGGGTAAGCCGGAAATTGGTGGGATTTGAAATGATTGATAAAGGCATTCCCCGTCATGGCTATGAAATCAAGGATGCGGATGGTAATTCTCTGGGAGTGGTCACCTCCGGAACCCAGTCTCCCAGCCTGGCCAAAGCCATCGGGATGGGATATGTACGAACTGATTTTGCGGGAATTGATGCGACTATTTACATCCAGGTACGGGATAAGCTCCTGAAAGCCAAAGTGTCCAAAATTCCTTTCACGGCCTAAACCGTGGTCTTGTTTTTGCATAAGGGAGGTATCCTGTGTAGCAGGTACTATGAATAAACCTTTTTTGCCATGCCAACGATCCATCTTACCACTTTTATAGCCGCCCCTTACAATGTGGTCTTTGACCTGAGCCGTCATATCGGACTGCACAAGGAGTCCATGTCAAAGTACAAGGAAGAGGCGGTGGCCGGAACGCGCTTCGGACTTATTGAGAAAGACGAAACAGTGACCTGGAAAGCGCGGCATTTTTTCAAAGAGCGGCTGATGCGGGTAAAGATCAGTGAACTGAAGCGCGGCGATATGTTTATCGATGAACAGATGCAGGGGGATTTTAAAATGATGAAACACGAACATTATTTCAAACCCTGCGAAAACGGCACGATCATGATCGACCTATTTCATTTTGAAACACCGTATGGGATGCTGGGCCGGTGGTTCAATGCCCTTTATCTTACCAACTACATGCGAAGGCTGCTGGAACAGCGAAACAAAACAATACAGGAATATGCAGAGAGCGATAAGTGGAGAAAGCTGCTGATTAGATGACCAGCGTCCCCGCTTATTTTGCTCTACAGAAGAGAATAACAGATGGCGCGGGAGACACTGGTCTATAAATGCATTATTTTTGCAACTAACTATGAGTCAGAAACCCACCCTCCATACATCAATCTCTCCGGCTTTATTACATCTCTACGACCTGAGTAACAGTGTGGTCGTGATCATTGATGTATTCCGCGCCACGTCTACAATCGCTTCTGCTTTATATAATGGGGCAAAATGTGTGATACCGGTGGATTCGGTACCCAAGGCCATTGAAATCAGCCGTAATATTGATGGTATTGCCGCCGGTGAACGTGATGGTATGATTGCGGAAGGACTGCAACATGGCAATTCCCCGCTTGAGTATAGCCGGGAGTTTATAGAAAATAAAACACTGGTACTCACGACAACCAATGGCACCCGTTTATTACAGATGGCGCTTGACCGCAATGCGGATACCATTGTATCCGGGTCTTTTCCCAATCTTACGGCCGTATGTGATTTCCTCGTTAAGGAGAAAAAGAATGTGGTGCTGGGTTGTGCCGGCTGGAAGGACCGGTTTAACCTGGAGGACACTTTGTTTGCCGGTGCGGTGATCAACCGGCTTGCCAAACAATTCACGATTCACTGCGACAGTTCGCTGATGGCCGAAACCATGTATGGAAAGTATAAAAACAAACTGACTGATTTTGCGCCGAAACTTACGCATTATCACCGCCTGGTGGAACGCTTTGGACTGATAGAAGATATTAACTTTTGCCTCACGCCCGATCTGGCCAATGTACTGCCGGTATACACCGAAGGGAAGCTGATTGTGAAATAAAAAAAGGCATTAAAGGTACTTCATTTTCCGGTCATATATCCGGAAAAAAATTAATTTTTTATTTCAGCCATTTCACGAGGAATTCCGCTTTTTAATCATTTAGATTTGCCGATTGCCCAATAATCAGTCGGCAGCCGGCAGTCAGTAGTCAGCATCAAAATCGTTGCAACTGCTTACTGCCAACTGCTTACTGCAAACTGATAAACTGAATGGCCTTACCGCACCTTATTAAGTATATCTATACCCATGGAACGGATGAAGTGATCCGCCGGGGAAAGAAAATACATGCAATTGGTTTTGTAGAACTGGTCGAATACGATGACCTGTTTGGTTCAGCGGTTTTCCGGGTGAAAGATGACAGCTATTCTACTTACTATAAAGTATATATTCAGAAATTCAAGGATCCGAAAGGCACTTCCATGCGTTGTGCCTGTCCGTATAATCTGGGTGATATCTGCCGGCATGAGGCGGCTGCGCTGTTTCAATTACAGGAACTGATCGACCGCGGTCATTTACAAGCCGAGAACATCAAATACGATCAGCGGCATACGGTGGCCAAGATGAAAGCCATCGAACTGAAGACCCTGCGCCTGGTCTGTTCACCCGAAACCTTTATTGATGCCGAAACTTTTTTACGTACCAATAAAGCCAAGATTGAATCGGCGGAAAACGAAACGGTAAAGGCCACGGTCACCCTGAACGGGCAACCGTATAAAGTCATTCTCCGTAAAAACGAAGAACGAAATTTTGATACCAGTTGTGATTACGAAGATGAAACGCACCTGCTTTGCCTGCCCAAGCTGATCGTTTTTCTCCAGTTGCTCAATGCACATGGGGCCAATTATTTCGACAGCATCCGGAACTGGGATAAAGAAAAAAACAAATTACTGGAAGCCTATGGCTATTCCCTCGAAGATGACTTAAAGGGAAAGTTTGAATTTGCCTATAAAGACGGCAAACCTTTTCTGCGGGTACTGGATGCTACCATCAAACGGGTGGCCCCCGTTGCTGCCCCCAACAGGCCGGTATTATTACCGCTGAAAGAAAAAGACGCGGTGGAGGAAAAACTGGTTCTTTCTGATGAACCCGCCCCGGCTCCCTCGCAACGACTGGGTGTGGTTTTTAATTTCAGTAAAAAAAGCTATCCCCGCTTTACCGTTGATGTGGTGATTGGTGAACCGAATGAGAACCAGGATGCGTTTACCGGCAAAGTGGAAAAAACCGATATCAGCCGCTACGTGAATACAGACCAGTTACCGGAAGGTGACCGGGAATTACTGACCATGTTGCGTAAACTGCAGGATGCGGAGATCAATAAATATATCAGTCGTAACTCCCCCTTCTCCGGTATCTGGGAAAATATCATTCACCAGGAAGAGGATGACCTGCCGGATGAGACCAAGGAACTGATGGCTGAGTACATGTTGCCCAAACTGAAAAAATTGTTTATTGATTGTACCGGTAATCCCTTTGTATTTCTCTTGCCGGGCGGAAAAGCCTTTAAGACCAGCAACCTCGAACAATTGCAGTTGCAGTCAGAAAATGCGAAGCCGCATTTTATTATCCGTAAAACCTCTAGTTACAGTATTCAATGCCGGGTAAAGGCTGGTCCGCTGGAATTTGACCTCGGTGATAATGAAGCGGAGACACCTTTATTCTTTTTATATAACAACACGGCGCATCTCTGGGAAAGTAATGATGTGATCCATCTGGTGGAGAAGTTCCTGCCTTCTGGTAAGATGAGTATTCCGGTAGCGCAATGGCAGGATACGTTGATGAAATTTATCATGCCCCTGGCCCGTGAACATAAAGTGGATTTTGATAAGGCCCTGATCCAGGAAGTGAAGGATGGTAACCCGGATGTGAAGTTATACCTGATGGAAAAAGGGGAATACCTCGTGTTTCAGCCCTCCTTCTCCTACAAAGGATACGAGACAAAAGCCAAGGACCGGGATGAAGTGATAGTACCGCAAACGGATAAGGTATTGGTGGTGCATCGTAACCGGGAAAAAGAACAGGAGTTCATTCAGTCATTGCAGAACCTGCATTCCAATTTTGTCTATAACGAAGATTCCGCCACACTGGCGCTGAAAGGCTCTGATGTGCTGAAGAATAACTGGTTTTTCCTTTTCGTGGACGCGATGAAGGAAAACAAAACACCGGTATTCGGCTTTGAAGCACTGAAAAATTTCCGTTTCAATACGGCTAAACCGCAGACCAAGATTTTTATCAGCAGTAATACGGACTGGTTTGATGCCAAAGTGGATATTCTCTTCGGCGATCAGAAAGTAACCGTGGCGGAAGTGAAGCGGGCGCTGGCCAACAAGCAGCAATTTGTACACCTGAGTGATGGTACACTGGGAATTCTGCCGGAAGAGTGGCTGAAAAAGTATTCATTGTTGTTCCGCGTGGGTGAGGGCAAGACCGATTCACTGAAGCTCTCCCGATATCACCTGAGTGTGGTGGATGAGCTCTATGAATCCAGGGATGAAGAAGAACTGGTGGTGCAACTGGAAGAGAAATATGAAAAATTAAGAGAGTTTAATAAGATCCGGGAGATCGATCCCTCGAGTCAGTTGAAACAGATCCTGCGGCCTTACCAGGTGGCGGGTTACCAGTGGCTGAATTACCTGAAGGATATTAAATGGGGCGGGATACTGGCTGACGATATGGGTCTTGGTAAAACCGTGCAGGCCCTTTCCTTCATGGAGTTTTTTAAACAGGAGCAGGGCAAACTGAAAGCGCTGGTGGTTTGTCCCACCACGCTGATCTATAACTGGGAAAATGAGATTCGCAAGTTTACGCCCAGCCTTACTTACCGCATCCACCATGGTGCACTGCGTACACGGGTTAAGGAAGAGCTGACCGATCATGATGTAACGATCACCACCTATGGTACTTTACGCAGTGATATTAAACTGCTGGTGAGTGTGGATTTTGATTATGTGATACTGGATGAATCCCAGGCGATCAAGAACCCTTCCAGCAAAGTAACCAAGGCGGCCTGCCTGCTGAATGCAAAAAATCGGTTGTGCATGAGCGGTACACCGCTGCAGAATAATACATTTGACATTTTTGCACAGATGAATTTCCTGAACCCCGGTATGCTGGGGACGATGGAGTTTTTCCGTCAGGAATTTGCCATTCCGATTGATAAATTCGGGGAGCAGGACCGAAAGGATCACCTGCGCAAGATTTTATATCCGTTCATTCTCCGTCGTACCAAGGAGCAGGTGGCCAAGGATCTTCCGGAAAAGCAGGAGATGATCCTGTTCTGTGAAATGGAAGAAGAGCAGCGGAGTATTTACGATGCGTACCGGAATGATTTCCGTAACCAGATCCTGGGTACGATTGAGACACAGGGCATCCAGAAATCACAGTTAACGATCCTGCAGGGATTGATGAAACTGCGGCAGATCTGTGACTCACCGGCGATATTGAATGAACAGGAGAAATTTGAAAACCACTCCATCAAGCTGGATGAGCTGGCCCGTGAGCTGAGTGAGGACATGAGTAATCACAAAGCCCTGATATTCTCTCAGTTCCTGGGTATGCTGGCCCTGATCCGGGCCAAGCTGACCGAGCTGGGCATCAAATACGAGTATTTTGACGGCAGCACTTCGGCGCCTGACCGTGAGAAAGCCATTCAAAGTTTCCAGAAAAACGATGAAGTACGGGTGTTCCTGATCTCCCTGAAAGCGGGGGGTGTCGGTTTGAACCTCACCGCGGCGGATTATGTCTATATCGTGGATCCCTGGTGGAACCCGGCCGTTGAACAACAGGCCATTGACCGGACACACCGTATTGGTCAGACCAAAAACATATTTGCCTACCGGATGATCTGTAAGGATACGATTGAAGACAAGATCCTCCAATTGCAGGAGAAGAAACGGGCCCTGGCCAAGGATATCATCTCAGATGATGCGTCCTTCGTGAAGACCCTGACCCGGGAGGATGTTGAATATCTCTTCAGTTAAGCCGTTCATCGGTCAAAACGTCCATTTCACCCTCATTTTTGTAAAAAGCGGAGGCCGGAGCGAAGGTTCGCCCCCGGCATTACGTCTTTATTCGTACAACATATATAGCTGATTATGAAGAAGATTTTAACCTTATTCCTTGTTTTATTCACGCTAATTACGGGAATACAGGCCCAGAAAGCGGATGGTGGCATCAAGGGCAAGCTGGTGGATACCACTGCTAAACAACCAATTGCAGATGCGACCGTGTCTGTTTTGAATGCCAAAGACTCCTCGCTGGCCACTTTTACCCTTTCCAATAAACAGGGCGTTTTTGAAGTAAAAGGCCTCGTTGCCGGTGAATACCGCCTGGTGATTACCAGTAAGGGCTATGAGGAGATCAAGAAAAAAATTACGTTAACCGAAACAGCAAAACAGATCGACCTGGGCAGCCTTACTGTTCAGAAAGACTATAAAATGATGGAAGGGGTTACGATCTCTACTGAATCACCGATTATAGTTAAAAACGATACGATCCAGTTCAACACCAGTGGTTTTAAAACCCAGCCCAATGCCACCCTGGAGGATTTGTTGAAAAAGATCCCGGGTATGGAAGTGGATAAGGAAGGAACGGTGAAGTCGCAGGGTGAACAGGTACAGAAAGTGCTGGTGGATGGCAAAGAGTTTTTTGGTAATGACCCCAAGCTCGCCACCAAGAACCTTACCGCAGATATGATCGAGAGTGTGCAGGTATTTGATGATATGAGTGATCAGGCCAAGTTCACGAAAGTGGATGACGGCAGCCGGAGCAAGACGATCAATATCAAATTGAAAAAAGACCGGAACAAAGGTTATTTCGGCCGGTCCACTTTTGGATACGGATCAGATGACCGTTATGAAGCAAATTTCAGCGTCAACAAATTCAAAGGCAATCAGCGGATCTCTTTATTATTCAATTCGAATAATATTAATAAACAAGGGTTCTCTTTTTCTGATATCATCAGTTCCATGGGCGGTATGAGTGCCATGACTGGCGGTGGCGGTCGTGGCGGCGGTGGTGGCGGTATGAACTTTGGTGGACTTAATTTCGGTGGTAACAGTACCGGTATTACAAAGTCCACTGCAGCAGGCCTCAATTATACCGATGAATGGGGGAGTAAAATAAAAGTGACCGGTAGTTATTTCTATTCCACTACCCGGCCTTTGCAGGAGCAGAGCACGTTCCGTCAGACATTCTTCCCCAATGACTCTACAGCAGCCAGATCAAATATTTCGCAATCCAATAACCTGAACCAGAACCACCGTTTCAATTTACGGTTTGAATACGCAATTGATTCTATGAATTCAATTCTGTACACGCCTTCTTTAACTTTCCAGCATTCGGAGAGTTTCAGTCTGGACAGTTCATTAACGGAATCCATCACCCCGTTGAAGCAGTACCTCGCAGTGCGTGGCCGTACGCAGAACAGCAACGGCCGGGATGGACTTAACCTGGGTAATAACCTGTTGTTCCGTCACAAATTCAAAAAGACAGGACGGACCCTGACACTTGGAGTGAATAATACTATTGGTAACAGTGAAAGTGACGGACTGACCTATTCCAGTAACCTGTTTTACCTCTCCGACGGAACACTGGACTCTGCGTTTATCCAGAATCAGAATTACCTGCAGAAGACGACCACCAATAATAACGTGATCAGTACTTCATACACAGAGCCGGTAGGACTCAATAAGCTGATTGAGTTAAACTATGCTTATACCAGGAACGTGAATGAGTCTAACAGGAAGACCTTTAACTTCAATGACAATTCGGGTAAATATGATAATTTAAACCTGCGTCAGACCAATGACTTCAGAAATGTGTTTGAAGCGCATAGGGCGGGTATCAACTTCCGGGTGCAGAATGCCAAATACAATTACCAGTTTGGTGTGGGTGTACAGCAGTCCTCGCTGGACAACTCCAGCTACCGGGCCGACAGTAACAAAACCTTCCTGACCAGTCAGACCTATACCAACCTCTTCCCAACAGCTAATTTCAACTTTACGCCATCCCGGAGCAAGAACCTGCGTTTCCGTTATAATGGCCGGACTAACCAGCCTTCGATCACGCAGTTGCAGAATGTACCGGATGTAACCGATACACTGAACATCCGCATTGGTAACCCGAACCTTAACCAGGAGTTTAGCCATAGTTTCAACCTCGGGTTTAATACGTTCAATATGCTGACGATGAAGTTTATCGCGGCCAATATCAACTTTACGACCACGGATAATAAGATCATCAACAATATCAGTTATACCGGACGCAGACAGGTGACCACTTATGAAAATATGGATGGCTATTTTAATGGTTCCACCTTTATTACACTGGGTCTTCCTTTCCGCAATCCCAAACTGAAAGGATCCAGCATCAATGTAACCAATAATATGAGCTATACCCAGGATATCAGTTTACTTAACAGTGTAAAGAATATTACCCAGGTATTCACTATTAACCAGGGGGTGGGACTGAATTTCAACAAGGAAAAACTTGATTTCGGGGTAAAAGCCAACCTGGCCTATAATACGGTGAAGTATTCAATCAATACAAGCCAGAACGAAGACTATTATACCCACAACTATTCAGGTGATGTGGCGTATACTTTCCCTAAGAATTTCATCCTGTCCACCGACTTTAATATCCTGATGAATACCGGCCGTGCTCCCGGGTACAACCAGACCATCCCGGTATGGAATGCCAGTTTCAGTAAGCAATTATTTAAGAACAAGAACGGGGAGCTGAAGTTTTCGGTTCGTGACCTGCTCAATCAGAACCAGGCCATTGCCCGTACTACCACGCTCAACTATGTGGAAGATACCCGCAGTATGGTGCTGAAGCGTTATTTTATGGTGAGCTTCCTGTTCAACCTTAACAGGATGGGCGGACAAACACAGCAACGTCAGCAGGGTATGCCTCCGGGTATGAACCGGATGATGGAAAGGAATACAAGAGATGTGAGAATGTTTTAAAAAATACAAGGTCCCTCCTTCGTCGGGATGACAAATAGTTAAAAAAGGGCTGTTTCAATCTAGAAACAGCCCTTTTCATTATAGTAGGGGTTAGTAAAGAAATGATCAGGGTCTGCGGAAACTGCCAGAGGCTACCGGGTTGGCACCGGAAATAAATACAGCCAGTACTGATTTCAGCAAACGGACAACATTAAAAGAGGGTTTGTAATAATTCCGGTAAATCCGGGCAGATTCGTGATAATGTACGAGGTCTTTGTTTTTCATATCAGGATGTGTTTACGAAGGGTTAACGATCAGGTTGACTTTAAAAGTATGTAATAAAAGTAAAATTTAATAATATTGGGTCCTGTTATCAACCCGTTAAATCCCGTACAGATGAAAAAAACAGTAAAAACACTTGTATTAATTACGATTCTCTCCTTCTTTTCGATTTCGGTTATAGCTCAGCTGAAGCTCCCGGTTGCTACCGGTTTCAGCGCGGATATGAAAAAGGTGATAGAGGATTATCCCAGCCGCTTTATTCACCTTATGGGCGAAGTGAAAGTACAGCACGAACAATCCACCGAATATGAATGCAACCTGAAGGTCAATGGAGCGGAGGAAGCGACCATTATCCGTTATTCTTCCAAACGGGATGGAGTGGTGAGCTGGGAGGCTGTAATGTTTACTTCTGATGATTTTGAGGACGCGAAGAAAAAGTATAAAAACTATTTTTCCCAGCTGAATAACCTGGGTGTGACGTTGGGTAAGGATCATTTCAGACTTCGTGGGGTCTATGAAGCCCCGTCAGACGAGAACAAATTCAATTCTGTTCTATTTGCCATTGAGCCCACGGCCCCGGATTTGAAGAAAGTAAAAGTGGAACTCACCCTTCAGTACAAAGCCCCGATGGACTGGCAGGTAAAAGTGCTGGTGTATGACAAGGAGAGAGAGGATGGGGAGCAGGGGAGAGTGGAGGAATAGTTCCTCCTTCGCTAAAGCTTCGGAGGACAAGTCGGTAGTTAGTAGTCGGGAGTCAACAGCCCCTCCTGAACTAGTCGGTAGTTAGTAGTTCGAAGTCGGGAGTCAACAGCCCCTCCTTAGAACTATTCATTAACCATAATTAACCTTAAACCCACTCCATTTAACCCGTTTCTACAACCGGTACGATTATTTTCGTGGCAGAAACCAGGAGCCATGAGAAGATTTTTTACACTTTTATTTATTGTCAGTATTGCAGGTCCGCTTGCGGCGCAGAAGAATGGGACCGTAAAGGGCATTGCCTTTGATACCCTCAGTAAGCAACAGGTGGGAGCGGCCACCATTACCGTGCTGGAGCGGAAAGACTCTTCGCTGGTGACTTTTACCATGACCGGGGCCGATGGACGTTTTGAAATCAAGGGTCTGGCCAATGGGGATTATCGCCTCCTGATCTCCCATGTCAATTACCACAACAACAATAAATACTTCTCCATTAGTGATTCCCTCAAAGATGCCGACCTGGGAACAATGGTGATGAACGATAAGGCCAAGGTGCTGGCCGAAGTGGTGCTGGAAAATGAAGCCCCACCGATCACGCTGATCAACGATACCATTCAGTACAATGCCGGTTCCTTTAAAACAGCACCGAATGCGAGTGTGGAGCAATTGCTGAAGAAACTGCCGGGAGTAAAAGTGGAAAAAGATGGTACCGTGAAAGCACAGGGGGAGACAGTAACCAAGGTACTCGTGGATGGAAAAGAATTTTTCGGCAATGATCCGAAAGTGGCCACCAAGAACCTGCCCGCTGATGCGGTGGACAAGGTTCAGGTTTATGACCGGCAAAGCGACCAGGCCCAACTCACCGGGTTTGAAGACGGGAACTATGAGAAGACCATCAACCTGAAGCTGAAGAAGGATAAGAAGAAGGGGTTGTTCGGAAAAGTAAATGCAGGGGTTGGTAATAAAGATCGATATGAAGGCCGGTTCAATGTAAACTCCTTTAAAGGAGCCCGTCAGTTGTCGGCCATTGGTATGGGCAATAATACCAATGCGGAAGGGTTCTCTTTTATGGATATCCTCAACTTCACCGGCGAATTATCCAGAATGCAGCGGGGGGGTGGCGGAAATATCAATATCAACCTGTCTACATCGGATGCTTCAGCGATGGGGTACACTGGTAGTAACCCCAACAGCGGTATCAATACAGCATGGGGTGGCGGGCTTAATTATAATAATATAATCGGGAAAAAGCTCGATCTGCAAAGCAATTACTTTTACAACCGGTTTAATCCGAATACCGAGAGTCATATCCAACGGCAGTATCTTTTACCAGACACTTCTTATTATAATTCCAACTCTTATGCGGATAATCTGAACAATACCCACCGGGCTAACCTGAACCTGCTGTATCAGCTGGATTCACTGAATTCCATCCGGGTAATCCCCTCTTTCAGTTACCAGCAAACCCGCAACAGGTCCAATACGGACTACCAGACGATGTCCAAACAGCAGTCCATGATCAATGACGGATACAGTAACAGTATCAGCAACAGCGAAGGATATAATTTCAGGAATGAGATAGCCTGGCGCCGAAAATTCCTGCGCAAGGGCAGAACCTTTTCCCTGACCCTGCAGACCACCCTGAATGAAACAGACGGCGATGGCAGTCTCTCATCTATCAATAGTTTTTATCAACCGAATGGCAGTCTGAGCAGGAAGGATACCCTCAATCAGCAGCATACGACTACAGGCAGTCTGAGAGGATATACGGCCAGGGCGGTTTATACGGAACCATTAGGCAAGCGGACATTAATGGAATTCAGCATAGGGAAAAGTAATACCCGTAACCTTTCGGAGAAACTGACTTATGATTATAATAAGAACAACGGCAAGTATGATGTACAAAATGCTTTCCTGAGTAATGATTTTGAAAACAGCTTTGGCTTTACCAATGCCGGTTTCCGTATCCGGAATCAGCAGAAAAAATATAATTTTTCACTAGGCGTCAACTGGCAGCAATCGGACCTGGATGGAAAGATCATCAGTGGTACCAAAGATTCGCTGATCAGCAAGCGGTTTCAGAACCTTTTGCCCAATGCCCGGTTCCAGTACAACTTTACCCGCTTTAAGAATTTGTCGCTGACGTATAACACCAATACCAATCAGCCATCGATGACCCAGCTGCAGCCTGTACCCGACGTAAGCAATCCGTTGAATATACGGGATGGTAATCCGGATCTGAAGCAAGAGTATAATCACAATCTGCAAGCCAACCTGGCGCTGGTCAGTCCCTTCAGCAGCAAAAACCTGTTTTTCTTCCTGCGGGCCCAGGCGGCACAGAATAAGATCGTCAATTATGATTCACTGAACCAATTGACCGGGGTGCGGAAAACAAAACCGGTGAATGTAAACGGGGTGTATAATCTCAGTGCCAATTTCAGTTACAGTCGCCCGGTCCGTTTCCTGAAAGGCAATATTGAACTCAGCAGCAATGTCGGGTATAACCGTGGCAAGCAGCTGATCAATACCCTTACCAGCCCGATGGAAGAGAATGCGATTGGAGTATTCAGTGTGGGCCCCGAACTGCGTCTGGATATGACCCCAACAGATAAGTTCAACCTGGTCCTCGGAACTTCGCTGAATCATAACAACACCACTTATTCGCTGCAGCCCGGACTGAGCAATAATTATCTGTCACAGGAGTATTCTGCTTCCGTTGATTGGGAGCTGCCCAAAGGTTTTTTCTTCAGTACGGATTTTACCTATACGGTCAACAGTCAGCGGGCCGCCGGCTTTAACCTGAAAGTGCCTTTATGGAATGCAAGTATCAGCAAGCAGATGCTGCGCTTTAATCGCGGGGAACTGAAGTTCAGTGCCCGCGACCTGCTCAACCGGAATGTGGGCATCAGCCGGAATACCAGTAACAACTTTATTGAAGATTCGAGGGTACTCACGCTGCGGCAGTTCTTTTTGCTGAGTTTTACGTATAGTCTGAGTAAGACGGGATTGAATAATGCGGGCCGTGGTGGTGGAATGCGGGTGATAGCACGGTAAGATATTTTTCTTGCGAATCTGTTTAAAAGGAAGCGGCCATGGAAATGATCACCCCTGCATTTTTCCGGCTGAATTGAGTGCCTTTGGTGAATACAGGCACCCGGCTATTATAGCTTTTCCCTTCGATCCGCAGCAGGATATTTTTATCAGGGGTAAAGTCCAGGTTGAATGAAAAACCGCCCGCGCGGAATCCTGTATTGTTTTGCAAGGGGATAATCACTCCGTTCCGGTCGTCATAATATTCTGTTCGGGCAGCGACACTCCATTGCGGATGAATGGAATATTTTATGATTCCAACCGGTGAATACCAGTAATTGAAACCACCCTGATTCCCTGGTTTATCTTCACGTCCCAGGTCAAAGCCCAGGGTCAGTCCCCATTTATCCGAAAGGCTGATGACCCCATACCAGTTATGGAATGCTCTTCGTTGATGACTGCTGTCCGGTTTATCACTGCCAAAAAAGGTACTGTAATTCAGTAAAACCTGATCGGATGGCTTAAACTGAATTTGTGTTCCCCAGCTCATCTTTGTATTACCTGCAACCCGGGTGATGCGTTGCCATCCATTCAATATCAATCCGGTGAAACTCCATTTCCCGTTTTTTCCCGTGTAGGAAAGTTTGGCTCCGCTTTCAAAATAAGGACTGTTTTCAGCCAACAGGCTGCGGGTAAGCGTGGGACAATCCTTACTGATGGCGGATTCAAAACCAATATGCGAAGGAAGAATACCCGCGTCCAGCCAGATATTTTGCTTTTTGCTCAACCGGATTCCGGCATTGGCTTCCAGTATATTTTTCAATACACCGGGTTCTGCACTGTAGTTGGCATTCATGTAGGTGCCGGCTGCAGTGGCCAGGTTTGCCCGGATGTTCTTCCGGTTAATGGAAGCTTTAAGATATCCAAGGTTCAGGTTAAACTCGTTGTGCCTGTGATGGCTGTAAATATAACCAGGCCGGTTTCCATCAGCCGGTCTGTTGAAATCATACTGGTAATAGATTTCTGTATAACCCGTGATATTGAGTTTGCCTGAGGCTGTACTGTCCTGTGCCAATGCGGGGAAAGTAAACAGCAACACTAACTGAATAATGACAATATTTTTCATACAATCAGTTTCCGGTTCTGGTTAATGGGATCTGCCTGGCCGGCTGGTAAACGAGGGGAATATCTTCCACCACCACATCACTTTTATCCAGTCCAAAGGCTTTTTCATCCCGCTGTCCCAGGTTTTTCAGAAAAAAGTAGGAATTTAAAAGTAATCCGTCTTTCAGTGCAAATTCATTTTCCACGGAAAGGAATTTTTCAATCACAATGAATTTGAAATCGGGTTGGGCGTTGTATTTGGTGGAACCATCTGGCCGGATATGCAGGTTGAGTTCTTTTTTAGCGACCAGGTCCTGCACGATATTTTTAAAGTACAATTCTGTTTTTGGCTGTATCCGGAATCCGGCATGTATGGTTACTTTAATCACTTTATCATCGAGGAGTTCCGCAACGTCATAGGTCAGCGTATAGGGGTGTTCGGTCCGGTTGATATGTACAAACCAGTACACATCTGCCCGTTTGGGTTTTTTGGCAAAGATCGAATTGATAATTTTTTCCTCCACCTGGTGGCGATTATTAGCCTTTGTCAGGTAGATCAGGTGAGTGGAAAATTTAGGTACGGCATCATCTTCACTCAGTTCTTTGATGGTTGGGGCAAATTTGCCCAGGTCCACAAAGCGGGTGAAACGGTTATTGATTTTGCGGGCTTTAAACCAGGTATACATCACCAGGAAAATAAAAAGTTCAAAGAAAAGAAACATCCAGCGTTCTTTGATCTTGGCCACATTGGTAATAAAAAAGGCAGACTCTACAATGGTGAACAGCAGCAGAACGCCCACCACGAATAATTTATTCCATCGTAGTTTATAGATCAGGTAGTAACTGAGAAGAATGGTTGTCATCATCATCGTGATCGTAATGGAAAATCCATAGGCCGCTTCCATATGGGTGGAGGTACGGAAATAAAGGATCATCATGACACAGCCGATCCAGAGAATGGTATTCACGCTCGGGATATAGATCTGGCCCTTCAGGTCAGAAGGTTGACGAACGGCCACCCTCGGCCAGAAGTTCATGTTCATCGCTTCGCTGATGAGGGTATAGGACCCACTGATGAGCGCCTGCGAGGCAATGATCGTAGCGGCGGTGGCGATGGCAATACCGGTCAGCAGGAACCACTGCGGCATGATTTCAAAAAAAGGATTCCTGCCGGCCAGCAGCGGATCGCCCTGGTGCATCAGCCAGGCGGCTTGACCGAGATAATTGATCAGGAGACAGATTTTTACAAAGGCCCAGGTGATGCGGATATTCTTTCTGCCGCAATGCCCGAGATCAGAATAAAGCGCTTCGGCACCGGTGGTACAAAGGAACACCGCTCCCAGCAACCAGAATCCACCGGGATAAAGGGCCAGTAATTCATAAGCATACACAGGGTTCAGGGCTTTCAATATTCCGGGATAATGGGAGATCTGTACCACACCTAATGTAAACAACATGGTGAACCAGACCACCATTACTGGTCCGAAGAAGCCACCCACTTTCTGTGTACCGAAACGCTGAAAGAAGAACAGAAGAGAGAGAATGCCAATGACAATGGGAACGGTGGGAAGATTTGGAATAACCGCTTCCAGTCCTTCCACAGCCGATGCCACGGAGATTGGCGGGGTGATGATCCCATCTGCCAGCAGGGTGGTGGCACCCAGGATTGTGGGAATCACCAGTTTTTTTCCATAACGTCTTACGAGGGCGTACAGAGAGAAGATGCCGCCTTCTCCATCATTATCTGCTTTCAGGGTTAGCCAGATATATTTGACGGTAGTTTGCAGTACCAGGGTCCAGAAAATACAGGATACCCCACCCAGCACCAATACCTCGCTGATTTCTTTTTCACCGACAATGGCTTTGAGTACATAGAGCGGGCTGGTGCCGATATCACCGTAAATTATCCCTAAGGCGACGAGCAAAGAGGCCATAGTAATCCTGTTCGAATGTATGCTATTCGTTTTCATCAGTATGATTTGTATAAGTTGATTTAATCTTTCGCCATAAACCGGTATCCCACTCCTGATTCGGTCAGGATATATGCGGGGCGGTTGGGGTCTTTTTCAATTTTTTTCCGGAGTTGGGCAATAAATACCCTCAGGTATTGTGATTGATTGATATAGCCAGGCCCCCATATTTCCCTGAGCAGGTACTGGTGCGTCAGTACTTTTCCTTCCTGTCGGGCAAAAAGACTGATTAGTTTATATTCTGTTGCCGTGAGTTTTATTAATTCACCCCTGAGTTTAACAGTCCGGTCGGCCAGATTAATCAGTAACTCCCCGGCATCCACCACCGGGTCTGCGTCTTCAGCAGCAGCTCCCCGGAGTGCAGAACGTACCCTGGCCAGCAGTTCTCCGGAACGAAAGGGTTTTACGAGGTAATCATTGGCCCCATGATCCAGGGCGCTGATGATATCTTCTTCATCGCTTTGAACTGACAAAATGAGGACAGGTTTCGTATACCACTCACGAAGTTTCATCAGCACATTATGCCCGTTATCATCCGGAAGGTCAAGGTCCAGGATGATCAGATCAGGAGGCTGCGTGGAAGCGAGGCGCAATCCTTCCCGGGCGGTACCCGCTGATTGTGCAATAAACTGATTATTCTCCAGGGTGATTTCAAGGAGTCTCCTGATCTGTACTTCATCGTCAATGACCAGTATAGCGGCGTTATTCATTTTTCAGAGAATTAATGTAGGATACTTCAGCAGGTATTTCTATAGTGAAACGGGCTCCATGTGGAATGTTTTCCAGGGTGATCTTTCCTTTATGTGCTTCCACAAAACCCCTTACGATTGATAGTCCGAGACCCGTACCACCCTTTTTTACATGTTCAAGCCGGTAAAATTTTTCAAAAACACGTTCCGTTTCGCCAGGAGGAAAACCCGGTCCCTGGTCCTCGATGGTCAGGATCAGGGTATTGATTTCTGATTTCATTTCACTGTGTATCTCCGTATCCGGGTTCAGGTAATACACTTTCTCTGCTTTATTTCTTGCCCGTATTATAATATCCGTATGTTGGGGTGTATATAAAGAGGAGTTATAGATCAGATTATACAACACCTGTTCCATCAATCCGTAATCCATTTTATAGAGCGGCAAATTATCTGCTATGGTTATTACCGGTGTATGGTTTACAAGTTGTTGCTCAAGACGGTGAACCACTTCATAAATCAGCTCATTTACATCCACCCAATCCTGCCGCGGGCGCAGGAAGCCAGATTCAATGCGACTCATGCTCAGCAGATTTTCCACCTGCTGATTAAGCCGGAGAGCGGCCACTGAAATATTGATGGCCAACTCTTCCTGGTTTGCCTTATTTACTGAAGCTTCAGGACTCATCAGGTTGTCCGAAGCACTGATGATAGCGGCGATTGGTGTTTTTAACTCATGGGAAAGTGAGTTGAGCAGGGTATTATAGAGTTTTACAGTCCTGGCTTTTTCCTCTTCCTCCCTGGCCTTTTTTTCCACCTGCCTGATCCGGTTGGTGAGCACGGCATTGATCGAGGCAATGATAAAGTACATAGCAAAGAGGAATCCATCTTCAGCGGTACCGATATGAAACGTATACTTCGGTTCGATAAAGAAAAAGTTCCAGATCAGGGCACTCAGGGTAGCGGCTAACAGGACAGGGATAATATCAAACAGCGCCGCCAGCAGAGAAATGCAGAGTAACAGGATAAAAGCAACAACTTTATACCCCAGGTGATGCTGTAGAAAATAACAGGTTGCGGATAGTAGCACAACGGATCCGGTACTGATCAGTATCTGGATGGTTTTGCTGCTGTTGATGAGTTGACGAAACATGTTTGATTTTCTGAAATCAAAGGTAGTTCCGGAGTTATAAGGGAATTATCAAGAAAGGGCTGGGGGGTATAAAGATTTTATAAAGAGTCAACAAACAGAGTCTGTTTACTTCCGCGTCACTTCCTTCAGATAATCCAGACTCAGCTTTTCCGCACGGATCTGCAGCACTATATTATCATCATATAATTTTCTGCGCAGATTTTTATAAATACTGATGGTATTGTCCAGGGCTTTCAGGATCGACTCCCGGTTGTATTGGGCAATGGTGATTTTCAGATTTTCAAGATCGGAAGCACTGAGTTCGGTTTCCACTTTACGAAGTCCCCGGGCATGGCGGTTGTTTTTTACCTGTAATAAAGGAGAGAGCACGGTCGTCCGCAGGAAGGAGAGAAAATCAAAGGCTTCCATTAATTCTCCGCGCCCGATTTTCAGGGCGGCATAATGAATCCAGGTCCAGAACCGGTCTTCGATCCATTGGTAATCCGGTTGTGGCCAGGTTGCCGTGGTAGCATGAATAATTTTGCTGAGTTGTCCGTCCCGCTCGAAGAGCATAACCGGGTTTTCAATACGACCTTTAAATTCATCCGGGGTCAGGAATTTAATATCGACATGTAAGAGCGGGTTGTCATACAGACAAATAAGTACCCTGGGTTCGCCCACATGTTCACCGGTGAACCCTGATACCAGGTCACCAAAGCGGCGGGCGGTTTCCAGCATCTTCTCTTTATTCCCGGCAATTTTATATTTGGTAATAAGGATCAGGTCCAGGTCTGAGTATTCATCTATTTCATCAGTAATCCACGAACCGGCCACAGCCAGTCCGGTTACAGAAGGGTCTTCCTGTACCAGTTTTTTTACACGCTCTGCAAAAACCGCCTGAATGGACATAGGTAGATGTTAATGTTTCAACGGCCTTTTCTTGATCATACCTCCCTTGGTGTCTTTCACACTGCTCATCACCACAAAGGCATCGGGTTCTATTTTTTCGATCTCGGTATTCAGTTTATTGATCTCGAGCCGGGTGATTACGGTGTAGATGATATCGGTATCCCGGGTTTCACCTTTTTTACCATAGCCTCTTTTACCGGTGTATACGGTAACACCGCGCCCGAGTTTATTAATGATCATTTCACGGATCTCATCGCTGTGAGAGGAGATGATGGTGACCCCGATGTATTCCTCAATACCCTCGATGATGAAATCAAGGGTTTTGGAAGCAGAGAGATAAGTGATCATGGAAAAAAGGGCGATCTCTATTGACAGGTAATAAGCCGCGGCAGAAAAGATTAAAACGTTTATCAGTATAATGATATCTCCAATCGTGGTACCCAGTTTGCGGCTCAGGTAAATCGCGAGTATTTCGGTACCATCAATTACGGCTCCGCCCCTGACGGTAAGACCGATTCCAGCCCCGAGAAAAAATCCTCCGAAAATCGCGACCAGGAGATTATCGTTGGTCACATTCGGGAAGTTAACACTGGCCAGTACCAGGGCCAGGGCACTGATGGCTACCATAGTTTTAATGGCAAAGGCTTTTCCCATGGTTTTATATCCTAAAATGATAAAGGGAATATTGACTGTGATGATCAGGATATAGAGGGGAATTTTTGTCAGGAAGGAAATCAGCAGCGAAATTCCGGTGGCGCCACCATCAATAAACTCATTGGTCAGCAGGAACCCCTTAAAACCAAAAGCGGCAGAGAATACGCCGGCGGTCATGAGCAACAGGTCCCTGAGCAGCCGCCTGAATGTAATCGTCAGTTCCCGATAGGATTTCGCATAACGGTAGCGAGATATTTTGTTTTCGCCATTTGCCGCTGCTGCCTGCGGAACCCGGGTGCTTACGTCAATGAGTTTTCTTAAGAATTGCTTCATTCGGTGGGGTTTCGTTGGTTCTTTCAAATTTACCCCTTTTCGCCCGGAACGGAATCATCTGGCTGTAAAATTAACCGCGTAACAAACCAGATAACATATCATTGTTTATTATTTCTGAGGGGCAGTAACTCCACCTGAAGATCATGGTTGAAATAATCGCTTAACATATTTATGTATGACACGGTCATTTTATACGCTTCGTCTCCATTATCATACGTATATACTGTCTGCATTAATGGCTGTATTCTCTTTGATAGCTTCAACTGACTGAAGGTATACTTTCCGGTTTTCTCCCCATTGCTTTTGTTAAACTCAAATACAGTTTTCGTTATTCCCTCCGAGTAAAACAGTGAGTTGGGTTCAAAAACCATTATCGGGTCAAGTGATTGAAGCATATTCCCGGTTTCTGATAAGGAGTCAGTTTTCCAGACCAGTTCTCCATCGGGGATATTCCTGCAACAGACGGCCTGATCCTTATCGGTATAGTACACTCTATGGTTATCCGTAAATAATCGTCGGGTGCCTGTTTCGCCCGGTATTTTCCAGACCGGCTTCCTGGTTTTCAGATCATAACAAACTAAATAAGCGACACCATCTTCTTTTATATCACCGATTAACATATAGGAACTATCAAATACCGGCAGGGTAGCTCCCAGGCCGTTGCCATAATGAGCCAGCGAATCACCGGTTTTATTGTCATATTCAAAAACCCCATTGCTGACAGTGCGGACGAAAAGGTGATTGTTCAGCGGATCCATGGTATGGATGCCATAAGGTCCGTCAGCTTGCCGGTACCATAGTTGTTTCCCTTTTTTATCAAACTTATACAGGTCACCCACAAAGGAGCAGTAATAGATAAAGCTGTCTGTAATGACAGGTGGTGCGCTGGCCCAGTTTTTCACCCGGGCGGTCCAGTCAACAAGCCCCGTTTTTAGATCAAGGCAATAGAGGTAGTTGGGATGATCGCCATCGATTTCAATAGTGCTGCAGTATAATTTATCCTTAAACAGGACCTTTCCGGGTAAACCATTGCTCCTGAATTTTTCCGGCCAGAAGTCCCCTTTCTGGTAATATACCGGAACTGGATTGTCGTTGCGGCAGGCGATGAAGAAAGTAATTAAAATCAGGTATTTCATTGCTTCTATAATGCACAGCTAAGATAGGTATGATTTTTTTTAATAAAGCAACTGTTAAACAAGGTGGCATTACAGTAAAATACAAGGTTCCTCACTGTGTTCGGAATGACGGGATGACTTGGGGGAGAGAAAGAAATACAAGATTTCTCGCTCTTTGCGCTCCTTAGTGAAACGTTGGAGTGGCGATCGAAATGCCTGTGGGGCTCCTACAAAAAAGGTTGTCACCAGAGCGGGACAACCTTTTTTTATTGTTTTAGTTTGTGGTTAATTCATCCGGATCACCCGTCGGTTGCCACCGTTATTCTGATTCATTTCTTCCATCATCTTTTCCCGTTCTTTCTTGAACTCTTCCTGTGTATACTTTTTCTTGCCGGTGGGTTCTTTGATTACGGCGAGATCGGCTGTTTCGGCAATACTGTTTGCCAGGTATACCTGATCGCCATTACGCACATCCAGTTCGAGAATCAGTCCGGGCAGCTGTCCCTGAAACTCCGATGGGCCGGCAGATACCGGGATGTCCATGGCAAACCAGGCTACGATCTTTGCGGTATCATCGATTTCCTTTCTTTCTATTTTGCCATTATCCATATTCACGGTAGTACGTTTGCTGATACGGACTGTTTCCGCTTTCATGCAATTATGGTTCAGAATAGTTTTGGATTCACCGGTCATTTTCCATTTCAGCTTGGTGATGGTATCATCCACGATAAAGGTCTTGTCAAACAGTTCCCGTTTTTCCACCCGGCGGCTTTTGTCAAAATTGCAATAGAGAACATCGTTGCTGCCAGCCACGACCATCCGGATCTGCATGCCCTCTGAGCCACCTGTTACATCATCGTCATTGTTTTCCTGTTCTTCCTGTTTCCAGAGGGACTGATTATTTCCAAATACCAGTTCATATTTATCCGTCCGGCTGCTGGGTAATTGTTGTTCCAATCCACCCGGCATACCGGCAAAACTCATCTGTAGCTTTACAGTACGGGTATAAGATACTTTTCCCTGGTTTTGCTGGGCAGACAAAAAGGAAATGGCTACCAGGAGACCCATTCCGGACAAGAGCAGTTTTTTCATGTTTTTCTATTTGTCCCAAAGCTACATTCTTGCGTGTTAACCAGTTTGAAACAAAGGTTAATAAAGGTTAATACGCCAGATCGTATCAGGTTACATCCTGAAAATTCGTTTATTTCCCCCACGGCTATTTATTTCATCCGCTAATTTTTCCTTTTCTTTCAAAAATTGCTTCTGGGTAAATTTCTTCTTTCCGGCAGGTGCTTTTATCTCAGACAGGTCTGCAAGCGGATCAATCGAAACTGCTGAAAAAAGCTGTTCGCCTTCATTTATATTCAGTTCAAGGATCAATCCCGGTAATTGACCCTGAAACTCCGAAGGTCCGGCGGATACCGGAATTTCAGTAGTGAACCACGCGATAATCTTAGACGTATCGTCCACTTCCTTTTTACCAAAGGTTCCTCCTTCAACGGTAGTAATGTATTCCTTTTTTATCCGGATCGATTCAGCTTTGACACAAACATGATCAAGGACCTTTTTTGTTTCACCGGTCAGTTTCCAGGTTAATTTGGAGAGACTGTCCTCTATCAGGAATTGTTTATCATATAACATTCTTTTTTCCGTTTTCATCCAGGTATCGAAGTTGCAGTATAACAGATCCTCGCTACCAGCCACCACAATTTTCATCGTATTTCCCTCTGATCCAAAATCAGGGAGTGTTTCCTCCGTCTCCGGCTTTTGTTTCCAGGTGGACTGATTATTAGCGAATAATAACTCATACTTCACGGTACGGCTGGCAGGCAGGAGCTGTTCAAGCCCTGTGGATTGGCCACCGAAACTGAATTGTAACCGTATGGTCAGGTTATATACCACTTTTCCCTGGTTTTGCTGCGCAGCCGCGGAGCCTAAAAAAAGAATCAGTAAAAGTGGGGCTAGAAATATTTTTTTCATGGTTTTAGTGTTTCCCAAATCTAGATTACAGCAGGTTAATCCATCTTGTAATAAGGTTAATAAAGGTTAAGGATCGATTACATGCCCCCGGTATTAGCTATTTTTGATGTGCAATGAAAAGTCGCCGCATACCTGGCCCTCTCCTGATGCTGATTTCCATAATGGGAATCGCGGCCTTTCTTTTTTACTGGCTTACGGAAAACTATAAACGGGAAGAAAAAACCCTGCGACTGAAAACAGACATGGTCTTCCGCGAAGAAATGATGAAATTGCAGGTCGCCCGTTTAAAACTGGGTAAATCCGGTACGGATTCAACGGATAAGGGACGGGTTCGTGTAATTATGGGTGACCGCAACAGGGGACCTCACAGACCCGAAGAGATGGAGGAAGAAGTGGTTTCTTCCATCAATATTATCCGGGATAAACTGGCGGATTCAATGGTGACATTTTCCCCGACAGGAAAAAAGCCGGTCATGATTACCATGCAGACTTCAACGTCTTTCGATACGGGCAATGATTCCATGAATATTGAAATGAACGTTCCGCCTGTCTATGCTCCCGGCAATCCGATATTTAGCTTTCTCTACGGCGTGGATTCCCTGCAGGATAGTATCCGGGTAACTGAAATTGATTCGGTGATTCGTTTCGCCCTTCAAAAGGAAAAAATTGGAATTCCGTTTACCATTATCAAGTCAGCCAAATCCGTATCAAGGGGAAACCGAAATTTCGGTAGTGTTACGATCGGGCTCAAAAATCCACAGACCTATTCGCTGGCCATAGGTAACAGCTGGCCCTTCCTGGTGAAGCGCATTGCCATGCCGGTTATTTTTTCCCTGTTACTGCTGGGCATCACGATCGCCGCTTTCCTTGTCTTGTATAAAAATCTCCGGAAGCAACGCAAGCTGGCCGAACTCAAAAATGAATTTATCAGCAATATTACCCATGAATTAAAAACCCCGATTGCCACGGTAGGCGTGGCCATTGAAGCGCTGAAAAATTTCAACGCCATTGATAATCCGGAGCGCACCCGGGAATACCTCGATATTTCTCAGAATGAATTGCACCGCCTCAGTTTGATGGTGGATAAGGTACTTAAGCTGTCAATGTTTGAGAATCATGGGATTGAATTGAAGAATGAAACATTAAACCTTCGGGGTATTGTTACTGAAGTTCTGGAATCACTCAAGCTGCAAATAGAAAAATACAAGGCATCGGTTTCCCTTAAATACGAATGGGATACAGAACTTGTGGGCGACCGGCTTCACCTGCTTAGTGTGGTGTTTAATCTGCTGGATAATGCACTTAAATACCGGAGTACAGAGCGGGAACCTACAATCGATGTGCAGATTAACGGAGGAACAGAATCGGTACAACTCATCATAAAGGATAACGGAATCGGTATTTCCCCGGAATACCAGCAAAGGATATTTGAGAAATTCTTCCGGGTACCACACGGTGATACCCATAATGCCAAGGGCTATGGACTGGGGTTGAGCTATGTGGCACAGGTGATCAAAAAACACGACGGAACCATAACGGTACAATCTGTACCCGGTGAGGGCACTGCATTTACCATAACCTTGCCAAAGAAAGTAGTATGAGCAAGACGAAAGTATTATATGTGGAGGATGAACTGTTTCTCGGGAAGATCGTCCGGGAGAGTCTCGAAAGCCGCGGCTTTGATGTGTTGATGGAAGAGGATGGCGCCAAAGTACTGGCGCGGTTTAAAAAGGATAAACCCGATATCTGTGTGCTGGATGTGATGCTACCCAATAAGGATGGCTTTACCATTGCCGATGAGATACGCGAACTGGACGAGGAAGTACCGATCATTTTCCTCACGGCCAAAACGCAGACTGAAGATGTAGTGAAAGGATTTACCCTTGGCGGAAATGATTATATCCGCAAGCCCTTCAGTATGGAAGAACTGATTGTACGGATGCAGCACTTACTGCGACAAAAAACAGAGGGGCCGCAGAAGATCCAGGGCAATACGGTAACGATGGGAAAATTCAGTTTCCAGCTCAACCGGCAGCTGCTCGTAATTGGTACCGAGGAAAAGAAACTCTCCTTCCGCGAAAGCGAATTATTGAAATTATTATACGAGAACCGCGATAAAATCATTGACCGCCGCGACATCCTTAATCTTCTTTGGGGCAATGATTCCTTCTTCAACAGCCGCAACCTGGATGTCTATATCACTAAACTGCGGGGCTTTCTGAAACCGGATCCTTCTTTAGAAATTATTACGATAAAAGGGGTGGGGTATCGGTTTGTGGTGAGTTAGAAAGAACCAAGAACCAAGATGCCGAGAGGGCAAAGAAACCAAGAACCAAGATACCAAGAAGCCAAAGAAATATCAAATGACAAATTTCAAAAAAGCATCAAAAAGAAATAATCAATGCCTTCTGTGAAAGTTCTCAGGAGGATTGGTGCTTTTTTGGAGTTTCTCTTTTGGTCCTTCTTTGATCCTTGCATTTTGGTTCTTCTTTGGATCTTGGCGTCTTGGCTTCTTGGTTCTTTCTCTTTACGTTATCTTCGGGCTGAATGGCTTTACAAAAAATCATATTGGCCGGGCGGGTTTTCACAGGAGAAAACTGGTTGGAAAATTATGCGGTCCTTATTGGGGACGGGGTGATTCAGGATCTGCTGCCGCTGGCAGATCTGCCGGCCGGGGTGGAAGTTGAGTCCTATCCCGATGCATGGTTGGTGCCGGCCTTTATTGATCTGCAGATTTACGGGGCTTATGGAAAGTTGCTCGCGGTGTATCCGGAGCCGGATGCCCTGGTTAAGCTCAATGAATATTGCCGGTCCGGGGGTGCCCCGCTTTGTATGCCCACCGTGGCGACCAATACCTATGAGGTATTCTTTGCGGCCATTGATGCGTTGCGGGATTACTGGAACCAGGGAGGGGAAGGCGTGCTGGGTTTGCATATTGAAGGTCCTTGGATCAACCCTGTAAAACGTGGGGCACATATAGAAGAACTGATCCATGCTCCATCTGTTGAACAGGTCCGGGAACTACTGGAATATGGAAAAGGGGTGATACGGATCATTACCCTGGCACCTGAAGTGGTCAGTCCTGAAATCATACAACTGATTCGTTCCTACGGTATTGTTATTTCCGCAGGCCATAGCAATGCTACCTATACCCAGGCCAAGGCCGGATTTGCAAGCGGTATCCGGGCGGTAACCCATTTATATAATGCCATGAGTCCTTTACTGCACCGGGAACCAGGATTGGTGGGAGCGAGTATGGATGATGAACAGGTGATGGCGAGTATCATCCCGGATGGGCATCATGTGGATTATGCCGCGATACGGATTGCCAAAGCGGTGATGAAGGAACGCTTATTTGTCATTACGGACGCAGTAACGGATACTGACCAGGGACAATACCCGCATGCACGCATGGGGGATAAATATGAATCCGGCGGTATTCTCAGCGGCTCGGCCCTCACGATGCATGCGGCCATGCTCAACCTGGTCCGTCATGTACAGGTGGATCCGGGTGAAGCGATCCGCATGTGCAGTCTTTACCCAGCCCGGGTAATGGGGATGGACGATCAATATGGAAAAATTCAAAAAGGATATAAAGCGTCCCTGCTGTTGCTGGACGAATCACTTGAGCTAATCAAACTGCTATGATCTTTATGCATTCACTTAGAAAAAACGGGTTTGTTATTTTATGCCTGCTGGCAACCGTTCAACTATCCGCTCAGGGATTCCGCGGCCAGTATTCTCCGGCCATGAAGAATACATATTTCGGGGTCAATATCGGATCCATTAATTATCCATTTTCAACCAAACAATTACAGCCTGGCAATACGGTCGGATCTGTAAAAGTACCACATACTGCTGTCCGGCTGGTGCTGGTGGGTCATGAGTTTAATAAGAACATTTCCGCGCAGATCACTTATATGCGTCCGGTGAAATGGGTCGAATACCGGAATGTCAACAATACCAATCAGACCCTTACGGTTTGGATGAATGTGGCAGGATTAACAGTAGCGGGAAAATTCCCATTGTCCAAAAAAATAACCTTGTTTACTGAGGCGGGCCTGGGTCTGATCATGCGTCGCGGTTTTAATATGAATAACCAGCCTGTGGTGAAAAGTGCCTCGTATGCCACCGGATTATTTGGCACCAACCTCCAATATAAATTGAATCATAAATGGGATCTGCAGATTGGTACCACTTTTTCGCCGGCCAATAATAGTGAATTGCAGCCGGCCACTACTTTTCATTCAGCAGGGTTTCATTATACATTGCGGGAGCTGACCAAAGAACGGGTAGATCTTGTGAAAAAAGCAGGCTATCATTTTCCCAAACAAATCCTGTCGGTGGCTTATGCTTCGAATGTGCTGGGCTATGGTGCCAATAATTTTGTATCCAAAGGGGTGGTGCCCATTTTCTGGGGAGGGGAGGTAAAAGCCCGTCATGGTTTGTTGCTCAATTACCAGCACAATCTGTTTCATAGCCGCAAAGTGTTTTCGCTGGACTGGGGTATACAAGCCGGATTCTGGAAAACAGACCGGGATGGAACAAATTTCTTTACCCTGAGTGCTTACCCGATGATGCGCTTTCATACCATCCGTTCAAAGAAAACGGATTTCTATCTTGAATACTCGGTGGCCGGGCCTTCCTTTATCTCAAAAACGAAAATGGACGGACTCGATACGGGCGAAAAGTTCACTTTTTATGATCAGATGGGGATGGGTGTGTTTACCGGAAAGGATAAAAACCTCAACCTAGGACTCCGGATTGCTCACTTCTCCAACGGAAACCTGTTTCCCAATAATGACGGGGTGATGGTGCCGCTGACCTTCAGTCTCGGGTATTCTTTCTGATAATAATTTTCCCGGAGTTGATTTTATCAGTACCTTTTTACTGCAAATACCATTACCATTTAACAACAACCAACCACATTATGAAAAAGCTGCTTGCTTTCGCAACGGTATGCTCCTGCGTATTCGCTGCGGTTTACATTACCTCTTGTAATAACAGCACCGACACATCTAAAGAAACCGACAAGGTAAAAGATTCCCTGGCCAAAGCCGTTGAAAATGGCCGTTACCTCGCTAATCATGTAGCTGCCTGTATCCATTGTCATAGTAAAAGGGATTTCAATAAATATTCAGGTCCCGTTGTTCCCGGAACCGAAGGCGGCGGTGGTGGATTATTTGACCACACGATACTTGATGCCATTCCGGGGACTATTTATAGCACGAATATCACTCCAGACAATGAGACAGGAATCGGCAGCTGGACGGATGATGAAATCATGAGAGCCATTACGCAGGGGATCAATAAAAAAGGAGATACGTTATTTCCTATTATGCCATATGCCAACTATAACCGGATGGCCAAGGAAGACCTGTTAAATATTATTGCCTATCTCAGAACATTAAAACCGATTAAGAATACGGTACCTGCCCGTCAGCTGATGATTCCGATCAGTATGGCGTATCCGGCACCGGCACTTCAGGCCTCGGTTGATAATAATAAGCGGCCGGAACGTTCTGATGCCGTGAAATGGGGAGAGTACCTGATCACGATTGCGGATTGTGCCACTTGTCATACACCCTTTGTAAAAGGTCAGCCTGATTTTGCCCAATTGTATGGAGGCGGTAATGTATTTAATGTGGCTAATTTTCACGTGGGCTCAGCGAATATCACTCCGGATTCTTCTGGTATAGGTAATTGGGATGAGGATCAGTTCCTGAACAAGTTCACGCTGTATCGTGAAGAAAAAAATTACAATCACAATCCAGGCCTTAAGAATACAACAATGCCCCTGGTGGATTATTCAGGCATGAAAGACAGCGACCTGAAAGCGCTGTATGCTTATTTAAGAACAGTAAAACCGGTAACAAAATATGTTGTAAAATATCCGGGTATAAAAGTGAATACGGTGAAGATGGGGGAAATTAAGGTGAAGCAGTAGGGGGTTAGGGGAATGGGAATTTGGGGAATAGAGGATTGGGGGAATAGGGAAATAAATATGAAGAGCTCCGGATAAATTCCGGAGCTCTTCATATTTATTTAAGTTTAAAGCTTTCTCTTTTATACGTGCCGGGTTGCGCATGATCGCCTTCTTTGAAGTCGAGGTTGATGAATTTAATGCCGGGTATTTCCGTGCAGTTATAAACCACTTCGGCTATGTAGATTTCGGGACCGGAAGAGCCCATCTGCTGGGTGAGGAAAGTGGCTTCGGGGATTTTGAGAAAAAGGGTATCGCCGGATAATTTATTATACTCCAGTTTTATGTTGGGATTGTTATTGTTCAGGTAACGGAGGATGACATCTGGTGAAAGAGTATCTACATCCGGGGCCAATACCTGTGCTTTCGTCAGGTTACCGATTGAATCCTGATCAATATTCCACATATTGATTTCCGGGGCAGATAATGCTTCAGCTTCACTATCAGATGAGCCGCATGAATATAGAAAGAAAAGGGCTGCTAATAAGATTGTCGCGTTTTTCATATCAGTAGGTTTATACCTTAAAGGTACAATCCATACTGGCTTATTTACCTAATAGAAACGTTAAAGGGAAATGCAGTCGTTTATTCCAGGCGATTTCACTATGGTTTTCACCGGGGAAATACTTTGTCTGCCAGTTGTTTACCGTAAAACCTTTCTTAATCATCACGGCATCCGCTTTATCCTGCAAGGGCGGGTAAAAGGCGTCCAGGGTCGCATCTCCATAGTCAAAATAGATCTTATGTGTAGCAGGATCAGGCAGGTGAGCTTCCATATAGCTGAAAAAAAGGGCGGGTATCGGATTGTTTTCCATTACAAATATTCCGGGCCAGTGAGTAGACAGGCAGGCGGCCCCGCCAAATATCCCGGGATATTCACATATGGCATAGAGGGAAATAAGTCCGCCCATACTGCTGCCGGCAATAAAAGTATGTTCCCTGTCAGTATACGTAGAGTAAGATGAATCAATAAAGGGTTTCAGTTCTTGCACCAGGAAGCGGAGATAATTATCTGACTGAATGCTGTATTGATGAAACACAGAGGCATTATTACTTCTTACCGCCTTATAGATACTATCCCGTTCAGCCGCACTCAGTAATTCAAATGCTTTTTGCGGGAAATAGTCGGCATGCCTGGAGTCGCCACCATTCCATACTCCCACCAGGATCAGGTCTTTAATCTTATTTTCTTTTCGCAACAAGCTGATTACATCATCGGCATCCCAGCTTAGTTTGTTCCAGGTGGTATTGGCATCGAAAAGCATCTGACCGTCGTGCATATAAAGCACATTGTATTTTTTGGAGGGGGAATATCCTTCGGGCAGCCAGACATCTACATGCCGTGGAGTGACAAATACTGACTTGAAAGATTCATGACGGTACAGGGATCCATCAATTACTTCAGGCAGCTGGGCAGATACAGGGCATATACCAGCCAAGGCGAATACAACAAGCAAGAGTTTATTCATACCATGTGTGCATTTATAAAAAACAGCCAGTTCCTGTAATACCTGATTTATTAGTGCACCGCCGTTACACTCACTTTTTCAATTCCCTTCAGGTGCAGTTCAATGTGCCGGTCATGCGCTTTACTGGAATATTCACTGATGATCTCCAGAATATCATAATCGATATAGGTGCAATCGGTTCCATCAATGTACAGTACACTGTATTCAGGAATTTTATCGAGGGAGTCCCGGAGTTTTACTTTATTGAGAAAAGTGACATTGCTGTTCAGTTTGATCACATAGGTTTCCAGATCGAGGTGCTTCGACCTGGTGATTCTGAATTCATCCCTGAAATTGCTTTGTACGATAAAGTAAATGGAGATCAGCAGCCCGATACTCACACCGATCAGCAGGTCGGTGGAGAGAATCACCACAATAGTAATGATAAAGGGCAGGAATTGTTTCAGTCCGAGGCTCCATAGATTGCGGAAGAGTTTGGGTTTGGCCAGGTTATAACCAGTCATAATCAGGATGGCGGCCAATGAAGCCAGCGGAATCATATTGAGCAGGAAGGGAATCAGCATAACGGCCAGTAAAAGGAACAGGCCGTGTGTAAAGGAAGAAAGTTTGGTGCGGGCACCGGCATCCGCATTGGCGGCCCCACGAACCACGACCGCCGTCATCGGAATGGCACCGAGCAACCCGCAGGCGATATTGCCCACTCCCTGTGCCAGCAATTCGCGGTTAACCGGTGTAATCCTGTTGTGGCGGTCCAGTTTATCTACCGCTTCCACGCATAAAAGGGTTTCCAGGCTGGCCAGTCCGCCGATCAGTAAACCCGCTTTCCAGATCTCCACATTCGAGAATAACTGGCTGAAGTCGGGAAAACGTATTTCGGCAAATACGTTTGGTGGTACCTGTACCGATTGTGTGGTGCGCAGGAAAAAACCGGGCATACCATGTGTAAATAGTAAGTGTAGCAAAATTCCGGTAATGACCACGGCCAGTGGCGCGGGAATGACCCGTAATTTTTTGGCAAATGGTTGTTGCCAGATAATAAGGATAGCCAGCGACACTACGGTTATAATCAACGCACCCCGGGTAATATGTTGATTCAGGTTTTTAAAATTACTGCTGAATTCGGTGGAGGAAAATAACTGGGAGAAGCCGCTGTTCCAGAAATCGGGTTTATCCAGCCCGAGGGCCATCGGGATTTGTTTGGAGATCAGCATGATGCCGATAGCGGCCAACATGCCCTTGATCACGGAAGAAGGAAAATAGTTGGAGATTTTGCCGGCTTTCAATAAGCCCAGTAACAGCTGGAACACACCAGCTACCACTACGGCCAGCAGGAAAACGGAATAGCCGCCAAGAGAAATAATGGAGCCGGCTACAATAGTAGTCAGACCAGCTGCCGGACCCGAAACGCTGAGATGGGACCCGCTGAGTAAGGACACAATAAGACCGCCGATGATGCCTGAAAGTAAGCCCGCATATACCGGTGCGCCGGAGGCATTTGCAATACCAAGACAAAGCGGGAGGGCTACTAAGAATACAGTAAGACCGGCGGGCAGGTCATGTCTTGTCCACATCAGCCGGTAGTACCTGATAGTGCGATTCACAGTAAATAAAGAGTTGAGTGTAGGGTAAAGGTAAAAAATTACCGGGGGATAAAAGATACTTATACGAACAAATAGCAAATTAACCGTAGCTGCAACAGTGGACAGCCCCTTTTTTTAATAAAAGAGCCGTTTATCCGTTGTGCTTGTTGGCAAATCAGTCTGCCAGCTGATTAACTATGTAAATGGCCGTGACCTGGGTTACTGTAGAATCTGACTAAATCGACTTCTTTACATTTCCGGATTGTGTCTTCCGAATCAATCACCTGCCGATCCGGAATAGTAGATTCCTTATGGAGGAAGCCGAAAGTATAAAATCGATTCTGGCTGGTCATACGGCTGAATTTACCCATCTGGTGAAAGCGTATGAAACATCGGTGTTTCGCATCGTCATGGGATTTGTGCACCAGAAAGAAGATGCAGAAGATATCACCCAGGAGGTTTTTGTAAAAGCCTTTCAGTCATTGGACCGTTTTGCTGGCCGTTCCTCTTTTTCCACCTGGCTTTACCGGATCGCCATCCATACCAGTTTAAATGAACTGAAAAGAAGAAAGCGCCGGACCTTATGGTCCATGGCTGCAGACATGCTGCAGCTCCCCTCCACCAATAAGAATCCCGAACAGGCATTGGCTGAAAAGACGGAACAGGATGAGATCCGCAAAGCGATTGACCGGCTTCCCGAAAAACAACGGATGGCCTTTATACTCAGTCGTTATGAAGAACTCCCCCAGCGTGATGTGGCCCTGATAATGGAAATAAGCGAAGGGGCGGTGGAGCAGTTATTACTTCGCGCCCGGGACAATCTGAAAAAAACTTTACAGCACCCATAGGAAACCGAATTCAACCATTGTCTAATTAACCAGGAGCGACTATGAAAAAAGAAAATCACATAGAAAACAGGATAGAGCAGCTGATCCGCGAAGAACGGAATACAGAGCTGAATCCTTACTTGTCTACCAGGGTGATGGCGGCAATTGCGAAACAGCAAGATCGAAAAGCCAGTCTGTTGCCAATGTTCCTGAAGCCGGTACTGGCGATGGCCAGCCTTACAATCGTGGTTTGGTTAGGTATTATTGCCGGGAGTGAATACACAACCGTAAGCACAGAGCAGGCAACGATACTTACTAATGATGCTGCTGCTGAAAATTTTGCTTTTTACCTGCAAACCGAAAAGGAGGAATAAGATGCTGCGTAAAACACAACTATTAACCTGGCTGGTGGTTTTATTACTCGTGCTGAATGCCGTTACCATCGGAACCATTATCTATCATCAACGCCAGGAGAAAAAAGCGGCATCGGAACTCAGTATCGGTACTAATGGTGGTACCAACCCGTTGAACGGACGTTTTTTCCGGCAGGAAATGGGATTCAATAGTCAGCAGATGGATGTTTTCCGGGAACTGAACCAATCATTCAGACCTGCTTCGATGGAAATCACTTTCCGGATTGATTCCTTAAAAGAAGTGATGTATAACCAGTTGGTCCAGGTAAAGTCCGATAGTGTTCAGCTTCAACAATTATCCGATGAGATCGGGGTCTTGCACAGTCAGCTCAAAAAGGAAACCGTTCTTTTTTATATACGTCTCAAAGAAATATGTAATCCTGATCAGCAACAACAACTGGCGGAAGTTTTCAAACCGCTATTTATAAGTGAAAACCTGATGGATCATGGAAATTACCGGAACGGTCCCGGCTGGAAAAGAAAGCAACCATAAGAATTGGTATTTATAAAATCAAAACAGATCATCATGAAAAAAGGAATGTCCTGGTTATTCATCACCCTGCTTTTTTTACAGGGGGCAGCACAACAAAGCAATGAAGTAACTAAAAATGAAAGTAACGGGCTCACGTATATGCGTGAGGAGGAAAAGCTGGCCAGGGATGTCTATGATTCCATGTATGCCAAATGGGAGGTTAATCCCTTTGGTAACATCCGGCAGAGTGAGCGGGTGCATATGGACCGGATGAAAACTTTATTGTCCATGTACGGTATCGAAGACCCGGTAGCGGTCAATGCGGACAAACCCGGTGTGTTTAAAACAACAGTATTGCAGAAATTCTATAATGAACTGGTAAAATCAGGAACGGCTTCGCTCACCGATGCATTGAAAGCCGGGGCGAAAATTGAAGAACTGGATATTGCCGACCTGGATGAACGGATCGCACAGACAAAAAAGGAAGACATTCTTACCGCGTATAAATTCCTGCGTATGGGTTCCGAAAATCACCTGCGTGCTTTTGTACGCCGGTTGAAATCACAAGGAGTGGACTATCAGCCTGAAATACTTAAGAAAGAAATATTTGAAGGCATTATCAGTGGAGAGAATCAGGAAGCAGGTTGTGGTAACGGTCCGGGTAACGGACAGGGACAGGGAAAGGGAATGGGTCAGGGAAAAGGTAATGGTCCTGAAAAAGGGAACGGAGCAGGGAAAGAGCAGTGTAAGGAGAAATGTTGTGATAAGGAAAACGGACCCGGTTGTCAATCAAAGAAAGATTAATTATTAACCAATAAACAGTATAGCCATGAAAAAAATGCTCATCACCCTTCTGTTGATTGCAGGATTGGGTACTGGCCTGATGGCCCAGAAAAATAACAAAGCTGGTAATGGCCCCGGCACACGGCAAGCAAACAGTGCCTATGTGGATGCCAACAAAAACAAGATATGTGATAACTATGAAAATAAAACTACCGTAACCGGTCGCGGATCCGGATATGGCCGGAAGGCCGGGTATGGTCAGGGACAAGGAAGGGGCCAGGGCAGATGCGGCGGCAATGGACCGGGCAACTGCCGGAGAAGGTCCTGAGTAAAACGGGATGCGGAAAGTGAACGAACAGGTTAAACCAGTGCATGCTCTTATACAGCTGGTGTTTAAGTTTAACAAACAAGAACGGAAATGATCACTACTATCAGACCCTGGAAACAGGAAGACCTCGAAGACCTGGTATTGTATGCCAACAACAGGAATGTCTGGAATAACCTGCGCAATTATTTTCCGCATCCTTATACTTCTGAAAGCGGACTGGCCTGGCTGGAAAAAGTAGTGGATGCTCCATTACCGGCTATCAACTTCGCGATTGAGGTGGATGGAAGAGTGGCCGGAGGCATTGGATTAATCTTGAACGGGGATGTTTATATCAAATCAGCGGAAGTCGGCTACTGGATCGGTGAGCCCTTCTGGGGGAAAGGGGTAGCAACGGAAGCCTTGCGGCAAATCACGGAATATGCATTTACCACGTTTGACCTGGTTCGTTTGTATGCGGAAGTCTTTGAAAGTAATAAAGCGTCCATGCGTGTACTGGAAAAGAACGGGTATTACCTGGAAGGCGTGCGGAGAAAATCCGTTTTCAAAAATGACCTGCTGATGGATGATTATATCTGGGTAAAACTCCGGGGCTGGTAGAAAGCCAAACCGCTTGTTTAATCCCTTACTGTTATTTTAATCTGTATTGCACCAATAATTTTCATCTGACAAATTTTGTTATGTACCTGCGTAAAAATATTGCGACCAGCGAGTCCGGTTTTATTTTCAATCCTGCCACCGGCGATTCATTTTCTGCCAATCCGGTGGCTGCTGAAATCCTTCTACAATTGAAACAGGGTACCGGGGTCGCACAGATCAAAGAATGGTTGCTCGAATCTTATGAAGTGGAACCGCTCCGTCTTGAAAGAGACTGGGATGAATTTATTAACCAGCTGAAGGAAGCTAATCTTCTCGAAAGCTGAAACTTGCTATATGAAGACGCCCGACAATCTGCTCACCATTGCGGTGACAGGACTGAATGCTATTGACAGCCCCGGTCCGGGGATCGCTGTAATCCGTGCTCTCCGGGAAGGCCTGAACCGGCCGGTACGGATCATCGGATTATCCTATGAGACCCTTGAGCCCGGTATATATATGCACGAAGTAGTGGATAAAACTTACCAGATTCCCTATCCGGCTGCAGGCACCACAGCCCTGATAAACCGCCTGCATTATATCCATGAAAAAGAAAACCTGCAGCTTATCATTCCAAATTTTGATGCAGAGCTCCCGCAGTTTATCAAATTGGCTCCTACACTCCGGTCAATGGGTATTGCTACTTTCTTACCTGCTGCCGAACAGTTTGAGGCCCGGGACAAAGTGAATCTCTACCAGTTTGGTCAAAATAACCAGTTACTGGTTCCCCGTGATAAAATCATACATACTGTAGCTGAATTACAATCCTGTGAGGAAGCTTTTGGATATCCCCTGGTGGTGAAAGGAAAATTTTATGATGCGGTGGTCGCTTATACGCAGGAACAGGCACAAAAAGCTTTTTATAAAATTTCTGCCAAATGGGGCTTGCCCATCATTGTCCAGGAGTTCATAACCGGTACAGAAATTAATATTGCAGTATTAGGAGATGGTACAGGCCGTATGATCAGTGCCATTCCCATGCGTAAATTATATATCACCGATAAAGGGAAGGCCTGGTCGGGTATCACGTTGGAGGATGAGTCATTACTTCAGTTGGCACAGGCATTCACCGATGCCACGAAGTGGAAGGGTGGCTGTGAACTGGAAATCATGCGTACGGCGAAAAATGAATTATATATCATGGAGATCAATCCGCGCTTCCCCGCGTGGATCTATCTCACGGTAGCAGCCGGACAAAATCAGCCGGCGGCACTGGCCCGTATGGCACTCGGGGAAGAGCAACCTGTTTACGAAGGCTATGAAGCCGGAAAAATATTTGTCCGCTATTCCTGGGATCATATTACCGATATCAATGAGTTTCACCAGATCAGCGGGAAAGGCGAATTATAATAACTGAATGTATATACTATGAAAAAAATATATGAAAGTCCGGTTATCCAGAAAATGAATGGCGGCCTGATGAATAAGTTTGGCACCAGAACGGAATATGAACCGGTAAAGCAGATTGATGGCGTATCCGTACAGTCATTGATGGCGGAATATGGTTCCCCGTTGTTTGTACTGAGTGAGCGGACCCTTCGCCGGAATTATCAGGATGCCTACCGGGCCTTCAGTACGAGATACCCCAATATCCAGTTTGCCTGGAGTTATAAAACAAATTACCTGAATGCGGTTTGCCGGGTCTTTCACCAGGAAGGCAGCTGGGCCGAAGTGGTGAGTGGATTTGAATACCAGAAAGCACTGGGAAATGGGGTGCCGGGAAATAAAATTATTTTCAACGGTCCTGAAAAAACAAACGAAGAACTAAAGCTTGCTGCGGAGAATGGATCACTCATCCATATTGATCATTTTGATGAACTCTTCCAGTTACTGGAGATCAGTGATCAGCTGAGCCGAAAGCCAAGGGTGGCCATTCGCGTGAACATGGATACAGGCGTCTATCCGGTATGGGACCGCTTTGGTTTTAACTATGAAAACGGCCAGGCTTTTGATGCGTTGAAAAAAATTGTCGCTTCCGGAAAGATGGAACTGACGGGTCTTCATTGCCATATCGGTACGTATATGCTTTCTACCAATGCGTATCGTACAGCGGTAAAAAAGCTGGGCGACCTTGCCTGGAAATGCAAAACTGAACTGAATAATCTATTACAGTATATCGATATCGGCGGCGGCTTTCCTTCCACCAATACATTGAGAGGGTCTTTTTTACCCGGTACCGATACGGTTCCTTCGGTGGATGAGTTTGCCGAAGCCATCAGCACCCAGTTACAGGAACTCGGCTATGGGGCTGCAGAAATGCCCCTGCTCATACTGGAAAGCGGCCGCGTGATGGTGGATGATGCCGGCTATTTATTATCAACCGTGGTGGCGAATAAGCGGCTGAGTGACGGGCGCCGGGCCACCATCCTGGATGCGGGGGTGAATGTATTGTTTACTTCTTTCTGGTATGATCACCAGATCAGTCCGGCCCAGGACTTCACCCACCATACCGAAGACCAGGTATTGTATGGTCCTCTCTGTATGAATATCGATGTGCTGCGGCAGAGTGCGAACCTGCCTTTACTGAACAGGGGCGATAAAGTAGTGGTGCATAAAGTAGGCGCATATAATATGACCCAATGGATGCAGTTTATCCATATGCGTCCCAATGTGGTGATGATCGATGAACAGGGAAAGGTACACCTGGTAAGGGAAGCGGAAACCCTGGCTTACATTGAACAGCAGGAGCGGGTACCCGAACACCTGAAAGGAATCAATCTTTAAAACCCTTGTGTTGAAAAAGCTAAACCTTCCAGTTTTTACCCAATTTATCGCGCATACGGTACTGAACAGCTATGCGATGCTTTTTTTCAGTAACCGTAAGATACTGGCTGCATTGATCCTGTTCGTAACTTTTTTTAATCCGTACACCGGGGCTGCCGGATTTGCTGCCACCATCATTGCTGCTGCCACGGCCTGGTTTATCGGCTTCAGCCGGGAGCAGGTAAAGAGCGGATTATATACTTATAGCGGATTGCTGATGGGACTGGGCATGGGTACTTTTTATGAGTTCAGCAGTGGTTTCTGGATCTTATTATTTATCGCATCGGTTTTGTCGGTGCTCCTTTCTGCCGCACTGATCGCAAAACTGGGTAAGAACAACCTGCCGGCTCTGTCGTTGGCTTTCATTCTTACACTATGGGTGGTGATTCTTTCTTCGAGGGAGTTTGCCGCTATCGGACTTACCCAGCGAAATATTTACTGGCTCAATGAAATGTATGCCACCGGCGGCAACGACCTGATCCGGCTGGTGCAATGGATGGAAAACCTGCCGATACCCGCTGCGATCGCCGGTTTTTTCCGGTCCCTCAGTGCGATTATCTTTCAAAGCAATATTGCGGCAGGCATTGTGCTGACCATCGGCCTGTTTTTATTTTCCCGCATTGCCTTAACACTGATGGTGGCCGGTTACTCGATTGCGATTTTATTTATTCAATTGATGGATGGCTATGCCGGCAGTGTGAATTATTATAATCTTGGCACCAACTTCATGCTGGTCTCCGTGGCACTCGGCGGTTTCTATATTATTCCTTCTGTCCGTTCCTATTTGTGGTCACTGATCACCGTACCGGTTTCATATATACTGGTGATTGCGCTTTGGAAAATCACCTATACCTGGGGCTTACCCGTTTTCTCGCTTCCTTTCTGTATTACGGTGATCCTGTTTATCTATGTATTGCAACTCAGAAAGGCGGGTGGGAAAATGGTACTCACGCCGGTACAATATTATAGTCCGGAAGAAAATCTCTACCGCTATATCAACAGCCGGGACCGGATCTATTCCCGGTATTATTTTCCGTTAGTATTACCATTTAACGGCGAATGGACCGTGAGCCAGGGTTATGAGGGGAAGCATACACATAAGGGTGATTGGTCAAAAGCCCTGGATTTTGTGATCCGGGATAAGGAAGGAAAAACATGGCAGGGCGTGGGCACTGCTCCGGAGGATTTTTATTGTTATAATAAACCCGTACTGAGTCCGGCCGATGCGGTGGTGGAAGAAGTAATAAATTATGTAGAAGATAATCCGGTGGGTGGAAACAATACCCGGCAGAACTGGGGTAATACTATTGTATTAAAACATGCGGAGGGGTTGTATACCAAACTTTCGCATTTACGGAAAGGAAGTATAAAAGTTGCAAAAGGGGAATATGTAAAGAAGGGAATGTTGCTGGCTGCCTGCGGAAATTCAGGTCGCTCCCCCGAACCACACCTGCATTTCCAGGTACAAACCACTCCCTATATTGGCTCAAGGACCCTGGCCTATCCCTTCGCTTCGTATATCCTTCATGATAGCGCGGATATACGGTTACCCGAAAACTTTACCACACCAAAGGAGGAAACTGTTGTCAGTAATATACAACTCAGTTTCTCCCTGTTACAGGCTTTTGATTTCAAACCCGGTCTGCGGATAAGGACAAAGAGTACAGATGGCCGGGAGGAAGAATGGGAGGTCATGGTCAGTGCGTATAATGAAACGTATTTCTATGCAGCGGCATCAGGGGCCTACGCCTATTTTGTCAATGATAGCAGTCTGTTCTATTTCACCAATTTTTATGGCAACCGGGATGGGTTGCTCTATCTGTTTTATCTCAGTGCTTATAAAGTGTTGTTGACCGCAGATAAACGGATATCCGTAACGGATACCTATCCACAAGGGCTTTTCGGAAATACGGTCACACGATGGCTGCAGGATTTTATAGCGCCTTTTTATATTTATTCTAACTGGAAATATTCCTGTATCCTAAAAGATCATGATGCGTTAAGCGGAGGGGATGTACTATTGGAAAGTAATGGTTTGCGGCAACATGGTCGCAGCCAAACACCCTTTATGAAAGCTACCGTGATGATTAAAGGGGGAGGACTTAGCGGTTTCAGCACCACATACAATCACCAGCAAACAACGGTACAATGCGAACATTATTAATCAGCCTGCTCCTGGCCATCAGTCTGCCTGTTGGTTTGCGGGCCCAAGAATTGTTTACCTATTCCAGATCGGATAGTATTTCCTATGCCCTGTATCAGCAGGGAGCCTGGAAGGAATTAATACAATTTGGAAAAGCATCGATTGCCGGCGGACAGGATTTTCCCCTGCTGCGCCAGCGAATGGGCTATGCGTCATTTATGACGCAGAACTACAGTGCCTGTATACAGCATTATGAACGGGTGCTGCGGGAGGATGCTTTTAACCAGACGGCTCATACTTATATCTACTGGAGCCGGATCAACCTGAATCAACCGGAAATGGCGAGGGCGGAAATAAAATTTATGGCCGCCGCCGATATACCCCAGGTGCAGCAAAAAGCAAGTCGTATTCATTCAGTGGGGGCGGAGTACAGTCATAAGCAACCCTCAATCAGCGAAAGAGGCAATGCCAGCTATACCCGGTTATTGTTGGGTGCCCGTCTTGGGGAGATTCATATGGATCAGTCCTTTGCCTTTTATAAACAGACCATCAGTGAATCCTTGCTGACGGCCGTGAACAATAACAATAAGATCGCGATCAACCAGGTGGAGTATTATAATAGAATCCATATAAACCTGAATCGTCATTGGCAGCTGAAAGCCGCCTGGCATTATCTGTATACGCCCTTTAATAATTTCAAGTATAATAATAACCTGCTGCTGGCCGGGGTAAAATACTATGACAGCTATTTTGATCTGCAGGCCGATGCCATTGTTGGTAAGCTGACCGACACTTCCCTGCAACAATATAACCTGCAACTGGGCTTGTATCCGCTGGGTAATCTGAAACTCTATAGTTTTTCCACGGGGATGTTAAGGCAGCAGACAGGTTCTGCCTTTAATTTCAAACAGGTGCTGGGGGTGCAGCTCAGTCCCGCCATCTGGCTCGAAGGAAATATTACAGCCGGGCGGTTTCATAACCTGGCGGAGAATGATGCGCTGTACGTGTACCATGCCATCGATCCGAATACCGCCAAGGCCGGCATCACCACCTATATCCTGCTGAAGCAAATCCAGCTTCAATTGGGTTATACGCATGAAAAAAGAGCCTTATACGGAACCAACAATACATTCACCCAACAATCAATTACAGGAGGACTTATATGGAAACTTTAAAGAAAATAATGACCGGCAGTATACTGTTATTTGCCGTACTGTTAGCCAGTGCCCAGTCTGAAAGTAAATGGCAGGCGGCTTTTAATGAAAGCTATACGCAGGAGGCCAACAAACAATATAGTGCGGCGATCAATTCGCTGAAAGCGGTGTATGACGAGAAGAGTTATGAACTGAATCTCCGCCTGGGCTGGCTCACCTATCTGAATAAGGAGTATACCACATCGCAGTCTTATTACCAGAAATCCGTTAATCTGCGACCGTATTCACTGGAGGCAAAGTTTGGACTGATACAGCCGCTGGCTGCGCTGCAGCTGACAGATAAAACCTTACAGGTGTATGAGGATATATTAAAAATTGATCCGCAGCAGACCAAGGCCAATTACTGGGTAGGAGTGATCTGGTACAACCGGAAGAAGTATGAAACGGCTGCCCGGTATTTTGAGAAACTCATCAACCTCTATCCCTTTGACTATGATGGCAATCATATGCTGGGCTGGACCTATCTGAATATGGGCCGGAGCAATGATGCGAAGATCCTTTTTGGAAAGGCCTTATTGGCTAAGCCCGGGGATGCTTCCTGTTTGGAAGGGCTTAAGCAAGTGAGATAAGTTGTAAGTGGTAAGTTTTAAGTTATAAGTAGTGAGAAAGTGAAAAGTTATAAGTTAATGGGCTTTTACTGCTTTTGTTAACTGTTGGATAATACGCGATAGTTCTTTTTCCTGTTTAACCGCTTCTTTACTATTATTGAAATATACCAGTCTACGGTCTTTATACGCTCCTTCGAGCAAGGGGGATTTTATATTTACAATTTCGGGGTGATGGAAGACCAGGAGGATGCGTTTGTTTTTATAGGGACCGAAGGTGAATAAATCGGCAGTTGTGTAATAACTGGGGGCATTCCATTTGATCCGTTCATTCAGCATGGGGGCTGCTTTTTTGATCAGTTTGCGGACGGCATCAATTTCCTTCCGTAAAGCGGGTTCCTGTTTATCCAGCCAGGCATTAACCTGGGTTGCTTCTTTTTCAGCAGGGGCTGCCTTTGCTGCTTTCTTTTTTTCAGGGGCCGCACTGGTTTTCTTTTTGGCGGTGGCCATTCCTTCATTTTCTTTTACCCGGAACAGCACTATCTTTTTGATCAGGGCCAGGGGCAGGGGTTCTGTCAATGGAAACTGCACCGATCCTTTCCCCGTTTTATAACCAGCCAGGTCTTTTTTAAAAGCTTCATGTCCGGTGGGCGTGGCATAGAAGCCGATATGATTTTCATAACCGGCAAAGTACACCAGCGGTTTACCCAGGTATTTGAAACCGGGCATTCCATAACTGATGCCTTCTACCGCATCCGGGGCATTGTCACGAATGGTTTTGCGTATTTCTTCCAGGCGTTTTTTAACCGCGGCCGGGAAACCGGCTATATACTGATCAGGTGTTTTGGCAGGAGCTGTTGCTTTCATAAAATAAAATTGAAAAGTTTAATTTTCTTCCAGGTTCTTCTTCATATTCACCAGGTTTTGCAGCATATCTTTTCCCAGCAGTTTATCCATAAAGAGGTTCATGATATTCATGGGAAACTTGCTGCGTCCATAGAATAGTTGGTGCACCCGGGTTTCGTGTTCGCTCACCGCGGTCACTGTCGTCTTCGCCCAGTTGGTGGCTTCGAAAGGTTTTTTGAAACGGATTTCCACTTCGGTGCTGATACCCTCTGTCAGTTTAATGATTTCCTGTTCCCCGATCCCTGTATTTTTATCATTACTGGTCCAGGCTGATTTGAATCCAACCGTGCCATCGGTGCCTGAATACACCAGATTAATTTTGGGGTCTCTCATCACCCATACACTGTATTTTTCCTGGTTCCGGATCATTTTCAGGTAATCGAATACTTCCTTCTGTGTTTTGTTGATCACGATTTGTTTTTCAAGGGAGAAATCTTTTTTTACCAGCAAAGCGGTTAAGAAAAAAGCAGCGATGATGGCGGCGAGGATATAGAGGAAGATCATGGTTGGGGAATTGGGGGATTAGGAAATAGGCAATAGGAATTAGGGGATTAGGAATTAGGGATTGGGGTGATCAAAGGGCATTCCTTTTGTTCCAGAAATAATACGAAGCGGCACCAAGTAATATCGGAACTAATATAAATAGCATACTGGCATCGAATTTTTTCTGTACCATATAAATAGAGAAGACCGCACCGGCCAAATCAAAGAAAAGTCCGGCATAAGCCCATTCCTTTATTTTATTCAGTCCGGGTATCAGGATGACGACTGAGCCAATGATCTTGGCCATACTGATAAAATGGATAAAATAGACCGGGTAGCCAAGATAGCCGTTCATGAACTCGAGTACTTCGCCTTTAGGGTTAATGCCGGGCACAGAAGACCAAATCATGAAGGCGGAGAAGAGGAGGGTGAAGACCCAGTATAAAATGAGGATTGTTTGTTTTTTCATAACTATTTTTTTTAAGTACCAAGAACCAAGATGCCAAGACGCCAAAGAAGAACCAAGAACCAAGAACCAAGATGCCAAGACACCAAAGAAGAACCAAGATACCAAGAAGCCAAAAAAGAACCAAGAACCAAGAACCAAGATGCCAAGAAGCCAAAGAAGCATCAATGTACAAGATCCAAAGAAAAATCAATATTCAAATCTCAAAGCCTTCTAAGGAGGTTTTATTGAGATTTGGTCATTACTAAAGACTAAAGACTATCGACTAATGACTTCTTTCTAATTCCGCTATCACTATCTTCTTCATCTGCATCAGCGCCTTCATCGCTCCGGCGCCATTTCCGGAATCCGTCATGATTTGTCCCATTTTGGCGGGGATGATTTGCCAGGATAGGCCAAAGGGATCTTTGAGCCAGCCGCACATGCTTTCCGACCCGCCATTGCTGGTCATATAATTCCAGTAATGATCGATCTCTTCCTGGTCTTTACATTCCACCACAAAGGAAATAGCTTCATTAAAAGCAAAACCATGATTGCCGGCGCCATCCATGGCCATGAAGACTTTGTCGTCAAAGATGAACTGGGAATGTTTGACTTTACCTGCTACTTCGGCTCCCTCGTTGTCCTGGTATTTCAGGATACCATTGACCGAAGAGGAAGGGAAAAGCGCTGTATAATAATTCACGGCCGCTTCCGCTTTTCCAAAATGGCTATCGGTAAAGAGAAAGCAGGGTGTGATTTTCTGATTTACCGAACTATAATTTCCTTTATAGAGTTGCCAGGCCAGTCCGAATTTATCCTGTACAAAAGCATAGTACTCGCTCCACTCATATTTATCCAACGGCATCATAACCATACCACCCTCTATCAGCTTCGCATAAAGTGCATCAATCTCCTCATTGGTTTCGCTGGTGACAAACATGGAAACGGAGGGATTGAATTTAAACATTGGCCCGCCATTCAGTCCCATGAACTTTTGTCCATGCAGGTAGAAATTGACCACCATCGGGGTATCAAACGTAATACGGGAATCCGGAAACAGGCTGCAGTAAAACTCAGCGGCTTCTTTGGCGTTGCCATTGAACCAGAGGCAGGGGTGGATATTGTTGGACATGTTGAAAAGTTAACAAGTTAAAAGTTTATAAGAACATCTATAAAGTACGAAGTACGCTGACGTTCTATGAAGAACTGTTTCTTAGAACGGGCTGTTTCCTGACACCTGACACCCGACATCTGACACCTATTTCTGCGGTGTATGACTGACCATCCACATCACCCCGAACTGATCACTAAAGCTGCCGAAATAGGATCCCCAGAACATATCCTGCATAGCCATGGAGACTTTTCCGCCAACGGAAAGCGCATTGAACAGCCGGTCACATTCTTCCCGGCTATCGGGTTCGAGCATGATATGGGCATTGTTTCCGAAGTTCAGGCTAAAGCCCCAGGACTCCGGTGCATCGGTGCCCATCAGTATATGTCCGCCGGTGACTGGTAATTCAACATGCATCACCAGGTTTTTATCTGCTTCTGCCATTGGAGGCGCACCGGGTTGAGGCGGTACTTCTCCGAAGCGCATGATTGGTTCGTTGAATTCGGTTTTGAAAGCCGCCTTATAAAAAAGGAAGGCTTCTTCCGTGTTACGGGCAAAGTTGAGGTAAGTGGAGACGCGGGCCATGTTGGTTGGTTTAAAAGTTAAGAGGTTGAAAGGTTAAAAGGTTGAATAGAGTTTACTCGTTTAGAAGTTTTAAATAAATGTTTAGAATAACTTTCTTAGGAGGGGCTGTTTCCTGACACCAGACAGCTGACACCAGACACCTTCTTCCTTAATTCGCTTCCGTATATACTTTAAAGCTATCCAAAATCGCCTGCCATCCCTCTTGCTGCAATTCAAGTGAATTTTCAGATTCGGGTTCAAAGAGGATGGTTACCCGGGTGTCATTTTCGTTATTAGTAAATAAGACATCCGCTTTGCGGCCATCGCCCATGGTATAGACAATTTTTTTATGGGTGTCTACTTCATCATAGATGCCCCAGAAGTCGAAACTGAAACTGCCGTCTTTGGCGGCCATGGTGGAAGAGAACTTACCACCCGGACGGAGATCGTTCGTGGAAGCCGGGCAATGCCAATCGGGACTGGCCTGGTTCCATTGCATGATATGTTCAGGACCGGTATAATAGTCCCAAACTTTTTCAACCGGAGCTGAAATCACGGCCTCAACCGTGATACGTGTTGGAGTAGACATGTTGGTTTTTGTTTTGCATTGTAAACTTACTGAGATTAAACAAAAGGGATGACCGGTAAAAACGACAATTCAAAGGGTTGATTGCGACAACCGTTTTTAATACCTTTAAAAGATGAAACATGTATGCATCCTTGTACCTGAGACTGCAGTAATCGAAGCGGTGGCTGATCCCCGATACCTGTTTTCTGCTGTAAATCAATTCCTGGCAGCAGCCGGAAGAGCGCCTTTATTTGAAGTAAAACTGGTGGCGGTCCGCAGGGAAACCCGACTCGACAATGCTGCATTTTCCGTGCATGCGGATCTGTTGCTGGATGAAGTGGAACATACCGACCTGGTGATCATACCTGCCTTGAGTGGTAACCTGCCAGCGGCTATTGAAGCCAATAAAGTCCTGATCCCCTGGATTGTGAAGCAATATAATAAAGGAGCAGAAGTTGCTTCGCTTTGCCTGGGTGCTTTTCTGTTTGCCTCTACCGGATTGCTGGATGGAAAGAAGTGTTCCACCCATTGGGGCTTTTGCAATGAGTTCAGGGCCATGTTCCCCAAGGTGGAAATGGTGGATGGCAGTATCATCACCGATGAGCAACGACTGTATAGTAGCGGTGGCGCTAATTCATACTGGAACCTGTTATTATACCTGGTAGAGAAATATACCGATCGTCCAACAGCGATACTGGCTGCCAAGTATTTTGCGGTGGATATTGAGCGGGACAGCCAGGCGGCGTTTATGTTGTTCAACGGACAGCGGGCGCATGAAGATGATACGATCAAACAGGTGCAGGCCTGGCTCGAAGCGCATTATACCAATAAAGTGACAGTGGATGAACTGGCCGAGCGATTTGCCATTGGCCGGAGGAGTTTTGAAAGAAGATTTAAGAAAGCCACGAACAATACAGTTGTCGAATACCTGCAACGGGTAAAAATGGAAGCCGCCAAACGGAGTTTTGAAACCAGCCGTAAGAATATCAGCGAAGTAATGTTTGATGTGGGGTATACGGATACCAAGGCATTCCGGACTATTTTTAAGAAAGTGACCGGGCTGACACCGGTAGAATACCGGAACAAATACAATAAGCAGGCAGTACCGGCCTGATCATTTTTTCTTTTTCCTGAAATGCTCCTCGTCAATTATGATGGCTTCGTATATATAAGCCTGCAGCAGCTCCGGATCTATTTCTTTTAAGGACCTGAAGTCCTTCCAGTAGATCTGCTTTCTGCCACCTTTATCCAGGTAACCGATTTCATCGGTCAGCTGGTTGCCATAAGCAAAGCCAAAGCGAACCCCTTCATAGGTTTTCTTTTTACCCCAGGTAACGGATGCCGGCCAGATAAAACAAAAATTGCGGTGATGATAATAATAAGGAACATTAAAGGATAATTTCTCCCGTGCCTCAGGCAGACAGTAGAAAACCAGTTTGCGCAACCGTTCAACAATGACCAGTTCATCCTCCGGCAGGAAGGCCAGGAATTCGTCGATGGAGTTGAAGTTGACTTCCTGCATTTTTTCACCTTTCGCCATGATTGGTTTATTTGGAACTGTAAGGGGTTAATAATTCTGCATTATTCACCCACATCATGAAATACGGGGCAGCGATAGTTTTTTTGCGAATCATCAGAAAAAAGGGTTTGTTGAACAGGAGTGTTTTCGGTTTGATCAGCTCCGGCACTGCAGCTCCTGCGGAATCCACGGCTATAAGTGCTTCTGATTCTGCCACAGCGCCATGTTCCTCCAGTACCAGGGCGGTCCGTTGATAAGCCTCTTTTATTGTAAATGTTTTGTTGCCAGCCAAAAAAGTCTGTTCGAGCAGACTGTTGTACCGGGTGGCCAGATTGAACCGTATAACCGGGATGCCGATCCGGTCATCTTTATTGATGGAATACAAGGACCTGTTTGAAGCTATACCGGATTCTTCTTGTCCGAGCCTGATCAGGGAGTCAGCCTCCCGTTGCAGGTTTCCAAGACTGTTATATTTGCTCATCCCTTTACAGAGAATAATCTCGCTGGTACTGTCTTTTGGCTGGATCCGAAGCATAAACAGGTCCTCGTTTTTAAAGTATAATACGGAAAGCTGGTCGCTGACTTCCTGATCTGGATAATCGACACCAAAGACAGCAATAGATGAGTCGCCAAATCTGATTGATTCGGTCCAGCGGTGCATAACAGTTGTAAATGGAAGCGTTTTATTGAAAAGAACACTGGCTTCTATGATACCGTTCTCAACACTCACATTGGCGGAGTATTCTGTACTGTCCAGGCTTTTTTCAAAGCCACGGCTGTTGTTTATCAAAAGGAAGTCAGTAGACAACCTTGAATTGGTCTCAATCGGCGCCTGGATCATTTGTCTTATTTTATCCCAGGCAAAAAGCAGGGCCGGCGCATAGATCGCATTTTTACCAGCTGGTATTTCATTTTCTGGTGTGGGAAGGAAACGGCTTTGTGGTCGTTGATCCAGTGACAATATCGCAGGAAGATTGGACCATTCGGGGTCTGTTGATTTTGCCGGCTTTTTTAATAAATACCAACCGCTAAAACCAACCACCAGTAGAAGACCGATGAATAATGCTGCTTTCATTTAATCAGATTGAATATTTACGAATCAGGGTTGTTTGTTTTTGACGATCGTGATATAGTAGTTAAAAATGGCATTCGTTCTTTCAATAATCAGCATTGTATAATTATGTGTGGCAATATTGCTTTGGATGGTTCCGCCTCCCGAGTATTCTTCTTTCATCATCAGGGCGATCAGTGCGCCTTCAGCATCCCTGAATGCCACCCAGGCTTTTTGCGCAGCAATCATTGTTTTTTTATCTTCTGGAGTTAATAGTTTCAGCAACCGGTTATAATACTTATTCATGAGTGAATCATAGCCATCAGCCCTTTCACTGACCGCCTTATTCATACCATAGGTGGTGTAGTCAATATTTATTTTCTTCTCCATGATCTGATCCAGCAGGTAGGTCTCTCGATGATATACGATTTCTTCCCGGATCAGTTCGGTCGTATCCAGTTTGCTTATGAATGCAGCAGTTTCCATCTCTGCTTCTGCCTTGATTTTTTTCAAGAGAGCAGGCGTTATTTCCTGTGGGTCTGGCTGTGCATACAAAGAGAGATTGCTGAGCAGCATCAGGGAAATAAAGATAAATCTCATAGAAAGCAATTATAGTTTTTAAAAACTGATCCCCGCCCCCACCGATCCACCTGCATAAACCTTCCCGTCCATTCTCCAGAAATTATCTGAAGCCGGATCAAGAAAAATGACGGGTGCGACAATGGCTTTAAAGAAAAAACCACCGCCGGGAGGCTGATAACGGTACCCGGCCCCGGGAATCAGGTAGAGTTGTTTGTCTGCAATATTTCCGGGCTGAAAAAGTTTTTGGTATTTATCAATATAAGGAACAACGGTCAGCCCGAATTCAAAATGATGAAAACCATCGCCTTTCAGAAAATTAAGTCCAACAGGCAGGGCAATGGCATTTTGCATGATTGAAAATCCGACCCGGTAGGTATTGGTGAAACGAGCCCCCAGCCTGAAAATCCGGTCATAATTAATACTGTAATAGGCGCCGTGGCTGGTACCTTCCACGTATACGGTGTTGCGGGCAATGGCGACATCCTGGGAATTGGCTGAGAGTGCAAAAGAGAAAAGGAATACAAAGGAAAGTGTAAGTGTTTTACCGTTTTTTATCAACTGCATGCTATTTTTTTTAACTGTTTCAATCATTATTTAGTAAAACCGCGGAGTACGCAGAGGACACAGAGAAATACAGATTCAACCCAATCGTACCCGTCCTAACTCAACGACCGTCTGTGGACTGTCGACTGTCGACTGTGGTCTGTTTCCCTTCTCGCTTACTTCGGTTTCACTATCACCACCTTAAACCGCATCACCCGCTGAAAATCGAAAAGAATATCCAGGTAATAGAGTGAGTTCTCCGGTATCACATAATCAAATTCGTACAGGTTTCCGGTTTTCACAAAAGGAGTATAGCGTTGTCTTTTCAGGGCGAAGGTATCCTGCACCCAGACTTTTTTACGTTTATTGATTTGTTCCCAACCCCAGACTTCTGCGTTGCGGTAAAGATTGGTATTTACCTGCAGCTTTTCAATCGTGCCTGTGTATTCAAATTTGAAATGAATGGTATCGCCTTTTTTTCCGTTGATCATGCCGGTCTGCGGTGAATGCAGTTTGATCTTGCTCAGAATATCCGGATCAAAATAGGGGTTAGCGGCAAACTTGTCCTTGGTATAACCGGGTTTCAATACCCAGCGGGTATATTGCGGGAAATGGTTACGGGAAAATTCGGCAAAGGGTGTTAGAAAATAATAGTCGTTGTATTGTTTGACAAAACCGTTGAGTTTACCGGTGTTTTCATCTTCGGTGGTATATCCGGCGGACCAGGTGGCGTCGAGTAAGTGCCAGGTGGTATCGAGCCAGATCACGTTCCAGCTATGGTTCACGGGACCGGCATTACCGATCTGGTAGAGTTTGGTCTTGGTATGCCCGTTGATCGTTGCCGCTTCCAGTCCGGCAATATCACACATGCGGGTAAAGAGCCGGGCATAGCCATCGCTGATCGCTTTTCCTTTCCGGAGAATATTCGACAGGTATTTTTTTTCCCAATTGGCGAGTACTTCATCACAATCCTGTCCTGATTTACATTCGGGTATTTCTATTTCCTCGTCTTTATTAAAGAATTTCCAGTCGTACCGGATATGTTCCGTGATCCAGATAAAAATGGAGCGGACTTTAGAAAGCTTATCCGGGTATGGACTGGTAAGTGTGGCAGTCAGTTTTATCAGGTCGCCATCAAAGCGGATGCTGCGTGCCTGTTTATCTATCTTGGTAAAGTCAGGCAATACCTGCTGGGCTGCAGCACCTGTACATAAACAGGTCAGGATCAGGAATATCGGGATCAGGTGGCGGGGCATAGGTTGGTTACGGGCTCGGGAGGTAAGGTACGTATTTAAAGCGGGAAGTGCAAGAAAGCCCTCCTTCGCTGAAGCTTCGGAGGACAAGGCCCTCCTTCGCTGAAGCTTCGGAGGACTAAGCTGGAGTCGGGTTGTATGAGGGCTTAACCTGCCTGGTTAAAAGAACTGAGCCCTTGAAAGTTATTTAACTGCTCGTTTAATTTTACGGAGGCTGTGTTGGATCCGGATGGTTTTGCAGAATTAAATGCAGTCCCTTTTTTTTCTTTAGTTGCTGAAGTGGAATTTTTTTGGAGCTGAATTTTAAAAGTAGTGCCTTCACCCGGATTGGATGAAATGGAGAAACGGGCATTCATTTTTTCCAGCATTTCCTTGCAGATATAGAGGCCGAGTCCGGTGCCGTTGGCGCTTGAAGTACCGCGGTAAAACATATCAAATACCCGGTGCTGGCTTTCCAGAGGTATGCCCTCTCCATTATCTGTTATACTGAATGAGCAAGAATGGTTGCTGTTTTCAAAATGAAGCTGTACATACGGATTGCCTATTTCCTTTTTTTTATATTTTACAGAGTTGCTGATAATATTCCGTAGCACGGTACTGAGCCGTGTTTTATCCGCATAGAGTTTAGTTTCACCGGTGTACTCTTCCTGAAATGAAAAATCCGAACCAGCGGAAAAGCGAAGTCCGTCAAAAATTTCTTTTACTACGTCTTTCAGATCAAATTCATCTTCCCTGATCTCTGTACGGGCATTCTGCGAGTAAGTGAGTATTTCGTGTATGATAAGATCCAGGTTGTGGATGCTTTTACCAGCGAGACCCAGGTATTTCTGTACCTGTTCGCGTTCGTCAATTTTTATATTTGCGAGGTCAATCAAGCCTTTGGTGGAAAGCAGTGGAGAGCGCAGGTCGTGTGAAACGATATAAATGAAATTATCCAGTTCGTGATTGGTTTTGATGAGACTGTTGTTAAGCCGGTCATTCAACGCAAGGATATATGCTACTTCGGCAAAAGTGGCCACCGCAGCACCCATGATATTAAACAGCATATCATAGTTGGTACCGTTATAATTTTCCAGTACCGGGTGTTCAGGGTAATGAATATCGGTCAGGATCAGTAAGGAGATAATAAACAGCACGATGCTGGCGAGCACCAGCCCGTATATTTTTTGTTTGCCCTGGAATGCGATCAGTGTGCCGATCAGGACCGGTACATAAAAAGCCAGTACACTGTCGTTGATATGTTCGCCATAAGGAGAAGAAGGAAAGTAGAACATCAGGGCAATAAAGGCAATCAGCTGTGTGAAGTTGACCAGCTTTGAAAGCAGCGTATATCCCCGGTGGTGTATGAACCAGGCAATAAATGCAAATACTCCGCAGGAGAAACTGAGGATGGCCTGATAATGATACTCCTGAATCAGGCTAATGATGGTATAGACAACTCCAAAAAAGATAACGATGCTCAACAGTGTAGTATGTACCCGGTCGCCTTTACTAACCAGGATATTATCGGTGGAATAATAACCTTTGGAGAAGTGGATATCCACATCGAGCAAATTTCTCAGATGTATATTAAAAGGCATCAGGGTACAAATTATTGGTGCTACATAACCGCTATAAAGATATTCAGGAAACGCGGGAATTACTGTAACAAGTATGTAAATCGGCTTGTAAAACCACTTGATTATCAGGAATTAATGATGAATGATTAGCTGGAGATAGTGGTTGATACTTATAAAAAATTACAGGGAAGCCACATTGGGTGCCTGTTCAAGCGAGAAGGTAAAGCTGGTGCCCTGTCCCTCAGTGGAATCCAGTTTGAACTCAGCCCCCATTTTTTCCAGCATTTCCTTGCAGATATATAAACCCAGTCCGGTGCCGGGTGCAGCAGAGGTAGCCCGGTAAAACATATCGAATACCTTCTCCATGCTTTTACTGGCGATGCCTTGCCCGTTGTCCGAGACAGTAATGGCAAACCGGTTTCCGGTTCTGGTGAATACCAGTTTGACAAAGGCTCCGATGGTCTCTTTTTTCCGGTATTTCACTGCATTGGTGATCAGGTTCCGGAGGATGGTATGGAGTCTTCCTTTATCGGAATAAATCAGGGTATCCCCGTTATATTCCTCAAGGAAGGAGAAGGTCGGGCTGTCCTTTATTTCCAATCCATCTTTTATATCCTTTATGATGGATTGCAGATCAAAGGTTTCATGTTGCAATCCGGTTCTTGAATTGCGGGAATAGGCGAGGATTTCTTTTATAATGTCATCCAGATTATTGATGCTTTTGCCGGCGAGGTTAAGGTACTTCAGGACTTCTTCTTTTTCTTCTACTTTCAGTTTTGAAATATCCAGCAATCCTTTTGTTAGTAGCAACGGGGAACGCAGATCGTGACTCACGATATATACAAAATTATCCAGTTCATGATTTGCTTTGGACAGACTTTCGTTCAGCCGGTTATTCAGGGCCAGGATATATGCTACTTCAACGAAAGTGGCGATAGCGGCGCCGATAATATTATAGAGAAGGTCATAACTGATTCCGGTCAGTGTGGCAACGGGTTGATCGGGCAGGTAGTGTGGATCGAAAACAATCAGGGTCAGCGAAACAAGCAAAATCAGGCCTGAAAAAATATAACCATACTTGTTTTCTTTTCCCTGGAAAGCGATCAGTGTGCCTACGCTTACGGGGATATAGAAAGCTAAAACACTGTCATTGGCGTGTATTCCATAAGGGGAAGCCGGAAAGTAAAACATCAGGGCGAGAATAATGATCAGCTGGCTGAGGTTAAAGATTTTCGAATAAAAGGCATATCCTTTGTATTGGATAATATAAGCCAGGCAAGAAAAAACAAAAAGAGCCGCATTCAATACCGATTGATAATAATAGCCCTGTATCAGGGTCACGAACAGGAAGAAAAATCCGTAAAAGGCTTCAATATAGATCAGGGCTTTATGAACCTGGTTTCCTTCCCTGACCAGGAAATTATCCCGGCTGTTAGGCGCTTCGGCAGGAAGGCCATCCACATTCAGCAGATTTTTAAAAGGGGTAATTGGTCGCATTGTTTCCCGATTGTTTTTCCAAAATGCCAGGGTATTAAAGGTATCAATTCGGGTTTTAAAAAACGATGATCAGCAACTATTCAGGTACTTATTTTTGACTAAGTATCAGATCAGTTGCCGGGTGTCAGGGTCAGGAGTAGGGGATCTCCTTAGACGGATGAATCCCGTTTTATGGCAGGCCGCTCCTCCGGATACTTTGGTATTCGTATCTCGTACTTCGTACTTAGTTAAGGTGTTTGAACAGGTGCATCTGCTGTTCCACTTCTTTATAATGCGGCAGACTCAACCACTTCAACTCCTTTATTTTAAGGATGGGTGAATAATCTTTGTCTTTCACTCTGACCATTTTCAGGCAAAGCCGTTTCAACCAGGGAATAGATTCAAGGAATTTCAGGTCAGAAAGTACTACCGGTTTCATGGAGGAGAAACCATCGCCTTCAATATCGAGATCCTGCAGGGCGGTCAACGAAGAGAGGAAGCTGTAGTCGTGTACATTGACCAGTCCATCGGATTCCAATGTTTTTAGTTTTTGCAAGCCGGCCACCGGGGAGAGATTGGTGATACTTGTTCCATTGCCCAGGTGCAGGTGTTCAAGGTTGGTCAGTTGACTGATGGCGGATAGGTCCGGGTACACCCCCCATTTGATCCAGAGGGAAGTAAGACTGTTCTGTTTGCAGATCGCATCGAAGATTTTCTGCGAGATCCTTGTTTCCATCCAAATGCTTTTCAGTGGCAAGGTATCATTGGACAGGTGATCGCACCATTCGTCTACAATCTTTGCCTGTTCCTTCGCGGTTGTATTATCCAGCTGGGTACATTGAAGTTCTATATCCGCTTCACCGTTGTACTCGCTGAAGCTGATCAGTTTGGGTCCCTGGTTAATGGTCTGTCCGGGGAATTCGCCGAAGTTGTAGCTGAATGGCATAGGATAAAGGTAGGGAGAAAGGAAGTCGGTAGTTAGAAGATAGTAGTCGGTAGTAAACAACCCCTCCTAACTAGTCTGTAATTAGAAGTTCGTAGTCAGTAGTAAACAGCCCATCCTACAACGGAATGACAAATTGTGGGAGAGGAAAAAATAGCCAAGTGCCGGTAAACTTCTACTTATGATCATAGCTCAGCACTTCGCGGAGTAACCACCCGCCTTTGTCAAGCAGCCATACATGGGTGAATTTTGCACGGCTTGTATGGCGGTCGGGTTTTCCCTTTTCGCGGATATAGAAATCGTGAATGCCGGTTTGGATTACACCGTATAAACGACCATCGCTGAACAGGGGAAATACTTCGAGACTTTGGAGGTCTGGCTTGCGGATAGGTTTCTGATCGGGGTTGCCGCAAATATTGTTTTTTACCGCAGCGAGGAATTCTGCCTTGTGCTGTATGCCGCCCTGGTCATGGAAAAAAATCATTTCGGGATGTACGGTTTTATCGAGATAATCAAGGTCGCATAAATTAAATGACCGTTCAAAGAAGATGCTGTCCTGTTTTTTCAGAGCCAGGTAGAGGGAGTCGGTTTTTGCCAGTTGAGCCTCCGCACTCAAGGCGACCCCGAGTAATGTTATAAAAAGCCAGTATGATTTCAGCATAAACAGGATTGAGTATCAAAGATGCCCCGGGAATGCTGAATTACAATGCCGTTGGTAATGGGTATTTGCCGGTACTGAAATATTCAGGAGTGATCAGTTGCCAGGAAACAGCCCCTCCTGAGAAGATTTTATCAAAAACAACGTACTGCTTCTCGCTTTACGGCATCCCGCTCGTACTTCATCACGACACTTCGGGATTCTTACCTTGTACTTTGTATTTATTGTTTTTCCCCAGCCGGCGCTACTTCAAATGTTTCCGACTCTGTGGATGGCAGGGGATAGGTATTCACACAAGTGATTTTACCTTTTTTGTCGTATTCAGTTACAGTCCGCTTTCCTTTTTTCTCCACTTCCTTTTTCCTGACTTTTTTGCCGTCATAGTAAGTGTAGGTCACGATATCATTAAAGCGCCCGGTGTCATCTGTGAAGTGAACGACACCTTTCGGGTCCCAGACGGTGCTCAGGTTTTTCAGAATGGTTTTAGTAGTCAGGATGCCTTTTTCAAATTCACTGGTTTCGATCTGCTTCAGGGTCCAGTTGTATTGGACGAGCTGGTATAGATTTCCGGATGGATCCATTTTCTTTTCATGATAGTGGGGGATCATTTCACTGACAAGAATGCCATCCACATATTTATAACGGGCATAAGCGTTATAGGGCCCTTTTGTAAAACTGAGGATCAGTCTTCGCCCTTTCTGACCATATTCTTTTTCCACCCTGACTGACTTTAATTCCGGATTCCATTTATTTTTTTCACGATCATACAGGAGTACGGTAACGGTGGAGTCGAATGCTTCTGTGTGTATCGTGCCGTTGATGATAAAGTATTCCCGGCTTACGAGCCCGTTTATATAGACCACTTCCCGGTAAATGGCCTGATCAGTAAAATTTTTATAGGAGCCGTTCAGGTATCCGGAGTCGCCTATCTGGAACAGGGTGTAGCGGTTGCTGCCGCTTGTTTTATAATGACCGGCAGGTAGCAATGTACTGTCAGCAGAATACATCACCCGCAATTTGCCCGGGATAGTAAGGGTGGGTCTGAAGTATACATCCGCTTCCTTGAGTTCGGTAACGGGTTGTGCCAATGCCTGCAGACAGACCAGGGTAATAAGCGTGAATAAGGTTGATTTCATTTGGATTAACATAGAAGGTATTAATGGAGGTAAAAATTTTCCTGGTACCGGCTTTTATCAAATGGTTTTTTCTCTGTGACAGATAACAGAAAGCTGTGGATCATTTCAAGATGACCGGCATAGAGTTGAAGTTGTTCTTTAAGATAAGCAGCATCCGGCTGATTAAATCCGGAGCGGAAAAAATACCTCATCAGGTAAACAGCTGTAAAACTGTTATGTTCAAAGGCTGATCTGGCTGAGGCAAAAATCATATTGTTTTTCCCCGGGGTGTCAAAAAAATGAAACGGCTGGTCTAAACGGCTTCCGGAGAACAACAGAACCGGGAGCGGATAATTTTTTCGTTGTGTTTTGATCAACGAATACATCTCGGGCCACTTTTCTTTAATTTTTACAGTATCATTTTTATCCTCCAGTGTGGTTTCAAGGGAGACAAATGCGCTGGCCCAGCCCTTTTCAAACAGGAAACCCCACCCGGACTGAGCGCCCCAGCTATGCCCGATAAAAAAAATATTTTTATTATCCGTGATTTGTCTGGCAAAGCGCATCAGGTTTTTGACCTGTTGCTGATCATTTTCAAATGCCTGGCTGGAAAGAAATGGGACCCCGCCAATTGGCATACCGGCATAAGGCAGGTGAAAATTGGCCGAAATGAATATAAAACCCCTGGAAGCAAAAAACTCTGCCATTGCAAAATTTTCTTCGGCGATGCTTTGTGACCCATGATGATACACAATGACCGGGAAGCCGGACTTTCCCTCCATTACAGCGGGGAAAGCGGTTGTTGTGTACGATTTCAGGCTATCCAGAACACAGGTAACCGGTATCTGTCCGTAATCAATCGGTTCTTCTTCCGGTACAGTGTATGCAATATTGTAATCTATAAAGGCTGTATCTGATTTTGTATATAGTGAATCATAAAGTCGTTTCAGATTTTCTGGTAATGCCCGTTTTCTCAATTCACCAAACCGGAGAGGGGGCCCCGTTTGTTTCTTTTCCACCGGATGCCAGATCTGAACAAACAAGGGGGCCGGTCCATTGTAATCATATTGCCGGTAGCTGACTGTTTCGATATAGAGAATCGTATCACAGTAGCCCGTGTTGTACTTACCGGAATGAAAGTAACCGGCAAACGTATTTTGTCCGTCCGCTGCTTTCCAGAACAGAAAAAGAAAAATGAATGACAGGTGTTTCATATAAAATGCAGTGCTGAGGGCCCGTTAAAGCTTTCCATGCTTTATTTTCTTTTTTAAGCAATAATGAGCCGGATCAGAAACTGGCAGTAAAATAAGGAAAAAAGTACGAGTGTAGAATCCCGAAGTGTCGGAACGAAGTATGAGTTTGCCGCCGGTAAGTGTATAGTATAAATATCCCTGGAGGCTCTATATCTCCTGACACCCCAACCCCTCACTCTCTCACCAGCTCCACATCATCCACCAACAACTCCGCACCTGCTTCTCCCACTGCTTCAAACCCGATCTCTACTTTTCCATTTCTTACTTTGATATGGGAGAGACTGATCTTTTTCCATTCTTTATTATCACCTGTAATAGTATATCGGAAAGTCCTGCCCTTGCTTTTGGCGTACATGATCATCGTATCGAATGATCCGCTGTAACGGATCATGGCAGAGAGATGATAATATCCATCCGGCAGCTTGACAAAAGGCGTGGAACGAATGGTTTGTGATACACGACGGTGGTAGGAGGTATTGTCGGTGATGGCCAGACTTTTTTCACCGACCACTATTTTACGATCAGCTTCGGTGTTAAAATAGTTGAGTACCGGACTCGTGAGTGAATCCTGGCTGATAGCATTGCCGAGGATGACCGTGCTGGTCCAGCCGGTGAGCTGGTCCTGTACCGGTTTTACATGCGTGGGCACATAGCGACGGTCGGCTTCGAAACTCGCATTGCGGACATAGTTGTTGCCGGGGTCAACTGACCATGATCCTGTTTGTGCATTGAGGTTCCAGCGGTGCAGGGAATTGAACACCGGCGCGCTTCCTTTAAATGACATCGGGAACCATTGGTTGTAACCGAGACCGTTGCCCGCAAAATCGGCCCAGCGGTCGCCGCAATAAAGAATTGTTTCCTGCATCGTGCCTTTCACCGAAACGAAGAAACCGGTTTGTGTGATATGGGCATAGTCGTCCTCGCAACCCTTCATCACCGCCATGCTTTTTGCCGGGGTGTATGGACCGCGGATATCATCAGCCACGAGGTAATAGGCGAGCGACGCATCCCAGCCATAGATATTGGAGGCGGCCATATAGTATTTGCCGTTATACTTGAACATGCAATTGCCCTCCCGGCTTTCACCGCGGAATATTTCTTTACAATCCAGCAGGTTGGCCTTGCCATCTTTTACGCCTATTTCAGAAACATATATTTTATTCCGACCGCTGCCGTAGGAGTAAATGAGATAGGATTTACCATCATCATCCGTGAACACGGTTTGATCGCCGGTATTGGGGGTGCCAATCATTTCTTTCATGCTGATCTGGTTGTGCCAGGTATAATTACCCGCAGGTGTATCCGATGTGGTAAAAAGTACCTGATTGCCGTGTTGCACTACCATCACATATTTTTTTAGTTCGGCCAGGTAAGCCACGCCCAATCGTCCGAGCCAGCGTTTATAACCACCGTTTTTTTCCAATTCGGACATGGTGAGTACATTATGCTCGAAGCTCCAGTTTACCAGGTCAGTTGAACTGTAACAGGTCACTGTTTCAAATGTGGAAGTGGGTAAAGTCACGGCCGGGTTGAGCCGGTAGATTTCAGCTTCTTTATAGCGCACGCCATACCAGTAGTATTTTTCAATGCCGCTTGCAGGATCTTTAAATCGGAAGATGCCGCCGCCCTGACTGTAGATGGGCTGAGCGTCTTTGGTGAACCAGAAAGTATCGTTTTGGATAAGGGTGGATTGGGCGGAGAGCTTAGGAAAAGAGCAGACCGTAATGAGGAGGACAACAGTAAGAATCAGCTTATTCATAATTAATTGTGATGTGAAAATAAAGAACACATTCCAATAAATACAAAGTACGACCCTTCGATACATACCGTCTGCTTTTTATCTACTGCCCTGAGGTATATATTAAGCGGGGCTACTCCCCGCATGAGGCGGGACAAGCAGGGTGACAAGGAAATTACTGCCAAATGGTTTTTCTATGGCTGCTGTCCGAAGCTTCGGAATCCAGGCTAGTTCTCACTTCTGTTAAACGCCTCCTGTCTCAGCTTAAAATGTGCGCTAAGTACCTGAATGGTTTTTTTGGAGAAGCTTTTACGGTAATGCAGCATATCGGAGACCAGACCTTCGCTGACGTTGAGCAGGCGGGCCAGGTCGGCTGCTTTCAGCTGATGTTCTTTCATGAGGGATTTGAGCAGAGTGACGGGATCGGCATCTGCCAGCGGATCATTTTCTTCGTCATATTTGTTGATCAGCAGTTCGAGCAGGTCTATTTCATCCTGATCAGCCCGGGAGGGTTTCTTTTTGCTGGTCAGTTCTTCCAGGCGGTTACAATACTGATTGTATTGTTTGTCAGTGTGGATTATTTTATAAAGAAGGGCTACCATGCTGATTTTAATAGTTATTTATTGAGTATTGTTCATTTCGCTGACAAATGCTGGTATAAGCCGCATGTGTCCCAATCCATTTTACATACAAATACACGGTTGCGGCTCCAAAGTGATAGGTGCATATAATTCTGTAATTGTTTCCACCAATATCAAATACCACCCGGTTACTGCTTTTGCCAAGAATATCTGCCGATCGGAATGTCTTTTTGATATCTGAAGGAACTCCCCAATCTGCCATATTAATCAAGGTCAGCCAATGTTCAAAAGGAATTCTTCCGCCTGCATTCGCTGTGGCAAAATCCAAAACGGTTTTCCGTTTGATAAGCCTGACTCTCATTTCGTCCCGGTTAAAATTACAAAAACTTCACAAAAAGTGAACTTTTAAAAATTGTTTTTTTATCAATTTCAAAGCTGGGGAAAATCAATTACTTAGCCGGGAGTTAAACGTTTAAGTTCGGCTTTTAAAAGTGCGTCGTACGAAGTACGGGGTTGCTTCCGGAGGCATTATTAATTAAGCGTTCTTAATACGGGCCGTTAACTCACACCTCACACCTAACAACGAACAGCTGTTTCAAATACAGGTCCCTCACTTTGTTCGGAATGACGGGCTTTTGGGGGAAGGGGAAGAAATACAAGGTCCCTCACTTTGTTCGGAATGACGGGCTTTTTGGGGAGGAGGGGAAGAAATACAAGGTCCCTCACTTCGTTCGGAATGAACTGTGTTTAAAAACAAATATTTTTTTAGCCGACTGGCTGATACTTAATGCCACTTTTTGCTATCGCAAAAGCCTGTTTAACCAGTTTATTTGCTACTGCTATTAAAGCCAGCCTTTTTGATTTCCCCTTTTCAACCAACCGGTCGTATAATTGCTTGCAAGCTAAATTCCCTTTTTTGGCACTCCATGCGCATACATATAAAATTGCCCGTATCCGGCTCATTCCCAGCTTGCATATTCTGGATCGACCCCTTACTGAACTGCCGGATTCGTAGATCCGGGGGCAGATTCCAAGGTATGAACTGAACTTTTTATAGTTGTCAAAGCGTTTAAATCCATCTGATGCCACGATTAAGGCAACGGCTGATCTTTTACCTATACCAGGTATGGATTTTAAATTCTCAAGCATTTCCTTGTAATGAGCCCCAATGACAGCTGTAATTTCAACTTCAATCTTTTCCATTTTTTTGGTTACATCTGCAATCGTTTTCTTTAAAAGTGAACAGGTAAAGGGATCTGCTATGCCTGTGACTTCAAAAGCATGTAACTGGTTGATTAAAGCCGTGCGGTTCTTCGTAAACAGCTCTACCAGGGCGTCCAGTTGCTGTAGTTTTACTATGTACGGGGCAGGGGGCTGCCATAAAGCCGGCTTTTCTGATTTAGCATACAAAGCAATCATTCTTGCATCAGCCTTATCGGTTTTGGCCCTGACCAGCTTCATCTGGCAAAATCGCCTAATCACCAACGGATTAACTACGCTGACAGCATAGCCGTTTTGGTAAAGCCAGGTCGCTAATTTTAAATAATACGGTCCGGTAGCCTCCATAACACAATGGCTTTGTGCTGGAATAAGCCTCGCAAGGCTTTTAAGTCCTTCCCGGGTATAAACAACCCGCTGACCAATAGACTTTCCCTGATCATCAATAGTGAAAAAATCAAAATAATCCTTGCTTACATCAAAGCCTGAGAAAACATTTAAATTTGTCATACATATAGTTTTTAAATCAGGCAGAAGACATTACTGTTTATCCTATCAATCCTACATACAGGCTCTAAGCCTACTGAACTGTTCAGGATTTTACAGTAAGAGGGGAAAGGGATTAGCATTCCGAACGGTCTTAATTGACCAATGACAAGCCGTAATCTGATTCCTTTCTCCTTCTTCTGTTTGAATTGTTTAAAAACTAAGTTCCTACCTAAATAAGAGATAAGCAAACATAGGATGACGGGCTGTGGGGGAGAGAGAAAGGAAATACAAGATCTCTCGCTTCGCTCGAAATGCCCGTGTCACCCTGCCCTTCGATAAACTCAGGAGGACAGTAGACGCCAAACAAACATTTCAGGCCAGAGGAAAGAACTACCTGCGTCGTACCGAAGGGCCTTCTCGCCTCTAGCTTCTCGCTTCTAGCTTCTTTTCCAGCTTCTGCAAATACTGTGTCCATGCCCCCGAACATCCCCCGTAACATTCAAAATGCGGTACCAGGCCTTCGTGAGTGAAAATGACTTTTGTCTGGCCGTTTTTATTTTCTATATCAAAGCAGATTTTTGTGCCGGCCCATTCATTGGTGTTTTTCAGGAATGATAAATTGCTTTCGGTAACCTGCCAGGCCATTCTTTTATCCGGAACCAGCTCCGTTAATTTTTGCCTGGAAAAATGTACCCCATCACCGGCGCTGAAAGTAAACTCGTCATTGATCGCCTGACTTTTTCCTTCAATGGTTTCACCAAACAAACCGACCCACCAGTTTTTGGGATCCAGCAAAAGCGTAAATACTTCGGCTGGATTTTTGGGGGTTGTAAAGCTGTATTGAAAATGCTGATTACTCATGGGGGATTATTTAAGCAATGCGATCTGACCGGTATGGTATTGCAGGTGTGATGTCCGGGAGATGATAATGTTTAATTTGTTGCGATGCGATTCTTTGGCAAAATCTTCGGCAGAAACGGCCGTATGTTTTTCAAACCATTGTTCCGCTGTCATCAAATCAAATTTTTCCCGGAGTAAGGCATTTTGTTTGGACCAGTAGTCGCGCAGTTCAGCAACATAGGGAAGTTCTGTGGCCACTTTATCCGCCAGTTTTATAAAGGGCTCAGTCAGCTGCGGGTATTGTTTTTCACCCAGGTCCAGAAGGGTCAGCATATCATCGTGTACAGCGACCAGGTGTCCCAGTAAATAGATGCCCCTGTTTTTGCCGGGAGCTGTTTCTTTTTGCAGTTGCTCATCCGTCAGCACGTTCAGCACTTTATCCAGGCTGGCAACAGAACCGTACCAACGGTCCAGGGTCATTTTAATGGCTGTTTCAATGGGAGACATTCTTTACAATTTAGAGGATAAAGTTAATGGGTGGAAAATAAAACCAGGTGATGCATTTCGAAAATTTCAGGGTGCAGCTGATTTCATAATTATGGAAGAGGTTTGAATATGCCGGAACAAATTAAGGCAAAATGCGAATCGGTGCAGGAAAATATATGCCGGTTTCTTTATTTACTCTAACTAGCTGCATTTGCCAAAAAGAAGCTAATCAGGACGGTAATGCTTATGGTTGCCGCCATTTTCTGATCGGTGATTGAATATACTTCCCGGATATTTTTTCGGCACATTACATACAGGGTTGCAACAAAAAACAACAGCTGAATAATAAACACAGTTAAGGGTGGAGTCTGATAAAAATTTTCAAAGACTCCATAAGCTGAATGTTTACGGGTAAAAGTCAGGAACATAAACCAAAGAACAGTTACCACAGTAAAACTCAGGTAAATGGTTAAGAGTATCCAGCCCAACATTTTTCTTTTCCAGAAAAATAATAATGCAACGGGTAACAGCACAAGGGAAAAAAAGTATAAAACGGTAAGAAAGGGGTAGCTGGAAAAGTCTTTGATATAGGCAATATGTTCCCTGAAATCGCTTATTAACTGGTAGAGAAAAATCACTCCAAAAACAATTGTTATCCGTCGGATCATTTTCTCCGTAGAAGGAATTCCCTGTTGTATCGGGTTGATGGCCTCAAAGAAGCCGGTCCCGGCGACTTTCAATTTTTCTTCCACGGCTTTTATTTTCTCCCGCTCCGCTTCTTTCCGCTGCACTTTTTCCACCAGGGGTTGCCGCGCTTCCTGTAATGCTGTCTCACTCAGTTGCCTGCTCGCCAGTTCCGCTTTGGCTGCTTCGATTGCCGCCGGCTGATAGTCACCGGGATTATCCAGTATTGCCAGCAGTTCTGTGGCGGTGATGGTTTTGTAGTAGTCGGAGAATTGGTTGGAGGAAGGCATTAGAAAACTATTGGATGTAAATCTACTTAATTTGGTTATATATGATAGTAGGATATAAGGTTGGTATTGCCGTACTGGTTGGGCCTTAGTGGTAAAGTCAATGGGTTTTTGGGGAGGGTTGAGGAGGTGTTGGGTTATAGGGAGGCTTAATTGAATCAATTCTATAGTTACTTAAGGTCCGTCTCTTCTAACCGGTCAAACAACTTACACATGGCATATAGACCACTATCAACAGGTGAAGAGCCCGATACACTGTGATAGCGTTTACCCGTACAGGCATCGGGTATTGGTTTGTAAGCTTCCAGTCTCCAGTTGTCTGGGTCGAATACCATTTTATATGGCGGGTGGAAATAAGTCCAGAATCCAAGGATGGCCAGCGAATCGGTTATATTGTTCCAGGATTTCTCACTAATACTAAAATGACGGGTCTCTGCAATATCGCCATCTTTTGTAAATTTTTTCACCGTTACGTTATAGGAGTCTGAAATATGTTCAATCCGGCAAACTTTTGATCCATTAAAAGCGCTGCTCCAGATAAAACGGTAGGTTTCGTGACGGGCTGAATATACGGGGGCTTCTTTATAACCACCGGCATTCCATGTACTATCACGTTCTCTTAGTGCCGGAACATTGACGAGGGAATCGAGTTTGGCTATATCTGCCAGGACAGATTCAGGGAGATTGCAGGGGTTCTTATTTTGTTTGCAACTGATAACAGTTAATGTAACCAGGCATAACAGCAAAGCAACAGAACAGTACCTGTATTGATATTTCATGGTATGTTTTTAATCATTGTCTCCCCCATACTTCATACATCAGCTGCCCGATCGCGAGGGCCGCGATGACAGAAATAAGGGTCAGTACCACCACTGCATTGTTTTTATGAGATTGTTTAGTGATAAGGCGGATCATACCATAACATAGCAGAACCAATCCGATCAAAAAAATATAGAAGATGCGGCCGGACCACATCATTTGCAGGCCCCAGAGTATTCCGCCGATTATGGATGCCAGGCCAGCTGCCATGCTTCCGCCCACGAGGGTGCGGGGTTTGATGGCTTTGTCTTCTTTTTCATCCTGGATGATTTCAAATGTATGGCGGATTGCCGCTGTTCTTTGTGCATCATCCAGCAATTCCGATGGAATCATTTTGATCAGAAGCTCCAGTTCAACGCCGGGAGTTGCCATCTTTCTGACCTGCTGTTCAACCCTTACCGTCTCAAGTTCAATAGCCTGTTTCCGTTCTTCCTTGTCCAACAGACTATCAATACCTCCCCGTTCTTCAATGATTGACAGCAGCACTGCTTTTGCTTCCGGGGTATAATCATCAAGGGTATGAAGAGCCTCAGTAAGTTCCTGGTCAGAGTAGGCGGAGTATGTCTGGATGAGTTCTTCGCGGGTCATGGGGCTGAGTAATTTTACATGGTATAACTAAAGTTATAAAATGAACTTCTTTTCCATCTAAAAAAGTCCAAACTACTTCAAATACTTTTTAAACTGCTCCAGCAACACATCATACCTGATCTTTGCCGCCGTCGATGTAGAGTTTAAAATGACACACTCAATTTCACGGTCATTAACATATATTTTAAATGCCGCTTCAGTTTTGATGGACGGAATATCCGATGAACGTATTCCTTTTTGTTCGATGTACTTTAAAAACGACCGGGTGGTACTATGTTCCGCTGAATAACCAGGCAGCATGATCCGCGTCAGTTCCGGGTGGGTTGTAATTATGGAGAGTATATCGTGGTATTTGATAATCCTGATATCGGTATCCAGTGCACTTGTGCCCTTTCGTTCAATTTCGTAGCCGATATTCTGTACCCCGGTTTCCAGTTTTTGCATAATCGCATAGCGTTCCTCCACGGCTTTGGCCGGATCTTTCTTGGTCCACTCCAGCGGTATACCTGCTATATCGGCCAATATCTTCCAGAACCGGTTGCGGCCATTGGGGTAGAAAAAGGGATAGATCCGTTTGGATGGGTGGGGCGGGAAGCTGCCGAGGATGAGCGTGCGAAGTGTGGGGAGGTCGCGGTACCAGGAGGGGTGGATTTCTGATTCCCAGTTTTTATCCATTAGTATTAAAAATAAGATAAATAGAATCAAAAGTTGAGCCTATGTTCGTCAGCCTCCTATAAAACGAATACCTTGTAAGCGGTTCGTTGTTTGCTGCCGGTATTTATTTACCTGTCCTTTTTTTAAATTTTTCCAAATCCAGATAAAGTATCCCCCATAGATGGCCATCCGGATCTTCAATATTTCTTACCTGCATAAAACCTTCATCAATGGCTGGCATGAGCTCTGTTCCTCCTGCTTTCAGGCCATTCTCCATTATTTCATTAAGTTGGGTAAGACTTTCTACAGGGAGTGTAAAACTGGCTATTGTGTTCTGTTTCGGATCAGCCAGATTTTTCTTGTTTCCTGACTTAAACATGTCAACGGTCTGTAACATCACATAAATCTGATCGCTCCAAACCATACATTTTTGATCGTTAAATGTAAATAAGGGATTAACGGTGAACCCTAACTGGGTATAAAACAGCATAGCCGCATCCACATCTTTAACCGGTAAATTGATAAATAGTTGTCTCATTGTTTTTAATTCTTCTCAAAGGAAAGTAAAAAGTGGATTATTTAAAAGCGGGTAATGCGACAATTGTAAGGGGTGATTGAGTCAGCATCGGATCGGGTTAATAGGTAGTTTTTTCATTGGCTTGGCCAGGAAGGGCAAGTCCAGCTTCGTTTGAACTACGGTGGGCGAGACATAATGACATGGGCTTCTATCGAACCAGTCTGTCATGAACAATAGGTGTAAAAGATAGCCCTTTTAATTTATTTTTTTCAACCAGCTCTTTAAATCGTTTTGAAACAATCTGAATTCTGTTAGCACTTGCACCGCTGCCAAAATATTCATTGCTTTGCACAATGTCAAACTCTGGGTTGAAAACAGATTTATCGAACAGGTAACCGCCGATCATTGGGTGATGAAATTTTATGCGACCGCAACAAGCTATATTATAATCTGTGTTATCGTTTTCTTCGTTGTTGTGCTTGCAGGTTATTGTCTTTGTGTTATAGCAGTCAAACCCGTTGTTCAGAATGGTATCAATATGCAATTGGTAAAAACCTTCAATGGTATTATTTTTTTTGTTTAAAACAGGAGTTGAAAACCGTATTCCTTTAATATTCTCTTTTTCCAGAATATTTTTGGTTTCCTCTCTTACAAACAGTGCAAAATATTCCCAATGAAGCCCCCAGAATTGGTTGTTTTGTTGTTTCGGTTTAGTTTTAAGCCTGAATGCTGCATTTTGATTTTTTCCCATCCCGCACAGGTGGCAGTAGTTTTTCAGGTCAAAGGTTTTTTCTAAATATCCGGTTTCTGGTTGCGGATACTGATAGGCACCTGTTGATATGAAAAACCAATCTGCCTTTTCTATATCTGCTTTTTCATATTCAGTCCCGATATCCTGTGTTTCAAGAAGCCGGCTTACTTCCTGCTTAATATTATTGAAGTCAGGATTGTCTTCATAAAGATAAAATTCTATGGTGTAATTGAGTGTTGGAATGACTGAATTCAGGTCTTCTTTGTAATAATAAGGATGTAAATATTTGTCGAGAATTTTCCTGACCGGGTTTATAATTTTCAGGTGACTGTCGAATTTTAAATACCGATGTTTAATTCTCATGATCAGGTCTGTTTACTTTTCTTAGTTCTGACTTATATGGCCATGGGTGGAGGATTTTATATCCTGGAAATAAATTCTTCTATTATCTTTTTTCTTTTCTTTTCTCGCCAATCCTTATTAAACTGATGGATGAGTTTATCAAGTTCCTTATTTCCACTCATCTGGTAAAGGGATGTCATTAAGTCATCTATTTCCGAATAAGGCTCATTTCTTAGATTTATTATATACTGTTTTAAAATGTCTTTCAGTTCTTTGTCCTTGTATTTAACAAGTATTTTAATGATACCCTCATTATTTATATATTCTCCGTTAACTTTAATTTTGTCGTATAACCAATTACGTTGTGCAGCTGAAAAAGTAATACTGTCCAGGCAGGTTGCCAGCGGTTGGTCGTTATAATTGATGTTATGATTTAGTAAGTCAAATAAAGCATCGTTTTGCAGACATTCGAAACACCACCTGGTAATATCAGCTGAAGTTAACTTACCCCGTATTTGCTCAAATTTTAGTATTGCAGCTGCAATTTCTGCCACACTTTCGTTCATACTCTCCATTTGGAATAAACTATCATTTTTAAGCCTGGCAAATATTAATGTTTTCCGGTTTAAAACATTCTCAGTGAGAACCGGTGCATAACCGCAACCGTTAAAAATATCTTTGTAATAAATATTCTTTGATTTTAAACCACCCTTTATAGTTATTGGTTCAGCCAGCTGCAAACATTTTAAAGGCATTTTAAAGCCTGGCAGGGGTTGTGCGGAATCCGCCCTGAGATGCTCAATGTTCGTGATTATGCCATATGCCACTACATCACTTTGGTTATAGAGATCAATAAAATTCTGACTTCCTATCCAGTTCTGAGCCCGGACATGTAATGTCAGTAATATCAGTAATGTTATTAGTATTTTTCTCCTCATAAATTGCCTTTAGCACTACCCTAATTTACCCAGATCCTTCCTATTCTGCAATTCCTTTTCAGATTATTTCCTGCCGAATCTCCGAAAGCCTGCTGCTCAGTACTAAGAAATATCTAGAATATGATACTATACTACCTGAAATTCACCTTTATCGGGTTTGCCCTTGAAGCTGTATCGATCGTGTAATCAGCCTTACTGGCCGCGTTTTTTGAAACGGTGTATTCGTGATTCTTATCAAAGATAAATAAGTCGTCAATTTTATAGGTAGCTGAATAGTCCGCTAAAATATGCTTTGTCAGCAGCAACAATTTTTCTTTCTCATCAAATACACGGGCATTATCCATATAAACAGTTGCATAGTTAAACACGTTATTCACCTGGACTACGGAAAGAATACAATTGGTCAGGTCCGTTCCTCCGATCGCCTGCTCGTAGGTTTTCAGCTCAATACCAAAACCCTTTGTTACCACTTGTCCGTCGGGACCATATTGAAAAAACGGGCCAATCATTTTCCCGTCTTTATAGCTCTGCAGTTCAATCATTTTACCACCCGATTTGCGGACCACTTTGCCATCCACTAATTTGTTAGTACCCTTTATATACGATAAACCGTGTTCCCGCTGTTCCGTATTGTCTACATCAATATGGTTTTTACAGGAGGCAAACAATAAAAGGGATATGGCTAGTATGAATTTCATGGTTTACAGCTTTTTGAACATGACTGCTATGTCAGCAGGATCATCCATCGCGTTTTCAATATTTAATCGCAACGCAAACATTTCTGTCGGTTTCAATCCGGAAAAATTCAGGTCTGTTTTTTCCCAATACAATGCTGAATCAAACTCCTTTACCACTTTTAAAACCGTGTAAGCCTTGTCAATAATACAGAGCGAGTAGCGGAGGTTAAGTAATGGCGGATTGGGCAGGTAAATAAAAAGTTCGTTTAATGGATCCGGGCTGGTAGTGGTTGTATACTTGTTTATACTCCAGAAAAAATAACTTTTGTTGTTGATTTTTTCAATCTTTTTTGTTTTATCATAATCGAGCGTAAACAATAATTCATTGTCCAGGGAGTAAAACGCATAGTTGCTTATTTTGCCATTTTTGAAACTTTGAGAAGGGCCGGTTAGTAAATCATAGTAATAGTTTTGCTTTTCAGTGATCTTTCCGGTCGTATCGTAAACGATTAACTCTCCGTTTATTTTTCCGTTTTCATATTTTATTTTCGTTTCCGGTCGTCCATTTTTATAATAATCTGTCCGCGGACCATCCAGCACACCGTTTTTGTAGCTGGCCACTATAACCAGCCGGTTATGTGAGGTATCATAAAATCGGATCAGCCCGTTGAAAACGGTATCTTTTGAAATATCCCCTTCTGCATAAACATCTTCAACCAATACTCTTCTTTTGTTGGTTTTGCTGCAGGAGCAGATCAGCGATAGTATTAAAATAGCCGAAAGTATAAAAGGTTTAGTACACCGTCTCATTCAGCAAACTATTTTGTTATGCCCGTAATTGGTCATAAAGTAAATTTAATTCATATCCATCAATCTCTTCCAGCTGCGGTTCTTCAAGAATCAGCTTTTCGATGGCTTCCGCAAAGGTCTTTTTCACGTCCTCCTGTTGCAGCCATTTCCTGAGCAGATCAGCCAGTTCTTTTTCGCCAAATGCATTTGAAAGTGTTGACGGATTATTTTGGTTAAAACCATGCAGGTAAAGATCCCGGAAATGGAGTACACTTTCCTTACCAGTATCATTTTGCCAATAGGTTAATAAGTTACTGATATCAAAACTGCCACTCCAAAGCATGATGAGTATACTGTCAATACGTTCATTAAAAGCGGGAATTGGATACACGGAAAGGCAATGGCTGAAAAGATCAACGGCGTATTGTTTCAGTAGTTCCTGTTCCTGCACCGTCCATTCGCTTTTATCAAAAGGAGTCAGTCTAGAAAAGGATAATTCTGCTGAATGGGAAGGAAACCGGAATTGTCCGATTAAATCGAAGTACCGGGGTAGAAAATACTTTACCTCATCAATGCTTGTTTTGGCGGGTTTGGCACTGTCGTTATATTTTGCCAAAAATTCTGCTGTAATTTCTTTCAAGGGCAGGGTTGCCAGGGTATTTTCTTCTTCCGGGGTCATACAGCAATCCGTACAAACGTCAAGTGGTCTTGCCGGCTTATATTTAGCAAAGACTTTGTATGATCTGTCAATGGTTTCCTGCAACACGGGTATAAGTTATAAAAGAGAGAATCATTATTTGAAGGTAAGAAAAATACAGTGTATGCTTAAGCATCCATCGACCAGCGTGTTCGCCGGGCAGAAGCCCTCATCGTTAGAATGGAATAGTACTAAGAACCCTTGTCACCCCGAAGCGCAGCAAGGGGTGGTGGACGTGTGTAATAGAAGTATATGGAGATTCCGACAAAGGAGAAATCTTGTATTGAACGAAATCTCCAAGAACAGCCAGATCCCTCACTTCGGTCGGGATTGAAGTGGAAGTCTGAGTAGGGTGCATTATCCCTCGCTACGCTTCGGGATGACAAAACAGCCCTTTCGCCGGAGTTTCATGTAATGAGGACAAAGTGCGCCCGTACTCCTTACTCCGTTTTTACAAACTCCGCCGGTTGTTCCTGCGTCAGTATTACTTTGGTTACCTTCCCGTTTTCAATCACGAATTCAGCGGTTGTTTTAACCCGTTTGATATCCGGTAAAAAGAAACGGGTCTCGGTCAGGGCCATAAACATCAGGTAGGAGCCGGTTCCGTTTGACAGGTCGCCGTAGATACGGCCATTGGCCCTGTAAATTTTAATGCTGACGTTATACTTTTCGTTTTTATAAGTGCCCACATACCGGTCAAGCGTTTTCCCGCTGAGGCTGATTTCCTGCTGTTCGTTTTCTG
>Ga0209812_10000091_pt1 | contig 84345 bp, 55 predicted proteins | sample JI71714BDNA_FD_187502 | JGI IMG/M metagenome (GOLD analysis project Ga0209812, IMG submission 187502) | Wastewater effluent complex algal communities from Wisconsin, to seasonally profile nutrient transformation and Carbon sequestration -... | ecosystem: Engineered > WWTP > Effluent > Algae... | reverse complement strand
CAACGGTCCCGTTCACATCGGTCTCGATGGCGTGACGATCGGCGCGAAAGGTCGCTTCAGCATCGACACCACGACCTTGAACGGTTCGCTGGTGCGCAACGAAGTGAACGTGGCGCTCGCCGGTCCCGAAGCACATGCCGAGCTGAACGGTGTGTACGTGCTCAACGGCACCACACACTGCGACAACCATACCTACATCGGTCACGATGTGCCGGACTGCACCAGCGACGAGCTCTACAAGGGCATCGTGGCGGAGAAAGGCACGGGCGTGTTCAACGGCAAGGTGTACGTGAAGCAGGACGCGCAGCGCACCCGCGCCTACCAGAGCAACGCTAACATCTTGCAAGGCGACGATGCCAAGGTGTATACCAAGCCCGAATTGGAGATCTACGCCGACGATGTGAAGTGCAGCCACGGTTGCACCATTGGCCGCTTGGATGAGAAAGGCTTGTTCTACCTGCGTTCGCGCGGGGTGAGCGAGGCCGAGGCTCGGAAGATGCTCTCACACGCGTTCATGACGGACGTGCTGGAGCGCATCACGAACGAGGATTGGCGGAAGCACCTCGCGGGGTTGATCGACGCGAAACTGGCATCTCTCTAATACTTCACCACAGAGGCACAGAGGACACAGAGAAGGACGATGAAGAAACCGCTCACGCATTCCTCTGTGCTCTCTGTACCTCAGTGGTGACGCATTCCATGAGCACCTCAACCTCCCCTGCGGTAAAGAAGGCGTTCAACGTCGCTGAGATCCGTGCGCAGTTCCCGATCCTGAAGGAGCTGGTACACGGCAAGCCCTTGGTGTACTTCGACAATGCCGCGACCAGCCAGAAGCCGCGCCGCGTGATCAAGGCCGAGAGCGCCTATTACGCCACGATCAACGCCAACGTACACCGTGGCGTGCATACGCTGAGCACCAAGGCCACCGAGGCGCAAGAAGCCGCGCGCGAGACCATCCGCAAGCACATCAACGCCAAGCACGCGCACGAAGTGATCTTCACCAGTGGCACCACGGCGAGTCTGAACCTGGCGGCATTCAGCCTGGGGCAATTGCTGCTGAAGAAGGGCGACGAGGTACTGATCTCCGGCATGGAACACCATGCGAACATCGTCCCCTGGCAACTGGCCTGCGAGCGGCATGGGGCGGTGCTGAAGGTGATCCCGATCACGGATAGCGGCGAGTGGGAGTTGCAGCCGCAAAGGCGCAAAGGCGCAAAGGGGAATGCGCAGGAATTGCTCAACGACCGCACCCGCATTCTGGCCATCTCACACGTGAGCAACACGCTGGGCACGATCAACCCGGTGAAGACGCTGATCGCGGAAGCGAAGAAGCGGGGCATCACCACCGTGGTGGATGGCGCGCAGGCGATCACGCACCTGGACATCGACGTGCAGGACCTCGGCTGCGACATCTATGCCTTTAGTGGGCACAAGGCCTACGGCTCAACGGGCATTGGTGTGCTCTACGGCCGCGAGGAACTGCTGAACGAGATGCCCCCCTGGCAAGGCGGCGGCGAGATGATCGATGTGGTCACCTTCGAGAAGACCACCTACGCCAAGCTGCCCTTCAAGTTCGAGGCCGGCACGCCGCACATCGCGGGCATCATCGGACTGGGCGAGGCCATCCGCTGGATAGAGGACTACGACAAGCAGGCCATGGCGAAGCACGAGCACATGCTCCTGGAACACGCCACCAAGGAAGTGTTCACCATCGACGGTCTGCGCATCATTGGCACCGCGCAAGAGAAGGTGGGTGTGATCAGCTTCGTCATTGATGGTGTACACCACTACGACCTTGGCACCCTGCTCGACCAGCAGGGCATCGCCGTGCGCACGGGCCACCACTGCACCCAGCCGCTGATGGAGCGCTTCGGCGTGAGCGGGACGACGCGGGCGAGTTTCGCGTGTTTCAATACGGTGGAGGAGGTGGATGCGATGGTGGCGGCGACCAGGAAGGCTGTCAAGATGCTGCGATGAAGACCCTGTTCGGAATAGCCGTGCTGGGCTCACTCTTTATTGCGTGTGGTGAGTCGAACCATGTGGGAATGAGCGCAACTGTGCAATTACCCGATTCTGTTTCGTCGAGAGCTATTTCGCCGGATTCCATACTGGAAGCAAGGGTGTACTATTGGCGAGACAAGGATGCCAATTTCCTTGCCGCAGAGCGCTGGTGCCTTGGCTTCTCGAATGACCAAACGACTTGGTACATCGATCGAGAGCTTGGCGAAGGCAAGGGCTCCTACGAAGGTGGCGTGTTCTATCCGGAATGGCTGAGTGATTACCAGGTCAAAGTCCATAGACGCATCGACGACCAAGAGGCCGACATCATCTACGACTTGCGCAAGCAGGCATTTTCCATTGCCGAATGACCTCACCGTTATCCCTCGCCCAAACCCAACAGGAGCTCATCGACGAGTTCGCCCTATTCTCCGATTGGCAGGACCGATACGAGCACCTGATCGAGCTGGGCAAGGACCTGCCCGTCATCGCACCGGAGAAGAAGACCGAGGCGAACATCGTACGCGGCTGTCAATCGCGCGTATGGCTCAGCGCGGAGTACCGCGCTTCGACTCCGCTCAGCGCTGGTACGGTGCACTTCACCGCCGACAGCGATGCGATGATCACCAAAGGACTTGTAGCGCTACTGGTCCGCGTATTGAATGATCGAACCCCTCAGGAGATCCTGAACACTCCGCTCACCTTCATCGATGCGATCGGGCTGCGCGAGCATTTATCGCCCAACCGCAGCAACGGGCTGGTGGCGATGCTGGATCAGATGAAGCGTTATGCGGTGGCGTTTTCCGCTCAAGAACCCAAGGCATGAGAAGCGAGGTCAACTCTTCGATCGGGCGTAGCGGTTGTCCTCTGTACGATGTCTTATGCCTGACGGCATTGCATAAGACATCGTACATAGGACAGTGCCTCGGACCTGGACCTGCACTCCCTCCCACCTACGCACCATGACCCCAGAAGAACGCAAACACCTGGAAGAACGCGTGATCGACATGCTCAAGAGTGTGTACGACCCGGAGATCCCCGTGGACATCTACGAGCTGGGGCTGATCTACGACGTGGTGATCCGCGATGATGCCAGCGTGTACATCAAGATGACCCTGACCAGTCCGGCGTGCCCCGTGGCGGGTACGTTGCCCGGCGAGGTGGAACAGAAGGTGGCCAGCGTACAAGGCGTGAACGGGGCCAAGGTGGAGATCACCTTCGAGCCCGCATGGGACCGCACGATGATGAGCGAGGCGGCGCAGTTGGAATTGGGGTTCATGTGAACAGGAAAACTCGTCCGCCGATTTCGCAGATCTCGCAGATGAATGCTAAGCAGACCTATCATGAGCGACGAAAGCCCCATCATCAACAAGGTCGCCTCCAGCGGGATAATCACCCTCGACGTGGAGGAGATGTACCCGGCCAGCGAGCGTGTGGTCTTCGACCTGAAGCCGCTCTTGTGGCAGGAGATCGCGCTGAAGGAGGATGACCTGCGCGCCTTCTGCAAAGAGCACGATTGGGTGCAGTACAAAGGCAAGTTCGTCAGCGTGCATTGCTCAGCGGATGCGATCATCCCCACCTGGGCCTATATGTTGGTGGCCACACACCTACAGCCCTACGCTGCGTTCGTGACCCAAGGCGATGCCGATCATTTGGAGCGCGCGATCTTCACCCGCTTCGTGCAGCAGCTGGATGTGGAACTCTACCGCGGCGCCCGCGTGGTGGTGAAGGGCTGCAGCAAATTGCCTGTACCACTCAATGCCTACGTGGAGCTGAGCGCGAAGCTGCTGCCGGTGGTGAAGAGCTTGATGTTCGGTGAACCGTGCAGTACCGTGCCCTTGTACAAAGCTCCCAAAGGCTAGTACTACCTTCGGCGGGATGTGCAGGTCGCTTCTTCTTCTCGCCCTCTTCCTCCCGTTCGCTCTCACCGCCCAGGAAAAACCGGAGCAGCGTAGCGAACACGGATGGTACCTCTCGCCCCATGGCACCATCCGGATCCTGGTGCTCTTCGTGGAGATCGACTACGATATGAAGCCGGAGAAGGACCCGCAGCCCAATGGCGCTGACCATTGGCCCAAGGGGCAACTACCCACCTGGAAGGACCGCGTCTTCGATCCGTTTCCCCTGCCCGTGCAGCAGGCCGATGTTTCGCGTTACTACCAGGACATCTCCCTTGGTCAGTACACGGTGCTCGGCGACTACATCGACACCATCATCACCCTGAAGGAGAGTGAGTACCCCAGCGTGCATCAGGCACATTCCATTGGCATGCCTGCGGTCAAGGAGGCCAACAAGCGGGGAAGCCTCCACACGCGCCACGCACTTGGCATTGACGACTTCGATCTATGGAAGGCGCGCGGCAAGGCTGGTCAACCAAAAACGGCAGGCCCCGATGATCCACACAGTTACGATCATGTGATGGTGATCATCCGCAACAGCGGCTTGCGGCACGGCACGGGAAGCACCGATAGCGGATCACCGGGAGAGCTCTACGGGTTCAAGAGCGATACGCAATCACGCTTCGGTGCCGCGAACGACCTTCCGTTCGAGATCCTCAAACATGAGTTCAACCACTTGCTGCTCGGCGGCAACAACTTCCACAGTGGTGGTGGCAATGCCGCACAATTCGAGAGCACCTTCCTACCCCTGCAAGGTGGCTGGAGCATGATGGGCGCCAGCGGCAGCAGCTTGCTCACCTGCAGTGCCTGGGACCGCGACCGCATGGGCTGGAGACCGGAAGGCGCTGTGCACCGCATCCGCGCGCGTTCCGTGAAGGGTACCGAGATCGATGCCGACCTCGATCCCCTCGCGGGTGATACGGGCACGTTCGTGCTGCGCGACTTCGTGACCAGTGGTGATGCCCTGCGCATCCGGATGCCATACATCCCGGAAGACCGTGCACAGCAGTGGCTGTGGATCGAGAACCACCAGGGGTCGGAGCGCAACGGCAGCCCCACGGACCGCTTCCACTGGGAAGGCACCAATTCCTGCGTGACCGGCATGGACCCTGGCTTGTTCATGACCATGCAAGTGGGTCGCGAAGAGCGGGTGGGTGCCAGCATCTACGGCGGTCCGGCGGACTATTTGCGACCGGTGCTCGCCAACGGGAACTTCGACCTGTATCTCCGCGGCGATACGTTACGCAACAGCTGTCCGTTCGGCACGAATGCGCTGTATTTCGTGCGTGAACCGCAAGCGGCGAACCCGCTTACCGGTTTCCAGGAGCAGGAGCTGCCGGTGTATGACCGTGATGGCGACGGCATCATCAAGCGCAGCGAGCACTGGGTACCTGGTGTACGCAGCGAACCTGGCGAAAAGGACCAGGACCTCATCCTCTTCGGCCGTCCGGATCATGCCTTCCGCATGAACGGCGTGCGCAGCATCGGCATGTGTACGAACCCTTCCTCGGCGAACATGCTCACGCTCTTCAGCAATGGCACCCGTGAATTGTATGATCGCAAAGTCCCCAATGTGCGCACCATTCAACTGAACGGGATCCGCGTGGATCTACTCGAGATGCGTGCGAACGGTGATGCCGTCGTGCGGGTGAGCACCAACGATACGCGGATGGAGACCGATCAGCGCTGGTGTGCCGACAGCATCGCGCTTCCTCCGCTCCGTGGACAGGACGGTCATTCGCTCACTATCGCGAGCGGCGTGCGGTTAACGCTCGATCGATCGCGCACGCCCACGCGGATGAACGCTCCGGACCTATCCAAGGGCGGCCCTTGGTTCAGCGATCCTACACGCATGACGGTGGGGACCGGTGCTTCGGTCCTGATCGAAGACAAAGCCACGCTTGCCTTGAAGGAGAACAGCACCTTGCATCTGCTGCCGGGAAGTCGATTGATCCTCGCGCCAAAGGCCCGGCTCGTCATCGAGAACGGCTCCCGTATCATCGTGCATGGCGATGCGGCCTTGGAGGGCCGCGCCAAACACTTCCGGAAGGCGCGGCGCAGTGGCCGCATCGGTTCCGCTCAATAAGCGCGCACGTTCTTGCCTTCGCGGTAGTTGATGAAGGCGCGGTTCACCACGCGGTTGCCGCCCGGCGTGGGATAATCGCCTGTGAAGTACCAATCGCCGGTATGGTCAGGGCATGCGGCATGAAGGCCTTCGATGCTCTGGAATACGAGCTTCACCTCCATCGGCAGGTCCTCTGGCGTGAGCATCTCGGCGATCTTGTCGCTCACCTGTTGCGGTGTGAAGGGCTTGTAGATGTCCTTCACCACGTTCTCCTGCTCGGCCAACGGACGGCCCACCATGGCCAGCGCGCGGTCGTACACATCGTCGATGATGTTCTCCTGCTTGGTCTCCTTGAGCAAGGCGATGGCGGCACGGAACGCGGCCAGGTCGCCCATTTTCGCCATGTCGATGCCGTAACAATCGGGATAGCGGATCTGCGGTGCACTGCTCACCACCACGATGCGCTTCGGCTCCAAGCGGGCCAGCATCTTCAGGATGCTCTGTTTCAATGTGGTGCCTCGTACGATGCTGTCATCGATCACCACGAGGTTGTCCACATTCGGGCGGACGGTTCCGTAGGTGATGTCGTAGACGTGGGCCACCAAGTCATCGCGCGCGTCGTCGGCGGTGATGAAGGTGCGGAGTTTCGCATCCTTGATCGCCACCTTCTCCAAGCGAGGACGCAGGGATAGGATGGCGCGCAGCCGAGCGGGGTCGGGGTTCGCACCGAGCTCCAGGATGCGCCGTTCCTTCACGCGGTCCAACTCATCCTCCATCTCCTTCAGCATCCCGTAACAAGCCACCTCGGCGGTGTTGGGGATGAAGCTGAAGACGGTGTTCTCCAGGTCGTGATCCACGGCCTCGAGGATGGCCGGGCATACCGAGCGGCCCAGGGCGATCCGCTCGCGGTACACGTCGCGGTCGCTTCCCCGACTGAAGTAGATGCGCTCGAAACTGCAGGCGCGCTTCTCCAGCGGCTCGCGCACCTTCTGTTCGCTGTAGCTGCCATCCTTGCGGATGATGAGCGCATGGCCGGGCGTGAGCTCGTTCACCACCTCGGTGCGCAGACCGAAGGCGGTCTGGATGGCCGGTCGCTCGCTGGCCACCACCACCACTTCCTCATCGGCATACCAGAATGCCGGACGGATACCCGCCGGATCGCGTAGCACGAAGGCGTCGCCATGGCCGATCATGCCAGCCAATGCATACCCTCCATCGAAGTCCAAGGCGCTGTTGATCAGGATCTGCTTCACATCGAGCTTCTCGGCGATCACCTGGGTCAGTTGCTTCTCGGTATACCCGAGCTGGCGGTGGAGGAGTGCGATACGGTCGTTCTCCACATCCAGGAAGTGCCCGATCTTCTCGAGCACGGTCATGGTATCGCTGCGCTCCTTGGGGTGCTGCCCGATGGAAACGAGCAACTCGAAGAGCTCGTCCACATTGGTCATGTTGAAGTTACCAGCCACCACCAGGTTACGCGTCATCCAATTGTTGAGGCGGCGGCGCGGGTGGCAGTTCTCCTCCCCGTCCTTGCCGAAGGTGGCATAGCGCAAGTGGCCCAGGAGCACCTCACCCATGAAGGGCATGTGCTGCTTCAGCACCTGGGCATCGTCCTTCGCCGCGGGGTCCAGCTTCACGGCATCATCGAAACCCCGGTGGATGCGCTCGAAGATCTTCTGGATGGCCTGCTTATCGGTGCTGCGGCTACGATCGATGTAGTTGGAGCCCGGGATGGGGTCCAACTTGATCGAACCCACGCCGGCGCCATCTTGACCGCGGTTGTGCTGTTTCTCCATGAGGAGGTACAGCTTGTTGAGCCCGTAGAGGGGTGTACCATACCGCTGTTGGTAGTATTCCAGCGGCTTGCGAAGGCGGATCAAGGCGATCCCACATTCGTGCTTGATGGCGTCGCTCAAGGCGTTCGGTGCCGTGGAGCCGAGGATGGGGGCCGTCGGTCTGACGGACCCATGCTCCGGGCGCCGCAAAGGTAGGGGGCCCGGTCCGGCGGTCGATCATCCCGGTTCGTTGCGTTTCCACGAGGAGCAAGCAACCTTTCAACCGGGGTCCTTGTCTTTTCAGGGTAACTTGCCTGAACCTCTCCACCGGCCGTGCGTTGGCTTTGTTCGCTCCTTCTGTTGGTACCTGCACTTTGTGCGCAGGCCGGGGCTCCTGTGGCCACCTTCACGGAGAACAGAGGCCAGTGGCCCGCTCAGGTCCTCTACCGTGTACTTCTGCCGAATGGTGCCTTGTTCGTTGAGCGCGACGCCTTCACCTATGCCTTGAGTGCTGGAGGCGATGCCCATCAGCATGGTGCTACCCACCCCGATCATGCACACGAGCCTTACCGGGCACACGCGTTCAAGGTGCATTTCGAGGGTGGTAACGCCACGCATTGGTCGGGCGCTTCGAAAGCCGCTCACTATGAGAACCACTTCATCGGGAACGACCCCGCCCAATGGGGCACTGGTTGCGGTGTGTTCGCAGAAGTGACCTTGCACGATGTATGGCCTGGTATCGACCTGCACATCGACGGGCGCACCGGCTTGAAGTATGAGTTCCTGCTCGATCCCGGTGTGGACCCGAACACGGTGCGGATGCGCTATGAAGGACACGACGGCGTAAGCATAAGCGACGACCGGTTGGTGGTGAAGACGACGGCTGGGGATGTGCTGGAGGAGGCGCCCTATTCGTTCTACGCCGATGATGAAGAACGCTCCGACATCGCTTCCACGTTCAAGGCAGATGGGGATCAGGTGGTCTTCGTATTCCCGGATGGTACGGACCCTGCGCGGCCCCTGGTCATCGACCCGACGCTCAGTTTCGCCAGCTACAGTGGAAGTGCCGGTGACAACTTCGGCTTCACCGCGACCTACGACTTGGGGGGCCACCTGTATGGCGGAGGCATCGTTTTCAACACTGGTTACCCGACCACCTTAGGCGCTTGGGATGGCAGCTTCAACGACGAGGACACGACCATCAATGCCGTTGACGTAGGGGTGAGCAAATGGACAGTGGATGGGAGTTCGCTCATCTGGAGCACCTACATCGGCGGTAGCTCCAGCGAAGCGCCCCATAGCATGGTGGTGAATCAGGCGAACGAATTATTCATTCTCGGCCATACCGGTTCCAGCGACTTCCCCACCACCTCGAACTGTTTCCAGAGCACCTTTTCGGGAGGTCCAGCACTATCATTCACGACGGGCTATGGCTTCTCCCAACCCAATGGAACGGACATTTTCGTAGTCCACCTCGATAACGCGGCCACCGGATTGATCGGCAGCACGTTCGTGGGGGGGTCTGGAAATGACGGTGTCAACAATGACGTCGTCCTTGCTCACAACTATGGCGACGCCTTCCGCGGAGAGATCATCCTTGATGAAGCCGAACATCCTATGGTGGCCAGTGTGACAGCGAGCGCGAACATGACGACGATCAATGCCGTTCAATCAACCTATGGTGGTGGCACCCAAGATGGCTTCTGTTTTCGCTTGGACCCGACACTGAACACCTTGGAATGGGCCACATACCTCGGTGGATCCGGAGCCGATGCGGCCTTCGGTATACAAGTGGATCAGGAAGGTGATCTGTTCACCACCGGTGGAACGACCAGTTCGGACCTCCCCATGTATGGAACGCCATTCAAGAGCACCATCTCCGGTACCACTGACGGGTTCATCATGCGGTACTCCGAAGCAGGCGCTGCACTTAGCTCCACCTTCATCGGAACCAACTCCTTCGATCAATGCTACTTCGTGCAACTCGATACCGAAGACGCGGTCTACGTGGTGGGCCAGAGCAATGGCCCATATCCTGTAACGACCGGCAAATACAGTGTTCCAGGGAGTTCGCAATTCATCCATAAGCTGAGCAACGACCTGAGCATCTCCATTTGGAGCACCGTGTTCGGGAACGGCAGTCCACTGCAATATCTCTCCCCAACGGCCTTCCTCGTAAGCAATTGCGGGCAGATCTACTTCAGCGGCTGGGGTGGCGGTGCGAATATCAACGCCGGTAACACGAGCAGCACAACGACCGGCATGGAGACCACGCCGAACTGCTTTCAGCCAGAAACGGATGGCCGTGACCTGTACCTGATGGTGCTGAACCCCGATGCGGTCAGCCTGAACTACGCCACGTTCTTCGGCGGCGCGAGCGGTGGTGAACATGTGGATGGCGGTACCAGCCGATTCAACAAGGATGGCACCATCTATCAAGCAGTTTGCGCGGGGTGCGGAAGCAGTGATGACTTCCCCACAACGCCGGGCGCCTGGAGCAATGTGAACCCCTCCAATAACTGCAATCTGGGCGTGTTCAAATTCGACCTCTCCATACCCACCGCTGAGATCGGCATAGACGGACCCACCCTGATCTGCATACCGGGTACGGTACAATTCACCAATACGAGCACAGGTGGTGACACCTATCTGTGGGACTTCGGCGATGGTTCTACCAGCGCGGAATTCGTTCCGGCACATCTCTACCAGACCGAAGGTGTGTTCACCGTGACCATGACCATGACGGACAGCTATGGTTGCACACTGGCCGACACGGCGGACATCGAAGTCACGGCCATAGATGTTCCCATCCCTTTGGTGTTGGACCCAGGGGCCATCTGCCCGGGAGATAGCACGCAACTTTTCGCCTCTGATGGTCTTTCGTGGTCGTGGTTCCCGCCAGAGAACGTGAGCGACCCGACGATACAAGCGCCCTACGTGGATCCACCGGAACCAATGAGCTTCTCGGTGATCGTTGAAAGTGTTTGCGGCTTCGATACCGCCACCGTATTCGTCCCATGGATCACGCCAGTAGGATCCGCCGGGAACGATGTGAACATTTGCGCAGGCAGTGGTGTGGCATTACAAGGGTCGGGTGGTGGCACCTACCTCTGGTCACCAGCAGCCACACTCTCCGATCCCTCTTCCGCCGCACCGATCGCCTCACCTTTGGACACCACCGAGTACAGCGTGATCATCACCACTCCCGATGGGTGTTTGGTATTCGACACCTTATTGGCCAAGGTCTATACCGATCCACCAATACCCGTTTTGGTCGATACGGCGGTTTGTGCTGGTGGATCGATCCAACTCATCGCACCCGAAGGCGGAACCTTCGCATGGCTTGCAGGGCCCGGGATACAGGACCTCTTCATCCAGGACCCGATCGTAGCGCCACCGGCATCCACCTGGTACGTGGTGACCGTTGACAATGGCTGCGGAACGATCCGGGACTCGGCCTTCGTTGAAGTGCGCTCACCCATCATCGTAGCCGGGCCGGATACGTTGGTATGTCCCGATGAGCCGGTCCAACTCTACGTTACACCAGGCATCTCCTATGCTTGGTCGCCCGCTCAGTACATGGACGATGCTGATGCACCTGACCCAATAGCCACTGTTCCGGCTTCGACGATCATTTCCGTTGACGTTTCAGATCCTACCGGGTGCATTGGTACTGCAACCTTGCTCATTGATACTTATCCGGTCACGCCAGTGACCGCACTATGGGAACAAGTGATCGAGCTGGGCCAAACAGCACAGTTGATTGCCTTGGGCGACGGGACCTTCGCATGGACCCCATCCGTGACATTGAGCGATAGCACCTCAGCTACACCCGTGGCCGAGCCGGAACAGACCACCACGTACACCGTATCCATGACGGATGAGAACGGATGCGTGACCACGGACGATGTCACCATCATCATTCCCGGCAGCCTCTTCATCCCCAACACCTTCACACCGAACAGCGATGGCTATAACGACGCCTTCGGCGCCTGGGGGGTGGACATCGTGGAGATCGAGCTGGAGGTGTACGATCGCTGGGGCAAGATGATCTGGACCACCGCAGATCTGCGCGGCCGTTGGGATGGTACCTATGGTGGACAGGACGCGCCGATAGACACCTATGTGTGGCGTGTACGCGCGAAGGAGATCGCCGGGGAGGTGATCCAGCGTACTGGGCACGTGACGTTAGTCCGATGAACAAGTCCCGCTAGCGCAGGAAACTCTCCTTCTTCATCGCCAACCACTCCAACGCGGCACCGCCGAGCAGGAGTTCTTTGGTGGCGCCATCGTAGGGCATACTGTTGATCAGCTCGCCGGGGATGAGCTCACCCAAGGGGAACGGATAATCGGTGCCCATGGCCACGCGGTCAGCGCCCATCTGATCCACCACCACGCGCAGCATGGCCGGATCGTGTACGAGCGCATCGATCCAGAAACGGCCCAGGTATTCGCGGGGGTTCACATCGTTGTCCACGGCGCAGAGGTCGGGACGCATGATGAAGCCGTGCTCGATGCGACCGATGGTGGCGGGGAAGGAACCACCACCGTGCGCGAAGGCTACGCGCAACCGCGGCAGGCGCTCGAGGAGGCCGCTGAAGATCATGGAGGTGATGGCGGTGGTGGTCTCCACGGGCATGCCCACGAGCCAGGGCATCCAGTACTTGTCGAACCGGTCCGCCCCCATCATGTCCCACGGATGAACGAAGACGGCCATGCCCAATTCCTCGCACGCTTGGAAGATGGAGAAGAGGCGCGGCTCGCCCAGGTTAGTGCCGTTGATGTGAGTGCCGATCTGGATGCCCACCAACCCGATCCGCTTGCAGCGCTCCAATTCCTGGATGGCCAGTTCGGGCTCCTGCATGGGAATGGTGCCAAGGCCGACGAAACGGGTAGGCCAGCGGTCCACGATGCCTGCGATGTGATCGTTGAGGAACATGGAGAGATCCAGCGTATCGTGCGGCTTGGCCCAGTAGCTGAACATCACCGGCACAGTGCTGAGCACTTGCACATGCACCTTGTGCGTATCGCAATCGCCGATGCGGACCTGCGGATCCCAGCAGTTGGCCTGCACCTCGCGGAAGAACTTGTCATCCATCATCATGCGGGCGCAACCCGGCTTGTGATGGTCCAGGTGGATGAAGCCCCGGTAGCCGTAGCGCCGCCCGAAGTCGGGAATGTGCTCCGGCAGGATGTGCGTATGGATGTCTATCGTGAGGGGCGCGGCCATGGAATTCTCCTCAGACGAAACGCGGATCCACCTCCATCACATGGCCGCAGTTGGAACAGGTGCGCTTGGCTTCGTCGCCGTAGAACTCGCGGAAGCGGGGGATGAAGTCCTTCTCGATGTTGTGGAGGACGAAGCGGTATTCGTGGAGCATGGTGTTGCATCGCTCACAGTACCACTGCAGGCCATCGAGCATTTCGCGGTCATCGCGCTTGACCTCGATCACCAGGCCCACCGTGTTGGCACCACGCCGGGGCTGATGGGGCACGTTGGCAGGCAGCAGGAACATCTCCCCTTCCTTGATCGGGATGGTCACCGCTTTGCCGTCCTCCTGGATGCCCACTTCGATGTCACCTTCGAGCTGGTAGAAGAGCTCCTCGGTCTCGTTGAAGTGGTAGTCCTTGCGGGCGTTGGGGCCACCCACGATCATCACGATGTAGTCGCCGGCCTCGTGGTAGAGGTTCTTGTTGCCGACGGGCGGTTTCAGCAGGTCGCGGTTGTCCGTGATCCACTGCTTCAGGTTGAACGGTCTGCGGATGGCCATGGCGCTGGAGTTACGCCACGAATGTAGGGCACCCGTGTTTCCCGGCTCCGATCACTGTTTGGTGGCCCGGCCCGACATCAGCAACAAAGCGCCGTTCGTGCGCATCATGTCCGCTGTGTACTCGTGGTCCTGTACGAAGGCCTTCGCGCCTCGGTCGTAGCGGATGATGGCGAAGGGGAAATCGAGCTCGTCGGTATCGGCCCCTTCGTACTTCGATGCGGGCAACATGGTCATGGCCATGTCGATGGGTGCGATGTCCACCAGGTCCTTCGGCAGGTTACCGCGGGTGTCCACCAGTACCCGCTTGGGCAGGTAGCCTTCCTTGCTGAACACGATGGCGAATTCGTCCTGCAGACCGAGCTCCATGCCGAAGCGTCCACTGCGGTCGGTGGTCTGCTCCCCTAACACCTCATTGCCTTTGTAGATGGTGACCTTGCAGCCTTCCATCTTCTTGTCGGCATCGAGCACGCGGCCCGAGACAGGCAGCGTGAGCAGCAGGTCCTGCGCAGCTGTGCGGTGAACGAAGAACGTGGCGGATAGTCCGATCAGTAGCGTTGCGAGGGAGAGGCGCATGACGGGCGGTTTGCCCGTCATACGTCACAGCCCAAGAAAAGGTTGGATCACTCCAGCACCAGACGTACGGCAACGAGTCCTGTGCTACTGAGCACACGCACGGTGTACAGGCCACGGGCCACCTCGGCGGGAAGCTCGATCGCAAGGGCCGCACCAAGCTGGGCGTTACCGGTCTGCTCATGCACCAAGCGGCCGTCCGTGCCGATCAACTGTACGGTGACCATGCCTGCACCCCCGAGGAGGTTGAAGCGACCGTTGTTCGGATTGGGTCCGATGGACAATGAGCTGGTGGAGCCTTCTATCATTCCAGTGCACACCTCGACGGTGACGGGCGCACCGGCCACATCCAACGCCGCACAAATGGTTCCGCCGCCTTGGACGAGTTGCGCGTTCACATCGAAACCACTGGTGACACCGAAGGTCACTCCGCCAAGATCCAGTGTGACGGGGTCGTAGACCAAGGTGTGGATGGTGTATTCACCGACAGCCGAAACCACGAAAGCCGGCGTGAGCGCTCCTTGCCTGATGATGAGGTCCTCTCCGGAGGTGAGCAGGTACAGGGTTTCGAAGCCTTCCGGTACAACGGGCGCTTCGTTGTGGGTTGCATCCACCGTGGCCGTTCCATTGTTGAAACAGACCGTATTGAAGTTGGCTTGCAACGCACCGGCGTCCGCAGCACACGGCAGGCATTCATCCACCACGATCGGTGCGCCAGCCAGGTCGAGGCTGGCACAGATGTCTCCACCACCCTGCACCAACACGGCATGGATGCTGGCGGCCGTGGTCTGCCCGAAGACCAGGCCGTTCAGATCGAGGGTGGCATCGTCATAGACCAACGTGTGGATCGTGTACGTCCCAGCCGTCGTGACCACGAAGGATGGGGTGAGCGCGCCTTGGACGATCACTGGCTCAGCGCCCGTTGTCAAGAAGAACAAGGTGGTGTAACCTTCAGGCACTTCCGCGTCCCCGTTCGGCGTAGCATTGATGGTAGCCGTTCCGTCCGTCAGGCACACATCATCATCGTTCGCCGTGAGGGTCCCCGCGCTGGCAGGGCATTCCACGGTGGGAACAAGTTCCAGGCAGATGAAGAAGGTGGTGGTGACGGGGCTGCCAGCATACCAATCATTCACACGTAGGTAGTAGTTCTCTCCAACGGTCAAGTCCGTGAGTTCGGTCACGGTGGGGACACCGAAGTTGGCGCCCACCGAACATGCGATGCTCGTGAGCGCTCCGCAGGTACCGCTGAACACCTCGACGTGCGCATTGAACTGTGCGCTCGGGGCCACGGTGAGCTCGTAGGTGGAACCGGTCGCTTCGAATGAGTACCAGACGCCATCGGCAAAATCGCCATTCCCACACCCGATGCCGGTGTTACCAGCCGCTGTAGCGAGGGCCACATTGCCAGCCAGCGGTGTGCATTCCGTTTCGGACGGCAGTTGGATCGCACCAGCGCAGGTCGCATTGGCCGGGGGCGTGGCTGTGCACGCGGTGGCCGTGAAGGTGAGCGTGTACGCCCCGATCGCCCCATTGCCCTGGAGCACCGGGAAGTAGTAGGTGCCCGCAGGCAGGTTCGGGAAGCTGATGGTGAAGTTCCCATCGCCGCACGCATCGGGAAGAATGTTCGTAGGTGGGTTGAAGACGATGCTGGTGAGCGGGCAACCCACGGCCAACGTGTTCAACGATACAGCGAAAGAGGGTGTGGTGCCGCAATACCCGATGGTCACATCGGCGCACTGGGTGGTGGTGAAGGCCTCCCAGACCACCAGCGCGTTGAAGACCGGATCCAGCATCGCAGCTGTGTTATCGCCTGTAACGACCACTGATGTTCCTACTCCGAGGGCGTTGACCACTGCTCCGGAACACGTCACGTTCGATGAGCCGCCCAACGCTTGGCCGCCAGCGTCCACCGGACTCTGTTGCGGTGTATACCACGTTGCAGGGTGAGGCATGGAGAGGTCCTCGATCTGCGCCGATGCGGGCGCTTGAAGGAATACCATGGCACCGAACAGAAGCGCGGGCAGTGGCGTGGTGATCGGTGTGAGGCGTTCCAGCATGGAATTCGGTCGAGTTTCGGTTCAAATAGTGACGTATCAAAGATCGGTGCAGCGCATACGGGCATACGCCAAGGCGCTCCGTGTTTTCCACGATCAGGGCAGGATACGTTGCGGACCTGCCCAGAGTTCGATATGGAAGATCGGCTGTTGGAGCTATTCAGCCCCGGATCCAGGTCACTCCACGACCACACGGGCCGTGGAACCGAGCCCAGACTTTGTGATCAGGCGCACCAGGTAAAGGCCAGCGACCCTATCGGCAGGAAGGTTCACGCGAGTGGATAGACCATCCATTGAAAGGTTCCGTTCGATCACCAACCGTCCATCAGGACCAACAACCTGGATGGTCAATGTGCCATTCCCCGGTTCTCCCGAGATGGTAAAAGACCCCTTGTTCGGGTTCGGCGAAATGGTCCAGATCCCTGCTTCCTGCTCCAACAGCCCACTGCAGATCTCCACGCGGACCTCCACCGTGTTGGCCGCAAAGTCAACGCACTGACCTGTGGATGAAAGTCCTTCCAGAGGGGAACCGACCGCCGTACCGGTGAGCGCTCCATCGTGCGATATACCATGAACGAGGTAGCTGCCCAGCATGAGGCCATTGAAGTCGAGGGAATTGCCAGCCACCACGGCCACGATCACACCATCGACATCCGTGACCACGTAGGTGTAGCTCACCGGTGCTTCGCTGGTGGTAGTGAGGTCCACCACGTCCGGTTCACTATCCTGGCAGATGGACACCAGGGCATCGCCATTGAAGGTGCTCACAGTACCTCCTTCGCAGATCGTGGAGGTGACGGCACCGGTGACGCACATGGCGAAGGCGCCTGGATCACCCATCGTCAAGTCGGTGAATATGCGGATCAGCAACGGCGTCCCGGGTTGCACGTCCAGGTCGACAGGGGCGCTGGGTTGTACAACGCATAGCAGTTCATTGCCGTCACAAGCATCCTGTACCGCAATGCCCCACGACGTCATGGTGCCAGGATCGAGATTGATGGTGATACCGGTGTTCTCCCCGCTGTTGAAGGCGAACCATACATCAGCGATCATGGCCTCGGGATCCGAACAGGATGGTGCGGCAGCATCCCCGGCCGTAGCGTAGGTATTATCGCCTTGAACGAGCCCTGCATTGCAATTCTCCACCACCTGCACCGTGACGAACGCAGGTGCAGAGCAATCATCATTCGCCGGGCTACAATCGACCACCTGGATTGGTATGCCCATCGTGTCCAACAAGGCGCAGATCCCTCCACCACCTTGCACGAACAATTCGTTCATGCCGGCGATGGTGAGCCCTTCCGTGATGGCTGATGAAAGGTCGAAGGTCGAACTATCGTAGATCAACTGGTGTATCGAGTAACCACCGATGGCATCGAGCAGGATGGATGTCATCGAGGTCGTGTCCACAACAGCTCCACTCTCGGTGGCGATCAGGTGAACGAGCGCACTCCCTTCCGGAACAACAGTGTTCAGCACCTCCCACGTGAAGATGGGGCCCTCGGGGATGGAGCAGAGGGTGTCATTCGCCACCAATAGTTCACCAAGTGCACCAGGGCAGCACCGCACCACCTCGATGGATGCCCCTTGAAAGTCGAGTGCGCCGCAGAGCGCCCCACCGCCATTGACGAAGGCTGAGCCCACCTCAATGATCGTGGCGGTATCCAAGGCGAAACCATCCAGCGAGTAGGTGAGCGTGTCGTACACGATCGCGTGAATGGAGAACGTGCCAAGGGTGTCCACCAGGAACGAAGGCACGGAGGATGTATCGGCGATGGTCCCTTCGCCATCGCTTACAAGCAAATAGCGGATCACGAAACCCTGTGGCACGACAGGTCCGCCGTTGGGCACCGCGTTGATCAGAACCCCGCCATCTTCCCAGCAGATCGGCGTCGTGACCGCGCTCAGCATACCCGCATTCGCGGTACAGCAGTTCTCCACCGTGAAGCCCGCACCTGTGATATCCAGACTCGCGCAGATGGAACCACCACCTTGAATGAACAGCTCATTCAGTGAACCGACCGTGGAACCACCGAGCGTGATCGTCGCCGGGTCGTATGTGAGCGGGTCGTAGACGAGGGTGCGTATGGAGAAGCTGCCCACGGACAAGGAGGAGAACGATGGCTCATCGCTCACCTGCAGAACCACTTCAGAGGATGAAACCAATAAGAACTTCGTGGCAAAACCCTCCGGTACGATCGATGTTCCTGAAGGTGTGGCGGTGATGGTCGTACCCGGACCGGTGTAGCAGACATTGGCCAGGTCGGGTATCACATTCCCGGCGGCCGCATCGCACTCGGCGGTGGCCAGGGCAACCACACAGATGTCGAACGTACTGGTCCGGGGCACACCGGCGTACCAATCGGCCACGCGTATGTAGTACGTGTTGCCCACCACCAACCCCGTAGCGGATAATGTGGTGGTGGTGCCGAAATTCTGGCCAATGGCGCAAGCCAGTAAGGTCTGTGCATCACATTCACCACTGATCAGGCTCAGGTGAACATTGAACTCGGCGCTCGGAACCACCGTGATCTCGTTGGAGGCGCTAGTGGCCACGAACGAATACCAGACCCCATCGGACACATTGCCGTTGCCACATGCGGATCCAACGATGTTCGCTGCGGTGGCGTTCTCCACGGTACCGCTCACGAATTGACAGGTGGTGGTCTCATCCAGTGGAATAGCTCCACTGCAGAGGGCATTGACCGGTGGCGTAGTCGTGCATGGCTCGGCCGTGAAGACCAGGGTATAATCACCGCTGCTGCCGGGTGCTTCAAGCACTGGATAGTAGTATGTGCCCGCTGGCAAGCCGGGGAAGCGTATGCCGAAGTTGGCATCACCACAGATGTTGGGGATGATGTTGGCGGCGGAGTTGAATACCAGGTTGGTCAACGGGCAACCCGTGGCCAGATAGACCAGACCACCTTGGAAATTAGGGGTGGTGCCACAATAACTCACGGTAAGGTCCGAACATCCGGTCGTAGTGAAGCCTTCCCACACCACATTGGCCACGAATACCGGATCCGTGGGGGCATTCTGATTGTTGCCGGAGACGGTGACCGGTGTGCTCATGGGCACTGCGACCACCGAGGCCCCAGAACAAAGTCCATTGGGCGGTACGCTGCCTAGCAGAGCCGGCGAGAACGTGTCGATGGAAGGGAGCGCTGAGGGTAGCTGAGCACAAACAAAAAAGCGTTGAGCAAGAAATAGGCAGAGCAGGGCCCTGCGAAGGCCGAAGTGGACGTTGGACATGAGCAGGAATAGAGCAATTAAGACGGTACAAAGGTCCGACGTCACACGACCCTTAACCCCTGAATGGAATGGCCTTGTTTTCCACGATCCGTGGTGATAGGTGGAAAAGCGAGGCGGATAATGAGGAACGGCGGGCCAAAGCCCGCCGTTCCGTGCACTGAAAAAGACCTCTGCTATTGCACCACCACGCGCTGCTCGCTACGGCCGGTTGCCGTGCTCAGACGAAGCGTGTAGCTGCCATGGGCGATGGTACCCGCCAAACCTAGGCTGGTGCGCTGACCATTAGCCAACTGGCGCTGGTCCTGATGGACCATGCGGCCAGCTACATCGAAGAGTTCGATGATCACCTTCGCGTCCTTGCCAGCGTAGTTGATGGTCATGTCGCCATTGCTCGGGTTGGGGAAAACGGACCAATCGACCATCGCGTTCTCGCGCACGCTGTTGCCGAGGATGACGTTCACGGTGTAATCCTCGATCTCGCCGAAGTCGACCGTACCACAGGCCTGTGGATCAGCATTGAAAGCCATACGCACGCGCATCCGGGTGGAGCCTGGGAGGGCATCCGGTGGGCAGCTGATGTTGCCCGTGAAGGTCACTCCCTCATCCGCCGATGTCAATACATGGAGCTCGTTCGCGTCGCAGAACGCGTTGTCCTGGTTCCAGTCCACCCATGCGGACACTGTGTTCCCAGCGTAAGGTTCGCCACCGTTCTCCACCGTGATGGGGATGATCTCCGTTTGGATGATGTCCGTGCTCTGATCGGTGTAATCCACCACGGATCCTGGTTCGCAGTCACTGCTGTTATCGATGCTGCCCACGACCACACGACCGATGGTCTCGTCGCACGTCTCCAATGCAGCGTCGCAGTAAGCCGTGATGGCCTGGGCGGATACGTTGACGGTGTAAGGGCCGATGGCGCCATTCGCCTCATCAAGCATGACCGCGTAGTAGTAGGTGCCTGCGGGCAGGCTGTTGTAGTAGATCGTGAAATTCCCGTCGGTACAATCGTCGCCGTTGAAGCTCGTTGGTGCAACTTGATCCGTGATCGGGCAACCGATGTAGAGCGCTGTGAAGCCGTTGCCGAACGCCGGGGTCGTGCCGCAGTAGTCCACTGTCACATCCAAACATTCGCTGATGGAGAAGGCGTGCCATACCGAGGCATTGCCCAGTCCTTCCGTATCATAAGCATTCGTATTATCACCGGTGAAGGTGGTGCTACCGCCAGCGGCGATGCCGACCGGGCTCGCGCTGGTGCACAGGTCGTTCGACGCTGCATTCGCCACCGAGTAGATGCACAAGGTGAAGGCGAAATCGGTCGGTTCTGGTGCCCAATAGGAATACACCCGCACGTAGTAGGTGCTACCCACTTGAGTGGCCATGGTCAGTGTTTCCGTGGTGTTCGTTGGTTCTGCCGGAGGGAAGGTGGCATCGGCACAACCCACGGACTGAAGATCGCCGCAGCTTCCAGCGAATCCTTCCAATACCGGATCGAAGGTCAAGGTGCCCTCTACCTGTACGTTGGTGAGAGGAGCTGTTGCCACGAACGAGAACCACAGGTCGCGTGCCTCGGGTGAAGTGAACCCGTTGCACAGGATGGGATCCAATGACTGCGTGGCGGACGTGGCGTCGTAGGTAGCCAATGAACCAGCACACTCACTGGTCACGGTCACCGGGATCGCTGTGGCACATTCGTCGTTATCGCCACCGCGCAACGGTGCGGCCAAGCTTTGACCACTGACCGGCCGGAACGTATGTTGGACGCGGGACTGCTTCTCAGCACGCGGTTTGGCCGTTTGGGCGTTCGCTGTGTTCGCAGCGAACATCAACGCGGCCATGGGTATCAGAATGTAAGGATTCTTCATGCGTTTTGACCAGTTGTTTGGAACTGGTCCTGCAAACTTAATACAGGAGCTAGGCCAGCCGAACACCATTGCCGCCAAAGGATCCAACAGAAGGCGGGTACCTTTGTCCACGAACCATGGATCACACACCTCTGAAAGACCAGTTCGCTCTTGTCTGCGGCAGTACGCAGGGCATTGGGAGAGCCGTAGCCCTTGAACTGGCCCGCATGGGCGCTTCTGTCACGTTGCTTGCACGCGATGCCTCGGCCCTTGCCACCGTGCAGCGCGAATTGGCCACTACGGCAGGCCAGCAACACCGCACCTTGGCCTGTGATATGTCGAACACGGAGGGATTGCATGCCGCCCTTTCCGCGCATACAGCACATTACCCCACCGATATCCTGGTGAACAACACGGGCGGACCATCACCCGGTCCTGCGCACGAAGCGGAGACCAGCGCCTTCCTGGCCGCGTTCACCCAGCACTTGATCGGCTTCCAGACCATCGTTCGTTCCGTCGTGCCAGGTATGAAAGAGCGAAGACATGGGCGGATCATCAATGTGATCAGCACCAGTGTGAAACAGCCACTACCCAACCTTGGGGTGAGCAACACCATCCGTGGTGCTGTGGCCAATTGGGGCAAAACGCTGGCGAATGAGCTGGGACCCTACAACATCACCGTGAACAATGTGCTTCCCGGTGCCACGGAGACAGACAGGCTCACGGCGATCATCAGCAACAAGGCGCAGAAGACCGGGGCATCCCAAGCGGAGGTGCGCGCCGAGATGCTCGCCGAGATCCCGTTACGGCGGTTCGCGCGCCCGGAGGAGATCGCGGCTGCGGTGGCTTTCCTGGTCGGGCCCAATGGGGCTTATATCAACGGCATCAATCTGCCGGTTGACGGTGGGCGCACGGCCAGCCTTTAGTCCCTTGCTTCAGATATCAGGCGGAAGCCTTTGCCGTGCACGTTGATGATCTCCACCGAGGGGTCATCGCGCAGGTACTTGCGCAGTTTGGCGATGTAGACATCCATGCTCCGCCCGTTGAAATAGCTGTCATCGCCCCACACGGCGATCAGCGCGGCGGATCGGTCCAGTACCTCATTGCGATTCATGCAAAGCAGGCGTAGTAGCTCGTTCTCCTTGGTGGTGAGTTTCCGCTCGCCCATCGGGGTCCGCAGGATCTGCCGGCGTGGCTGGAAAGTGCAGGCACCTACGGCGTATTCCTCGGGTTCAGGGGCTTTGGGCTCCACCCCCTTCGCACGCCTCAAGACCGCCCCGACCCGCAGCAAGAGCTCTTCCATGCTGAACGGCTTGGTCATGTAATCATCGGCGCCGCTGCGGAATCCCTCGATGGTATCCTGCTTCATGGCTTTGGCCGAGAGGAACATGATGGGTGTGGTGGCATCCCGTTGGCGGATCTCGCGCGCCAGGGTGAAACCATCCTTCAAGGGCATCATGACATCGAGGATGAGCATGTCGTAGCCACCCAGTTCGTACGCCGCTTTGCCCAATTGGCCATCGCTGCGGAGATCCGCTTCGTAACCCTTGGCCCTTAGGTACTCCACGAGCAGGGTGCCCAGGTTGTGGTCATCCTCTACGACCAACAGCTTGTGCGGTACTGACATGTTCGAACGGTATGAAGATAAGGAACGTGCTGCCACTACCCGGTGTGCTTTCCAGCCGGATACGCCCGCCATGGCGCTCCACCACGGTACGCACATAGCTCAGCCCAAGGCCGAAACCTTTCGCGTTGTGGATATTGCCCGTGGGCACGCGGTACAAGCGATCGAAGATCTTTCGCTGCTCCGAAGGTGCGATGCCGATACCATTGTCGGTCACGCTCACGCTGATGCCCTCGTCGTTGCTCACGGTGGCGATCCGGATGCGTGGCTCCTGCTCGGTGTACTTCACAGCATTGTCAATGAGGTTGTAGAGCAGGTTGGTGAGGTGGATCCGGTCCCCATGCACGTGATGGATCTCGGCTTTCAGATCCAGATCGATACGGCCGTTCCGTCGGGAGACCTGCATGCTGCTGCTGCGCACCACATCCTGTACCAACGTATGCACATCCAGGTCCACCCGTTTGAGCACCATGTGACCACTTTCCAGCACGGCACTCTGCAGGACATTCTCCACCAGTGAACCCAACCGTTTGTTCTCGTCGCGTATCATGGCCACGAACGTGCGCACCTGTTGTTCGGTCTTGGGCATACTGGGATCGGCGAGCGCCTCGCAGGCCAGGCCGATGGTGCTGATCGGTGTCTTCAGCTCATGTGTGAGGTTGTTCACCAGATCATTGCGGATCTCCCCGATCCTCTTCTGGCGGAAGATGGTGCGTATGGTGAAGAAGAAGGCCACGACGATGATCGCCATGAACAAGGCACTGATGAGCAGCAACGGCAACATATCGCGCCAAAGCATGCCGCGATGACCGGGGATGTTCACATGCAGGTAATGGGCAGGGCCTGCGAGGTCATGTCGGTACAGGCGCTCCCGATAGACGGCTCCCTCGGCATTCGTCCCGTCCAACCGCGATTCCTGGCCGAACTCCACCGCGTCTCCCGCTTCGGTGAAAACGCCATACGTGAACGTTCCTTGCACACCGTTGGTCCGAAGCTCCACACGGAGCAACGAATCCAACACGGGGATCTCGATGCGGTCCTTGATATCCGCCGTGCGTTCATCGGCAAATATGCTTCGGACCATATCCGTGATCATGGCTTCACGGTCGGTGATATCCTCTTCACTCCATGCGTCCGTGGTGGAACGGATCACTTCGGCAGGCACATCCGGAGGATCAGGAGGTAACGGCGAAGTATCCATTGCCGGATCGAAGGAGAGCTCACCCGCTTCCAACGAGGCCTGTTCGTCGTGTGCACGCCGCAATGCATCGAGTTTCCGCAGGAGCTTCTTGCCCGCCTTCAAACGACGCAGGTCGCGCATCTTCTCCTGCTGCTCCAACTTATCGCTCACGGTGAAAAGCGCGTGGTCCATGCTGCGCTCGAACTGGGCCTCGCGCAAGGCCATGCTATCGCGCATCCACTTCACTTGGATGCCCATGAGCCCCATCAATGCCGCACTGATGGCCACGAGCAGAATGGTGATGCGGTGCTTCTCCACGCACCGAAACTACCGTGCTTCGTGCTATACCACCGGGCTTAACGCTCTTTAACGTTCGTTCGCAAGGTCTTAACAGCCAACGCTCTTACATGGCGATAGGTTTGCATCGTGGAAAGCACGATAGCCGGCGGAAACCGGCTGTGAATGGAATAGGATACTTGTCTCTCGGAATTGGGTTTTGGTTCCCGGACAAGGCAACAAGGGGTTGGAAGGCTCGCACGACGGTGCGGGCCTTTCGACATGAATGACGGGGCGCGGCTGGCCTGCTACCTTGCGGCCTCATGGAAAAGCTGCTCAACCTCATCGATGGAGAACTGCGCCCGGCCATGGGCGGTGGATGGTTGGATGTACACGCCCCAGCTTCTGGCGCGGTCTATGCTCAATTACCGGACTCCGATGCGCGCGATGTGGACCTGGCCACCGAAGCCGCCCACCGCGCCTTCCCCGCCTGGAACGCGTTGGGCCGCGAAGGACGAAGTGCAGCTCTGCTCCGACTAGCGCAGCTGATCGAAGCGGACCTTGATGGTTTCGCTCACGACGAATCGCGGGACAACGGTAAACCGCTCGCCCTTGCTCGACGGGTCGACATCCCTCGTGCGGTGGCCAATTTCCGCTTCTTCGCAACGGCGATCCTGCACTTCCCGAGCGAGGCGCACCTGATGGACGATATCGCGGTGAACTACACCGATCGACAGCCCTTCGGCGTGGCCGGGTGTATTAGTCCGTGGAACCTGCCGTTGTACCTTTTCACCTGGAAGATCGCGCCAGCACTGGCCGCCGGGAACTGCGTGGTGGCCAAGCCGAGCGAGGTGACCCCGCTCACCGCCTACCGCATGAGCACCTTGTGCAAGGCGGCCGGCATCCCGCCTGGGGTCCTCAACATCATTCACGGCTTGGGACCAAAAGTGGGGGCGGCCATCACCGCTCATCCGCGTATACCGGCCATTTCATTCACCGGCGGCACGCGTACGGGGGCCGAGATCGCACGGATGGCTGCTCCGATGTTCAAGAAGCTGAGCCTCGAGCTGGGTGGAAAGAACCCGGTGCTCGTCTTCGCCGATTGTGACTTCGAGGACATGTTGAACACCACCGTGCGCAGCAGCTTCACCAACCAGGGACAGATCTGTCTATGTGGTTCGCGCATCCTGGTGGAGCGCTCGCTCTACGCCCGTTTCCGCGATGCGTTCGTTGACCGCGTGCGCGCCCTGCGGGTGGGCGACCCCACCGCTGAGAGCACGGACCTAGGCGCGGTGGTGAGCAAGGAACATATGGACAAGGTATTGGCCTATGTCGCCCTTGCGAAAAGCGAAGGTGGCAATGTGCTCTGTGGTGGGGAACGTGTGCAGTTGGATGGCACCCTTGCACACGGGTGGTACATCGCGCCCACGGTGATCGAGGGCTTGGGGCCACAATGCCGCACGAACCAGGAGGAGATCTTCGGCCCGGTGGTGACGCTGCAGCCCTTCGATTCGGAGGAAGAAGCATTGGCCTTGGCGAACGCCACACCCTATGGGCTGGCCAGCGTCATCTGGACAAGCGATGTGAAACGCACACACCGCGTGGCGCGCGCCCTACAGGCGGGTATCGTGTGGGTGAACTGCTGGATGCTCCGCGACCTGCGTACCCCGTTCGGCGGGGTGAAACAGAGCGGGGTGGGCCGCGAAGGTGGCGTTGATGCACTTCGCTTCTTCACAGAAGCGAAGAACGTCTGCATCAAGCTCTGACCTGCTTTCGCTCGGGACCCCGACGCGCTTTCATGCCATTGGTGAAGAACCAGCCGAAACGATCATCGAACCACTGTTGGAAGCGGTTGATCCGGCGCATCGTGGAGAAGAGCAGATCCATCTGGGTGCAGGGTATGACCGGATAACTCCAAGAACATGCCGATCCGTATGTACGTCGCGTGCAACTTCAGGGAACGGTCAGATGGGTGGTCAAACATCCACTTCCAGCACGACGAACGGTGAGCCTTTCCAAATGTGCTCGCCGCATCGCACCCCACCCATACTGCGCCTGGCCAGGTCCATCAAGCTCAGTTCCAAGCCACCAGCGGTCTCCACCCTACCCAGGAGAATGTCCCGGTAACGGCGTTGAAGGCCCGGTGCATCAAGCCCGCTCACCGTCTGGACAGTGTGGACCACCCGTTGCAGCTCGTTCGCTGCCAGGGGAGCGGCCACCGTGATGGTGATCCGCGCTCCAGCGATGGCGACCACCACCATGGGGCCTTCTTCAGCGACCACCATGTCCGCCATGGCACCGGTGATGAGCAGGTAGGCATGTTTGGCGCGTTCGGCTCGTGCACGATCATCATCAAGGTCGCGATCGATCATGCGCAAGAGATTCTCCTGCACTGCTGCAGGTGCGCGGCCCCTACAGATGAGGCTGATGCCATAGGTGGATACGGTCCGCTGCAGATCGAACAGGTCGGCACCAGTGCTGCGCCAGTCGCGTGGTGCACCGATCAGTACTTGCAAGGAAAAGAGCTTATGGTCATCATCGATGGGTGCGAAGGCGTAACGCAATGGGTTGCCCGTTCGCCTTGCCATCTCGATCAACCCCAGACCAGCCCCGCCTCGATCGGTGCGCTCCTCATTCTGCAGGCCCCGTAGGAATACCTGTTTCAACTGCTGAAGGTCCATGCCATCGAGGCGCTCAAGTCCTGCACGCAATTTCTCCTCATCCTCATGTTTGACGGCATTGATCGCAGTGACCTCGTGTGCTCCGGAAGAACTGCGCAAGAGGAACACGCTGCGACCTAAGCCTTTAAGAAGTCGCTCGTCCTTGACGCGGTGCCGCACGATGTTCTGGTAGGCCTCGACCATGACGAAAGCCAGCTTGCCTCGGACGGCGCGTGATGCTCCTTCCTGCTCCAAGTGATCCTCCTGCAAGGCGATCAACCGCGCCGTGTGCTCATCGTGGAAGCTCCCACTGTAGAGGAAGGTCAGCCGGTCACCAGCGAAGCTCTCATAGAGCGCAAGGACATGGGCGTGATCCATCCGGGAGAAAGAGGTCCGGCCAAAGATAGCCGGGAGATGCCGCTGATCACGGCGCCGCCCACCTTCTACCTTCGCGGCCACCTTCACATCCGCAGGAACGCCATGCTCAACGAAGCGCAGTTGGAACGATGCAGGCTCCATGTCCGCAAGTGGTTCGCCGCGCACATGCCGCGTACCATGTACTTCCATGACCTGGAGCACACGCTTGCTGTGACACGTACGGCTCTGGCGCTGGGCCAAGCCCTGAAGTTGGAGGCTGCTGACCTCGCCATCCTGGAGGTGGCGGCTTTATTCCACGATACAGGTTACGCCAAGGTGTATCAAGGGCACGAAGCAGCGAGTGCTGAACTGGCACGCACCTACCTCCTTCGTATCGGTGCCAGCCACCGCGACATTGCACGGGTCGCCGCCTGCATCCTGAGCACGCGTTACGGTGCTGTGCCCCGCAACCTGCTGCAGCGGGTACTCCGCGATGCCGACTCGGCCAAGGCTGGTCAGATCGACTTCATCGAGCGGAGCGAGAAGCTGCGCAAGGAGCTGGCGCTTGTGCGACGTGCGCGCATCGCACCAGCAGCTTGGCTGAAGGAGAATATCGCCTACCTGGAGCAACACCGCTTCCACACCACCGTGGCACAACGCCGGTACAGCAAGCAGAAAGCACTGAACCTGGACTTGCTGCTCGAACGGGGCCTCACCCCGAAGAAGCAACGCGCACCGATACCGGTCGGACCTGATCGTTATTTCGATCGTGACCTCAGCTGGCTATCGTTCAATGACAGGGTGCTGCAGGAAGCGATGGACCGCAGCGTGCCGTTGTTGGAGCGGCTGAAATTCCTGGCGATCTATTCGAACAACCTGGACGAGTTCTATCGCGTTCGTGTGGCTTCGTTGCGCAGTTTGGCGAAACTGAAGAAGTTGGACCGCACAGCCTTGGAGGTGACGCCGGAGAAACGGGTGGACCACATCAACCGGAAGGCGCTGGCGCAGCAGGAACGTTTCGGTCAGCTGTACCGTGGGGAGCTCCTGCCCGCTCTGGCCCGAGAGGGCATCCATTTCCGCACACCCGAGAACCTGTCCCGGGCGCAGGCGGCATTCATCCGTGCGCATTTCATCCAGCACGTGGCACCCTTGCTGCACACCGCCACGGTGCGCGCTGGTAACGCTCCCTTCATCGAGGATCGCAAACTCTACTTCGCCTGCCGGCTGAAACCGAAGGGGAGTGCCAAACAACGGTTGGTACTCGTGAACATTCCGAGTGATGAGCTCGGCCGCTTCATCGTGCTGCCTTCGCGTGGCCGAAGTGCCGACCTGATGTACCTGGATGATGCCATGCGCATGTGCCTAGGCACCTTGTTCACGGGTTTCAAGCTAACGGCCTGCCATGCGATCAAGCTTTCCCGCGATGCGGAGCTTCACTTGGACGAGGAATACGTGGGCAATGTGAAGGACAAGGTGCGCAAGAGCCTGCGGAAGCGAAGCATGGGCGTTCCATCGCGCTTCCTCTATGACCGGGAAATGCCGAGGGACACCCTTCGCGCGCTGCGCAACCTGCTGGGCCTTTCGAAACAGGACCTCGTGGCGGGTGGACGGTACCACAACTTCAGTGATCTGTTGAAGGTGCCGTTGAAAGGGTACAAGCATTTGCGCGATGCAACTCTCGGTATCGTTCCCGATCCAACAACACGGAATGGCGCCGCCACCTTCCAAGCACTGAAGAGACAAGATGTGTTGTGGCACTTCCCCTACCACGACTTCGTCAACGTATTGAACTGGTTGAACCAGGCCGCGCGCGATCCGAAGGTGAAACACATCGCCATCACCTTGTACCGTGTGGCCGAGGGTTCGGAGGTCTGTAAAGCGCTCCTCACAGCATTGGAACGTGGCAAGCGGGTGACGGTCTTCGTTGAAGTGCAGGCCCGCTTCGATGAGCGCAGCAATCTCTATTGGGGTGAGACATTGGAAAAGGCGGGTGCACGCGTGCTTTACAGCTACGAGAACCTGAAGGTGCATTGCAAGCTGTGCCTGGTGGAGCGGTCGGAGAACGGCCGCACCGTGCGTTATGCCTATTTGGGCACCGGCAATTTCAACGAACGCACCTCCACGATCTATACCGATATGGCGTTGCTCACCGCACAGCCTGCACTGACGCGCGAGGTGGCCGAGGTCTTCAAGCACCTGGCCGACCGAAGCCATCGTCCAGCCTTATCACATCTGCTGATGGCCCCGTTGAGTCTTCGCGGCAGCTTGGAGGCATGCATTGACAAGGAGATCGAACATGCACGCACCGGCGTTCAGGCCGGGATCCTCTTGAAGTTGAACAGCCTGGAGGACCGTGCGTTGATCCGCAAGTTGTACGACGCCAGCAATGCGGGTGTGCACGTACGGCTGATCATCCGTGGCATTTGCTGCTTGGTTCCGGGCGTGGATGGGCTTAGCAAGAACATCGAAGCCATCAGCATCGTGGACCGTTTCCTGGAACACACGCGTGTTTATGCCTTCGTGAACGGTGGTAGGCCCACGGTGATGCTCTCTTCAGCCGATTGGATGGGGCGCAACCTGGACCGTCGTGTGGAAGTGGCCTTCCCCGTGACCAACGCTGGACTTCGCGCTACGATCCTCGAACTGATGGAGATCCAATGGCAAGACCGCTCGAAGGCACGGAAGATCGATGTGTTGCAAACGAACCCGTACCGGGGCGGCGAACGCCGTGACCAAAGCACTCGGGCCCAAACAGCCACCCACCACTACCTTATGCAGCGGGCTCGAAAGTCCGCCAAAATGCGGTGAGGTTCGAGGAGGAATGGAGGGGAGGGGAGAGCCGCCCTACCGAAAGATCGTCCCTAGCAGGTCCTGGTGTTCCGAATACCCGCCCCCCGCACTCCCTTCCATAGCCTTCCTCGAACGTTGATCGAGCCAACTTCTCGGGCCTACTGCGGAAGGGCGCTATCCGCACCCTTCGATCGATCGACCACAAAGGTGAGGGCGTTCTGGCGGACGCCGTCATGAAGTGTAACCAGCTTATCAACAGGGTTTTACACGCTACCTCGGAAAGGCGACCAGCCCGATCGCCAGCCCGACGGAGGCATTGAAAAGGCTGATGGGCGGCGTTTCCTACAAGCCAGTGAAGGGTGATCTCCGCAGGTAGAACTCCAACCCACTGGGCCGGATACGGAAAAGGCGGCTCCGAAGAACCGCCCTACGTGGAGAATACCGGAGGCGAACCGGTGACCTTCCCGTCCACCGCACGGCGGACGGGACGCTCTAGCACGCTGGGCCGAAAACGAAAAAGGCGGCTCTTGCGAACCGCCCTTCGTGGAGAATACCGGAGTCGAACCGGTGACCTCTTGCATGCCATGCAAGCGCTCTAGCCAGCTGAGCTAATTCCCCATCACGTCAACCCGTTCACCGAACGGGAGCGCAAAACTAGCAAAACGGATCATTCGCCGATACAGGTGGTGCGAAGTGGTTCAGAGCCTGGCTATTGCAGCACAAGGCGTCGCTGCTCCACCTTTCCGGACGCTAGTTGTACTTGCACCAGATAGAGGCCTGAAGCCAGGTCGGGCAGGTGCAGTACCTCTTCCCCACTCCACCGTTGGACCTGCCTACCGGCGCCATCCAACAGCCGCACTTCCACCACATCGGTCAGGCCCTGCACACTGAATCGTTCTCGGGCTGGATTCGGGAACAATGACCAGTTCGCCTGCTTAGCTACTCCTTGCACTGGCACCACCTGTGAAGTCGTGGAGGTGCCATCATGGTCCACTTGAGCGATACGGTAGTAGCTCGTCCGATCAGAACCATTGTCATCGTTGAACGCGTAGTGGGTGAGCTGCTGGCTGTTCCCAATGCCATCAACCCAACCCACTTGCTTGAAGATGTCCTCCCCTTCGATCATCCGCCAGACCTCGAAACCGGCGTTATCGCGTTCGGTGGCGGTGGTCCACGCGAGCGAAACGGTGCTCTGATCGGTGCGTTGGGCGGTGAAGGATAGGAGTTCGACGGGTAGTGGGGAACCCATGGAGGTGATATAGAACTCGCCATCGAAAGCCACCACCGCAGTATATCCGTTCGTACCACCTGCGCTTTGGATGCGTGTCTCCAACGATGGCGATGCCGGGAACAACGGCACCCACGCGTTGCCCGCAGGATTATCCATAAGCTGACAGTTCTCGTTCGCACCCGCGTAGTGCGCCACGCCCGCATCAGCATACACGTTCACCACGGGATCCGCAGCGGCATAGGTGTTGAACTCGCCTGCGCTATGGAAGAGGCGCACGATGGCACCAGTGGTGATCGGGTTCTGTGTAGTCAGTTGCCAGTTGCGGTCCATGTAATGTTGACCAATGAGGCTTTGGCGTATCGGACCGTTGTTCACGTAAACGCTCAACGTCACCGTGCCGAGATTCTGGCCGTTGTCGTTGAAGCGCGCCACCACTTTGCGGTCCTTGTAGATCCATTGGTCCTGGCCACTACCGGTGCTCACGATGGGGTCCGCAGCACTGCATGTATTGAACGTTTCACTCCATAGTGTGGGCTGGAACTCAAAAGCACCGATGTCCGGTGTGGTGGCATGACGTGGTTGACCATCCTTATCCGTCGTGATGCCTGCGAAAGGTCCCGCCGCTTGGTCCATTTGCATGGCGTAGCTCCGCAGATCATTGCTGAGATCGAAGAACAGTGGATCCCGATAGAGCGTGCCGCTGTTGGTACCCGAGCCAGCCGTGAGCGCTGCGGCAGTGGTGTAGGGCACACTGTTCCAATACACGGTCGGGCCGACAAGGCCTGTTCGCCAGAATAGGTTCCGTTCGGCGGTGATACCCGTAAGCGAGACCGAAGCCGCATGCACACTGATACTGCTGAACACGTTGTTCCGGATGCGGGTATCCGTGGCAGAGACCCCGTTCACCGCGGCCATGGCCGTTCGACCGGGCACGAGCATTTGCACGCTGTTGTAGACCACATCCACCCGCTCCGATGGGCCATTGATGCGGATACCGATACCGCCGGAGAAGATCACTTCGTTGTTGGTGACCACTACACGCGCTGGGGCCACAGAAAGACAACTCGACACGAAGATCCCGGAGGCTAACGTGCCGCTCCCGCCTGTGATGCGGTTCCGCGATATGTCGATGGGCCCGGTGCATTGGGAAACCTGGATGGCATCGGTCGCTGTGCCGGTAAGGTCATTGTCTTGAATGGTGATCGGACCGGATACGAACAGCACAACGATACCACCTGCACCACCCGTTCGCGTGCAGCCGATGATGCTGATGGTGTCCTGCGGGGAGGCCGGCTGGGCTTGGAAGGCGTATCCTCCCCCTTGGAGCGTGCAGTCCTCCATTCGGAAACTGGCCTGCATCGGGTCCGCCTGGCGGCCGACCAGGTCCGCGGTCAGGAATGCTATGCTGCTGTTGGTGATGACACAGTTCGAGAGCCGCATGTCCGTGATGCGATCGCAAAGTGGGTTCAGGTGAACGACCCGCGCATTGGACTGGGTACCGGTGCGGCGCAAGGTCATGTGCTCGAAGCGCACATGGTCGGCGCCGGTGTTGGCCACCAGGTGGTTGTTGGTCGCCGAGGTGGACGAAGGGGTCTGGAGGATCACGGTACTGCTGTTGAGTGCCTGTCCGCGGAAGGTCACGGTGTTCGTGCTGGTGGACCCCTTGATGGCCGATAGACGGATCTGCTCGGTGTATGTTCCGTTCTCCACAAGGAAGAGCACCGGCCCGTTGATGCCACAGGTCAAGAGTTTGGTCACCGCTGCCGTGAACGTCGCGAAGTCGGCTCCCGCCGAGGGGCCGATCACATAGGTGCCGCCGATCAGCGTGCAGTCTTCATTGATCTCATCCGCACCGATATCGGGGAAGGTGGATACCGGCAATGAAAGCAGTTCGCCATCGAAGTCGTAGTCGACCCCGGAGAGGAAGATGCTCTGGCCCGCGCAAGGCGAACCGCTTTGCAAGTGCAGATCGGTGGTGTTGTTCACGAAAAGCGGATCGGCCTGGATGCTGTTGAGCTGCTGACCTGTAAGGCAGCGCAGTGCAGCGATGTCGCTGACGGCCGCGCTCCACCATACGAAGTTGGCCGAAGGCGAGAAAAGCGCGTTCCGATCCGCTTGCGCGAACGTGAGGCTACCGGCCCGGTAGATGTTGTAGGTGTTGCTGCTCCGGAACGCATTTCCCACCATGTGGTTACCGCTACCTGTGCCGGGCAATTCAAGCGGATAACCGAACTGCGTGCTCACCGAATTGTGGTAGAGTCCCAGACCGGTGTTGTTGCCCACCATACGGATGCCGCGCGCCGTGCCCGTGCATTGCACCATGTTGTTCGCCACCTGGGTCCAATACGGATCGATGCCCGCGCAGGTGATATCGATCCCGATGCCGTTGGAGGTGGGCACCGTGATGCGGTTACCCGTTACCCGCAGCAGGTTGCTGTTGTGTTCCACCTGCACGGCTGTGGTTCCAGCGAAGGTGGGCGCTTGGATGATGTTGTTCTCGATCAACAGCTCAGGATCGCTCGCGCCGGGAGTGATGCAGGCGATCGCACGGTTGTACTGGCCGCTGAATACGCATGCGCGCACTGTCAAACTGACGAGGGAATTCATGTTCCATCGTACACCGGTATGTCCGCCTTGCATCACACAGTTCAAGATCCGCACATCGTTCTCGTCGTTCTGCGCAAGGCCAAGCACCAGCGCGGAGAGCGCATTGCTGGTGGCGCTGCTGATCAACCGGCAGTGGCTGAAGGTGATGTACTGCGAGCGCGTGGTGGCATCCGCGATGGTGCTCTCCCAGTCCACCACTGCGCCGGGAAGGGTGGCCGTGCCGGTCCGTTGGATGGTCATGTGCTCGAAGGTGACGCGGTCAGCGCCGCTCATGCGCACGGTGGGCGCTCCGGAGCCCGTGGGCCACGTGAGGATCACCAGCGAGCTGTCCAAGCTTTGGCCACGGAAGGTGATCGTGTTGGTGGTGCTATTGCCTGGTATGTTGGGCAGCACGAGCTGCTCGGTGTAGGTGCCGTTCTCCACCAGGAACGTGACCGGTCCATTGATACCGCACAAGGTCATCTTCAAGATCGCCGCGGCGAACGAATTGTGATCGCTGCCTACGGAAGTGCCGATCGTATAGGTGCCGTTGAGCTGGTCGCAGTATTCCGGGGTCTCGTCCGCACCAACATCGGGCGCGGTGGCTGCAGGTTGCGGGCGTACCTCACCCTCTTGGTCCAAAGTGATACTGGCGATGGTCTGACCTCTACCGGCGCACGGGCTGCCGCTCTGTAAATGAAGATCAAGCACAGGATCCACAAAGCCAGGGTCCATCATCAGGGAGTTCGCGTTCATGCCACTAGCAGCAGTAAGCGCGGCAATGGTCGCGTAGGAGGGGATGCCCCAGGTCACACCGGATCCGTTACTTGAGAAGAGGACATTGTTGTCCGAAGAAGAGACGCGTGAAGCGGGGTTGATCCGGAGGGCCGATCCCATCGAGCGTATCGCATTGTTGCTTATCCGGCAACCCGTGCCGGTGCCGAGTACCATGACCAGACCCGATGCACTGGCACCGGTCATACAAATACTGTTATGGAAGATGTCCAAGTAGTTGCATGCCCCTGCGAGGACGTCCACTGCACTTAACACACTGTTGATACCGATGATCATGTTATTCTCAAAGCGGATAGGTAGCAGAGCAGTACCACTCACCGAGCTCATCACGATCCCATAATACGTGGTAGAATTCCCGGTGAACGTATTGCGCGTGACCGCAAGAGCCCCACTGATATTCGTGAGCAGCATTCCCCGTGTTCCGCCCGCGCCAGTGCGCGTATTCACCGTGTTCCTATCAATGTTGATGGCGATACTTGTGGCACTAAGGGTCATACCCACCAGTACGTTGGCGAACACGTTATCCTGCACGAGCAGGGATCCACCAGTGATCGTCGCGGCTATAAGCCCGCTGCCATTCTCGACGCGGCATTGACTAACAACGCTGTTCCCGATATCCGTGGAAACGCCGAAGGTGATCGCATGGTTATACGCTGGACCTCCAACCGAGGAAGATGGTAGGAGCAGGTTGTTCCGTAGTTGGATATCCGTTGAGGTCCCAGCGATATCGATCACACGACCAAAGCTCAAAGCGCCGCTCCGCTGGATGGTCATCTTACGGAGGGTCAGATGATCGACACCATTCAACCGTACAGTGTAGTCGTTCACGTTCCCCACTTGTGAGGGGTGGCTCAGGATCACTGCGGTGCTGTCCAGCGCCAAGCTCTCGAACGTGATGGTATTCGTAGCGGATGTTCCGGGTATCGGAGGGATCACGACCTGTTCGTTGTAGGTACCTGATGCCACTTGGAAAACGACCGGACCGCTGATGCCACACGAGACCATGGTGTTGACGGCGGAGGTGAATGTGGGAAAGAGGCTCGTGGGCCCGATCGGATAGGTGCCGGACAGACCCGCAGCACAAGCATCGGTGCGTTCGTGGGCACCGGCATCGGGATACAACGTGGTGGCAGTTCCCCGGAGCGTTCCATCGATATCGTTGCTCACTAGCAACGGCAAGGGTAATAGGTCCTGGGCGGGCGATCCAGCTTGGATGTGCAGGTCGCTCGCCGAAAGGAACAAGGGGTTGGCGAAAATGGAGCTCGCATCGAACCCCTGTGCCTGCCAACCCGCGAACGTGCGCTGCACGGTACCATGCCAGACGGTGGTGGGCGCCGCGCAGAAGTACACGTTTTGGTCGAACAGGCCCGTCACGGTGGATCCGGTTCTGATCACTTCAACCGTGGTGGTCTGAAGGATGTTGCCTATCACCTGCAGATCCGTAATGCTCTGGAGGTACAGCGCATGCCTCGCCGAGGTGGACCGCACACTATTGTGCCAGAATCGCAGCCGCGTGCAAACAAGCAGATGCACTGCCTGACCGTTCACATTGGTTCCTGAAAAGCTGATCATGTTGTTCTCTACGACGATCGGCACACCTGGATCACCGGTGCATAGATTCATGTACAACGCCCAAGAGCCCATGCCCCAGTTCACAGTGTTGCCGCGCACGGCGATCACCCCCTGGCTGTTGCGTATATCGATGCCCGTGATGTACGCCGCTGTTAAGGCGCCTGTACTGGAGACGGAGTTTCCTTCAATGAGCAGGCCGTCCAGGTACCGCACGACAATGCCTGAATTTGCATTCGTAACGATAGTGTTGCCCGTTATGACCATATCGTCATTGATCTGGCCGAGGGGCGCTATTATGTAGATCCCATAATAGTCGGCGGTCACCGTATTGTTGGCCAGTGTTATGCGATCGACCTGGGTACCGGTGCCGTTGATCCCGGTGCCTGCTGCGGATATGGCGCAATGGGTGATCGAGCAATCCGTAGGGTTGCCAGTGCAACTTACCGTAATAGACCACCCCGTGATGCCGAGGAAGCGCAGGTTAACGAAGGAACAGCCGTTCAAGGTGATGGTAGGAAGCCATATGTCGACGTGGCTGAGCGTGACGGCTGCGTTGGACAATGCTTGGCTTCGGAAAGTGACTTGGTTCACCGCGCTCGTTCCCGGTATGGCGTTGATGGTCCAATTCCCCGTGTAAGTCCCACTTTGGATATCCATGAACACCGGCCCGCTGACGCCATTTGTCTGCAGTGCGGTGATGGCCGCTGCGAGCGTGGTGTAGGTACCCGTGGGTCCGACGGTATAAGTGCCGTTGAGCTGTGCGCTGAGGCTGCCGGCAAGCAGGAAGAGCGGTAAAATGAGCAGGCGGGCGAGCGGGGACATGGCAGGAAGGACCTTGAGCCTGCAAATTCCCGCTCATGGCCCCACTGGTCCAGCGGAAATGGGTGAACGAACGGTATCCATGGGTGAACGCCCCGGAACCTTGCGGGAAGGTCCGGGGCGTACCGCGGTCGGGAGAGACCTGTTAGATCATCCGCAAGCGCTGCAATACCGCCGGTCGATAGCTGCGCCCGATCGGCAACCAGCGATCGCCCACGTGAAGGCCGTTATCGCTGATGGCTTGCACGCGATCCAAGTTCACGGCAAAGGATCGGTGTACCCGTTCCAAGCGTTCGCTGGCCATTTCATCCAGCACGTCCTTCAACATGCGGCCCACGGTGTAGGCGCGCAGCGTGCTGTATACATGCGTGGCGTTGTCATCGGCCTCCATGTAGAGGATGTCCTGCACGGGCACGCGCACCCACTGCGCACCATCTTTGAGGTAGACCGAATTCGTGACCATCCGCCGGGTGGGTTCCTGGACCGGTCACTGCTTCACGAAACGGAGCGCTCGGTTGTGATCGTCCGTGGTACGCACCGTGTACAGGCCGGCTGGCAGCGCATCCACCGCGATCGGCACGCCCTCGTTCAGCATGCCTTGGAGCACAATGCGCCCGCCAGTATCGTGGATCGTGTATGGGGTCACACCCGCTAGCCCGTTGATCCGAATGTGGTCCGTTGCGGGGTTGGGAAGCACTTGCAATGAGTTCGCTTCATGCGCTGCAATATCCGTGGTGATCTCCACGATCACGTTCATGTTCACGTTGTACATGCATAGGTTCACGTCCATTACCAGGCAGCTGTAGGGCCCGCCGGCCGTGATGGTGATTGTGGGCGTGGTGGCGCCGGTACTCCATTGGTAGGTGGTGAAGGTGGCGGCCAGACCCAGTTCGTAGGGCAGTTGACTTTGATCGATGATCACCGGTGGTGTTCCCACGACCGACTCCTGATCGAACTCATCAGCCCCCATATCGCATGCGGGGTTTCCGCGCGCGTCACCGTCGATATCGGCCGCGACCACGAAGTAGTATTCGCCGAGGTCGTTCAGCTCACAGTTGTTCATGTGCAGGTCGGGTTGCTCGGGGAAAACCGGGTCGATGTCGGTATCGCCCACTCCCTGCCCGGTACCGGCTTGATGAGCAGCAAGATCCTCAAAGGCATTGGGGCCAACCATGGAAAGCACAGGACCAGGGGTGAAGAGGCCGTTGTGGTCCTCGAACGCGATGTTCTGCTGGCGGTTCGCCTTGTAAGCGAGGCCACCGGTGTTGTTGGCGAAGAGGTTGTTGCGGACCAGGGCATCCTCGCCGTCGGCGAAGTCACTGAGGTGGTAGAAGGCGAATGATTGCTCGGGCAGCCCGTTGGCCACCAGCACGCTGTTGTGCACGATCTTCATGTCCCACAAGTTGTACACGGCCAGGCCCCAAACGTCGCCGGTTCCGTTCACGTACACCATGTTGTTGCTGATCATATTACCGGTGGTGCTCTGCGTGTTGCCCACCTCGATGCCGTTGCACCCATTGGTGGCGTAAGCGCGGATGTCGTTGCGCCGGATCTGACTACCACCATCGAAGAAGGTGGTACGGATACCCACGTACCAATCGCCCACGGTGGTGGTGATGTCATTGTCACTAATGGAACCTGAGCAGTTGTTGAGCTTGATGCCGGTACCGATCTGCTGTCGGAACTCGTTGCCACTGATGATCAGTCCATCGCATCGTGCACCGTTGAATCCGTACGCATCGATGTCCAAGGCCGTATTGCCGCTAAAGAAGGAGTTATCGAGGATCAGGACATCCTGCGGGTTGTTGTTCGTATTAAGGTTGAACTGGTCGCAGTGTACGAGGATGCGGTCGAAATAGGCCGATCCTGATGGGTTGGCACTTCCGCGGAACACGCACTGCTCGATGATCAAGCCTTCGATGGCGTTGAAGAAGTGGATCGCGCGCGCATAGTTGAAGTCGAGCGGACGGAAGTTGAGCTTCTCAAAGACCACATCGTCCGTTCCATCCACACGGAAGATGAAGTTGTCCGACGATCCGTTCGCATCGTACTCCAAGTTCACCAGCTGGCTGCCATTGCTGCTGTTGCGGAAGGTGATGGTACCCGGCGCGCCCGGCACCGCACTCAGGCTATACTGCCCGGTATACGTACCTGGTCGGATGTCGAAGGTGACATCGCCATTGGCCCCCTGGCTCATGAGCGAATTGACCGCAGCGGTGAGGGTGGGAAAGTCCGGGTTGCTGCCGCCCACGGTCCGGGTGCCACTCAGCTGAGCACTTGCACTGAAGCTGATCGCGGATGCAAGTGCGAGGGTATAGAGGTGTTTCATGGCTTGGTCATTTTATCGAGGAATCCTTTGCCTTTCTTCAGAAGATCGTTGGCACTGCCGCCGCCAGATCCGGTAGTAGTCCCGCTCGATGTTCCACTTCCACTGGTGGCATTCTGCACCGCTTGCGAAGCGGCTGAGGGCGTCTTGCACAACATCCCTGGCTCGTAGCTGCTGATCCGCGCGATGTCATCCGCACTGGTGAGCATCCACACTTCCATGGCCGTGATCTTGAAGGTCTCTCCGGTCTTCTGGCCGTTCTTCCACACACCACCGGCCTTGGTCACGGTCATCCGGGTGTGTGCATCCTGTGTGGCGTTCCACCATTCCATCATGTTGGGTTGCTGGTGCTTGACACCGGGGTCCGGGCAGTACTGTTGGGCGTAAGTGCTCTTCTTGTTGAAGGCACGATCCAGGACGTTGTTCACCAGGGTAGCTCCATTCACGTTGAGCTGCGTGGTACTCCCCTCCACGAAGTGGTCGGGATGGAGCATGGCCATCAGGTAGGCCTGCATCTGTTCACGCGTCCCTTCTCGCAGCATGCGGTGGGTGTGCATGAACACATCCACATCACTGCCGAACGCCGGCACTTCCACGGTGGGCAGGGCACGCAGCGCAGCGCTGGCCTGTTGCTCCTCCAACTCGCCCCGGAAGGTGCGCATGGCATCTAGCTCCTCCTGGCTGTATGTGCGCACGACTCCCGCCTTGCTCTCGCGGCCCACGGCCACCATGTTCTCCTTCCACGGGCCGCTAACCGCATCGCGGTAGAAACGTACCTCCACGATCTCGTACATGGTGGTGAGCTCCGTGTAGCTGGTCTTCGTGTCGTACTCGATCTCCACGGGAATCGTGAAGGAGTTCGGCGTGTGCCAGATGACCCCTTCCTCCGAAGGGATGCGCAGGAAATGCAGGTCGCCGACCATGGAGTTGGCGCGATGACCGAGGAAGGCGAGGTAGCGCTCCCTGATCATCCCGATCATCTCTTCCTTGGTGGGCGCGGGCAGTCCGAAATACTCGTTGTCGCTGACCTTCATCTCGCGGAAGCTGGTGCTCGCCCCATAGTGGTAGCGCGCGGTGCCCGTGATCTTCACCTCGGCCTTGGGGTACTCGGGCACATTGGCATTGCGCCAGACGATGGCCCCACGTACCCACATGTATTGCGCGTAGGTGCTGTTCCAGTCCTTCTTCGTGGGACCGGGCGACAGTTCCACACGGAAGACCCCCGGGTTGGTGAGGTCCTTGATGATCTGGGCGTCGCTGGGTTGGGCGTAGGCCGCTAGTGCGGAGAGGCCGACGGCTGCAAGGGCGAGGGCGATACGGATGCGCATGGCTCGTGTGTTTTGGCCCTACGAACTTGACCCGTTCCGCTGAAGTGGTACTGAATGATCGGGTGAACGACCGAAAATGATGGGTGAACGTCAGAGCGTGCGTATCCGAGCCATCAGCGCCTCCTTGTGCGTCTTGCCCACGGGGATGTTCTCCTTGCCGATGCGCACATACCCCTCTTCTACGGCGCTCACCTGTCGGAGATCGACCAAATAACTGCGATGGATGCGCAAATGGTGAGGGCTCTTGAGCTTCTCCTCCACTGCCGCGAGCGTGCTGGTGATGACGAACTTCTTGGTGGGTGTGTGCAAGGTGACGTAGTTGTCATCCGCTTGTGCGTAGTGGATGTCGTCCAATGGCACCTTCATCAGTTTGCCTTTGTCGCGGATGAAGATGCTGTCGGCGATGACGAAATCGGTACGCTGGGCTTCACTGGGAGCGGTATTGGCCTCTACATCATTGGCATATCTGGCCAGCGCGATCTCGATCTGTGAACGCAGTACGTTCTCATCGAAGGGCTTGATGATGAACCCGGCCGGACGCAAGGGCTTGACCCGTTCGAGCGTAGCCTTGTCGCTGTGGCTGGTCACGAAGATGAAGGGCACCTTGTACTTAGCATTGACCCTTTCCGCAAGCTGCACGCCATCGGCACCGTCGCCCAAATTGATGTCCAGCAAAAGCAGGTCGGGCGCGTGCGCCGCGATCTCGGCCATGGCATCGAGGGCATTGTCGCAGGCGGCGCAAACCTCATAGCCCAGTTCCTCGAGGTGCGCGCGCAAGTCCTCGGCGATCAGTGGTTCGTCTTCGACGATGAGGATGCGGACGGAGGCCATTCAGCGCGCAAGTTTGAAATTCCGCACGATCATGTCCACTACTGTACCGTTCTCGTTCCGGATGCTCCACTCCGCCTTGAGCTTGCTGGCGAAGGTCTTGATCATCCCGAGGCCGAAACCGGTGCTGTCGGCACTCCGATCCGCGTCGGGGTCGTAACCGATGCCGTTGTCGCGGACGGATATCCGAAGGGCGTCTCCTGAAGTGGTCATACCGATCGCGAGCACTCCTTCAGCAGCATCCGGCCAAGCGTACTTTAGTGTATTGGTGATCAGCTCGTTGAGGATCAAGCCCAAAGGCACCGCCGTATCCACATCGAGGCTGAGGTCTTCGATGGCCAGCTGGAGTTGAACGCTATCCGCACGGTCGTAACTGCTGATGAGGCTGGTGGCGAGCTTCTCCACATACTCTTTCATCTGCACGCCGGTAAGGTCGCCGTCGCGATAGAGATCCTGGTGGATCAAGGCCATGCTCTTCACCCGCAGGCGGCTGTCGTTCACCGCTTGTTTGGCCGTAGGATCCGCGATGCCTCGGCCTTGGATGCTCAGCAAGCTGCTCACCGTTTGCAGGTTGTTCTTCACCCGGTGATGGATCTCGCGCAGGAGAAGCTCCTTCTCCTTCAGCTGTTCATCGATGACGGCGTTCTTCCGCGCCAGCTCTTCGCTTGTGCGCTTCTTGATGCGGTAAGCCCGAAAAGCGAAAAGCGCAGCCAGGAGCACCAGCGCCGCTCCGGCCGCTATGGCCTTGATGGTGAGCGATCGTTGCTCCAACTGAGCCTTGTTCTCGGCCAAGAGCATGTCCTTGCGGCCGCTGTCATACTTCTCCTGCATCTCGGTGATCTGCGCACTTCGTTCCGAGTTGAACATACTATCGTTCAACGCGGACCACCGCTTGTGGTGGAACAATGCAGAATCAAAGCGCTGGTTGCGCTCGAAATGCGCCCCCAGATAAGCATGGATATTGGCCACAACGGCCATTGCCTGGCTCTGGGCGGCGAGCGCCATGCCTTGTCTGAGGAAATAGAGCGCGCTGTCCTGGTCACCCACCTCACTGTGTAGGCGACCCAGATTGGAAAGGACACCTGCGCGGGAGTGGTCATCCTCACCTACCGGCATCACCGCCAATGCGGACCTCATCACGCGCATCGCCTCGGACTTCAACCCTTGACTGTCCAATACGTTCGCCAAGTTCATCCGCGCGTTTCCCGCATACACCTCCATGCCCGCTTGCACAAGAATGCGTTCAGCCGCACGGTAGCGCTCAACGGCTCGGTCATACTCGAGAAGTTCGAAGTGGATGTTGCCCAGATTGTTCGAAACGTTCGCGACCCAGACCGTGTCATTGATGGCATTGAAGCCATCCAGGGCCATTGTGAACTCCGCCATGGAACGGTCCCAGCGCTTCTGCTTCTCATGCACTGAACCGATGTTGTTGTGGGCCATGGCCTCATACCAAGGGTCACCCCCCTTCTCGAAATGTTGCAAGGCTTGGAGGTAGTGCTCCAAGGCTCGGTCATGCTCACCAAGTCCGGTATGGCACATGCCCGTGAAGTTGTGGCCCATACCTCGTTGCAGCTCCGTGCCTCCTTTCTCCGCCACCATTCGATACCGCTCGGCGAAATACAAGCCGCTATCCGGGTCGGTGAAGACCGTGGCGCGCAACAGCTCGGTGAGAACGGGCAACTGAGCCGTGTCGGATGGCGTCATCCGTAAAACGGACAAAAGGCTGTCCAGCTGGGCAGACGACAATACTGAACAGCCCATCAGGAAGGTCACCAGAATGCTCCTCATCGGGGGCAAGTTCGTATTTCGCCGTGAGAAGTGCCGACCGATCCGAACCCCATTCTTCAATGTATAAGCAGACCCTATCGACCACGCCTTCCTTAGTAGTTGTCTTCACTGTAGTAGCGCAAGTAACAGCCCCAGCCTTCGGTCAAGATGCCACGGTCCGCAACGATCGCGTGCCAAGCGCGGTTCTTTCCTGGATCCGCTCCGATGCCTTGCCCCTTCCCGCATCGAATACTGGAACGACGGATCTATCCGGGCTCTTGGCCCATTCCCGCATCATTGGCCTCGGCGAAGCAACGCACGGTCAACATGAAGCTTTCGAACTGAAGCGCTGCATCACCATGCAACTCATCCGTGATCATGGTTTCCGAACGGTCGCCTATGAAGCGAGTGCGTCAAAGGCCCGGGCGTGCAATGACTATATCCAAGGGCTGACCGACGACCGTGCAGCTGCTATGCGGGGATTCGGTATGCTTATTTGGGCGGTAGAGGAGAACGCTACTTTGCTGGATGATCTGCGAGCCTGGAACAAGAATGCAGCAGCCGTTGATCGGGTCCGTTTCATCGGATGCGATGCACAAGATGCTGAGGTCGTCGTGGAACGTATCGCTGAGTTGGTCCCGGATCAAGGGCTGACCGATCGGATGAACGGTCTGGTCGAAAGATCGATACCAGCCGTTCAACAGCTCTTCCAAGGTGATCGTGCTGCCATCGAGGCCTTGAGCACGGAGATCGATCAGTTCGAACAGGACCTGCAGCGCTCCTCGCTCCCCGCCGAGGATGACCGATCAGAACTGCGACTCCGCATGCTGGAGTTCCGCTCCAGCCTATTGATGTACGGCACAGCGGGCGGGCGCGATAAAGCGATGGCAGAGCTTCTGACAGCACAGCTAGGACCAGGGGAGCAGTGCGTTCTATGGGCCCACAATGGGCACGTACAACGCAGCCCTCTTGACTACTTGGGATCAGAAGAACTCGCGATGGGTGGTCATTTGGCTCAGGCCTTCAAGCACGACTATTATGCACTGGGGTTCGCATTCGGTTCCGGTGGATTCCAAGCGAACGCACAGGACAGAACGGGTAGCTGGGGCTTCAAACGCTACCACCACGCTGCCCCTGTGACCGGTTCCCTTGAGGCGGATCTAGCAGCAGCCGGTATGGATGATCTTGCCATCGATCTGCGCACCACTCCCGATGATACGACCGTGCAGCGCTGGTTGCGAACGCCTCATGGACATCGGTGGTGGGGCGGTTACAACGTACCCGACGATCACGACGAACGCACCCGTGATGCGACACAGCTCATGCAGATGATCCCTGCGGACCACTTCGACGGGCTGGTATTCCTCCTGCGCACGACCCCTGCGACACCCTTGGATCGGTCGCGGATCATCGCTACCGTTCGTTGATCAACAGTGAAGTTCGAACTTCGCGGACCATGCAGAACATCTTCGACCGCTCGGTATGCGATGCGCATATCACCCGTATCAACAAACTCACGAAAGAGACCCGACCGCTCTGGGGCAAAATGAACGCTGCGCAGATGCTCGCCCACGTGAGCAAACCGTATGAGATGGTGTGCGATCCGAACTACGCGGACACGCATAAGCGGCCCAACGCGTTCGCCCGCTTCCTGCTCAAGAGCTTCTTGAAGCCCATCGTGGTGGGGCCCAAACCTTACTCCAAGAATTCGCGAACCGCACCCGACTTCGTGGTGGCCGATGAGCGCGTGTTGGAGGTGGAGCGCAGTCGCCTGGTGGACCACATCAACCAAGTGCAGGCTTGGGGAGCGAAGTACTTTGACGGCAAGGAGAACCACAGTTTCGGTGTGATGACGGCGCAGGAATGGAATAACCTTTACGCGAAGCACCTGGAACACCACCTGACCCAGTTCGGCGTCTAGCACGCATACAGCGGAACGCCCCTACAGGTCAATGCGAGATCACGAGGGGAACGCGGCACGTCTCTGAGCGTACCTTCAGCTCCAGCACATACTCCCCCGGCGCTAGGTAGGGCAGATCGATATCCCCTGATCCGCTGACGATCGGTTCGGCGAGCAACGCCCCATTCAGTTCATAGATCCGAGAACGACCAGCAGGGTCGGCACCATCCACATGTACTTGCCTGTCCGCGGGTATCGGGAACGTATGCCCGATCCGCTCCGACGCCTGTCCATCCAATAGGCCCATCGGCACTTCAACCGCCCAGATGGCCGGAGCTTGGTCAGGAGCCCATTCATTAGCGATGCACACTTCTCCAGGAGCTATCCAAGCGATGGCCTCAGCTTGAAGCGGACCTATCTGAAGAGGATGCTGGACATGCTGCCCGTTGAAGAAACCGTGGCCCACGAACCTCCTCAGCACCCAGAGGAACGGCGCGGTCGCTGCCTCAGTATGTCCAAGTACGACGAGCTTGCCGGTCGTTGCGTCATACGCTGCATCCGTTACAAGGCCTTGCACATTGAACGTGCCACGCCGCACAGCAACGTGCTCACCAGGCACAGCCGGTAGCGCGTACATGTGGGTCTGCCCATCGATCCAATCCTTCGTGAAGAGGAACAACGAATCATCCACGGCCACCAGTGCTTCGCAATCCCAATGCGTGTTGTCGGGCGCGGGCGCGAATTCCACCTGGTCCGTGTAGTGGAAGCGTATGGTATCGACCGTGATCCCTGTCACATCCTGCGATAATTGACCGGTAGGGAACCGATAGATCCGAAGATCCGTGCGGCTTCCAGCGTTGTTCCCCACATCCGCGATATAGACATGGGCGCCATCGCTGCTGATCGCTTCCCAGTCCACATTGATCGCATTGCTCAAGGTCACCTGCTGCAGCACGTTACCGTTCTCTTCAGAGATGCGGTAAAGGGCATGATCGTTCCCGCTGTCCAGGATGACCCAGGTGTCCGAACCGATACGCAGCATGCCACTGACCTCATTCAATAGTGGAGGAAGGTCCGTGATGAGGGTGGGTAAGAGCGGCTGAGTGCGCACCGAACCAGGAAGTAATGCGAGCAGGACCAGTAGTGGTATGAACCCACCACGTGAAGCCTGCCTGATCGCCATGCGTTGTCGCATTCCGATGGAAAAGATACGTAGAACGAACTGGAGAACTTCCACAGTTAACCGATCACTTTCCCATCATCCATCTCGATGATCCGATCCGTGCGCGCCGCGAAGTCGTTGTCGTGCGTGACCACCAACAAGCTCTGTTCGTGGTGTGCCGAGATGCTCTTGAAGATGTCGAAAACGATGCCGCTGTTCTTGCTGTCCAAGTTGCCCGTGGGTTCATCACCCATAATGATCAACGGATCATTGATGAGCGACCGCGCGATGGCGACCCGCTGTTTCTGTCCGCCGCTCAGTTGGTTGGCGCTCTTGAGGGCATGGTCATGCATGTCCAGGTCGCGCAGCCGTTGCATGGCGCGGTGCTCCACCTCTTCGGCACTGTGCTTCCCCAGTTTCAACCCGGGCAGCATCACGTTCTTCAGGACGCTGAATTCAGGCAACAGGTAGTGGAATTGGAACACGAATCCGATCTTCTCGTTGCGGATGCGCGCCAGGCGTTCGCCGCTCAACCCGCGTGTGGGTTCGCCATCGATGATCACATCACCCTCGTAGTCCGTGTCCATGGTGCTGAGGATATAAAGCAAAGTGCTCTTGCCGCAGCCGCTCTTGCCGGTGATGCTCACGAACTCCCCACGTTTCACCTCCAAGGAGACCTTCTTCAACACCTGCACGGTGACCGGGTCGTGGAACGACTTGCTCACGTCGCGCACTTCGAGGATGTTCTCCGTAGACTTCATTTTCCTCGAATGATCTCCACCGGATCCACTTGACTCGCCTTGCGTGCGGGGAACCAACCTGCGATCCACGTAGTGAGCAGCGCGAAGGTGACGGCGATGATGTAGTACTTCGGGTTGTAGTCCACCGGGAAGGTGGTGATGGTGGGCAGTGCGGCCGTGATGAACGGGATGTTGTCCACCACGTTCTGCATGGCGAAACCGAAGATCAATCCAGCGAGTCCACCGGTGAGACCGATCACCATGCTCAGCAAGAGGAAGATCCGGCGCACATCACTGCCGCTGAAACCGGTGGCCTTGAGGATCGCAATGGCATCGAGCTTCTCGTAGATCATCATGTTGAGGATGTTGTAGATGCCGAAGCCGGCCACGATCAATAGCACCACGCCGACCGCATAACTGATGATGTTCCGCACATCGCTACCGGTCTCGAACTGGGCATTGGCGCTCTGGATGTCGAGCGCATCCACCTTGAAACGCGCTTGGAATTCTTTCGCGATGGCCGGTGCCAGGAGGATGTCCTTCAACTTCACGTTGATGTCCGTGTAGTAGCTGCTCGGTCGCACCAGAAGTTTCTGAACGGTCTTGATGTTGGCGAAACATTGCACTTTATCAAGATCAGCGAGACCGCTTTGGTAGATGCCCACCACGCGCAAGAGCGACCGATCACCAGTGGCTGTGGTCACTTGTACGTTCTCGCCAACGCCCGCTCCCATCAGGTCAGCCAGCCCCTTGCCAAGGACCACGGTGTTCTGCCCGGCCACGAGGTCCTGTGGGTCGCCTTCTACGAGGTAGTCACGGAACTGGTAGTAACGCACTTCCTGCATCACATCCACGCCGCTCACCTGCGCGTTCAGGTCCACGGTGCCTACGTTGAAGAAGACCTGTGCCACCAAACGCGGCGATACCGCCAACACGCGCGGGTCGTTCTCCAAGGCACGCATGATCGCTGTGGCGTTCCGCAGGCGCGGCAATTCGTCCTTCGGCTTCACGGAGCGGATGAAGTGGTGCGCGACTTCTGCTCCATCGGTGGTGTCTTCGTCCCAACCGCGTTGAATAGGCTGCTCCGGTGAAACCTTCAGTTCGTTGTACAAACGCACATGGGGTGTGCGGTTCAGGATCAGTCCATCGAGCAGGCCGTTCAACCCGTTCATGAATCCGAGCAGGGTGACGAACATCGTGATGCTGAAGGTGACGCCCACGGCCGCGATCACGCTCTGCTTCAGTTTCGCGCGAAGCAGGGTGATAGCGATGGAGAGCAGCAGGCGCATCGCTGATCAGGGCTTGTAGAGCGTGGTGGTGGCGTCGATGCCTTCCAACACTTCCACACGTTCCATGTCGCGGATGCCGAGCTTCACCGGTGTGCGTTCCTCAGGGCCGGTGAGGACGAACGCTCCATCAACGATGTAGGATGCCGGAATGGTGACCACACCTTCCTTCTTCTTCAGCACGATGCTCGCTTCCGCCGTGAGGTTGGGGTAGAGCTTGGGCGGGCGCTCGATGAACCTGGCTTGGATGCGGAAGGTGCGCGACCGCTCATCCATCAACGGCACGATGCGCGTGACCGATGAGCGGAAGGCTTGGTCGCTATAACTATCCAAGGTGATGAAGGCCTCCTGCCCCACCTCCACCCGGGTGATATCGTACTCGTCCACCTCGAGTTCCAGATAGAGGTCGGTGGCACTACCGATCACCGCGATCGCCCGCTGCGTGGTGGCGAGTTCTCCAGGCTCGATCATGAGGTCGTACACGATGCCGTCGATGAGGCTGCGCGGCGTGCGGTCATCATTCCCAGCTCCACTGATCGCCGCGCTGTTGCGGGCCACATCCAGTTCCGTACGCAACCGGTTGCGGGTCTCTTCCAGTGCCTTTCGCGCACGTGTGTAGGCCGCCTTGCTTCCGGTGAAGGCTAGTTCACGTTGGTCCAGGTCGCCCTTGCTGCCGATCCGTTGTTCCCACAGGGCTTGCTGGCGGGCGTAATTCGTACTGTCCAGCGTGTACTTGTCGCGGGCTTGCGTTACCGCTTCGCGCAGTTGCGTCAACACAGGACCGTTGTCCGATACGTTCTGTTCCAACAAGCGTAGCTGGGCGTCGGCACTTCGGGCAGCGGCCGCGCTGGTTCGGTCATCGATCCGCAGGATGGGTTGCCCCGCTTTCACGGTATCCCCTTCGCGAACCAGCAGTGCCGCCACCGTTCCGTTCACGGCAGGCACTACTTGGTACTGGCCTTCCGCCTTCACGATCCCGCTGGCGTACACACTTTCGGTGATCGCCGATACGGTGGGCGTGGTGGTCTCGCGATCCTCCGCGCACCCGATGAGCAATGGGACCAGCAGGGCAGTGGTAAGTAAGGTGCGGCGCATGATGCGAAGGTCGGTACCGATCGACCTGGGAAAGCCAACGTTCATCATGGTAAGCTGGAAGTATCGTGGTCTTCACCGTCTGACCACTCGTCCTTTTCTGAAGCCATGTTCGACCGCTTCTGTTCAGCGATCATCTCGTTCAGCCGGGCTCCTCCTTTGATGCCGAAGTCCAACGTGCGGATGGGGAATGGAATGGAAATGTCTTCACGATCGAACGCCGATTTCACCGCCATCACGGCATTGCTGCGCACTTCTTGGTAGTGGCGGTTGCTGGTGGAGGTGACCCAGAAGCGGACCTCCAGATCGATGCTGCTGTCGCCGAAGCCCTGAAAGAACACATCAATGCCTCTGTCCAGAAGCACATCGGGCACGGTTTCCACCGCTGCCATCGCGACCTTCTTCACGTGGTCCAGGTCCTCCGCATAACTCACACCCACTGGCAGGTCCACGCGGCGCGTACCGTTGCGGCTGTAGTTGATCAGCACGCTTTGGAAGATGTCCTTGTTCGGGATGATCACCTGCAGCCCTTGCAGGTTCTTCAGTTCGGTTGTGCGCAGAAAGATCCGTTCCACCGTGCCCGTTTCGCCGCTGGTTTGCACCAATTCACCCCGCCGCAACGGACGTTGCACGGCCATGATCACCCCGGCGATGAAGTTGCTGGCGATGTCCTGGAAGGCGAACCCGAGTGCCAAGCCAACGATGCCCGCACCGGCCAACAGGGTGGTCACGGTCTTGTCCAGTTGCAACACGCTCAGTGCCGCGAACGCCCCGATGAGGATCACGATCAAGTAGAACAAGCTGCTCACGAGCTCGTTCAACGTATTGCTGTCCGTGAACCGCCGCATCAACCGCTGGGTCATGTTGCGCACCACGCGCGCCACCAACCAACCGGCGAACACGATGGTGACCGCCAGCAGGAAATTGGGCAGCATGGCCACCAGCTCCTTCGACCAGGCGAGCAACTTGCTCTGGATCAGTTCGACGGCTTCGGTAGCGTTCATCAGGGGTGAAGGTACCGCATGCCAAGGGCCACGCTGACCGGACCAGATCATATTCGGCCGTTCACGATCTTTGAGGCATGAGCAGTATTTCCTCCAACAAAGCCCCAGAACCTGTCGGCCACTATCCGCATGCGCGCCGTGTGGGCGAATTGCTCTTTCTGAGCGGCGTGGGTCCGCGTGAAAGAGGCACGAAGAAGATACCCGGCGTGGAACTGAACGCCGATGGCACCATTGCATCCTACGACATCGAGACGCAAGTGCGCAGCGTGTTCCAGAACGTGAAGTGGATCCTGGAGGATGCGGGCTCGTCGTGGGAGAAGATCGTGGACGTGACGGTCTACCTGACCAATATGAAGGACGATTTCCCCGTGTACAACCGGCTCTGGAAGGAGTTTTTCGAGAACGACCCTCCTTGTCGTACGACCCTTGAGATCAACTGCCTGCCCACGCCGATCGCGATCGAGTTGAAGGTGATCGCGACCATTTGACGTCGTACATGGATCGCATGCCATCCATACAGCGTTGCTACGCAACCACGAAGCGTTCCTTTGCTGCATCGAAGATCTACCTGGCACCACGCGGACCACATCCCGCAACGGAAAATGGAGCCCGGCGCAGCAACTGGACCACATCCTGCGGTCGGTGAGACCGGTGAATATGGCAATGGGCTTGCCGCTGTGGTTCCTCCGCATTGCTTTCGGGAAGCCGAACCGACCAGCTCGATCCTACGAGGGGTTGGTCCAGCGTTACCAAGAGAAGCTAGCCACCGGTGGTCGTGCTTCGGGCCGGTTCGTGCCGCCAGCCGCGCCCAGCAGTTCAGTGCAACAGATGAGCACTACGCTCCGCGATCTGATCAAGAGGTTAAGCGCACGTGTTGATCGCTGGTCCGATGAGGACCTTGACAACACGTTGCTACCCCACCCGCTGCTCGGCAAACTCACCGTCCGGGAGATGCTTTTCTTCACCATCCATCACGTGCAACATCATCAACGCTTGGTGGAGCGGGACAGCGCCTGAACGATCCGTTCACCGTTCAACCACCACCCGCGCCACTTTCGGCGCCTGTCCTTCCACCCGCAGCATCACCAGGTACAGGCCTCCCTTCCAGTCGTGCGACAGATCGAGTCGTTGAACTGCATTGAAGTAGCTCACCTGTTCGGCGAACGCGCGACCGCCAGTGGCGTCGAACACTTCGATCACTGTGCGTTGCTCGAACCATTTCACATCCTTCTCGAGATTAGCGAGGATCCACGAAGCGCGCAATGCGTGATATCGAACGTACTAGATGAGACCATAGTCATCCTTCTCCCATCGGTCGTTCTAAGGGTTGGCCCTCAAGTAGGCTACTAACCCATCCGATTCTGAAGGGACCTTGATCGATGGCGGATGCCTCCACCACGTGAGGTCAGTGGCAGGGTTTGCTGGCTTGGTGGTGTACTTCACAGAGCTTGTGGTGCAGGGAGCGCACCTGTGGGACAACCGAACGGGAGGTGAGCAACGTCGTAGGTACATCCGCTCCCTCATGCACCTTTCCTTCCACCTCTCTCTGCTGGCTCTGGTGGCTCCGGTCCTTATGCAAGCACAGCACTCTTGGTCCTGCGGAACGCAGCAACGATCCACTACCAGCTTGGTACAGCAGGCCCTTGCATACAACAACGAACGCGGCGGGGGCGATGAGCTGCGCACCTTGAAGGTGAAGGTGATCATCGCCGCCATACCCACCGATGTGGGTCCTGGGCCCGCCTTCCAGCCGAGCGAGGTGCAAGCCCAGCTCGATGCCACCAACGCCATCTTCGCCAACAGCAACACGGGCATCCAGTTCCAGTTGTGCGGCCCCATGCAGGTGGTGGAGAATTACAACCTGTGGGCGGGGAACAACTTCGGAACAGAAGCGCTGAACTACTACGAGCCTGGCTACCTCAACCTCGTCTTCGTCTTCGAACTGCCGCAAGGACTGGGTGGTGTGGCCTTCGGACCCATGGCCTTCGTATCGCGCTTCGGGCCGCGCAACACCCTGGCGCATGAGATCGGCCACTGCTTGGGCTTGATGCACACCCACGACTACCTCATCGAACCCGAACTGGTGGACGGCTCCAACTGCAGCGTGGGTGGGGATATGCTCTGCGACACACCCGCCGACCCCAACCTGAGCCTGCCCGGCCTGATGGAACTGCCCTGCTCATACGTAGGCACTGTGACGGACGCCAACGGCGACCTCTACCAGCCGATGCTGAACAACGTGATGAGCTACTCGCGCTGCCTGGTGGACTCTTTCACCCCGGAACAAGGTGCCCTGATGCGCTTCCACACCGATGTGATCTGGAGCCACCTGCGCCGCACCACCGCACCCATCACCATCACACCCTTCGACACTCGCCAGTGCGATAACGCGACCGCCATCCCCCTCAGCGCCACGCCCGCACCTGGCACCTTTAGTGGTCCGCTGGTCGCCGGCACCACGCTGAACAACTACCCCAACCCACCCGGCGAATACAGCGTGGCTTACACGCCGATCAACCCACCCGAAGGTTCCACCAGCTTCGTGGACCAGTTCTCCCTGCCCTTCGCCTGGACCCCCAACGCACACAACGGCATCGCCACCGACAGCGTGTGGCAGAGTATCACGCCCGACTTCGATGGGGCCTTGCAGTACTTCGACCTGTACACCAGCAGCGGCAACGCACAGCCCTTGCGTATGCGGCTGTATAGTGGTAGCGGCCCGCAGGGCACACCCCTCGCCGATGTGAGCAACTCCCTCGCTGCCGACACGGCGTGGACCCGCTTCACGCTGCCTGGCAACGTGCTGCTCGATGCGGGCACCACGTACACCTGCCTCTTCACCGCGGCCGCGCCATTCCTGGCCATGCAGCCGGTGGGGACCAGCTACTCCGGTGGCGTGTGCAGCCTCAATACCGCGGACCTCTCCTTCCGGCAGTGGACCGTGAGCGTGCCGGAATGCCAAGAGGCCACGCGCTACTACGCGCTGCGCCAGGTGCAACAACGCGCCGTGCTCAGCCTGCCCGGCGCCGTGTGCCACAGCGACGAACGACCCATCCGCTTCCTGGTGGACAGCCTGCGCCTGGAGAACAGCAGCACCTACCTGGACAGCGAGCCTTCCATTGGCTTCGTTCCGAACACCCTCACCTCGGGCGCACATACCATGGAGCACCGGTATACGCTCGAAGGCTGCACCGATACCGTCACACAGACCTTCGTGGTGGAACCGCCTCCGAACTTCACCTTCCCCAACAGCATGCCGTCCATCTGCACGGAGGATGAACCTTTCGTGTTGCAAGCGGAACCAAGTGGTGGCTACTTCCGCATCAATGGGGTGCGCGACAGCCTGCTGGTGCCTGCCGCACTGGGTGAAGGCACCTACACCATCGACTACATCTACACCGCGCAACTTGACACGCTCCTGTTCACCGATCAGTACTGTTGCTACACCAGCCCACCGGACAATGTGGTGCTGGAAGTGGACCAGGAGGTCTGGCAGAGCTTCACCGTGGGTCAGAGCGGCACGCTGGAAGGGCTCGGCATCGGGCCTGACCTCTCCTTCGTCACGCGTGTCTTCGCTGTGCGTCTGCTGGAAGGAACGGGAACCGGTGGCACCGTGCTGTGGGCCGATACCATCACCTCGGCACAGAGCTTCGCGGACCTCTTCGAAGGACTCGCACAGGAAGTGACCGCCGGAAGTACTTACACCGCCGCGATCCGTCGCCTCCCCGATACCACCGAAGGACCCTTCCCACGGCTGCTCGTCTTCAACGCACCGGGCTACAGCGGAGGCACGGTGCAGTTCCCCGGACAACCCGCGGTGGCGGACATCTACTTCCGTGCACAGATCCGACAGTCCTTCCCCTGCACGGACAGCACCAGCTATGCACTCGTGGTGGATGTATGCAGCGGCATCGATGATCCCGCCTTCGCTGGTGTGAGCGTGGGACCGAACCCCTTTGGCGACCACCTGGTGTTGCGCACAGCGATGAGCGCCCTGCAGTACCGCCTGCTCAGCGTGGACGGTCGCCTATTGAACACGGGTCTGGTCGGCGCTCAACGCAGCACGCCTCTTGCACTCCCTGCACTCAGCGCTGGTACCTACCTGCTGCAACTCGCCACGACCGATGGCCATTCAAGCCAGGTGCTGCGTGTGGTGAAGGAGTGATCCCGGTCCCCGGAACACCGTTGGGCCTGACCTGGAACGAGCGCAGGGGGCACCAGCGTAACACGTCCTTTAGCTCTGCTCTACTCCTGGACCTAGTTCGGGCCGAGCGCCCTGGTTCCAAGGGTTCATCAACGTGCCACGACCAAACGCGCGCTCCGGGCCGCCTGACCTTCCACGCGCACCATCACGAGATACAAGCCTTCCTTCCAGTCTTGCGACAGGTCGAGCGGTTGCATCGCAGCGAAGTAGTTCAGCTGTTCCGCATGCACACGGCTGCCCGTGGCGTCGAATACTTCGATCACCGCGCGTTGGCCGAAAAGAGATGGATCAGCCACGATGTTGATCAGTTCGTTCGCGGGGTTGGGGTACACCCGCAGATCATCACCGCTGTCGTTCGCTTCGTCATCCAATGGAGCCACATCGCCGATGCTGGTGATGCAACCGGGATCCGTTACACGCGCCACCACCACATCATCATAGAAGTGGTACGACGAGGTGAAATTGGTGATCGTACCCTCGTGGGTGTATGCCGCACGATCGGGAAAGAAGCTACCCACAGTGATGTGGTCATAAGCGGCGTCCGGCACCACGATCCCACAGATGTTCGTCCATGCGCCCTTCTCCACCAACTCGTAGGTGACCACTTGCGGCTCGGCGTCGAAGGGGGCGTAAGTGCCTTCGATCATGGGGCCAACGGTCAGCAAGGCGCCCAAGCCGTTCACCTTCACGGGAGAGCCTTCGGAAAGCACGGCATTGAAGGAGACCAGATAGGGTTCACCGGGAATGAGCGGCTCGCTCAGCGGTGCCTGGATGTACTCCCGATAACCTTCGACCTCCACAGCGAGGCAGCCGGCCATGCCCTTGCCGGAGCGCGGCAGGTTCCGGTTCAAGGTGATCACCACGATCTCCGCAGGCGCTTCGCCTCGCGCATTGTGGGGCATGCAGCTGCTGTATCCGTCGGAAGACCCGCCGTGCAAGCGGGGCCAGCCAGGTGCCAGGGGGACACCCAGGCCTTCGACATCCGTGATGGTAGGAACACCAGCCTGGCAATAGGTGCCTTGTTCGATGGATGGATTCGCGAGCAGCACCGGGCCCAAGCAGGCCTCCTCCACACAAGCGTTCGCGGTGAGCGATGGGGTGATGAAGAGCCCGAGGCGTCCTTCCACGGGGGTCGCATTGCGCCAACTGTACAGGCGCACGTAGTACACTTGACCACTGGTGAGCGCGGGCAATACGAGGATGTTGTCGCTGCAGACCATGCTTGTCAGGTTGCCGGGTGTTCCGCTGAAAAGCTCCAAGGTCAGGTCGGCCGTGCCATGGCCTACGACGATCCGAGCGGGCTGGTTGGTGGCGGTGAAGCGGAACCAGATGTCATCATCGGCCGTGTCGTCGGTAGTGCAATCAGCTCCTGGAAGGCTCTGTGTGGCGCCGCTTGTGGAGAAAAAGTGCGCGTAGGTATCGCCATAGGTGAGCGCCACGGCGCCGGTCGCTTCGTCGTTGCTCTGGTCCTGCACCCACGTGCTGAAGAGGCAGAGTTCCGCAGGCGCTGTTCCCGGTGTGTACACCCGGTACCAATAGTCGCGGCCGACCTGCAAGCCGGTGAGACTGCGGGGAGCGATGCCGCAACTGATCATGTGCGCCTCCAAGGTGTCCGCGATGGTGGAGAGCGTATCATAGACCTCCACGTATAGCTGGTTGCCGAACAAGGCCGGCTCCGCAAAAACAGTGTTGCGCTGCACGGCACGCACAGTATGTGCCGTAGCCGCGGCGGTGAAACGGTACCACGTGTCGTCGTCCGGGTTCGCCTGGGTGCAGAACTGGGGATAGCTGAGCGTGGCACCGTAGCCGCTACCGTTGTGCAGTGGGCCCGTGCTAGAACTGCCAAAGGGGACCGCTAGCGCACCTGTGATCCCATCGTTCGCAGGAACAGCGGCAATGTGCGGTACGAACTCGAGGTCCAGGTTGGTGGCGTAGCGCACGTAGTAGGTGGTACCGATCGTAAGGCCGTTGAAGGCCGCACGCCAGTTGTTGGTACAAGCCACGCTGGTCAGGCTTCCGCAGGTGCCGCTGAGCAACTCCACGTACGCGTTGGTACCGTTCTGTGGGTATGCGGCGACAAAAACGGCCTGATCACCTGTGGCGGTGAACGTGTACCAAAGGTCCTTCAACTGCTGGCCGCAGGTGCCCGTTCCGGTCGCTGATGCGCGGGTGATGTACGTACTTGGATGCGCGCTCACCGATCCCGGCGAGAGCACGGGCAGGGGCAACGCTCCGCTGCACTCATCGTTCACCATGCCTTCGGTGATGCCGATGCGGAAGGCGGTGGTATTGTTGCTGTTGGAATACACGCGGACGAAGTAGTTCGTCCCTGGCGTGAGACCGCTCACCTTCAAGGGAAGTGCTCCGTTCTCCTCGCAGATGATGCTTGTCAGGGATCCGCACGTTCCGGCGAACACCTGGCAATCCAGGCTCGAGGTCGGAATGGTCGGCTCCAAGTTGATGAGGTGTTGGGCGGCGGTGGCGGTGAACGCGTACCACACATCGCGCGGTTGCGTGTTCGTACACGCTGGTGCTCCGGTAGCCGCCCCACCGGTATGCCCATGCACGAAGCCCTGGCCGCTTTGGTAGGGCAGCACATCCAAGCCGCTCGCATCGCTGCATTCGTCGTTCGATGGCTGCGCTATCACCCGGATGGTGCTCTCGAGCAGGGTGGTGTTCTCGCCGAGCTTGAGGTAATACGACGTGCCCGGAGTGAGGCCGGTGACATTCCAAGGTGCGTTCAGCGCGTCATCATCGTAGCAGGTGAGTGCGCCGCAGGTGCCGCTGTAGATCGCGGCGGATTCACTGTTCGTGCTGATGATCGTGATCCCTGCTGTGGGAGCGACGAAGGTGTACCAGACATCACTGGCTTGTACAACGCAGGGCACCGTGCTGCTCGTGCCGGTACGCGTGGTCATCTCCACCACCGCCGGGTCTTCGCCGGTAAGCGCCACAGCGATGGGAATGGCCCCGCTGCATTCATCGTTGCTGGCGCTCTCGCATATATCGCCCAGCAGGCGCACGGTGTGTTCGGTGCCTTCGCTGTGCAGGCGGATGCGGTATTCCTGGCCGGGTGTCAGACCCGTGACCTTGGTGGCATCGCACGCCAAGCTGGTGAGCGCCCCGCACGTGCCGCTGTACCACTGGATCACCGGTTCCCCGCTGTGGAGCTGGTCGTAGACGAAGTGCTGTGTAACCGCCGTGGCCGTGAAGCGGTACCAGACATCATCATCGGAATCGACGGCGGGTCCCGCACATGCGGGTTGCGACGCGGTGGCCCCGATGGTCGCCATTTCCGTCTTCGGGCGAAGCACGGGCGCAGCGGGTCGTGTGGTGAGCTGCGTAGCGCTCGCGCATTCGTTGTTGGGCGCAGCGCTCACCACGGCCAAGCCCATAACGCAGTTCCCGTTCGCTGGGTCGCAGTTCAAGGAGCCGCTCATCGCACGGATGAAATAGACCGACCCGATCGTGAGTCCGGTGAGCGCCTGATACGGTTGCCCCTGCAGCGTGAAGAAGCCATCGAAGCATTGCAAGGAGGTGAGCGAACCACACGTTCCGCCAAGCACTTCGAGGATGCGGGTATCCGTCTCCGGCCCTTCGCTGCGCACCCAATGCGTGGTGGCGATCGCCGTGAACTTGTACCAACCGGTGCGCCGGTTGAGGGTGCCGCTGCACGTGGTGGCGGGCACCGGCGGTAGGCTGGGGAAGATCTCCCCGTTCACGTAGGTGAACGACGCCAGGTTGGTGCTGGATACCGGTAGCTCGAAGGCCCGCTCGCAGGTGGAATTGTCCGGCGATTGTGCGAAGGCCAGAACAGGTAACGCGGCAAGCAGGAGGAGTAGTGAAGGGCGCATGACAACGGACTTTGGTGCTGCCAAGGGAACATGATCACCGACCGGGAACAAGGGGGATCGATCGAACGAGGGGTATGCTGATCGAGCGTCATCGCTTGACCACCACCCGCGCGGCCTTCGGCGCTTGCCCTTCCACCCGAACCATCACCAGGTACAGGCCTTCTTTCCAGTCTTGCGACAGGTCGAGCGGTTGCAATGCGTTGAAGTAGCTCACCTGTTCCGTATGCACACGGCTGCCCGTCGCGTCGAACACTTCGATCACCGCGCGTTGGCCGAAAAGCGACGGATCAGCAACGATGTTCAGCAATACGTTGGCGGGGTTGGGGTACACGCGCAGTGCATCACCTTCAGCGGTGCTTTCATCCAACGGCGCCACATCACCGATGCTGGTGATGCAGCTCGGGTCGTTGATGCGGGCCACCACCACGTCATCCAGGAAGAAGTACGAAATACTGCCCGGGCTGTTAGTCGTGCAACCTTCTGCGCGCGAGCGGAAGTTTCCGATGGTGATATGGTCCACCGGCGATGTAGGGATGACGATCCCGCAGATGTTCCTCCACGCGCCGCCGCAGATGTACTCCTCCTCGAGCACATCCGGCCTTACCTGTATCGGTTCGAAGTAACCCGATACGAGGGGCCCTTCGCTGAGCGCAGCGCCCAGACCGCTTATGCACTGCTGTGCTTCGCGTCGGTGACCGGCCACATGGAACGAGACCAAGTACGGCTCGCCAGGAACCAAGGCCTCGGAAAGCCGAGCTTGCGCGTATTCGAAGTAATCCGGTACACCGCCGAGCGACGAGCCTGTGGCAAAGAAGGCGCCCATGCCTTTGCCGCTCCGTGACAGGGTCGTGGGCGTTTCCCCCACGAGGCCCTGTGGCCCGATCCCGGGGTTATCCATCTTGGCTCCCGCATAGGCACAACTGTGCAGTGCATCCGAACTGCCGCTCTGCATGCGGGGCCAACCGGGCGCTAGCTGCGCACCATAGCCCACGGGGATCTCCGCAATGTGTATCGGGCATGTCCCCGCATCCTGCTCAATGCCCGGATTCGGTACGAGCACCGGACCCAAGCACGTTTCCTCGACGCAGCCGTTGCTGGTGAGCGATGGCGTGGTGAACAGACCGATGCGTCCGCTTGCGGCCACAGCGCTGGCCCAGCTGTAGACACGAGCGTAGTACGTCTGTCCACTGGTGAGCGACGGTAGCTCCAGGATATTGCCGTCGCAGGCCACGCTGGTCAAATTGCCCGGTGTGCCGCTGAACAGTTCGATCGTTACATCCGCAGTAGCGTCGCCGACCACGAGGCGCGCTGCTGTGGCGGCGGCCACGAAGCTGAACCAGATGTCGTCATCGGCGAAGTCGTCCACCTGGCAATCCGTTCCGGGCAAGGTCTGCGTAGCGTTCGACGTAGTGAAGTAATCCGTGTAGTCCGTGCCGTAGGGCAGCGGATGTGCATCATTCGGATCATCGTTGTCGCTGTCGGTGTACCACGTTGCGAAGCCACAGAACCCGCTCTGTGCGTTCGTCCCGGTGTACACACGGTAGAGGTATTGCTTACCGATCGTAAGCCCGGCGAGCGTGACGGTGCCGCTTCCGCAGCCGATCCGGTTCGCATTGAGCACTGCCGCATCAGCGGAGAGCGTGTCGAACACCTCGATATAGTAGGAACCTCCTGCTGTCGGCTCCTCCTCGTAGAACGTGTTCCGCTGCAGCACGCGGACAACATGCTGCGCCGCGCTCGCGGTGAAGGTGAACCACGTATCGTCATCCGGCACTCCGCCCGGGCAGATCGTGGCCATGCTCTGCGATGCCCCGTTGCTCCAGTACTGGGCACCTGGTTGTATGAATGTGCTGCCGACCGGTGCAGGTAGAGGCGTGCCAGGGTCGTCGTTCGCCGGGCGATCGAAGAGCATGGGCCTGTAATTGGTCACTTGGCTGCAAGACCATCGGATGTGGTATTGCGTTCCCGGGACCAGTCCAGTGAAATTGGCCTTCACCGAATTGCTGATGCAACCCAAGCTGGTAAGCCCGCCACACGCGCCTTCGAACAGTTCAATGGTCTCGGCAGTTGGAGCGCCTACGTCCACCACCATGAACGCCGCACTGGTATGCAGCGCTATGAAACGGTACCACACGTCCTTTTGGATGTTGCATCCCCCAGTGCCGTTCGCCGCTCCTTGGCTTGAGACACGCGTGACGTCCAACACATCGGCTGGTGTGCTGAAGGGCAAGGCGATCGCGCCCGCGCAGTTATCGTTCACCAAAGGTTCGCGCACCGCGATCCGGAAGGCACCCGGCTCCTGCGGATCAACACGGATGTAGTACTGCTGACCGGTCACGAGCGTGGTGAGCAAGAGTGGCGTCGAGATGTCCACGGACTGACCGACGTTGCTCAGTGATCCGCAGGACCCCCCCTCCACCCAGACATAAGCAGGATAGTCGCCCGATGTGGTGTAGCCTTCGATCAACGCGCGCGGGCCTGTGGCCGTGAAGCGGTACCACGCCTGCTCCGACCCCGCGTAGGTGTGGCCAGCGATGAGATCGATGAGGTCGCTTTGCACTTGTAGCTCGATCGCATCCGCGCACGCCGCGTTCGGCTGCGGCGCGAATACGTACACGCGCATGGTGGCGCGGTTCGCGGCCGTGGTTCCCACTTTCAGGTAATACGTGTTGCCCGCGGTCAGTCCAGTGAAAACCACTTCCGGATCGTTGTCTCCCGCCGATGTGCAGATCAGCGCGCCGCATGGTCCGCTGTACAGTGAATGCACCACCGTGCCGGGCGCATCCGTGGCCACAACCACCTCTGTGCTAGGCGCTATGAAACTGAGCCACACATCGTGCGCTGTGGTAGCGCAAGGCACGGTGCTTCCGCTGGCGTGCTTGGTGGAGACGGTCACTACATGCGGGTCCTCACCCTCCATCGTCACGGCGATCGGCAGTGCGCCAGCACACTCATCGTTCATTGCCGGCGCGAATACATCCGCCGCCACACGCAGGGTCACCGCGGCATCCTCGCTCTCGCTGTGCGCGCGGATGTAGTACTGCGTGCCCGGTGTGAGTCCGGTGGCCACAGGCGCATTGCACGCCAAGCTGGTGAGGTTGCCACAAGTGCCGCTGAACCATTCGTACACATTCGTCTGCACCACGTCGGAAAGCGAAGTGGTGCCCAGCATGTGCTTGCTGTCCGTGGCCGTGAAGCCGTACCACACGTCATCATCGGCACCCACCGTGCACGCCACCTGCGATTGCGTGGCACCCAGCGAACTGATCTCCGTGGAAGGCCAGGCCACAGCCGTCGGTGGTACCACGGAAAGCGCGATGGCCCCAGCGCACTCGTCGTTCACCGGTGCTGAGACAACGCCGATCCAGACCTGACAATAGTCGGGGTTCGATTGGCAAAAGCCCTGGTTGGACATCTGCACCCGGAAATGGTAGTTGGCGCCTACGGTGAGGCCGGTGAACGCGGGCATGGCACCGTTGGCCGGAAAGCAGCCGATGCTACTGAGGTTGCCGCAACCGCCGCTGAACACCTCCATGCGCGCATCGTCGGTGCCTTGGCCATCCGTGCGTATCCAATGCTTGGTGGCCGTGGCCGTGAACCTGAACCAAGCGGTGGTGCTTTGGTCACTGCCACTGCATGCGGTTAACGGATCCGGAACCGCATTCGCGAACCAACGGCCATCCACCGGAAGGAGTGCCAACTGCACATTGCTCGGCGCCACCGGTAGCACGATGGCCGTGCTGCAGGAGGAATTGGTGCCGGTCTGTGAAAGGCCAAGTACCGGGGCGAACAGAGTGGCAAGGAGGATGGAGCGGCGCATGATCGTGGACGTTAGTGCTGCCAAGGGAACATGATCACCGACCAGGAACAAGCCGGATCGATCGAGCGCGGGGAATGGTGATCGAGCGCTACACGGCCAACCGTAGCTCCACCAGCGTCCCCGCCGGGGCACCATCCTCATCCTTCAGGTCCTCCACCCGGAAACCGCCCGCACTGCGCATGCGTTCGGTCAGCAGCTCCAGTCGCTCGCCGGTGAGCTTGAGGCCCAGTGAGGTGCGGCCTGGAGTAGGCGCTTTCTCCGTACGGCCCACACCGTTGTCCTGCACACGACAGGTCACCACCCCGCCGCTCGTGTAGAAGTGGACTTCCAAGCGTTTCGGACCATTCTTCGGCGCCAGACCATGCCAGATGGCGTTCTCCACGAAGGGTTGCACCAGCAGCGACGGTACTTGCAGCTCCTCGTCCAGCAATGCGTCGTCGGCGGTGATCGACCAGGTAAGGTCATTGCCCAGCCGCAGTTGCTCCAAGCGCACGTAATCGTTCAGGAAGGCGATCTCCTCGTCCAGTGCGATGCGATCGCGCACGCTGTGCTCGAGCACGTTGCGCAGGATGCGCGCGAAGCCCTCCAAGTACTCCTCAGCGCGTTCATGCTCACCCTTCAGCGAAAGCGCGCGGATGGCGTTGAGGCAGTTGTGGATGAAATGCGGGTCCATCTGCGTGCGCAGGACCTTCAAGCGCAGCAGGCCATTGATCTCCTCGATGCGCGCCTTCTGCTCGTACAGCTCACTGTTCAATCCTTCAAGCACGACCTGGTGTTTGCGCCGTTGCTGCAGGTTGCGCCACACGAGGATCATGGCTCCTAAAGCCAGAACGGCGAGCGCTAGACTTCCGTAAAGCTGGAGGTTGCGCGCGCGCAGCCGCTCGGTGGTCTCCAGGTCCTTGGCGCGCAACAAAGCGTTGTCCTTCTCGGCACGTTCCGTTTCGAACTCCGCACGCAACCGCATCAGTTCATTGCGCGCTACGGTGCTCCTCGCGCTGTCCTTGAATGCCATGTGAACACGGTAGTGCGCAAGAGCCTGATCGGACTTTCCCAACTTGGTGTACAGTTCGGCCCACAAGAGTTCGTATTCCATGCTCAGGTCGGTGTCGCCGATCTCGCGCAACAGAAGGTGACCTTCGTTCAGGGCACGCTCCGCCTTCTGCAGGTCCCCAGTGGTAAGCAACACCTTGGCCATCTCAATGAGAATGTAGCCGCGGTCCTCGGCATCGCCCATGGCCGCATAATGGTCCAACGCTCGTTCGAAATGCTGCAATGCCCGAGTTGGCTCGAAGGGAGCGTGAAGGGCACCCCGGTTCTCCTCCACCAAGCCCATGCCCCGCTGATTGACCAAGCCCTGGAAGATCGCGAACGCCCTATCATAAAGCTCCATGGCTTTCGCCGGGTCGCCTTCCCGCTTCCATGTGTTCCCGATCATGAGCAGGCAGTTGCCCTGGCTGTTGGTGTTCCCTATGCGGGTCTGCACTTCCAAGGCTTGTGTGAACAAGTCCCTGGCCCTAGCGTACTCTCCCATCTCCACGTACAACCTACCGATGTTGTACAGCGCACTTGCAGCCGGAGCATCTTCACCGAGGCTTTCCCACTGCTGCAGGACCGTTCGGTGAAGGGACAGGGCCGTGGCCACATCGCCATGTTGCTCGGCCAATGCCGCCTGGATCGAAACGATAGTAGCGATGAGCCGTTTATCCTTGGCCTGTTGCGCAAACCCTAGTGCAGAACGGCACAGCGCAACAGAACCCACGTCATCACCTGTTTTGGTCGCATACCACGCCATGTTCGCTTGCGTGGTCGCCAAGGCCTTGGGTGAACGAATTCGCTCTGCCAGGTCCATGGCCTGCTGCAAGTAAGAACGCGCACTGTCCGGCAGAGCATAGATCAGGTTGAATCCGATCTCGGACATGGCAATGGCTCGAGCTGTGTCGTCCTTGGCCTGCGCCAGTTCCTGCCGGCGCATAGCCACCTGCGACTGGTCCTGGGCATGAAAGGGACTTACCATGAACAGCATGGACACCACCACTGAAGTGGTTAAGCGCATGGGAAAAAGCCGGCCGTTCAGCATGCGATGGACAATTACCCGTTCACGTTACCAACGCCCGCGCTACCTCCTCGCGCCGCCGCGAGGCCACTTCCACGCGCCTACCGTTGCGCAGTACCACAAAGCCGCCACGATCGAGGTGGTCGATGTGGCTGCGGTTCACCAAGTAGCTCCGGTGAGTGCGCAGGAACCCCAATGGGGCCAACATGTCCTCATAGTCCTTCAAGGTACGCGCCGAGACGAAGCGGCGTTCGTCCGCCAGGTGCAGGTTGGTGTAGTTCACATCCGCCTCGCACCAGACCACCTCGGCGGGATCCACGAAGTAGCTGCGATCGCCGCTGGTGAGGGTGAGCTTCATGCTGCGCTCATCGGGCTGAGCGATGTTGTGCAGCACCTGTTGGTAGCGCTCGGGCATGGGTCCACGCTTCACCCGGTGCCGCTCGATCGCCGCGCGCAATTCATCGCCCAGCACCGGCTTCATCAGGTAGTCCAATGCGCTGAAGCGGATGGCCTGGATGGCGTGGTGCTGGGAACCGGTCGTGAAGACCACATCGAAGTCCCACGTGCCAAGCTGCTTCAGGAGTTCGAAGCCATCGCCACCCGGCATCTGTACATCCAGGAAGAGGAGTTGAGGCTGGTGTTCCTTCAACATGTCAATGGCCTGTACCACGGAGGATGCTTCCGCCACCACCTGCACCTCCGGGGCATGCCGTTGCAGCAAGGCACGCAAGAGCCCTCGCGCTTCCTGCTCATCGTCCACGATCACGGCTCGCATGGCAGCAAGGTAGGAAGCGCATGCACGCCGATGCGCCCTTTCAGCTCAGCAGCGTATGCGTAGGTACAACAAAGCCCAGCGCATGCCGGGCCGTGTTGCATCAGGTACTGGGAGGTTCAATTCCCGCCGCCGTTGTCGTCACCGGGAGGATCATCGCTGCCATTGCCGCCGTTGTTGCCGCCATTGTCATCACCGGGAGGATCATCGCTGCTATTGCCGCCGTTGTTGCCGCCATTGTCATCGCCGGGAGGATCGTCGCTGCCGTTGCCACCGTTGTTGCCGCCGTTGTCATCGCCGGGAGGATCGTCGCTACCGTTGCCACCACTACTTCCTCCGTTATCATCCGTTTGACCACCACCCAAGGGCGGCAACAGATCATCTTGCTGGCAAGAGCTGAGCAGGAAGACGAGGGTGAAGAGCGATGCGAAGAACACGAGCGCACTGCCGTGCATCAGCAAGCCGCTCGATCGAGGGGTTGTCCGTTCCATGTCGGGTGTGTTTTACGCCGGTCTTTGGTGGCCGACGGTGCCAAGGTTGAACGGTTGGTGGGCCACTGCACCATACACGCCGACGGGTCGGGCAGACCCGCGGAAGAACTGGGCATTCCGCACCCGCGAAGCGCCATCTCACATCTTACTCGAACATGCGAGGGTCCCTCGAGCCGAAGCCTACCAGTTACCGGAGAGCTTCAATTTCTCCCAGCCGTATTTCTTGGCCGCCACTTCCATGCAGTAGTCGAAGGACTGCTTGCTCCGCAGGAAGTTGAACTCGTTGTTCTTCACCGCGGTGGCATTGGCCTCTTGCTCCACCAGCTCGCTCAGCAGCGCACGGCATGCACCGGTGGCAAGACCACTGATGTATTGCATGTAGTTCGCGCTGATCGCGAGGTCCTGGCCATACCGCTCAGCCATCTTTGGCAGGTCCTTGTCGTTGAGGATGGCCTGACACATGAGGGCCCACAAGAGATGGCGGCCGCGGCCCACGAAGCTGTACTTGTTCTCGCCGCGCTCAAGGATGCTGCGCGTGAGCAAGGGCAGTCGGAACTGCACCTTATAGCACAACACCACATAACGCGGATCGATCTCGAGTCGACGGGCGTGGAAGATGGCCTCGTACTGTTTGTCCTCCTCGAAAGCCTTACGCATGGAGCGCATCACCACGAGCTCACCTTCCGAAGCCAGGAAGGTCTGCGCGAGCTTCAGCATCTGGATGGCCTTGTCATCGGTGATGCCCTGTTCGTCGCGCTCCTCTTCCGTGAGGCCCTCGAATGCCCGCTGCTGGCGCTCGTAGTAGATGCCCAGCTTGCCGCGGAAGTGATCGCTCAGCTCCAGTTGGATCTGGTCGTTGGCCCGCAGGTTCCAACTATCCACCGGATTCTGCCGGTTGTTGTTGATGGTGACCGTGGTGATGAAGGGATCATCGGCATGGGTGATCACCTTGCAGATCACTTCGATGCGCTTGAGCCGGTCCTTGATGGTCTCGATATCGTCGCGCCCCTTGTTGCGATCGATGAAGCGCGCCATGGTGGTGATGGTCTGTGCGCCGTTGAGCAGACGCGGCTCGGTGATGCGGTAGCCGTTGCCGTCCTCTTCGATCTTCTGCGCGCTGAAGGTGACGCCGTTGTGGTTGAAGGCGAACATTGCCGGATCCAGCCGCTTGTCGATGCCGATGTCTCGGAAGGCCTTCTGCAACACCCTGTTCACGGAGCCATCCTCGGGCAGGCTGTGGCGGATGTTACGCTCGAAGAAGCGCGAACCCATCTGGCGGAACATGCCATAGATATCATAGAGGCGACCCATACCGATAAGCATCTGCTGCCCATCGGGGCCATCCTTCTCCAAGGAGCCGGAGAGCTTCAGCGGATACTCGTGTGTCTTGTCCACCACGAAGTGCGAGCGCTTGCCGCTGAGCGAACGGTACTCGATCACCATGCTCATCTCCTTGCCCCACCACTCATCGAGCATATGCTTGCGATTCTCCAGATCCTCGCGCAGTGCCCCGAGCACGCTGCTGTTCTCCGCCTTCTCAGGTTCACCGGTGAAAACGAAATGGAAGTTGACCTGATCGATGCGTGAACGGTTATCGCGCAACACGTTCTTCAAGCTGTTCACCATCGCGTTGCGACTGCGCCCACCGGAGTTGGCACCGAACACTTCGCCCATGCCGTGCTCCAACAGTGTGCGGAAGCCCTGCTTGAACTGTTCATGATCACCGCTCCACTTGAATTGGAACAAGTACAGGTGCCGCTTCGCTTTGTCGAAGTGGTATCCATCGATACCATAGTCTTCGCCACCGAAGGCCACTTGATGCAACGCTTGCTCGCGCGGCACTTTATGGAACTCTTCCAAAAAGAGCAGGCCGAAATAGTCCTGCCACGCCCCGCCGTTCTCGTTCTTGAGCGACTTGTGGGCTGCCTTGATCTGTTCTTCTGTGATGCGCATGGTTCTCAAAGTTGTGAAAACCCGGCTTCATTCCACCGTGACCGGTCAATTTCTTGCAACGGACCGAATGGGGACCTTACCCCTTCAAAAACAGAATAGCTCCTAGCCTATACAACTGATATCCAGCCGAATAACAGCGTCAAAAGAGCTATTCCGAGCAGGTCCATCCAGACCCCGACCCGCACCATTTCCCGCACCGGGATACGACCCGAACCGAAAACAATGGCCTGCATGGGCGAGGCCACGGGCAGGGCGAACCCCAGGGTAGCGGCCAGTGTGGCAGGCACCAAGAGGCTCTGCGGATCCATGCCCCAGGCTTCGGCGCTCTGCGCCAGAATGGGTAGCGCCAGGCTCGCCACAGCGGTATTGCTTCCGAGCTCGCTGAGCACGCAGACCAAGGCCGCCACGGCCGCGATGAGCACCGGATGCGGTAGACCCCGCAAGCCTTGCATGGCCGAAACGAGTTCCACGGAAAGCCCGCTCTTGTCGATGCCGTGCGCCAGGGCGAATCCACCACCGAATAACAGGAGGATGCCCCACGGCACGTGCGTTTCCGCGAACTTCCAATCCAACAACGCATGCGGCGCTGCACCGACCGCACCGGTCGTCGCTGTCGGTGGCACCGGGATCAGGAACAGGACAGTCGCACCCAACAAGGCCACAGCCCCATCGCTGAACGCCTTGAGCCCGGTGAGCGAACGCCAGCCCGGAAGTGCGAACGCTTCACTGAACCGCAGGTCATCACCGGTGACCCACAGCAGCGCCGTGGCGGCGAAGACCAACCCGGCCACGCGCTCGGCCTGTGACAAGCGACCCAGACGGCGGATCCGATCCTCGACTTCAGCAGGCGGAGTAAGATGACCCGCAGGGACCTTGAAGACCACCTTCGTGAGCAGCCACCAAGCGAGTGCGAGGTACACGACCATGAGTGGTACACCGAAGCGCATCCATTCACCGAAACCGATCGCTGGTCGATCCGGGTAGCGGTCGCGCCACATCTCCAGGAAGACCAGGTTGGGCGGCGTACCCACCGGTGTGGCCATACCGCCCACGGTGGCACCATAGGAGACAGCGAGCAGCAGTGGGATGGTGAGCTTCTTGCGGAGCGCTTCATCGCCGTCGGCATCCAACAAGCTCAAGGCGATCGGGAGCATCACCAGCACGCAGGAGGTGCTGTTCATCCACATGCTCAACAACGCGGAGGCGATCATGATGCCGGCGACAAGCCGTGGCCCGGTGCCACCAACGCGGTGTACGATCCGGAGCGCGATCCGCCGGTGCAGTTGCGAACGCTCCATGGCCAACGCGATCAGGAATCCACCGAGGAAGAGGAAGATGATCTCCTTGCCGTAGTTCACCGCTGTGCCGCTCACCGTATCGATGCCTACGAGCGGGAACAACATCAATGGCAGGAGCGATGTGAGGGCCAATGGCACTGCTTCACTGATCCACCACAGCGCCATCCACGCCACGATGGCGGCCATGGCGGCGGGTCCATGACCCAGGTACGCCAACGCGAAGTAGACCACCGTGGCCACTGCCGGTCCAGCGAGGCGAAGTAGATGCGTGCGCAAACCGTGGTGCTTGTTCGAAGCCAATGTAGGCCGCAAGGATCGGTCGCATCATGTTGGTCACAGACTTCGACCAACGATCCGGTGTAGGCAACGCTCAGCCCAACCGCGACTCCTTGGCGGTGCGGAGGGTGAGGAAGAGCAACGCGAGCACCGCCAGCAACAAGCCGAGGAATTCACGCACCGCCTCCACATGCGGCTCGGTCGCCTTCATCTCGGTGACGATGGAAGGCATGCCGAGGCCGAACCATTCCAGCATGCCACCGCTCATGGTCAACATCCATACGGCAAGCGCTAAAGCCAGTGATCCGCTCACCCGGCGATCGGCACGACCGAACGCCGCCAGCGCAAAGAGCACGGCCACGGCACCATAAGCCAACACCCAGATCCAAGGATCCGGATCGTTGAGGTTGAGCGCTGCAAAGGCGATGAAGCAACCGGCAATGAAGAGGTAGGCGGTGCGGTGCATGGGTTCCTAGAATTCGATGCGGTAACTCAAGTTCGGGATCAAGCCGAGCTGGTACACGGTGACCTCCTCCCCTTTGCGCCGATCGTTGTAGCGGTAGGCCACGTTCTGGGCGTTGGTGGCGTTCAATAGATCCAGCGACCACATCCCTGTGCGCCCTTGTCGTTCGCGTTTCAGGTATACGCGTAGGTCCAGCCGGTAGGTGGGGTCGTATTGCGCGGAGTAGGGCTCCACCATCGCGAGCATTCCGCTCTGTGAAGGTGGGTACCGTTGCCCCCCGGTGTAGTTGAAGCGACCGCTCGATCCCCACGTGCGCTTCAGACCATCCTTCTGCTTGGGCCATTCCCGGCCTACCACCACATTGCCGATCACACCGGTATTCCAGCGGCTGTTACGCCATTCACCAGCGGCGTCGGCGTAGCGCGCATCCAATATGGTGATGTTCACCTGCATGAACCGGTCCCGTTGGAAGTGGTGGTCCACCCCCAACTCCACGCCGCTGTTCAAGCCTTCGCCACTGTTCCTGAGTTGCAACCCCGCGATACCCTCCCAGGTGTTCAACATGCTACTCGCCGAGCCGTTGGATATGGGCGAGGCCACATCAACGGGCACTTGCACGAGGCGTTGCACGAAGGCGGTGGCCCGCATCTGCAACCGCTCGAACCATTCGCGCTCGAAGGTGAGCGATGCATCCTGGGCCACGGTCGGCCCCACGTCGGTATTGTCAAAAAAGGGTGGGAAGAGGCGCTCGTAGAAACTCTGCAGTTGCGGTACCTGCGAGCGTTGACCCATGCTCAGGGCGAGGCGGTTCCGCGAGGCGATCGTCCACCGCAGGGCAAGGCGCGGTTCCGCCACACCCGTGCCATTCCGCGTGTACGCCGCATAGGCCATGCCTACATCCAACAAGAGTTCCTTGGTGATGCTGTAAGACCATTCACCATAAGGCCGCACGAGGGGCGCGATCGTACGTTCACCCAGGCCATAGAGGAGCTTGCTCACATCGCGCTCCACAGCGGATAACCCGATGCGGTAGCGGTAACGTTCACCTGCAGTGCCCCGCAGGACCGTGTGCGCGCTGAGTTTGCGTTCGTAGAGCGCTGCACTATCGCGGAAAACAGGAACGAACGCAAGGCCGATGTCCTCCATGGTGCGCTGCTGCTCATTGCCCGAAAGAGCGACCGTGGTGCTCCAATGGGAACGTGCACCCATGCGGCGCTCGAAAAGCGCGCCCACCGCACCGACACGGGCCTCATAGTCGATATCGCGGCTATCCTTGTCCACCTCCCACTCCGTGCTATCCTTCCGATCGAAACGGTTGCTGCTGTTGCCACCCATCCCGAAGATCCGCAAGTCCGATCGCTCTCCCAAGGGAAGGTCCACGGTGAAGGCAAGATCCTGAAAAGTGATGGCCTCATCGCCCAAGGCAACCCCTATGGCACCGAGCAGACCTAAAGTGGAATAGCGGTAGTTGATCACGTATGATGCCTTTCCGCCGGTCTTGAACGGCCCTTCGGTGCTGAGGTCGATACCGATGAGGCCCGCTTGCACCGTGAAGGCCCTGCGATCAGTGATGCCCTTGCGCAGCCGCAGGTCCATGATGCCGCCCAACGCGTTGCCGTACCGGGCGGCCATGCCTCCTGTGAGCAAGCGCGATCCGCCCAACATCTGCGCACTTAGGATGGTGGTGCCGCCCCCGGTGAGGGTGGGCAGGTCGCTCGGAGTGCCGGCGTTCGTCAAGTGGTTCGGCGTTACGATCTCCGCCCCTTCCAACAACCACGCGTTGCTCGAGGGTCCGTTGCCCCGTACGCTAAAGTGGTTCGCCTGGTCGTTGGTCGAGGCCACGCCGGCATAACTCATCGCCAGGCGCGCCGGGTCGAAGAAGGTAGCCGGATAACGCAGGCTACGTTCCACGGAGAGCGGTTCGCTGGTGATGGCCTCCAACCGCATGGGGGCATATGCCCGGACCTCCACCGCAGGGATGGCATTGATCGCTGGCATCAAGGAGACCACCACGTCCTCGGCCTTGCCGGCACGCACCCACACCTCATCTAGGATCACCGGATCATAGCCCACGAAGCGCACTTCCACACGATGGATCCCGGTGGGCACCGCTTGGAAGAGGAAGGCACCCTCCCCATCCGTGGCCAAGCCGAATACCGTATCGCTCAACAGCACCTGCACCGTGGCCCCCGCTAACGCGGCGTTGGTCACCTCATCGATCACATGGCCTCGCAAGGTGCCGGTGGTCTGCGCCGCAGCACCGAACGCGAGTAGTCCGGACCAAACGAACAGGATAGGGCCTGCTGATCGCATGGCGCGAACTTACCAGGGGCACTAACGGATCCCATACCTCGCGGAGGAAGGATATCAACGTGCCGGTGTATGGTCCGGCACTGGACCTATGCCTCGGTTCCTCGATCCAAAGGGCTCACCCCTTTTGAACAATGACCCCTTCGTCGAACGTCCATTGCGGCTTCAGTAGCACTTCTACATTTACACTGAGGCCAGCTGCCGGTCCGCACCCAAACCACCACATCATGCATCGCTTTCCGTACTCCATCCAACGCTCGTTATCGACCCTGATCTCCTTCTGCGTAGTAGGCTCCTTCGCGCTTGCGCAACAGCGGGCTCCTTTGGGCCATGAGGCCTGTGGCTTCGATGCCGCACACCAGCGCAGGCTCCTTTCGGACCGCTCTTATCAGGAGAATGCGCAACGCTTCGAAGAGCGGCTCGCCACTTTTGATCTCTCTCAGCGCGATGCCGGGACACTGTTCGTGCCTGTTGTGGTCCACGTGTTGGAGACGGGCACGGATATCGGCACCATCAATGATGCGCAGGTGCGCGAGTCCATCAAGGTGCTGAACCAACGGTACCGCAAGGTGCCCGGCACACTGGGCGCTGGGACCGGGGCGGACACCCAGATCGAATTCGCCCTCGCGGTGCGCGACCCCCAAGGCAATTGCACCAACGGCATCACACGCCATGACATGACCGCCAACACGGTCTATATGAACGATGGCGTGCAGTACTTCGGCGCCAGTGGTATCACCGAATCCCAAGTGCGTGCCGTGGAGGTCTGGGACCAGACGGAGTACTACAACATCTGGTTGGTAAGCGAATTCGATGGCAATGGTGGTGGTGCGGGGCTCCAGGGGTTCGCCTATTTCAGCAGCAGCCATGGAACCGCGGTGGATGGTACGATCATCCTCGTTAACGCCTTCAAGAGTTCGACCAGCTCCACGCTGGCGCATGAGCTGGGCCATGCCTTCAACCTGTTCCACACCTTCGAGGGTGACGTCGATGGCACCACATGCCCAGCGAGCGGCCCTTGCGGAGGCACCGGCGACCTCGTATGCGATACGCCACCGCACATCCGCAGCGCCAGCAACTGCAACATCAGCGGTACCAATAGCTGCGACGGCGGCTCCTCCAACGCCCTCTTCGTTCAGAACTACATGGACTATTCCAGCGATGCCTGCATGAACATGTTCACCGCCGGACAGAACGTGCGCATCCAAGCCGCTCTCACGATCGACCGTGCCAGTTTCCTGGCGAGCAATGGGAACATGGCGCTGGTACCACCCGCTGCACCTTCCATGGATCTGGGCGTGAGCTCCAGCCTGCTCTGCGGTGCTGGTCAAGCGGTGCAGTTCTTCGACCGCTCCAGTTGCGTGCCGAACACCTACCTCGCCGATCCCGATCTGCCGGGTCTCACCTTCGCTTGGACGGTGACCAACGGCGTGAACACCTACACCAGCGACCAGCAGAACCCGGTGATCACGTTGGGATCCGCTGGTGTGTACAACGCCACGCTCAGCATCACCAGCGGCTTGGGGACCTTCACACGTAGCGAACAAGGTATGGTGGTGGTGGTGCCTGCTCCTGTGGCCGCGTGCACACCAACATCAAGCAACGTCGGCAACTTCGGCCAAACGGTGAACAGCGTCACCTTCAACAGCATCTCCAACTCCACGAGCAGCATTAACAACGTGGCGTACACCGACTTCTCCTGCACGCAGAACACGACCTTGGCCGTTGGTGGTACTTACACCCTCGCCGTGGGCATCCGCGCGGGCGGCAGTGCAGCGGAGTCGCTCAATGGTTACATCGATTACAACAACAACGGCGTGTTCGAGGATCCGAGCGAACGCATCATCACCGGTAGTACTGCCACTAACACGAGTACCACCCTCACGGCCAACGTGACCATCCCCGGCACAGCGGTGCCCAACACCCTGCTGCGCATGCGCCTATATGGCGAGGGCGGAACGTTGAGCAGCACCGAACGTACATGCGGCGCAGCGTTCTTCATCGGTGATGTGGAAGACTACGGCGTGTACATCACCAACAACATCGCCTCGGTGAGCATTGCGGCCGCACCGAGCAACACCATCACCTATGGCACCAACGTCACCTTCACCCCTACACCGGTGAATGGCGGTGGCGCACCAAGCTATGTGTGGTTCCGGAATGGCGTGAACGTGGGAACAGGCAACACCTATGCGTCGAACAACCTGCTGCCCGGTGAGACCCTCCGCTGTGAGATGACCTCCAACCTGGCCGGTGTGATCGCCTCACCCGCCTTGTCCAACACCATCTCCATGGTGGTGACCGGACCTCCCCTCTCCGACTTCTCTGCTGCCACGACCGCGTTCTGTGCCGGAGGCACCACGACCTTCTCCGACAAGTCCCTGCTCGCGCCCACCAGCTGGAGTTGGACGTTCCCCGGAGGCACGCCCGGTACCTCCACGGCCCAGAATCCCACAGTGACCTATTCCACGCCAGGTACTTATGCTGTGACCTTGGTGGCCAGCAACGCCAACGGGACCGGCACTACCATGACCAAGACGGGCTACATCAACGTTTACGCTGCACCCACCAGTGGCTGCACCGTGACGCGCTCCACGGCTCCGGCAGCGGGCATCGGCATCACCAACGTCTCCCTGAACACCATCAACAACACGACCGCCTATGATGGCGCGGTGATGAACAACTACGTGTGTTCGCAGATCACCACCCTGCAGACCAACACGACCTACACCATTTCTGTGACCGTTGGCGCGTTCAACAACCAGTGGGTGCGCGCCTACATCGACTACAATGGCGATGGCGACTTCATCGATGCAGGTGAACAGATCCTGGCACCCGCCAACGGTACCGGGGTCCGTAGCGGCACCTTCACCGTTCCTGCGGCACCGCCTTCGACCAACACGTTACTGCGGATGCGGGTGATCTCTGACTTCGTGAACACCACGCCGGGCCCGTGCACCACACCGGTGCAGTACGGTCAGGTGGAAGAGTACGGCATCGTGATCAGCGCACCTGCGGGGATCGCGATCGCTGCGAAAGCCATCTTGGAAGGCCCTTACAACGCCACCACCGGCCTGATGGCGGACGGCCTTCGCAATGGTGGGCTGATCCCTTCCACCGAACCCTACACCACGCTCGGCTACAGCTTCGTGGGTGGTGGTGGTGAGACCGTCGCACCAGCCGTGCTCGCAGTGACCGGCAACAACGCCATCGTGGATTGGGTAGTGGTAGAGCTGCGCGACAACACGAACCCGTCAACCGTTCTCGGTTCGAAGGCGGCCTTGCTCCAGCGCGATGGCGATGTGGTGGCCACCAACGGCACCTCCGCTCTTTCCTTCGGGCTGCCCGCGGCCACCTACCGCGTTGCTGTTCTACACCGCAACCACTTGGCAGCGATGACGCTGAACGGGGTGGCACTCTCCAGCGTGGCCGCGACGGTCGACCTCACCGCGAGCGGTACCGCCACCTTCGGCACCGAGGCGCGCCGCAGTGTCACCGGAGCATTCCCCACACAAGCCTTGTGGTCCGGTGATGTGAACTTCGATGGTGATGTGAAATACACCGGTGATGGCAACGACCGCGACATCATCCTGGTCCGCATCGGCGGTGCCATACCCACCAACGAGACCAACGGCTACAACGATTCCGATGTGAACATGGACGGCATCACCCGCTACACCGGAGGTGACAACGACCGCGATCGCATCCTGCAGGCGATCGGCGGCTTTGTACCCACCACCATCCGAGCCGCGCAACTTCCGTGACCGATCCGCACATCGCCACGCTCAACGTGCACTGCGCCCGTTGTGGCGTGGCGATGACGTGTTCGCCGCAGGACATCGCGTCCTGTGCGTGCAGCACCATCCTGCTCGACGGAACGACACGTGCGTGGATAGCAGCGAACCACTCCGGCTGTCTGTGCAGCAGTTGCCTGCGCGAGGAGCAGCTGCGCTCTAAGAAGCGTGACCTCAGTGGAAGATGAACGCGGAGGGGATGCGCCCCGCGAAGAATGAACCCAGGCTCGCACCATCGGCACCATAGCGGTGTACCACTCCACGCTGCGCGAAGTCCAAGGCGTCCGCTGCATGCACCACACCGGAAACGGGGTCCACACCCAGGCCATAGAAATTGCGTCCATCCGCCGCCACGAACGGTGCGCTCGGAAGTGCATCATCGGTGATGGCCAGGCGGAAGACATCGGTGTTGAGGTAGTACAGCGCCGTGCCATCGCCATTGGTGGTCAAGCGCCATGGACTGTCCGTCGCGCTGGGGAAGAACAAGGCCGCTTCCACGGCGCGTGTGGACGGGTCTATGCGATAGAGGGCTGGCGGCGTGCCAGAGCCACCACCGCACGCGACCCACAACGCGCCTTGGGCATCCACCACCAGGCTGTTGCCACCCCTGCTCACGGCGATGCTGTCCACGATGGCATCGGTGGCCGTGTCGATCACGTAGACGTAGCGCCGTGTCTGGTTCGTAACGAAGACCTCCGAACCCACCAACGCCATCATCTCCGTCCAACCCGCACAAGGGATGGAACCGGCAATGCTGTTCGCCTGCAGATCGACCACCGCTATCGATCCCGACTGCAGGTCGGACACGTACGCCTTCGAACTACTCACCGGCAACAGGTAGCGCGGTGATGCGAGACCGGTGATCGTCGCGGAGGAAACAAAAGTCGCCGGATCCACCACTTCCACCTTGCCGCTGTTGTTCACCACCAAGTAGGCCTTGCCATCGTGCAAGGTCATGCTCTGCAACACATCACCGAGCGCTTCGCCGTTCGCTGGTGCATAGAGGTCCTCGACCACTTCACCTGTGCTGGCATCATAATGACTCACCGATGCATTGCCCCATTGGAAATTGCCCTCGTTGACTACGTACACACCTCGATCCACCGGTGCGTTCGGCTCTTCAACAGGCGGCTCTGGGCGGTCCTTGCGACAACTCTGCATGGCGAAAGCCAAGAGCACCATCGCCGACACCACGCACATTCTCGCGCTCATCCCTTTCATCGTTCGCCGAATTGGTAACGGACCCCGATGCGGTAATGGCGCAAAGGCATCGGTCGATCGGCGATCACCTGATACCGTGCATCGAACAGGTTGTTGCATTGCAGATCGACGGACACGCTGCCACGCCTGCCGGTACGCAAGGCGTAGGCGAGCCAGGCGTTCGCCACCGTGAAGGGCTCCAGGAAGGATCGATTGTCCGTGCTCGTATACCGATAACCGGTGTACATGGCGATGCAGGTGGCACTGAACCGGCCGCGTTGCACACCGATGCGCGCACGGCCGCTGTACATGGGCGTGTAGATCAGCTGCTTGTCCACGGAAGCATCATCGCTGCTCTTCGCCCGTTGATTCGTGCTCACCACATGGTCCGTGTTCAACGCGAAGGAGAGCTTCGATCGCCCAATGGGTACGATCACTTCCGCACCGGCTTCCACCCCGCGGCTCCACACCTGCATCACGTTCTGTGGACTCCAATACGCTGGCCCCGGCAACCAGATGATCCACTGGTCCATGGTGCGTGAATAGGTCGTCACCTCACCATTCACGGCGACCCGACCGACCTTGCGATCCAGCGCTACACCGACCTCGGCACCTTGACCGCTTTCGGGCAACAGACCGCGCACACCACCCGGTACCCAGTACAGGTCGTTGAAGGTGGGTACACGATAAAGCTTCGAAACACTGGCTTTCAGCTGCGCGCCTGGCATTAAACGGACCTGTGCGCCGATGTTGGCCGTGAAGGGCACCAGGCGTTGGTCCATCCGTTCTTGCCGTGCGGAGGCCGATGCGCTCCACCGCTCGTTGCGCGCAGTGTACGTATACGCGCCGAAGAGCGCACTGCGCAGCTGCTGCGGTGTGTCCGCATATCCATCGGAACGCGCCGCAGCGTGTGTGGCGTTCAAGCCCATTATGAACAGGTGTCCACGCCCCGGCCGAAAACGCCATTCACCTTCGGCGATGGCCGTACGCGAGCGACTATCCACGGCCGAATCATCGAAGGGGAACCAGCGCAAGCCCTCGTGGAACCAGGCACTGCGCACATGCCACACGCTACGACGCGCGGCAAGCTGCCATGCGGCCGTGAACCGATGGCTTTCATCCCGCTGTTCAGCGGTGCTCCGGCCCTGTTGCAGCGTAGGCGGTATCCCGCGATCGCTGAATTGATACCAATAGCCGATCGAAATGCGCTGCCGTGCGCTCAGCTGATGATGCAGTTGAACCAGTGATCCGCGCTGTTCCAGTTGGGCGTTCACCTGCCTGCGCTCCGCATTCATCCCATCCACCGCATAGCGGAAGTCGTTGCGTGCAGCGGTGTGGAAGAGGGCCACCGAGGCGGACCACCGCGCATTGCCCAACGAGGCGCTCACCTGTTGACGCAGATCCCCGAAGCTGCCCACCGATGCACCAACCTCCACGTATGGTCCACGATCGAAGCGCGGCAAGTTGTTCAGGTGGATGGTGCCACCCACTGCACCACTGCCCCACAAGGCCGTAGCGCCACCGTGTTCGATGCGCACATCGTTCGCCGCGAGCACCGGCACCAAGGACAGGTCGAGCTGACCGTTCATCGGACTACCGAGGTTGAAGCCGTTCCACAACACGGCGGTGTGGTTGGCACTGCCGCCCCTGAACGCCGTGGTGGCCAGGCTTCCCAGACCATAACTCTTGATGAAGACGCTGCTTTCGTTGGTGAGCAGGGTGCCCAGGTCCGCCGTGGTGTGCCGCGCGAACGCGGTGCTATCCACCACCTTCGATCGAGCACCCACGTTCATGCCGACCAACCGCGGTGCCACCACCACCACCTCGTGCAGCCGCAAGGTGTCCACCACGGTCTGCCCGTGCAGGGAGAACCACAACATCAGGAGCGCGCTGGACACGATGCCGCGCCGTACGAACGCTGCTGCGCCGTACACACGATCATTCGTACCAAGTGCGCTCCACATGGCCTATCGGACCGCGATGGTGCGCTTCATTCCACCCACCTGCAACACGTAGAGGCCCGGTGCGAACGCATTCACGTCAAGCGTGGTGATGGATCCATGCGTGCGGCCCTCATGCACGAGCCGACCTGCGCTGTCCGTGATCCTCAACGGCTCATTGGTATCGGCTTCACGGCGGACGGTGATGATGTCGTTGGCCGGTTGTGGGTACACCGAGAAGAGCTCGCTTTCCACCGTTGCAATGGACGTGCTCACACCCGCTGCTACGGGTGGCGTGGGCCGAATAGCCGGCATGAAGTCGGTGTACGAGCAGCCGAAGAAGCCACCGTCGTTGACCGCGGTGGCTAGTCCGAGGTTGGTGCTCCAGTTGCCCAAATTGGTGGCGCTCCACGTGCTCCAATAATCGGGTGCACCACCGACGCCGGCCTGTGCGCCGTACGTGAGATCGCTAAGGAAACCAGCGTTGATCACTGCGTCCAGTGATGCATCGGCCGCGAGCACGGCGTTCAGCATCGCATCGCCCGTGGTGCTGCCATCGAAGCGATAGCCCCAGGCATACGACGGTGTGGCCGACCCATCTTGGAAGTCGATCACCAGGATGGCAGTGTTCGCACCACTACCCACCCAGAACTGCACATCATTCGCGGTGAAGGCGAAGGGGTCGTAGGCCGCAATGGGATCGCGTGGGTTCAGTGCCGGCTCGAAATCGGTGTACGAGCAGCCGAACCAGCTGCCGTTGCTCAGCACCTCGGCCAGCCCCAGGTTCATTTCCAGGTCGGCGATGCTGGTGCCGCTCCACGTGCTCCAGTAGTTCGGTGCGCCACCGATACCCGCATGGTCGCCATAAGTGAAGGAGTTGAGGAAGCCACCAGGGATGTCCACCGTGATGTTCGGATCGGCGGCCGCGATGGCGTTCACCATGTCCTCGCCGGTGGCCGTGCCATCGTGCAGGTAGCCCCAGGCATAACTCGGGTCATCGGTACCATCCTGGAAATCGACCACCAGCACGGAGCTGTCGGGGCCGGATCCCACCCAGAATTCCACCTGGGTGATGTCGAAGGTCTGTGCCTGCAAGGGCGCGGTGGCCAGCAAGGCGAGTGCGGAAAGTGCGTGTACGGTCTTCTTCATCCGTGTTCTGAATTCACTGTTCAACAACAGCCTTCAGGATGACGAAAGAGCCGATCGCACATGCCACCATGTGCAACGGGCCTGCTTTTGTCCTGAAAGCAAACTCCCACAAAGGCTGGTGACAGGTCTTCTGGCTCACCCATTCTCCCCGGCGCCTTCCCATCCCGCAAGTGCGGGGCAGTGGCATCGTGCCGGTTCGTACACAGGCTTACAGCTTCAGGAAAAGCCCGGGATTCGCACCCGGTTCCCTTTTAACCCCGTTCGTTACACGGGGATCATCAGCGGGGCGAAGGTAGGGGATCGAACATTGCGCACCGGGATGTGGCGTTAGCCCCGTTCGATACCTTCGTTCGGACCACGAGCCATCCAGCCTGCCCATCGCTTCAAATGCCCCCGACCATGCGTTCACCCCTACTCGCTCTCCTCATCACAGCCTGCACCGCGGCCACGGCACAATGGACCACCCCCACCGAGAACACCCGCGTGAGTGGTACGGGGTCGGTGGAAGCCGCCACGCCGATGAGCGCTCCGGGCCCCGATGGCAGCACGTACATCACCTGGTTCGAGGGTGCTTCGGGCTATCGCTTGATGATGCAACGACTCGATGCGGATGGTTTCGCCCTGTGGGATGCTGGTGGCATCGTGGTGAGCGACGAGCCCCAGAACAGTGCCCTCTTCCGCTTCGACTTCACCAGTGACAACGCAGGCAACGCCATCGTGGCCTTCCAGGATGAACGCAGCGGTAACCTCGATGTGGTGGCCTATCGGGTGGCACCCGACGGCACGATGCTCTGGGGCAATGGCATCGCGCTGACCACGCCTGGCAGTACCGGGCTTGCTCCCGTGATCGGCGTGCTGAACGACGATCGCGTGGTGATCGCCTGGACCACCGATCGCTCACCCTCCACCGCGGCCTACCGTATCCTGCCCGCAACAGGCCTGCCGGTACAAGCTGATCCCGAAGAGATCAGCAGCGTGGGCAACTGCGGACGGCCGAAGGTGGTGCCGAACAGCGATGGGGGTTTCTGGATCCAATACGCCGAACAACAGGGTTCCTTCCTCAACCCAGCGACCATGTATGCCACCCGGTTCGCTTCGGATGGCACGCCGCTGCTGAATTCGCAAGTGAGCACGCGCACCATCAGCGGCTTCTATTTCCCGTCCCCGATCAGCGATGGGCACGATGGCTTCTACATCGCCTTCAACTCCGGCAATGCGGCCAACGCGAGCCTCACCGATGTGTACCTGCAACGCCTGCGCGATGATGGCAGCACATGGACCGAGGCCGGCACCGCAGTGGAGACGGGCGCCACCACCAACCGCTACGCCAACAACACCGCACCCGCCCTGCTGAACGATGCCGACGGACTGATGATCGCCTACAGCCGCAAGAACACCAGCCAGAGCGAAGGCGGCATCCATGTGCAACGCTTCGATACGGCGGGCACCGCTTTGCTGGGCGCGAACGGCGTGAACGTGGTGGCCTCCAGCGCGGATCTGCCCGAACCCTTCGGCACGGTGGCGGCGATCGATGGCGCGTGTTTCGGCTACAGCACCGGAGGCTTCAACAGCGAGACGATCCGTGCGGTGATCGTGGCTGGCGATGTATACCCAATTGCCGTCGCCTCCACACCGAGCAGCATCGACGACGCCGTACTGCTACCTTTCCAAGGCGCTCAAGCCGTGATCGTGTGGCAGGACAGCCGCTTCGGTGGTAGCGTGTTGGCGCAGCCGATCGATGTGCCCACCACCGCGGGCATCACCGAACGCGACGGGAGCGATGTTCAACTCGTGTACGGTGATGGACCAGCCTTGTTCTTCGCCACGTCCACAGCAAGACCGACCACGCTGACGATACAATCCGTGGATGGCAAGTGTGTCGCGGAACGGAACCTCCCACCACAAGCGGCCGGAGCCATCGTACCACTTGCGCTCGATGATCAGGCCACAGGCGTGGTACTCGTCAGCCTCACCGGGGAGCGTGGCCGCAATACGTGGCGCATGGTGATGCCGTGATCAGATACACTTGCGCGTGGTTTAGAGCGCAGGTGTTGTGTCGTTGTCAGAGGCGAATCAGTCTCGCATGCGCGACCACCTCGCCGAGTGCAGTGCGGATGGTGATGTGGTAGATCCCTGCTGCGCATTGATCCAACAAGATCCGGTGTTGAATGTGCGTATCCGATGCCGATAACGTCGTCCGCTGGATCTCGCGCCCGTAGGCATCAACCAGGTGCAATACGAGAGGATCTTCGCTTTCCCGTTCCTGTTGGAAGTGTACCGTACACGCATCGGTGGCCGGATTGGGTTGCACCGTGAGCATCGCTTCCGATCCTCCGCACCGAGATATACCGAGCGTATGGAACAGCTCCTCCGCACCATCACGATCCACTTGGCGCAAACGATAGTAGCGCTCGGACGTGAAAAGCGCATCATCGTCGCGCCAGGCATACTCGATCACCTGTTGGCTGTGGCCTGCGGCGCCCACCTCGCCCACGGCTTCCCAAGTGTACGCATCCGCACTGCGCTCCACGATGAAGTGGCTGCTGTTGCGCTCGCTCGCGGTCGCCCACGTGAGGTCTACCCCACGACCTGTACATGCCGCACTCCATTCCACCAAAGCCACGGGGAGCAGGATGGAACACTGCAAGGTCCACAGGCAATAGGCATTCCACGTCTTCGTGCTGCTGTTGAACAACCAGAACCGGTCGTTCGTGTAGCCTAACCTGTAGGTGGCTGCCGTCACCGCGCTGGCCGGCAATTGGCTTACCCCCGAATAGACGCCCGTGGCCCGATCGAAGAAGAGCACTCGTTTGTTCACGTAGTCCAACAAGCCGATCTCGTAGCCTAGCTGTCCCGTGTAGATCATACAATCGGGACTAACCTGCGCTAAGGAAGTGCCCGACAACGGAAGCGTTTGTACCACCGCACCCGTGGCCCTATCGCGCACCTGCACATTCCCTGCACTGTAGAAGAGTACCGTATTCGTGGCCGGATCGAACACCCCCATGGACTGGACGTTGGGCTGCAGCGCTCCCGTGAAGATCACGCTGTAGGTGCTGACCGCATTCAATGCGCCGTCCACATCCAAGGTGCCCCAGCCGAATCCCGAGAACCCGTTCCGCTCCATACCGCCGGTGGCCGGGTTGTACCACAGGCCGCGCGTATCGAAACCCGCTGTGGTCTGCGCGATGGAAGCGCCCCCCGTGGGCAGCCAGGTATGGAGCGGAAAACCGATGTTCCCCACGCGCACGGAGTAGTAGCGTTGGTTGACCGGATGCCACACCAAAGTGGTATTGGTCACCGTGGCCGAGGTCGCGAACACCAACGAATCGGGCAACTTCAGTGCCAACGGAGCCGGTGTCCATTGCGCGCAGGTCGTGGAAGCCAGGGTGGCGAACACCCAGAACCATCCCAGGTGTCTTCTCCTTGTTGTACCAACCACCGGTGCATGCATCGCCATTCCAGCGCATGCCGCAGCGCCCAGAATGGACCGCCTACGACCAGCAGCGCGAAATTCCCGCACTGTGGCCAGCGACGCAATACCGGAAAACCCTTAGAAGGGATAACAAAAGTTCCATCCGCAGCTCTGCGCCAAGGCCACTCCTCCGCGTGGGCCTGGATGCGAGCGTACTACCCCGCTTCGCTCAGCCCTTCGTGCAGGTCCACCGTCACCACATCGAAGCGGTACACGTAGCTGCGTTCGGGCGCGTCGGGGAAAAGGCGGTTGACCCAGCTGGTGCGCTGGCTGCTCCACGGCACGCTCTTGCGCCACTGCCATAACCAATCGGCTTGGAACTCGATGGTGCCGCGGTCCTCGATGCGTTGCAAAGGCCGCAGCAACAGGTTGGCGAAGAGCAGCTGCTCGATGGCCGGTACCTGCGCCTCGTACGCCGCATCGATGGTGATGTAGGCGAACTTGTCCGGACGCACCGCTTCGGCGGCACGTAGCACGGGGCACAACTGGTTGATGCGGTCCAGCGTGTGGGCCCATTCGGCCTGCACGGCCGCGAAGGAGAGCATGGTATGGGGCATGGGGAGGCGGAGTATCATATGTCGGTTTTTTCGTCGATCGGCGGACGATAATATAGGCGATCATCCGTCTTGGTGCTGCTGGCAGGCGTTTTTCGTGCAGCACCTCGGCAGGTCCGGTGTGACCGCTCGGTACCTCGGAACGGTCCCGACCACGGGCCAGCCCACGCGCGGATCACCGATCTTTAA
>Ga0209812_10000089_pt1 | contig 84947 bp, 57 predicted proteins | sample JI71714BDNA_FD_187502 | JGI IMG/M metagenome (GOLD analysis project Ga0209812, IMG submission 187502) | Wastewater effluent complex algal communities from Wisconsin, to seasonally profile nutrient transformation and Carbon sequestration -... | ecosystem: Engineered > WWTP > Effluent > Algae... | reverse complement strand
CCATCGAGTCATTGGATGCAATAGCAATAAAACAAACAGCTTCGACAGATTTTTATAATGGTCTAGGATCACTGAAAGGTGTAGATTTGACTACAGCTAGTTTGGGTTTTACGGTGATCAATACACGTGGATTTAATAGCACGAGTCCTGTTAGATCATTACAAACGATAGATGGTGTAGATAATCAGTCACCTGGATTGAATTTTTCTTTGGGTAATTTCCTAGGAGCATCAGAACTTGATATTCAGAAAGTAGATTTGGTAGTGGGTGCGAGTTCTGCATTTTATGGTCCTAACGCCTTTAATGGTGTTATCGCCATGGAAACCAAAAATCCATTTTTTAATAAAGGACTGTCAGCAAGTGTGAAAGTAGGAGAAAGGAATTTAGTAGAAACTGCATTTAGATTTGCCGATGTCATCAAAGGAAAGTCAGGAAAACCTGTAATAGGGTATAAATTAAATTTTTCTTACTTAAGAGCAAATGACTGGGAGGCAGATAATTATGATCCTGTGACGGATTCTATTAATAATGTTATTTTCCCGTTGGCCAAAGACAATCCTGGAGGTTTTAACGCAGTTAATATCTATGGTGATGAATATAGTATTACAAACAATGGTACTGATTTCAATTCATCTTCAGGTTTAAATGTTTTTCACAGAAGAGGATATCAAGAAAGAGATGTAGTTGATTATAATACAAAAAATATCAAAGCAGGCGCTACAGTCCATATTAGGACTAAGCCATCTTTGGATTATGAATCGCCAGAATTAATTATTGGGTCTAATTTCGGGTATGGGACTACCGTATATCAAGGAGATAATAGATTTAGTCTGCGTGGCATTCAGTTTTTTCAACATAAAATTGAATTTAGAAAAAAAGATAAGTATTTCATAAGAGCTTATGCTACTCATGAAGATGCTGGGGACTCCTATGACCCATACTTTACTGCTCAAAAAATGATAGAAGCTAGTGGTACGAATGACTCATGGCAAAGAGCTTACGAAGATTATTGGAGTCAAAACAAAGTGGCTCAACAACTAAGAAACTTGGGCATGACCCAAGATAATATGCAGCAATGGCAAAGAGATAACAAAGGAGTCTTAGACCAATTTCACAAAGAAGCTCAAGCATATGCTTCTTCAAAAAATAGAATTTTTAACCTTCAGGATTTTTATGTTCCGGGAACAGCAAGATATGACTCTTTGTTTAATGATATTACTTCTAGAAAAAACAATAGCACAGAGAATGGCTCTCGGTTTTTTGACAGATCAGCTTTATTTCATGTACATGGCGAGTACAAGTTTACGTCAGACTTTTTTAAAGAGCTTACTGTAGGTGCTAATGGTAGAATGTATAGGCCCAATACAGCTGGGACGATCTTTAGGGATGAGACCGAAAGAATTACTAATAGCGAATTTGGTGTATATGGTGGAGCAAGCAAACAATTTGGTGATTTTACGGCATCCTTAGCAGCTAGGTTAGATAAGAATCAAAATTTTGATTTTCTTTTTTCACCTGCAGGTTCTATAGTTTGGAAACCATCAGAAAACAACTACTTTAGGGCTTCTTTTTCTTCCGCAATCAGAAATCCAACCTTGTCAGATCAATATTTGGATTTGGATGTAGGACCTGCAAGACTCTTAGGCAATTTAACAGGATTTGATAGTTTAATTTTATTGCAAAACTTTATAGATTTTAGAAGAGATCCTGTTAATACTCCGTTAGTCGATAGATATATAGCACCAATAAGACCTGAACAAGTTAAGACCTTTGAAGTAGGTTATAGAACCACTTTATTTGAAAAATTGTTTGTGGATGCAAGTTATTATTACAATATTTACAATGATTTTATTGGATATCAAATCGGCGTGAAAGTGCCTACGGCAAGGGTGGAATTATTCCCTGGTTTCTTTGATACAATCAGACAAATTTCCAATATCCAAGCTTACCGTATTGCAGCAAATTCAGATCAAATTGTTAATTCTCAAGGATTTGCCATTGGTTTAAATTATTATTTCAGTAAATTTTATTCCCTAAATGGAAATTACAGTTACAATAACCTTGTAACGAATGTTAATGATGATATTGTTCCAGCATTTAATACACCAAGAAATAAATATAATATAGGAATATCAGGTAGAGACATTCCTATATCTGGAATAAATACTCTTGGATTTAATGTCAACTATAAATGGATTGAGGGTTTTATTTTTGAGGGGTCTCCACAATTTACAGGATTAGTCCCGACTTATGACCTTGTGGATGCACAAGTAAATTATACATTACCTAAACAGAACCTTACTGTAAAAGTTGGAGCATCAAATTTATTGAATAACCTTCAGTTTCAAACTTACGGTGGACCTAGGATAGGCAGAATGGCATATTTTACTATTACATACGATTTCAAATCAAAAATTTAATTTATTAACTTTAAATCTTTTCACATGCGAATTTTTACTAAATTTTTTCTTTTTTTAACTTTAATGGCTTCAGTTGTTGAAATAAATGCTCAAGAGCGTTATTTAAACGAAGTTTTCGATAAAGTTACTGTTTCCGCGCAAATCCCGTTGCAAAGTAATTTTACTGTAATGCCATGGGTAGGAGGCTTACTGGGTGGAATGCCTGGTGGTGGCTCTACAAGACAGCCACTTCGAGCACAGTTTTACAGTCCTGAAGGAGATACTCGTACAGACAGACCATTGGTTATATATCTTCACACAGGAAACTTCATTCCTTTCTCATTTAATGGCTCATGTGGTGGTACAGTTTTAGACTCTACAAACGTAGAAGTAGCCACTAGATTAGCAAAAATGGGATATGTTGTTGCTGTGGTGGAGTACAGACAAGGATGGTTGCCTACCATTGAGCAAGAATTATTAAAGAGGTACACATTGATCCAAGCAGCCTATAGAGGTGCTCAGGATGTAAATGCTTATGTTAGATATTTCAGAAAGAGTGTAGCAGAGTTAGGGAACGTGCACGGAATCGATGCTGAAAAAATCACTGTTTGGGGACAAGGTACAGGTGGATATATATCATTGGCTGCTGGTTACCTTAACCAGTATTCTGAAATAACCAATACACCAGGAGGAAAGTGGATATTGCCAGTTCAGGGTGTCGGAAATGTACCTATGATCATCGAAGGCCAAAACGGAACCATCACAGGTGAAGGAGCAACAACACTTTCAAGTGCTGCTTACATTCCAACAGCCGTATTGGGTTTTAAGTCAGGAGATACTTTATGTATTGAAAACCACAAAGGATATTCTTCTGAATTTGCCCTTACGGTAAATATGGGTGGAGCATTGGGTGATACATCTTGGATCACTAAGGGTGAGACACCATTGATCTCTTACCATGTGACATCTGATGCATTTGCACCTTGCAAAACAGGAATATTGAGAGTACCTACAGCAAGAGGTCCAGAGCCAGTAGTAGAAGTTTCAGGTTCATGTGACGTAGCTGCTATTATGGATAGAATAGGCAACAATGATTTATTCAAAAATATCATTGCTGCAAAAGATCCATTTAACGCATACAATAAGAGTGGTAACTTAGGTTTTTATCAGTTTAATGGTACACCTAATGACTCAGGATCACCTTGGGAATGGACTTTTGCTTCTCAGCCAAAACCAAACCAACAACCTACTGATTGTAATACAGATGCAGTATCTGCAAGAAAATATTTGGATACGATCGTAGGATATTTTGCACCTAGAGCATGTTTAGCACTTAATTTGCCATGTAAATCATCTGTAACTTCTACTAAGGAGCTATCTGATATTAATGTAAACTTTAGAATGGCCCCAAATCCTGCTACAACAGATGTACAGATTACAGTTTCTGACAAAACACCTGTTAGATCTTATGCGATCTATGATATCAGCGGTAGAATGGTAAGAAATATGAATGACATCAATACTAGCGCTTTGACTATCAGACGTCAAGGATTAGAAAACGGAATGTACATCATCAGAATGCAGTTTGATGGCGGTATGCTAAGCAAAAAAGTTATTTTCGAATAAGATTAATTTAGAATAGCCAAAATTTAATCTTTTGGTTTTTTTTGAAGAAGATAAAGGCCCTGTAAGCGCAAGTTTACAGGGCTTTGTTTTTGATATTAATAGACAATGGAAATTATTAAGACTGTCTAAAATTCAATCAAAAAGCTAGTCAATCCATCTTCACTCCACAATTTATAGCTAGCTCGATGAGCGGTCAAAATCTCTCGACTTAGCATCAATCCGATACCCTGACCATTTGTCTTTGTAGAGAAAAAAGGTTGATTGAGATTGATTGCTGTTTCATCTGTAATACCTGTACCTGTGTCTGTTATAAGTAGAGACTTGCCATTGTTTTGGATGTGAATATGGATTTCACCTTGGTCTGCTTCGATGGCTTCAAAACTGTTTTTGATGACATTATGAAGCACTTGTTCTATTTGTATCGGATCGACATTGATTTTTTGTGTATTTCCATAGCTGTGTAGTTGCAACTTGATATTTCTTTCGTTGGCTTTGTATTGCCATAGTTTAATGACATTCTTACACAAATCACCTAAAAAGATACACTGAAAATGTGGTGGATGTAGCCGAATGACTTTGGCAAAATTAGCAAGAAATAGACCTAAGTTTTTATTTCGTTCGATAGCGACTTGCACGGATTCTGCCCATATTGGATCCGTATTTTGTTCTGCCATAAATTCATGGACAGATTGTAAAATGGAATTGACAGCGCCAGTGGAATTATTGACTTCGTGAGCCATCATTCTTATAACTTTACCATAAGCTTCTTTTTCAGATTGGAGCAGCTCCACAGTCAGGTCTTCGATCATGATAAATGTTCGATAAAATCCTTTGTATCGTACTTGGTTTTTTAATACCCTAAATTTCTTGTTTGAATTTAAAGTGATAATGTGAGACGTGCCATCTTGGATATCTTCTATAACGGATTTAGGAAGGATGATTTCTTTATTATTTTCTTTCGATAGTTGTAGGTATTTTTGTGCAAGTGGATTTATTTCTGTGACATTCCCATCGAAATCGAGAATTATGATGCCAATTGGTGACACCCTTATCAGATCTTCCAGGAATTGGCCTTGCCCTTCGAGTCTATACCTTTCTTCGCTGATATTGGTAACCATCGTATTGTAAAGCGAGATAAGATTATCCAAGTCTTTGTCGCCTGTTTTTCGAAACATCACGCCATTTTCATTACTTGTTAGTGATTTTACACCATCGATCACATGACGATAAGGTCGGTCAAACAAATAGAAAAATCTGATCGAAATATAGTAGGAAATAAAAAGTGGTAATTGACTTAATATAAACATCCATTTTTCTTGAATCAAGTAATACAAAAGACCCAAAATGATGGCATGAATCAGCGTCACATATATGATATACTTGACCTTAAGACTCATGAGCGATTTGATATTTTTCGAGTCGTCTGTATAGCGAACTTCGTGTGATACCTAGAGAAATGGCCGTTTTGCTAATAGAATGATCATTGTGCAAAAGCGCTTTTTTGATCATTTCAATTTCTAAATCTATCAAACTTATTTTGCCTACTTCAGGAAGTAAGACCATACTCTGTGAAGGTGATTGTACATTAAAATTTTTCTCAAAATCTTGAATATCAAGTTTCTCTTTGCCGATATTGAGTAAAAGGGTACGTTCCACAATGTTTTTTAACTGTCTGATATTGCCGGGATAGTTTTGTTGGGTGAGCCAATGTATTGCTTTGTCCGAAATCGATGGTACTTCAAATCCATAAGCTGATGCTATTTTACGAATGAAAGTATGGATCAATAAAGGTATATCTTCTTTGCGCTCTCTAAGGGATGGAATGTGTAGATGAATGAGATTGATCCGATAAAATAAGTCTTCTCTAAACTGTCCCAAGTGGATCAATGATGGAATGTCTTGATTGGTGGCACTGATGGTCCTAAAATCAGATCGACGCACATCGCTACTTCCCAAAACTTCATACGTTTTTTCTTGGAGTACTCGGAGCAATTTGACTTGGCTCGATGGATTGAGTTCGGCTATTTCGTCCAAAAATATGGTGCCTTTATCTGCTTTTTCAAAACGACCTATCCTATCAGAGAATGCATCTGTAAATGCACCTTTGCGGTGGCCAAACATCTCGCTTTCAAACAAACTTTCTGATATTCCGCCGAGATTTACCTTGATAAAAGGATGTTGATGTCGTTTACTATTGGTATGAATGTATTCAGCTAGAAGCTCTTTGCCAGTACCACTTTCGCCTGTAATGAGCACATTGGCATCTGTAATAGCCACCTTAGTAGCAATCTCAAGAAGATCCGTAATGGCTGAACTTTGACCTATGATATTACTTTCTGACGCGACAGCTTCGTTTGAGTTTTCTTGTGGTAGAAATAGTGTTAAAATATCTTTGATCGAAGCAACCAACGACTGATTGTCCCATGGTTTGGCAATAAAATCTTTGGCTCCTAGTTTCATACCTTCCACAGCTAGCTGCACTGTCGCCCATCCAGTCATTAGTATGATGAGTTGATCGGGGCGAAGGCTGAGGATATTGGAAAGTGCTTTTAGACCTTGTTTGCCACTCGTATCTATGGTGAAATTCATGTCCAGAAGTATCAAATCAGGGGCAAATGTGGCAATATTTTCCTGTATCAATGATGGATGCTGAATGGTCAAAGTGGTAAAGTTGTGCTTGCGCAAAAGCAACTGCAAACTACTGCACACAGCTATATCGTCATCAATGATTAATATCTTATATGGGTTCATTACGAGTTTATTTGTGTTTGGTGTTTTAGAATCTGTGTGACCAATGAGATATACTTATTGGGACACAAGCATCTTTTATTCTTCTTTCAGTCCTGTGGCCGGGTGTATTTGAGCACCTTTCCAAGCAGGGTAAAAAGCACAGACTAGTACCAAACCGAGCACAAAAATAACACTAAATCCTATGCCAGTGTACATAATCTGACTATCCACATCGATAATCTTGAATAGTGGCACCTGAATGGCAAAAATCAATCCAAATATAACTGCCAAAAGAGCTAGTCCACCAATCTCCGTCAAAAACTGTGTGATGATGTTGGTGTTGGTCGCGCCCATAGCTTTTCTGAGACTAATTTCAGATCTTCTTTTATTGATATTGTACCAAAGCACACCAAAAAGCCCCATCGCCACATTGATAAAAAGAAATACAGAACAAGCTAGCAAAACACTTAGAATTACCCAGATATCATGACTGCTTTTTTTTCTTTCATCATCTAAATTATTGATCACAAAACTGGTAGATTTGGTAACGTCTGCAATTATTTTAATTAATTTTTCTTGAAAAGCTATGGATGTACCTGGTTTCATTTTGAGTACTACATTCATAATGTTTCGATCTGTTTTTGGTATGTAGGAAATTACTGTAGGATCGTTGGGGACAAACTCCCCGTTGTATTTGTATGTTTCTACAATACCAACCAATTTTTTTTCTTCACCTATATTTATGAAGCTATCTAGTGTGTATTTTCCTCCAAGATTTTTATCTATAAATGCTTGATTGACTACCACTTCATCTTTGTCTTCATTTGTCAACGGTTTTCTGAACCATCTCCCTTCTTTTAGTGAAATACCCATTGTCGAATTATAATCTTCTGTGGTTTCGCAAGTGAGCGTATGGTTTGGTATTCCGTTGTTTTCGGTACTTGTAGTCCACTGATTACCACTGAAAGGAAATGGACCATTAGTGTAACTGACTGTTTCTATTTCTGGTTCTTGACTGAGTTGAATGTCCAATTGCGTCATCATGTCAGCGACAAGTAGTGAGTCTTTGCTGTAAAGATCATCTAAAAGAATGCTCAGTCGATCTGTAGTTTCAAATCCCAAAGGTTGAGATATCTTTTGAAGATTGAAATACATAAAACTGCTCACAGCACAAAGTATGATAAAGGAAACAAACATCTCTACAAATAGCAGAAAGTTGTTTTTTTTGTTATTCCAAATAAGTTTGATGATATGTCTTAACATGTTTATTTATATTTTAAGGCTTCTACAATGTGGACTTTGGCCATTTTAGATGCGGGTATAAATCCAGAAATGACACCGAAGACAATAGTGATGAAAAAACTAAGGGCAAAAAACAGAATATCAAATTCAAGCACAAGCTCTCCTAATAGATTCAAATTATTGGACAAGCGAATCAAAAAAATGGTAAAAATCATTCCTAAGAGTCCGCCAATAAAAGTTAATATTACGTTTTCGAATATGAACTGAATCAAGATGCCATTGCTATCGGCGCCAAAGGCTTTTCTGACGCCAATCTCAGCTGATCGGTCCATGATTCTACTCATATTGAGATTGATAAGATTTAAAGTAGGCACCAAAATAAAAATGCCGATCAAAGCAAAAACAACCCATCGCAGGTAAAATAGACTTTCTGCGCCATCTTCCATATATATGACATCTCTGGCAAGGGACTCTTGAAATGTGAATGGCATGGCTTCTATTTGGTTATATGCTATACCATTAGTTCTAGATGGATCTAAGAAAGGAACTCTTGATACTATGTCTTTGATTTCTGCTTTTACAGCATCAATGTTTCCGTTTTTGGCTAGAAATACAGCCATATAATTTCCAAAATACCCTGTTTCATATACATCATCGGGCAAGATGCTGCTAGGTACAAACAATTGACCATTGATAGCTAGGTTGACCATTTTTGCTTTTTCTATGATGCCTTTTACTGTAAAGTTTTTACCATCTACTAGCATCTGTTTGCCGATGATTCCATTCGTACTTCCGAAATATTTTTTTGCCAGCTCAGAAGTAATCACAGCCATATAAGCTTTTTGATCTATATCCGCTTTGCTAATAAAATTTCCTTCCAGTAATTTAAAATCGAAAATATCAAAATATTGTTCGTCCACATAAGAAGTTGTAATATCTATTTTTACACTATTGACATACACATTATACTTACTAGTAGGAACAATAAATGTGAATTTTTCTGCACTATTTAGCTGTCGAAAATAACTATCCAAAAACTTTTTACCATACCATGATATAGAGGTACTTATATTGTTATTGACATTTTGAAAAGTACTATCGTACTTCCATATTCCATCAACTTGTGTAGAGTCTTTGGTCCAAATAGTATCATTTTGTACCATTGCCATTTTTAGGTGACGCATATATACCAAGTCATCCGTTTTGCTAACTGGATTTTTTGCACCAAACTGACTATGTAGAAATGCCACCATCAACATCAAGATCGTCAATGTAAAACTAATACCAAAGAGACTGATTCCTGTGAAAAACTTATTTCGGTGAAGAACTCGTAATGCAAGTTTTAAATAATTGCTAAACATGAAACGGTTATTTATTTTGTTATTTTAAAATCAGACTACAAATTATAATTGTCTTCCATCATAAAGCCTCATCAATCGATGCGTTTTGTGGGCCATGTTTTCGTCGTGTGTCACCATGATGATGGTGGTTTTGTTTTCTTGATTGAGTTGGAGTAGGATATTCATGATTTCATTGCCCATGACACTATCTAAGTTGCCTGTAGGTTCGTCAGCAAGGATGATTGATGGCTTACCTACAATAGCTCTAGCAATGGCCACACGTTGCTTTTGTCCACCTGATAATTGTGATGGGAAATGCTCCATTCTATTGTTTAGTCCCACAGACTCGAGAGCGACACTTGCCATTTGATTTCTTTCTTTTTGGCTAAGATTGCGGTAAAGTAAAGGAAGCTGTACATTGTCCATCACAGATAATTCTGGAATCAAATGGAAGCTTTGGAAGATAAATCCCAAGTGTTCGTTGCGGAATTTTGCCGTTTCTTTGGTATGATAATTAGACACGGTTTGTCCTTTGATTTCGATCTTACCATTGGAAGGCTCATCTAGCAATCCAATGATATTGAGTAAGGTACTTTTGCCACAGCCTGATGGTCCCATGATGGATAGAAATTCGCCTTCATCCACTTGGAGATTGATATTGTTCAAAGCCGTGGTTTCTATAGTATCAGTCCGATAAAGTTTGTTGATATTTTGTAAGGTAATCATGATTTGAGTGTTTATTTTGAAATAAAATGATTAATATTTGATTGGTTTTTGTGTAATAAAGTCGTATCCTGTAAGTCTTCGAAGATCGTAATAAGCGACAAAAAAATCATGAAGACTTAGGAGATATTCGCGTCGAGTCTGATCTTTATTTCGCTGTGAAAGTATCAAATCTGTAATAGGCAATACACCTGCGATATAGCGTTCGGTACTTATATTGTAACGTTCTTCTGATATAGATAAAATATCTTTTTGGATGGCCAATCGTGACTGCAATTCATTGATTTGGAATACACGTTGTCGGACAAGATTAGTCAATTGTTGTTTTTGTTGAATGGCTTGGGTTTTGGCTTGAAAAATCCTTTCGTCAGCTGATTTTATGGTAGATTTTCGTCTTCCCCAATCCACCAAAGGCATACTTAGCGAAACATTCAGTTGTTGCTCATTAAATGGATTGGTATAAATTTCACTTGCGATTTCTGATCCCCGCGCGAGTCCAATGGCAGCAAAAACATTGATTTGAATGCCCCATTCCGCTTTTCTTCTAGCTTTTTCCATTTCGGCTTCCGAAATAACTCTTTCTGCTTCTAAAAGTGCAGGAGCATTGGACAAAGTAAGTGCGATCGATTTCGTTTCATCTACAATTACTTTTTCATCAATCGTAGGCACTGCTAGGTTTTGAATGTTATTGATGTTTTCAGAAAAAAGATTGCCTATTTCGAGTTTAGATCGTTCTAACTGTAATCCCGCTTGGCTTTCTAGCATTAAAGCATTTTTATATTCTGTTTCCATTTGTAATTTTTCATCTCGAGATATTTTGCCCAAAGCTAATCTTTCGTCTGCGATCAAAAGAAGCTTTTCATTGGCTTCTTTATTTTTGGTGGCAATGGCGACATTTGTTTCTGCAATTAATACATCAAAATATCTTGTAATTGCATTTAAGAAAGAAGATTCAAGGTCAAAGCTGTATTGATATTGAGCAGTTTTCCATCTTTTTTCTGCAATGATCTTATTCCATTTCAAAGGATTGTATCCAATCAATGACTGAGTATATCCCAACCTTATTGGTACACCATTAAAAACTTTGTATTTGCTACTAAAATCGTCAAATCGCTGTATGTCGGTCTGCACAAAAAATGTTCCACCTGTAGGCAAAAAAGCTTGCTCGACCAAGAGTGAAAAAGAAGCATTGTTTTGGAATACAGGTTGAAAAGCGGTACTTCCATTAGGCTGTGTGACTGCATTGGATGTGCGAAGGAAATTGGGCATTGTCATACGACTAGATACTTGTGGTTTGAGCGATGCCTTAAAAAAATCCATGTCTGCTTCAGCCATTTTCCATGCTGATGTCGAAACCAAATTTTGTAAAGATTTGGCCTTTACATCAGCCAATAAAGTTTCCAATGTAAAACTATTTTGTCCAGATAGGGTAGTTGTTAAAAGGCAAAATAGGATGTAAAAAATAGGTCTTTTAATCATCATTATTTTTTGATTTCAAATTGTGAAAGATGGTCAAAATTTTTAGTATCTGAAATGATGATTTTGTCACCTACTTGCAATGGGTCCAATATCTCGACATATTGTGAATTGATAATCCCTTTATTGACAGACACTTTTTTTGCAGTCCCATTTTGAACTATAAAAAGATCTTGTGTCGGTGCACCATTGATAGCAGGTCCTATTTTGAGTTTTTTCACTAGAGATTTTTTGTCAGTAATGATATAAACATCGGTTTTGAGATTAGGTCTGAGCAATTTGTTGGCAGCATCTTCTAAGGCAATGTGAAATTTGATGGTATTATTTTCTACCGTCGGAAGTGTATGTGTTATCGTACCGAAAAGGTCTTGATTATTGATACGAACTCTCACTTGGGTACCAGTTTTTAGTTTTTCGCTATTCCTATCAGACGTTACGGCTTCTACTCGGTAGTTTTGTAGGTCAGCAATACGAACAAGTGGTTCGCCTATTTGGACCGTTTTGCCTATGTTTTCATTGATCCAAGTGATCACACCTTTTGTATCTGAGTGCACGGTGGTTTCTGACAATTTCCGTTTCAATTCTGCCAGACGTTTGACTTGTATTTCGTATTCTAGTCCAAGATTTTGTTTTTCAACGACATTGTGACTTTTACGATAAGTCAATTCGTTTTCGAGCATCTTTTTTTCAATGGCCATGATGCTGAGTTTAAGTTTGACTTTTTCGATATCTTCTTCAGCTGCACCACCTACGTTTTTAAGTCTTATTTGAGATTTGAGTTGCGCATCCATTTCATTGATTTCGAGACCTTTGATTTGGTTTTTGAGATCTAGTTCACGCAATTCCTTATCATAAAGCAATTTGAGTTTATCGATATTGTTTTTGCGAAGTGACAATTCATCATTTAGTTTGTCATATTCAAGTCGTGTAAATTCTTGATCTAGTTCAAGGATTTTGGAACCAGGTTCGACTTCGGCACCGTTGGTAAGGTGTATTTTTGTAATCTCCGTGACTACAGGTGCATTTATGACACGTTCGTAAGCAGGTATAACCGTACCACTTGCTGTCAGTGTTTGGTCCATATCGCCTAGCTCTATCGTGGCAGTATAAAGATCTTTGAAATCCACTGAGCGAGTAAGCAGTTTTTGATAAGCCCAAAAGATGATAGCAGTTATTATAAAGCCAATCACCCAATAACTGATTTTTTTGATTCGTGCCGACTTTTGTTCTTCCTGACTAATTTGACGATCCATGAGAAAATGATATTTGATAATAATCTTCCAATGGTCGTGCCAAACAATAGTATAATGAAAATGAATAGTTAATACATATTAGTAATTTATATGTAATTCGATATTGGGATTTTGGTGTCCGATATCGGACAGTAATTAAGGATTAAACTACCATGAAGGCGCAAAGACATTAAGAAAGCTGCTTATAAAGGTAATTATTTTTATTTATTCACATAAATTTTATATGTTTGCATTAAAATGAATACTTACATGTCAAGTGAAACTAAACATGTAAATGACAAAATCTAATTTAGCAAATAACCCTATAATTCAAGACTCATGATTGATGATATTAAAAATAGTCCGCATAAAATATTGACATCACTAAGTGTATTTTTTGGTATAATAGGTATCATTATCTGGAAATATGATAAAATGGTAGGTTACTCATCAGGAAATCAAACTGAATTAGAACAGTTTTGGAGGTTCATTTTTGGAACTATGATAATGTTTATACCTTTTTTTCTAGTGTACGCTTTGATATATTGGTTAATGTATAAGTTTAACAAACCTACTAATCCAACACTTAATTTTTGGCATTTTGGTTTGTTATTTTTATCAATAGCTATAAGTTTATTCTATGGCTATATTTTATTATTCACCCATTCATATAAATTTAAACAAGAGAGATCAATTATGGAATATCTCCTTTTAATGATTTCATATTCGGTACCAGTAATATTTATAATTAATATTATACTTAGTTTACTTAAACATCGAAAAGTTTAATTTATAAGAACCTAGATATTTAACACACAATAACTAAGTTGAAATTGTGAATTTTAGATAAGCAAATTTTTGAGTATTCAAAGATCGGATATCATGAATAGCATTTTTTGCTAAAATAAGATTAAATATTTGATAAATAACCACTAGATATAACCTATGGTCGCGATATTTTTCTACTGCTTAAAATTAAAAGTCGACATTGCTGAAGGTTAATCAATATTCACATCGTTTTGGTTGTCTCCAGGTTAGAAATTGATTCTTTTTATTCTAATGTCAAGAGTCATTTTATATTTAAGTTGGTTCGCTTTTGTGAAGAATTATCATAATAAAAAAGCCCAATATTCTTAAAAAAATATTGGGCTTTTCTATAATCGCTTAATCTATCTTATGCAGGAATAATCCAACCGAATTTGTCTTCGATCGTTCTATTTCTCATACCATTAATAGTATCTTTGGCAAGGGTGCTAATTTTGTATGTTTCTGTTTGTAGTGTGATGACATCTTCCTTGTATTTTATTTTTGCTACAGGCGCTACGACAGCTGCTGTACCAGTACCGAATACTTCTTTTAGAGTGCCGTTTGCACCAGCTTCCATGATTTCATCGATGGTGATAGGTCTTTCTGTTACTTTATATCCTTTGTCTTTTAGGATGGTAATGATACAGTTTCTAGTAATACCATCTAAGATAGCACCATCTAAGTTTGGTGTTAGGACTTCATCGCCTACCACAAAAAAGATATTCATCGTACCTACTTCTTGGATGTATTTTTTATGTACGCCATCTAGCCACATCACTTGGTCATATCCTTCTTTTCGTGCCATAGTAGCTGGAAGTAATGATGCGGCATAGTTGCCAGCAGTTTTTGCTTCACCTACACCACCGACTACAGCTCTTACATATTTATCTTGTGCAAGCAAATTGACAGGTTGGTTGTAGTACGGACCTACAGGCATTACAAAAATGATAAATTTATAGGTATCCGAAGCTCTAACACCGATTGCTTCGTCCATTGCAACCATAAAAGGTCTGATGTAAAGCGCACTACCAACTTGTGGAGGAATCCATGCTTTTTCCATATCGACTAGTGTATGAATTGCTTGTAAGAATAGATCTTCAGGTAACTCTGGCATACACATTCTTCTTGCAGATGCATTTATTCTTTTTGCGTGCATCTCAGGTCTAAACAATAGTGCATTACCAGCTTCATCTCTTGTTGCCTTCATCCCTTCGAAAATCGCCTGACCATAATGCCAAGCTAAATTACCAGGGTGAACAGGGATTTTATCAACAGGTACAATTTCAAAATTTGTCCAATTTCCATCAATATAGTCAGCTACAAACATGTGGTCAGAAAATACCTTTCCGAATGGAATATTATCAAAATCAACTTTTGACAACGAAGATTGGGCAGTTTTTGTAATGTTGAATTGGTAACTCATTGTTGCAAGATTTTAGAGCGTTAAAAAAAAATGGTTAGGGTTGAAGGACGGATGCGCATTTATAAAATTCTTTACAATCAAATTTTGAGAACATTCCGTCAAAATTCTGTTACTTTGCAGTACAAAAGTAAGATAAAATTTATAAAATTCTATTTTGATAATAAAATTTTTACTTTAATCAAACAATATTTTTTATAATTCCTTTTTTTGAAATATAATTTTGATGAATCCTTTAAAAAATACGCTTTTTAAGATTCCGAACTTTGACGTATCATCCATATCAATACAAGGTAAAGGAGCTAAAAAGTTAGTAGTCATTTGCCGGAAACAAGGTTTTTCAGAAGTTCAGTTAACTGCACTCCAAAAGATGATTTCAGCTATCAAATATGACTATGAGAATGATATTTTTATGTTGACTTGTGATGAAAATGAACAAATTTCACTTAGTATGCTGAATGTGGAGTACAAAGATTTAATACTTTTTGGCATCAAACCAGAAAATATTGGATATAACTTAGATTATAAATCTCAAGAAATAAATAAACTTGACAAAAGTAGATTACTTGTTTTCGAAGGATTAGATGTTGTTTTGGCAGACAATAATAAAAAACTATTATTGTGGAATAAGCTACAAGAAATGTTTTTAAAATAATTGATTTTACATGACACAGAGAACGCTTGTATTCGCAACAGCAAACGAACATAAACTTTCCGAAATAAAAAATATACTTCCAGAATTTAAGATTCTTGGGCTAAAAGATATTGGAGTATATGAAGATATTGTGGAAGATGGTACAACACTAGAAGAGAATGCACTAATAAAGGCAAAATTTTTATTTGAAAAAACAAACAGCCCATCATTGTCAGAAGACACAGGCCTTGAAGTAGATGTATTGGATGGTCAACCAGGTGTGCATACCGCAAGATTTGCAGGGGAAGAAAGAGATCCCATCCAAAATATGCAAAAGCTCTTGCACATGCTTGATGGAAAAAAAGATCGTTCTGCACAATTCAGAACTGTGATTTCATTAGTAAATGGTAGTGAAGTGCTATATTTTGAAGGAATAGTACGAGGTAAAATTGCTGAAAAAATGTCAGGAAATGAAGGTTTTGGCTACGATCCGATTTTTATTCCCGATGGACATGATGATACATTTGCTGATCTTGACAGCAGCATTAAAAACACCATAAGTCATAGAGCTAGAGCAGTGACGAAGTTGATCGATTATCTGAATAAGGCATAAAGATTTTTCGCTTATTCCTATGACATGCCCAATTTTAAGATGACAACGCAATAATGAATATCTATCAGACAGACCACACAAAAACGCCAAAAATCTTCACTCTGATACAAGAACAGAAAAACGAAGACGCTAAAAAATATTTAAAAGAAAATCCTTCCGAAATATTCCTAAAAGGCTGGATGGACGATACGCCTTTACATATTGCTTCGTTAAGTGGAAACTTTGAAATGGTAAAATATTTGGTTGAAAGCGGAGCTAAAGTAAATGCCGAAAGAAGCGGAATATATGCGACACCTTTATGCTGGGCTGACAGTTTAGAAATAGCTCAATACCTTCTTGACAATGGAGCAACAATAAAAGACAGAGAACTTTATTTAGCCACAAGGCAAGACAAAGTCGATATTGTTGACTTATTATTATCTAAAGGTGCTAAAATTGACAATATAGAACCACAATATCTAATGTGTAACAGTATAGAGTGCATTAAAATTTACCTTAAACACTATATAAAAATAGATGGTTTTGATAGTCAAAACAGCAACCTATTGCATAAATTATCTTGGCTTGACCTTCCAAATGTATTTGACTTTGCATATAAAAATGGTTGTCCTTGGCAAAAAGATAGTAGCCAGCGGACACCTTACTATTTGGCTAAGCAAGGACGAAGGGAAAAGATTTTAAAGCATTTAAAGGAAAAATATTCTAAATTAATTTCACACAATATTGTAAACATCTCGATAGGTAATTACAAGTTTGAAAGGTTATTTTTTGTTAAACAATGCCCAAATGAGTCGAACTGTTTTATTGGATTAACCAAGAGTGCCAAACTTGTAAAATATTTATTGATTAAAGGAGAATTAGCAATTGACAGAGTTGCAAGTATAAATATTTCAACTATTAGGAATTTCTGCTTTGATAAAAATGAAAATATAGTTGTACCAACAGCTGATAATAAATTACTGATAATTGAACAAACTACATTTCAATTACTTTATTCGATTGAAATTGAAAACGACTTGGTGTTAGACCAAATTGAATATCTATCGACAAAAAAACTATTTCTTGCAAGTTCTCAAAGTTGGGAATTAGTGTTGCTTTCAGAAGATTATAAGGTCATTAGTAAATCAAAAGCACAAGATGGAACTATTACACCCATAATATGTCAAGATGAGAGTTTGATTTCATTTTTAAGCTATGACCAAGAAACCTTCTATGATTTATACAAAATTGACGATGATTTAAAAATTTCATTTATTCATACTTTTTTCAAAGAGTGGAATGATACTTCAAGTGGTTTTTGCTTCTGTCAAAATGAATTTGCCGTTTCATTTCCTTCTGTATTAGAGTATTATTCTTTTGAGAATGAAGAACTAAATAAAAAGTGGGAAATTGACATATCAAAATATAAATCGGAACACGGCCTTAGCTATTTGGCCTTTATAGACGATAACACAATTGTTGTTGGGAAAGGGAAAAGACTTTTGATAATCGACATCTTTGGTCAAATCATTAATTATGAACTAAAAATGGAACTATTTGCTGAAATAAGAGATTTGTACTTAGATAGAGACAAAGAAAATTTACTTGTTTCTACGGACAAAGAACTCAAAGTATTAAGTCTAAAAGAAAAAAACTGGACAGAACTAGGTATCTCCAAAAGTTGGACTGACACATTTTTAACAAACATTTGGAATAATTTAAAATTAGGAGGTAGGAATTTTAATGAAATTATATGCTAAAGTTCCTACCTTTGGATAAACCCAAACAGACCAAAATAAACCATATTACTAAAGATGCAAAATCATCAATTTTAAATTAGTTTCTGTAAAAAAAAAATAGGTACACCTATGGCTTTACAATCAATTTCTTGATAATTACTTTTTTGCCAAAATGTAATTTTACCAGTACCATTCCTTGGATATTTAACTGATTAATATTTATTTTGGTATTACTTGATATTTGATTTTCAACACTTACCAATATCTGATCTTGAAGATTTACTATTTCAATCTTTGAAGGTAACTCTGCAGCTTCTTCAAAAGAAATCTGAATATCATCAATTGCAGGATTTGGGCTAATTTTGATGGAGTGTTCGATTTTTGTATTCTCTGTATTTGATGTAAGATCTTCTACAAAACCTATAGCATCTAAAGCAGGTTTTATTTCTGGATTTTTCATAAATTGTTTCCATAAGAGTTCTGTACGAAGGTTTTGGATCATGCAGACGATAGGTCCTTGGTCGATAGCTAGGTACGAATCAGCATACCAATTTACTTTAGCATTAAAAGCATCATAAAATCCATATTTGCCAAATAGTTTTTCACCTTCTGTGAAATAAAAATATCTGAGTGCGTCCATACTTTCTGATGGCGTGTATGGCATGGAAGATAAGGCAGCTGTAGGCGTTATGGTTCCATTATCTCTGCTGCCAGGTTCGTGTGCCAAATAGCCAAATGGATTGTCAGATGCTGTGAGTCCCCAACATTCTGCCGAGTATCCTTTGTGATTTAATGGATTGGCAATACACCAACCACGATTTATTAATGTGTGATTTCGGTTATTTATAAAATAATTGACATCTTTATTTTTAATCCCACGTGGATCAAACCCCAAAAACGAATAATGGGCAAAAAATAATGGTCCACCATATGCTGGTCCAACCAGTAATTTATGACCATACCAGGAGTTTCCATTTTTATAATTTGCATTTGACGTCCAGCCAGTATTCCAATAAGATGCTGGTACTGGGTGAGTAGGAGAGGCTATAGCTAGGATATAGACTATCATTGCTTCATTATATCCTCTCAATGGGAAATTCATTTGCCATGCATAGTCTGGTGACCAGTGCCAATAAAGTACACCTGAATTGTTTCTGCTATAAAAATCCCACTCTACATCTTCATAAAGTTTTGTAATGATTTCTCTAATGGCTTTTTCGGATGCATTATCTGCATCAAAAAATTGTCTAGCGCTCAATAAACCTTGCATAAGAAAGGCAGTCTCCACCAAATCTCCACCATTATCAAACTGACTGAAAGCTACGGCTTTTCCTGTTTTTCCGTTCATCCAATGTTGGGTAACGCCATGAAATCGCTCTGCAAATTGTAAGAAACTGATTATCTTAATAATTCTGTTTACCCCTTCTGTTCTGGTGATGTAGCCATTTTCTATACCAACTAAAATACTCATGATGCCAAAACCAGATCCGCCTGATGTGACAATGTCTCCGCTATTATTTCTTTCTTTTGCCATTCCTGAAGTAGGATGAGCGTCGTCCCAGAAATATCTAAAAGTATATTTTTGTACCATGTCCATCAGTGCAACATCATCCATCTCATATTCTTGTGTTTTGATGGTATCTGATTTGCCCAATGATTGATTTAGTCCATTAAGTGCTTCTATGAAATAATAAAAGGTATCCAATCTATTTGATGGAGAGAAATCTATAATTTCTTTAGTCGTTATCGTTTTTATTGCGGTATAATTAACGCCGTCATCTGATCTCATTATTTTGAAATATTCTGCACCAGATACTCCTTCCGTTTGCCAAGTAAGTTCAGTATGTCTTTGATAGGTGTCTGCTTTTGTAAAACTAATCTTTTGTCCCATAGAGAATAAAGGAACTAAAGAAATCAAGGATAATAGAAATCGATTTTTCATCTTTTATTTTTACATTTAGAAAGGAATGGAATTGGGCTTTTGTAGTATTTTCAGTACTAAGTACTATTAAATTTAGCCACTAAAGGTTAATTTTTTTACAACTTTCTTAACCTCTAGTGGCATCTATAATTTTAGTATCCAGGATTTTGGGCAAGAGAACCAGCACTCAAATCTATTTCTGTCTGTGGCAATGGGAATAATTCATGTTTATTCGCAATGAAAGGTTTACCTATTTTGGTCATTACTTCACTTTGTATACCCCATCTTTGTAGATCAAACCATCTAAGCTGTTCCATAGCCAACTCGGATCTTCTTTCTTTTCTAATAGCTGTACGAAGCGCCGCTTGATCTGTTATGGTAATATCTTTCAAAATAAAATTGTTTGTGCCACGTGCTCTTTTTCTTGTCATATTCACATATTCGAGCGCTTTACTTTTTTGACCCAATTCATTTGCCGCTTCAGCTCCTAACAAAATGATATCTGCGTATCTAAGTAATCTGATATTTCCAGGACCATTATCTTGTAGTCCTACGTGTGCAGGTACCCAAGCTTTCTGATTGAATCTTGGATTAAGGATTTCAGGATTATCTTGAACAATGGTCAAACCATCAGGCAAAACTTCACCTACATAAATGATCGTTGCTTGACGTCTTGGGTCACCTGCCTCATAGTTTTGGATAAGGTCGTCACTAGGTCGATTAAATCCCCATCCAAGATTTGGCACTCCTCTCACGCCTTGCACCATATTATAAGGTGATGCGCCTGACCCTGCAATAGATGCTTGTAGCGCAACTGCTCCAATTTCGAACATGCTTTCAGGTCCAAATTCACTAGCACGTGTGAATATTTGGTTATAATTTGGGATGAGAGAGTACTCTCCACTTGCTATTATTTCGTCACATAATACAAGCGCTTCAGCATATTTTTTTTGCACCATGTACAGTTTTGCTAAGATACCTTTTGCAGCACCTTTTGTGGCTCTACCTAAATCATTTATTGAATATTTTGATTTTTCAGGTAGTGATGCTATGGCATCTTTTAGATCTTGCTCAATGAGTGCATAAATCTCACTTTTAGCATTTCTTTTTTGAGTAAAAAATTGATCTTCTGTGAGTTGCGTCGTGACAAGTGGAATGTCTCCAAACCACTGAACAAGCCTGAAATAATTGAATGCTCTAAGGAATTTTGCTTCGCCTACGAGTCTTTCTTTTAAGCTTGCCGTCATATCTATATCAGGAATTCTATTTATGGCAATATTTGCTCTTGATATAGTCTGATAATGTCCTTTCCAGATGGTAGAAAATGTTTGATTGGTGGCATCAAAGAAAAAGTCATCCACTTCTTTTAAATAAGGGCCATCATTTTCAGTACTACCTTTGTCTGCATCGTCACTAATTACGTCGGTGGCTCCTATATAAGGTAGTCCGCAATATTCCCAAGATCTAAAGTTGGAATAAATAGCGTTTGTTGCCAAAATAGCGTGTTCTTCATTTTCGAAAAACGTCTCTGCTGTCAGTGTTCCAGTAGGTTTTTTATCTAAAAAATCTTCAGAACAACTGCTAAAAAAAATGATCGTTGCTGCTAAAATTATATTTCTCATTTTTAAATATTTTTATGTGATTTAAAATTTAGTTTCTAGACCAAATTGAATAGATTTTGCTATTGGATATGCACCATTATCAAATCCTACTCTAAATGGACTCGAACTATTGGGAAATTCTGGTGAATAACCAGTAAACGATTGACGTGTCCAAAGGTTCGTACCAGATACAAATATACGTAAACTTTCCATTTTAATTCGTCCAAGTAAGCTAGCAGGGAAAGAATAACCCAAATTTACGGTTCTCAATCTAAAAAATGACCCATCTTGGACAAATCTATCGCTTACTCTGTAGTTATGACCACCATTTGTGACCCTTGGTTCAGATGTAGAAGGATTTTCTGGTGTCCACGCATCAGCCACATGTGCTTCCCAATTATAAACTGCAAATCTATTGGCTTCCTTTTCATTGTACACCTTGTTGCCACTCACGCCCAAGAAATCTATATTCATATCTAAACCTTTGTAAGCTGCACCAAGATTTATACCATAAGTCAGTGTTGGTATTGGACTACCTAGATAAACTCTATCCTCGCCATCAATCAAACCATTGCCATCAATATCTTCATATCTAAGGTCACCAGGTTTTTCTCCGCCTAGGATTGGACTAGACGCGATTTCTTCTGCACTTTGGAAAACTCCAGCGGTCTTAAAGCCATAATACGCACCTATGGGAAGTCCTACGATAGTATTACTTGCTGGTTCTCCATTAATAAAAGCATCAAAAATTTCTTCTCTTCCTTGCGCAAGTGCCAATACTTCGTTTTTAATAGGCGATACATTAAATCCTATAGAATAATCAAAAGTACCTGATTCTCTCCAGTTTACACCTAAATCTACGCCTGTATTAAGAACTTCGGCAGTATTTACAAAAGGGTTAGTAGCAGATCCTACAAAATCAGGAATTGGCACTGCGGCAATAATATCATAAGTATTTCGTCTGTACCAATCGAACTCAACATCCAATCTATTATTGAAAAAACCTGCTTCAAGTCCTAGATCGATTTGGTTTGATATTTCCCATTTAAGTTTAGGATTTGCAATAGATAATTGGGTAGATCCTTGGTTAAGACTTTCATTTGGTCCTAATACGACACCTAGATTTCCATTTATGATAGCTGATGTAGGATACCTATTGGTCAAAGCTTGATTACCTAAAATACCATAACTCATTCTTACTTTTAGTCTATCGAATGTATTAAGGCTTTCTATAAACGGTTCACGACCCAGATTCCAACCCACACTGGCAGCAGGGAAATATCCTGTACGATTGTCAGGTGTAAAACGGCTAGATTTGTCTACTCTTAATGATGTGCTGAATAAGTATTTTTCTTTGTAAGAATAATTAGTTCTAAATAGAAAAGATGTCAATGCTTCTGCTGAACCAATACCTCCATTTGTAGCGGAAGTGTCAATACCAGAATTCAAATATATGACTTCATCAATGGTACCTGGGAAACTCTCTCTTGATGCAAATATGTTGTCACTTTTTCTTTCTTCAGCAGTATAACCTACCAAAACACCGATACTATGGTCTGTCCACTCCTTGTAATAGTTGAGGGTCTGTTCCCAAATCCAGTTTTTGTCAGAATCGTCATATGTTACCGTCAAGCGGTCAAGATTATTAAGTTGAGAAGCACTGACTTGATACTTGGGTAGGAAATTTCTCTCACGATTAGATCTGAAATTATATCCAAAATTACTCCTGAATTTAAAGTTCTTTAAGAATGAAATTTCTCCATACATATTACCCAATAGGATAGATGAGTTTTTGAAATTATTACTTTGATAAAATTGACTAGCGGCAGGATTTCCCAATGCTAAACCAAAAAAAGTAGGATCCGTAAATTTACCATCTTCCATAACTGGTAAAACGGACGGCATTCTATATGCACCTGCTATCACATTGGGACCTAATTGTTCTTTCTGAATGGAATAAGAAACATTATTTCCTAAAGTAAACCAAGGTTTTAGTTTCATCTCAGTATTCAGCCTGAATGTACCTCTTTCGAAAGAAGTATTTTTCAAGATACCATCTTGGTCAAAATAATTCGCACTGAAGTTGTAAGAAATGTTATTACTTGCTCCGTTTGCTCCGAACTGCATGTTTTTGATTGGTGCTGTGCGCAAAACTTCAGATTGCCAGTTAGTACCTTCACCTATAGTGTCAATAAACTCTTGAGAATAGAAATTTTGACCGCGGAGTTGGTTGTAAGCTTTTGCAAATTGAGCTCCATTTAATACATCTATTTGTCTAACTGCTTCTTGTTGACCATAATATGTAGAGAATGACAGTTGAGCATTTTGACGTTTTTTACCATTTTTTGTTGTGATCAGTATTACGCCATTTGCACCACGACTACCATAGATCGCTGCTGATGATGCATCTTTTAGAACTTCGATGCTTTCTACATCTTGTGGATTGACGGATGATGCGTCTTCTGTGATCATTCCATCGATGACGTATAGTGGGTTTGAGTTGTTTAATGTTCCTGTTCCCCGGACTCTTATGACAGCTCCTGCACCTGGCTGACCTGAAGCTGGAGATACATACACACCAGGTATTTTTCCTTGAAGGGCTTGTTCTACATTGGGTGTGACGACTCTCTCTAATTCGGCACCTTTCAGGCTGCTTACTGCTCCAGTGAGATCACTTTTTTTCTGTGTGCCATATCCTACCACAACAATTTGGTCTATTAGAACAGATGATTCTGCAAGGTTTACATTTATTTCATTCTGTCCATTTACATCGATTCTAGTGTCTTCGTATCCGATGTATTTAACGATAAGTACACCATTTGTGTTGCTAATATTTAGGGTATAAGACCCATCGATATCTGTAATAGTTCCTGTAGTAGTGCCTACTTCTTCTACAGTTGCTCCGATGAGTGGTTCGCCATTATTTAGCGCTTTTATGATACCTTTTACGGTGTGTTGGGCTTGCGAGTACGACATTAATGTAAACATAATAATGAAGATCGCAGCAAACTTTTGGATCAAACTTCTCATTTTCATTTTGTTTAATTAGTTAATTGAAATTTTGACTGCATTATCTGTATCAGATGACGCTCCTACAAAGATATTAAATTCTCCTGGTTCTGTCACCCATTCCATTTTATCATTATAAAAAGCTAGGTCTTCTTTGTTTAATGTGAAAGTCACCACTTTGCTTTCACCTTTTTTAATCATCAATTTCTTAAAACCTTTAAGCTCTTTGACAGGTCTAGTGGCACTTGATACCAAGTCTCTGATATACAATTGGACGACTTCTTCACCATCATAACTTCCAGTATTTTTTACATTTACAGAAACACTTATTTGTTCATTTTGACTGAAAGTATTCTTGGCAACTGTTGGTTTACTATATTCAAAAGTTGTATAACTCAAGCCATACCCAAAAACATACAATGGCGTATTAGGCATGTCAATATACTTTGAGTTCCATTTTGAATTAGGATCAAATGGTCTTCCAGTACTCTTGTAATTGTAGTATATAGGAATCTGCCCTTCATGTCTTGGAAATGTTATTGGCAGTTTTCCAGAAGGATTGTAATCACCAAATAGCACATCTGAAATGGCATTTCCAGCTTGTGTTCCTAGCCACCATGTCTCAAGAAGTGCATCAGATTTTTGATCTACATTATTTAAGATCAATGGTCGACCATTCATTAGGACGGTTACGATTGGTTTTCCTATTGTTTTTAACAGATCAAGTAGCTCTTCTTGGACACCTGGGATACGGATCATGGCGCGCGATGTGGCTTCACCACTGAGATCTTTATGTTCTCCGATCGCTAAAATAACAAGGTCAGCTTCTTTAGCTTTGTTCATCACTTGATCAAAGTTAGACTTGTCATTACCTTCTATCTCACAACCCTTGATGTATTCTATTGTAATGTCAGTTGCTTTTAGATTTTGTTTCATACCATCTAGTAATGATACACAATGTCTACCTTCTCCTGATCCAGACCATGCACCTATCAAATTGTTTTTGTCATTAGCAAGTGGTCCGACCAATAATATTTTTTTTACAGATTTTTTGATAGGAAGTACACCATTATTTTTAAGTAGTACTATTGATTTTTTTGCAACATCCCTACTTGCTTCTAGGTTTTCTTTGGCCAAGATGGTGTTGGTTTCACGTGTTTTATCAGAAAACTTAAATGGATTATCAAACAAGCCTAATTTCTTTTTGATATGAAGAATACTTCTGACACTATGATCTATTTGTTTCATATTAATTCTTCCATCTGTAAGTCCTGCTTTTATTTTTTCTTGGAATATCGCACCTTGCATATCCATATCTACGCCAGCATTTATAGCTAGAATACCAGCATCTGTTTCGTCTTTTACCACACCATGAGCGACCATTTCATTGATAGAAGTGTAGTCAGTAACTACAAATCCATTGAATCCCCATTCCTTGCGAAGGATATCGGTAAGCAAATATTTATTTCCAGACGCAGGTACGCCATTATAATCATTAAAAGATGTCATGACTGTCATGGCACCAGCATCGACAGCTGCTTTGTATGGTGGGAGATAAACTTCTCTGAAAACCCTTTCGCTCATCTCTACAGAATTATAATCTCGGCCAGCGATCGGAGCACCGTATGCTGCAAAGTGTTTTACACAGGCAACAAGTCTATCTGCTTTGTCAAATCCGTCTCCCTGAATACCTTTTACCCTAGCTTCTGCAATTCTAGATCCAAGATAGGTGTCTTCTCCAGATCCTTCCATGACACGTCCCCATCTTGGCTCTCTAGAAACATCCACCATAGGGGCAAATGTCCAGTGAAGACCTGAAGCTGCGGCTTCTTTTGACATGATGTATGCTGATTTTTCCATCGCTTCTAAGTCCCAGCTAGCTGCTTCACCCAGTGGTATCGGAAACATCGTTTTATATCCATGAATGACATCATAACCGAATAATAAAGGTATTTTTAGTCTACTCTCTTCCATGGCAATTTTCTGGAGTCTTGTAGTGAAGTCTACTGTGTGGCTATTGAATAGAGCACCACATTTACCAGTTTTAATATCGTTTTCGTATCCACCTCTAATGGTTGGGCCTGTTGATTCCCAATCTGTAGTGTACAAAGTCATTTGCCCCAGTTTCTCATCCAATGTCATTTGGGACATCAGCTTTTCTATAAATGGATCTTTCGGAAGGGATACCATTTTTTCAGTTGCTTTTTTTGAACAACTTATCAAAAGTATACTTGCTATTGCTATTAAAATTTGTGTTTTCATTTGTTTGTTTTTATTGGAAATTGCATGGAATTAAAGATAAATATTTTAGTACCAGTTCATGCTCATTTCCTTTTTTTAATTGATTTTATCTAACCAGCCGCCATTAAAGCCAGCTTTTTTGAGTCCATTGATGATGTATTTATTTTTTTTCATGGTATTCCAAAGTAATTCTGTCTCATGATTCTGTATTTGAAGTAGAATCGGACCTTGATCAATGCCTAAATAATCGATATCAAACCACCCATTTGGATGTTTGTCATCCTTGTAAGTTAGATTGAATGCATCTTTAAATCCATAATCACCTACTAGATCATTGTAATAGGTATCCCACATAAAAGCCAGACATGCTTCTGATTCTGTGGGTGTAAATGGAAATGACCCACCAGCCGCAGTTGGGGCGATGGTGCCATCATCTATAATCTGAATGCTGCATGCGCCTCTAGCTCTGTAGTCAAAAAACTTCCTTTCTTTACCATCTATGGTCAAGGTTTTGTTGATCGGTCCATCGCAAGCTGTAAGCCCCCAACACTTTTCATTATAACCAGTAAATTGTTCAGGATTGGCTACACAATACGCTTTATTGGACAATGTTGCTTGACGCGAATTATTAAAATAGTCATCATTATTGGCCATCATAAAACTATCTTTGATATCCCGGAAATCTATCCATATATGGCTGTACTGGTGCCCAAATAATGGATCAAATTGAAGGTTTTTTTGGCCATAAAAAGTGTCAATTGGATAAGTTTCACACCATTTCTGCCATGCATTATTTGGAATAGGATGTGTCGGCGAACCCATAGCCATTACAATAAGGATCATCGCTTCATTATATCCTTTCCAATCACTCTCTATAAATCCCTTTTCTGGATGCCAGCCCATGCTCATTTTGCCATTGGACTTCATCATCCAATTCCAATCTACTCTTAGGTATAGACTATCTGCAAGATTTCTGATTTGTTTTTCAGTTTCATTGGTTTCATCATTAAAGTAAGACATGCAGCTCAATACTCCAGCCATTAACAATCCAGTGTCGATGGAGGACAGTTCTACATTTTTATAACGTTTAGCATCATCAAGATTTAAAAAGTGATAAAAGAATCCTTTGTGACCACTTACACCTTTTTCATCTTGTCCCTGAGGCAGTGCCCATAGAGTCTGCAAGGTTTTTAATACTCTATCTGCGCCTTGCTCTCTGGTGATGTATTTATTTTCTATTCCCGTAAGATAGCTGCTCAAACCAAATCCTGTGGCTGCTATGCTTGAAAAAGTTTTGGTAGGATATCTATCTAAAATTTGATAATTATTTGTATCTGCTAATTCCCAAAAGAAATTAAATGTTCGTTTTTTTAAGTCAGCTCTAGAATAATTGATTTGACTTATTTTTTGGTTTTGACTACAACCTGATAATATAGCAATCAAAAGTATGTTCCAGATAATTCGAAACATAAGATTTATTTTTTAGAAAGTGGAAAGAAATTTTAAAACTGGCTAATAGAAGATATTACCAGTAAATAATACCAATAAGCTAAGAATACTATGCTAGAATCTGCTCATTTATTGAAAAGTAACCGGATAAACTTAAAGAGTTCATCCGGTTACTTATTAACTATTGGTTAAAGCACTTAATTACAATTTAATAAATCGTGATTGTGCTACTAGTTGTTGTTTGTCATTATAACCCATAAGGAAATAAGTTCCTCCAGGTAATGCTGATACGTCTATGTAGCGTACAGTTTGATTGTGATTCCAAACTTTTGCGATCCTTTGTCCATAAATATTAACAATATCAGTAGACATTAAGCTTTCTGCATTATTAACTTTTAATACATCGCTTACTGGGTTAGGATTTACAGAAAGTTGTGTTAATTTGATATCATCAGATGAAGATGGTCCTGAAGATCCACAATCACCACCATCAAGTCTTACATCATCAAAATAATAGATTACATCTTCGCTTGGTAGGTTTAAAATATCAAATATCCATGTAAGACGTGCATATTGTCCAGCAGGGTCGATAGGAGTAGGCGCTTGTGAAAAATCAAAAGTCAACTCTTCCCATTCATTTATTTTAGTATTTGCTACGGTAAGATCGCCTGAACCACCAGGGAAACCAGCTACAAGTGGTTTCTCTACTTTTAAAGTTATTGTTGTGATTTTAGGAGCGAGTATTTTTGCTTTGATAATAGTATTTGCACCGAAGTCCATATAAGACTGAAGATCAGTGTACATTCCCTGCCATGGTTGCTCGCCAGATGCTTTTTCTGTAGCTTTACCGACTTTGTCAGAGGTATTGATACCTGCTTTAAGTGGATTATCTACTAATTCGAAGCTACCTGCATTGTCATTAGGGAAATATAACCATTGGTCAGAAATGAATGCTGCATCATCATAATTTACCAAACATCCATCATATGGAGCGTGAGCCCATCTGAAATTATCTATATAATAGTCATCAATTGTTGTTGTCTCTACACCCGCATTAAAGAAAATACAAACTCTTTTATGATCATTTCCTGCTTCACCAGAGAAATCAGCTGAAACACTATACCATTCATTTGCTTTAGAAATTTCTGTAAATATCTCTTTAGCTGGACTAGTACCGCCCTCTAATTTCAATAAAACAGGAACAACTTGAGTAGATAAAACTTGGAATTCAAGTTGGTTAAATACATCAAGAGCGATTCCATCAGGGAAGTTAGCACACAAAGCTGACCAAGGTTGATTTGCTTGATCTTTATATAAACCAACTTTAGTAGAGCTGTTAGCTGCTGTTAAACTTGGATTGTTTACTGCTGTCAATAATTCTGCACCTGCACCATATTCATAATTTCTTTGACACTCAAAGTCGTCTATGATATTGGTAATTGCTACAGAACCTTCGCATGGATCAACAGTAGAGTCACCTTGTCTTAAGTTGTCAAAATAGTAGACAGCACCTTGCTCTGCAACACCAGAATTAAATAGTATTTTAATGGCAGACCAATCGCTTATTGTTTGGAATTCTGCAAAATTGAAAGACAATGTCTCCCAGCTACCTGGTGAAACTAAGTCTCTAGTCACATCTTTATTTCCAGATGAAGCACTTTCTAATTGGAAAGTCACAGAAGTACTTCCTACAGGTGCCCATACATCAAGATTGTATTGTGGTTTGTCTGAGATATCTATCAAACCTGGAGCGACTGCTGCCACTGTAGAGAATTGAGATACACCTTTAGTATATTTACCTACTTTATTTGAAGTATTTACGCCATTTGGATCTGGATTGTCTATAACTTCAAACTGACCGTGTAGTAACGTTTGTTGGTCCAATGGCTCCCAAGGAAGAGATGCTCCATTCTCGAAGTTTTCAATATCTTCAATTGTTTTTTCGCCCCACGCAAAATTATCTACAAAATATACATCTCCAACTTCAGGTTCATTTCCTGCATTGAAGAACATGATCATTTTTTTGTGGCTTGCTAGAGCTTGGCTACTGAAATCTATGGAATAATCTATCCATTGGTTCAATTCTGTGACATCAGCCCAAACTTCATTAGGTGCAGATGCTCCTCCTTCTAATTTGAATAGAATTCTTGTTGCTTTTGATGACCAAATTTTAGCATTAAATTGATTATTTATGCTTAGGTCTATAGGGTTTTGGTAATCAATTAATAAACCATTCCATGGCTCACCAAGTTGGTCTACAAATTTTCCTACCAATGATGAAGCATTAACCGCATTTGGCGCTGGATTAGGTATTACAGTAAGGCTATCCCAACCATTTACGTAAGTAGCATTTCTGTTACATTCGAAATCGTCTAAGATAGATGGGTCAAGAGTTACACTACCGCAAGCACCTGCTGATACTGCATAAAAATTATCAAAATGGTAAATGTCGGCACTTGTCTCTACACCTGGATCAAAGAATAAGATTGCTTTTGTAAGGTGCTTGAAGTCTTTTGATGCTGAAAGGTCAAAAGTATATTCTTGCCATGCATTTGCAAGTCCAATATTAACTATTTTTTCTACTGCTGGTCCACCAGGTCCTTCTAATTTAAGAAGTACTTGTGTAGGAGCAGTAGCGTGAATCTGTAATTTGAACTGATTTAAAACGCTTAGATCAAATGGTGTCGATCTTTCAGCTAGTAATAAACTATATGCATGAGCACCAGATTTGGTGTATTTTCCTACATTAGCTGTGCTGTTTACACTATTTGGTGCTGGATTTGCAATAGGTGCTTCAAGTGTACCATCGAATGCTGTCCATCCCATTTCATTACCTGTTTCGAAAGTTTCGAACACTTCTTTTGCTTCTAGACCACGAATATCGTCAAAATAGAAGGTATTTGCTTCTGGGGTAGTAAATGGATGGAATGCCAAAAGAACTTTTGTATGAGCTGTAGAAGCAGCTGCTGAGAAGTCTACTGAGTATTCTACCCATTTGTTTGCTTCCGTAATGTCAATAAATTTTTCGATAGCAGCTCCACCACCTTCAAATTTAAATAAAGCTCTGGTGGGAGCGGTAGGTGACCAAATTTTGATCTTCATGAGATTCATTTTGCTTAGGTCAGCTGGCGAAGACATCGTACCAAGACCAAAACAAAAGTCAGAAACGCCGTTATTTGAAAATTTGCCTACGAAATCACTTCCGTTTACGGCGTCTTTTGATGGATTGACTACTGGGCCTTCATAAGATAGGCCATTAAAAGCGGCCCAAGCAATTTTAGCAGCTCCTCCTTCGAAGTCTTCATAAATGGTCTGACCATTCATAGTAAATGCTGCAAATGTAAATAACAATACTGTTAGTAAATGTTTCATCATTCTAAGGTACATTTTGTTGGTGATTAAATTAATATACAATTAAAAAATAGGTTCTAACCACTACGCCAAATACAGAATGACTACAACTTTACTACAACATCGTCAAATAGATGTGATGCAAAGTAATATTTCTCGATGTGACGTAATGACAATGCAATATTAGTAATTATTTTAAATATTGTCAAAAAAATCACTACACCATGACTACGCCATTTTAAATTTTTGAGTTAAATTTCATTTGACAATGGAGATTTTTACTTGGATTAAGCCTGTTTTGTTAAACTTAGTCTACATATGCAGAAAAAAAATCATTTAGGTTAGCATCATTTGTCAGATTGAGTTTTTTTCTTAACCGATATCTTTTATTTTCTAAACCCCGAATAGAAATATTAAAAAGTGGTGCAATCTCTTTTGATGATAAATTCATTTTTAAGTATGCTGCAAGTTTTAAATCTGCTGCTGTAAGGTCTGGAAATTCATTTTTCAGCTTCTTGAGAAAAGAATCATGAACATCATTAAAATTGGACTCAAACAAATTTTTGTCATCTTCCACTGTCATGTTTTCATTAATGAGCTTCATTAGATTCTGAAAATCTTTTGCAGTCAATGTATGATCACCTGTTTTTCTTACATCTATTAATTCTTCTTTTATCTCCTGCAGAAGTTCATTTTTTTGTATCAAGTGCATGGTGACATTTGCTAGTTCCTTGCTCTTGACTAAATTGTCATGAATCAGTCTATCGTTTTCTAATTGGTATTTATGTTCTCTTAATAGTCTTTCATTTTCAGCTTCAAGCTTTATTTTTTCATCCTTTATTATTTTGTTTATGTATTCTTTTATTAAAAAAAATAATGCTATTAGTAGACAAAAATAAACAAAAAATGCGAGTTTGCTTTGGTACCAAGGCGGCAAAACATTAAATCTTAGAGAATCGCTAGAAATGCCATCAAAAGATTGAATAGTAAGTGAATACTCACCAAATGGTAAACCTGTAAAACCTATAAAAGATGGATCATTTACAGGAGTCCAAGCTTCATCATTACGATTGCCTGTCAACTTATAGAAATAATTTTTGGTATTTTGGAAATCAGTATGGTGAAAGTATATCTTAAAGTTTTGTTCTTCATAAGGTATTTCAAATACAAGATTTGTGTCAGCGTCAAAACAAACATCTTTACCTGAGATTTTATCAAATACAATTTTTGACATTTTTTGGTTAGCCGTTTTTAGCATGTCAAAACTACTAATGGCATATCCTTCATCTAAGCAAAATAGAACATCTTTACCATCATTAATACTTACTATGCTATGATAGTCTTTATTGATAATGTTATGGAAGGTTTTTTTACTGTTTACATCCATTAACGCAAAACTATCATTATAAATCTTGAACCAATGTATTTCATCGGGTGATCTCATTAGAAACTTATTTGCATTGCTTTGGATTTCTTTGTTTAATTCAAATTTGTCTAGATTTTGGTTGTAAAGGTAGTGTTTACCGTCAGCGACAACTGAAATATTCTGGTGTATCATATTAAGATCCAATCCATTGTCTGTAACAATACCTTCGGAAATACTATACTTTTTTGTTTTTATTATTTTCTTTAATGATGGGTCAGGTGTTAACTTAAACAATCCAGTAAATGGACCTACAACCCAGATATTTTGGTTTTTATCAATAATAAATTTCTTTACAGGTTCATTAAAGTTACTTACTTTGTTTGAGACGAGCACCCCGTTATTCATAGAATAAATCACTAATCCCGTGTATGTACCTTGCAATAGTAGTTTTTTATTTTGATTTGGAATGTAATCTAGATACCAACCACCTGTAATGCTAGAGATTTTCTCAGTTTTATCCTTATTTATTAAAAATGTACCTTCATTATGACCACACATTAACCCTGCTTCAGTATTTTTGAGTTGCCAAACTTGACCTTGAGAGCCTTTGACAAGTTTAAATTCTTTAGTATAATTTATGCCACTTTTAGCTTTTAGGTCAGAATAGTACACACCTTGATTTGTACCTAGGTATAAAATAGAATCTTGTGTTGCAGCTGTATAGACCGTACCTAATTGTCCCTTTACATCATAATAAATCTTCAAGTCGTTGTTTATATTGACCATTGAAATGCCTTTGTCCAGGCCTAACCAAATGTTTTTATCAGCGTCTTCCATCATTGACAAAACAGAGTTATTTTGTAGGCCATTGGATGTATTAACTTGATAAAGTTGGGTTCCGTTCTTATTAAATGCCAATAATCCATTTCTAATAGTACCTAGAAAAATCACACCTTCGATGGTTTTATGAGCTTTATTTATTTGAATTTCAGATAAATACGTCTTGAGCGCAGCATTCCATAAAGTAATGGTATTTCCACTGTACAAATATATACCATCAGTACTAGTAGTGATCATCATTTTTTGGTCGTCAAATGGGAGTATACCTGTCACTGTTTTACCTATAAAAAACTCACTTTCTGGCAAGATCTCTAAAGAATTGTCAGTTTTGAGTTCATAAAGACCATGTTCTAAGGCTTGGAAAATTAATTTATTGCCTACTTGATACAAAAACATAATGCTACCAGGCAATTTTACACGTTGTATGGTTTTGCCATCATACACCAATAACACGGAGAAAGACTGGAAATATATCTTATCTTTTACGTGTAAAATATGCCAAATCTCTTCTTTAGAAATAGCATTTTCTGGAACTAAATTAGTTAGCGATTGATAGTTCAATTCATTACAGTCCCCACTCGTCCAATAACCAATCTCACCATATGAACCCGTGTAAATGCGGTCATGAACTACTTTGATTGATCGAATTATTTTTTGGTTTGGCGTCTTGTGTAGCGTCCAACTATTGCCATTATAAGATAAAAGGCCCTCAGAATTGGCCATATACATAATCCTATCAGAAGCTTGGTCCATTGCCCAATTTTGTTGATGGGCTTTATATTCTGATGCTTTAAAATTTGAAACAGGTGGTGTGTGTTGACCATAAACCCAATGGACAACAAGTGTGAAAACCAGCAATATCAGGTTTCGACTCAACTAATACTTTTTTGATGGTGACAAAATTAGTATTTTATATTCATTCCAAAACAAAAAATAGATAGCTCAATGAGAAGAATAACTAAATATTTGAATTATTGACTATTGAAAAAAGTCTAGAGCAGCTTGAAAAACAAGTTAACAGAAATTAAAACATTTGATCTTTCATAAAGATAATTGCTTAAAACTTCATAATAATTCGTTAATTAATGCAATTTTATTAATTTTGCACGCAAAATAGAGTGAAATTGTCATTTGAATAATTACAAGAGATTAAGTGGAAAATAAAACTAATCTCCGATAATATTTGAAGTTTGACACATGATTTATAAGTAGTAAGAATAAAAAGACATAGGGTAGTATGAAATTGTCGCTGAATTGGCTTAAGAATTATCTTTTGATTTCTCACACACCTGAGAAAATCGCGGAGATGTTGACCATCATAGGGTTGGAAGTAGAAGGTATTGAAAAAATAGAATCTATAAAAGGAGGACTCAAAGGTGTGGTAGTAGGAGAAGTCCTTACCTGCGAAAAACATCCAGATGCTGACAAACTATCTCTTACAACAGTAGATATAGGCAGTGGAGAAATATTACCTATCGTATGTGGTGCCGCTAATGTTGCAGAGGGTCAAAAAGTATTGGTAGCAACGATTGGCACTACACTATACGGAGCGGACGGAGCTCCTTGGACTATCAAAAAGGGTAAAATAAGAGGCAGTGAGTCACATGGGATGATTTGTGCAGAAGACGAATTGGGCCTTGGAGATGACCATTCAGGTATTACTGTTTTGCCATCTGATGTACCCGTAGGTACTTTGGCATCCACTTATTACAAGATAGAAGATGATTTTGTGTTTGAAGTAGGTCTTACGCCTAATAGATCAGACGCAACGTCACAATTGGGGATAGCTCGTGATCTTTTGGCATATTTGCGTGTAAATGAACAATATATAGATGAGCTAAAAGATCCAGACATTTCTGACTTCGTATCCCAGAAAGTAAGTTTTAATATTGATGTAGAAAATCAAAATAAGGAAGCTTGTCTTCGCTATACAGGTATTACGATTACCAATGTCGAAGTTAAGCCTTCACCAGATTGGCTTAAAAAACTGCTCAATGCCATTGGAGTAAAGCCGATTAATAATATTGTGGACATCACCAATTTCGTGCTAAATGAATTGGGTCAACCACTTCATGCCTTTGATGCAGATAAGATCGATGGGAGAAAAATTATTATCTCTACATTAGATGAAGGGCAAGAATTTGTTACATTAGATAGTGTCAAAAGGAAGCTCAGTAGCCAAGATCTTATGATTTGTGATGGGAATAAACAACCATTATGTATGGCAGGCGTTTATGGTGGTCTAGGAAGTGGCGTGACCAATGAAACTAAAAATGTGTTTCTTGAGTCTGCATGTTTCAGTTCCAAAACTATAAGAAAAACAAGCACTAAACACAATCTCAGGACAGACGCAGCAAAGATTTTTGAAAAAGGATCTGACCCAAATATCACTGAGTTTGCTCTAAAAAGAGCAGCATCATTGATCAGAATTCTAGCAGGTGGAGAGTTGAGTAATCAAATTATAGATGTTTATCCAGTAGAAATAAAGCCAATAGAAATTAGATTGTTTTACACAAATGTGAACAAACTGATAGGCATGGAAATAGATGAAGATGATGTTCATGCGATCTTGCAAGCTATGGATATGGAAATCACGCCATTTGACGAAGATAGCATTTTGGTCAAAGTTCCAACGAATAAATCTGATGTAACACGAGAAGTCGATCTTATAGAAGAAATAGTGCGTATTTATGGATTGAATAGAGTACCTGTGCCTGACAAAATCCAGAGTACAATATCTTATTCTCAAAATCCCAACAAACATCGTACAAAAGAGATTATCGCAGACTTTCTAGCTTCTGTTGGTCATAATGAAATGATGGGATTGTCTCTTATAGAGTCTAAACATTATGAATCTACTGGAATTGGAAATGCTGAAAATTTTGTATTTATAAACAATACATCCAATATTCACCTTGATATAATGAGACCAGATATGCTGATAAGCGGACTTGTTTCTGTAGGTTACAATCTTAATAGACAGCAATCAAATTTGAATATCTTTGAATTTGGAAAGTCTTATGCCAAAGGAACTGAAGGATATATTGAAAATGAATACCTTACAATATTTGTTGCTGGTAAGAAAAGTGAAGAATCTTGGTTAGTAGATAATAAAGCTGAGAAGAGCTTTTATGATCTTAAAAAGACAGTCACAGGTGTCATGCAAAGGGTGGGAGTAGGTACTTATCAAGTCTCTGAAATAGAAGATGATAGCAGATTTACTTATGGATTGAGATATCATAAAGGGCCGATTGTTTTGGCAGAATTTGGGGAGATACAAAAAGGTGTTTGCTCCAAAATGGGAATAAAAACTAAAATCTATTATGCTGAGATATCTTTTGACAACCTAATGAAACAGTTGGGAAAACAAAAAATGAAGGTTAGTGAGATTAGTAGATTCCCTTCGGTACGTAGAGACTTAGCATTAGTGATAGATAAAAAAGTGACATTTAGTGAGATCGAAATTATTGCTAAGCAATGTGAGAAGAAGCTTTTGAAACAGATTTCATTATTTGATGTTTATGAGAATGAGAAGCAGCTTGGTGAAGGTAAAAAATCTTATGCTGTTTCGTTTTTATTTGAAAATTTCGAAAAGACCCTTCAAGATAAAGAAATAGACCAAATTATGGAAAAGATCATGAAGCAGTTGGACGAAAAAATAGGAGCATTTATAAGAAAATAATTTCATATTATAAAAAAATATTATCTTTGATGGAAAATATGGTGATTCAAGGTTTAGATGACATCCTAAAAGGGATGGAAAAACTCAAAGATCAGTATACAAAATTGGAATTGAGAAATCAAGAATTAGAGAGTCAAAACAGTATTCTAAAAGTAGAAGCTGAGCAATATATACAAGAAAATATAGTATTAAAAAAAGAAGTAGAAGAGAAAGCAATAGAGCTTGAGAAAGCAAAATTAGTACCGTCAGAACAACCACAAACAGTTGATATCGAAGCAATAAAACTTGATCAAAAACAAAAGAATGCACAGATACAGCTCCAATTGGATGGTTTTGTCGAAGAAATAGATCAATGTATACAAATCATACAAACGAAAGAATGATGCAGGAGAATGATCTGAAGACCTTAACTGTAACCATTGCGGGTAGAAATTTTCCGCTAAAAGTTACTCAAAGTGAAGAAGCAGTAGTAACAGATTTGGTACTTGAGCTCAACACTAAAGTCAATGAATTTCAGACTACTTATCCTTCAAGAGATAAGCTAGATTGTGTTATTATGACCTTATTGACGTACACATTTGATCAAAAAAATTCTTCTGAAAAAGAAGATACATCTCAGGCTCACTCTAGAATCGATGCCATAAAGGACATGCTAAATGACCTTATTAAATAATCAGATTCTAAATGATTAAATAAGTTTTTCGCTTCTACGATTTTCATAAACTTCCCGAAAGGGACATTTCATCATCATTTTAAATCGTAGATCAACATGGATTCTATATTAGGTTTAGTGATCGGTGTGCTCGTAGGATCCGGTGCAGGATATTTTATGGTACAAACGATCTTCAAAAGTAAGGTGAAAGATGCCAATAATAAGGCAGATATTTCACTGAAAGAAGCAGAACTTACTGCAAAACGCAAACTCGATGAGGCAGAAAATAAGGCAGAAAAAATAGTTGCCAAAGCCGAACAAACCAATGAATCTATCAAACAAAAGAAGATTCAAGAAGCTAGAGAGAATTTTGCAAAACTCAAAACAGAGTTCGAAACATGGAAAGCAGACCAGAAAGTTGAAATCAAAGAAAGAGAACTTACGGCTATTGCTTTAGAGAAAGAACTTAAAACCAAACAAGACGCTATTCTATCAGAGATGGAGTCTATTGAAAGTCGAGAATTAGAGTTATCTACCATTAAGGAAAATTTAGATGTTCAACTAAAAATAGTAGCTAAAAAGAAAGAAGAACTTGATAATGCAAATGAAAAATTTATCAAGGAATTGGAGACTATCGCCAAACTTACTGAAAGTCAAGCAAAAGAACAGTTGTTAGAAGCGGTAAGGGCAAAAGCGCAAAATGATGCGATGGTGATCGAAAAAGAAGCTATTGCCAATGCGCATACAAACGCAGGAAAAGAAGCCAAAAAGATCGTAATCCAAACAATACAAAGAATGTGTGCGGAAATCACCATCGAGAACTCTGTATCTGTATTTAACCTTGAGTCAGACGATATTAAAGGTCAGATCATAGGTCGTGAAGGTAGAAATATCCGTGCATTAGAAGCAGCTACAGGTGCAGAAATTGTCGTAGATGATACGCCTGAGGCAATCGTAATATCAAGTTTTGACCCAATCAGAAGAGAGTTGTGTAGATTGTCACTCAAAAAACTTGTAGCAGATGGACGTATTCACCCTGCAAAAATCGAAGAGACTGTTGCTAAAGTTAAAAAACAACTTGACGAACAAATCATCGAGATTGGTGAACGAACAATTATTGATCTAGACATTCATGGACTTGCTCCTTATCTTGTGAAAATGGTGGGCAGATTGAGATTTAGATCATCTTATGGCCAAAACCTGCTAAAACACTCCATAGAAACAGCCAATCTTTGTGCTACAATGGCCGCAGAGTTAGGACTCAATCCTAAACAAATCAAAATGGCTAAACGTGCAGGTCTCTTGCATGACATAGGTAAAGTAGCAGAAGAAGATTCTGAATTGTCGCACGCATTGTTGGGTATGGAGATTTGTGAAAAACACAAGGAACATGCTGTTATTATCAATGCGGTGGGTGCTCACCACGATGAGATAGAAATGAACAACATCATCTCGCCTATCGTACAAGCATGTGATGCCATCTCAGGTGCACGTCCAGGAGCAAGAAGAGAAATTCTAGAAAGTTACCTAAAAAGAATCGGTGAACTCGAAGAATTGGCACTTGCTTACGAAGGCGTACAAAAAGCATATGCCCTACAAGCAGGTCGTGAACTAAGAGTCATTGTAGAGTCTGAAAAAGTTTCTGATCAGTTTGCAGACGATCTTGCATTTATGATATCGCAGAAGATTCAAGATGAAATGCAGTATCCTGGGCAAGTAAAAGTCACAGTTATCAGAGAGAAACGTGCTACAGCGTTCGCAAGATAGTAGTTAGTTATTTTAAAATAAAAAAAAGCTGATCAATATAAAAATTGGTCAGCTTTTTTACTTTAGTAGCAATTCTTTAATATCTTTACTGCATTATTAAACCATTTAAACTTCTATTATGAGAATTGTAAATTTTTTGTTGTTTTTATTTATGCTTATTGGGCAGATGGATGCTCAGATTGGTGTTCGTGTTGCTACAAATATTGCTAACTTTAACGTTAGTGAAGATTTAGGAGACGCTGCTGAATTAAACTATAAAATGGGTTTTGGCTTAGGTGTGTATTACAAAGTTGCGTTAGACGAAAATCTATCTTTCCAACCTGAAATTAATTATGTCCAACAAGGAGCGAAAATTGGTGGAGAAGAACAGGGTTTTACTGTTAGCGGTGGATTTCAGATTAACAACATTCAAATTCCAATTTTGGCAAAATATCAATTTGGTGATCCAGATAGAGTAAACTTTTTTGTTGAGGGTGGTCCATATGTTGGTTTTGGAATTGGAAAAGGAAAGCAAGAAACGTGTTTTGATGGCGATTGTGATGAAGATGAAATTTCATATGGAAATTCTGATGATGACGATATCAAAAACCCTGATTTTGGTATCCAACTAGGTGGAGGTATCAATATTAATTCAAAATTGTCTTTTGATATCAGATATGTCTATGGGATTCAGAATCTAATAAACGAATCTGATGAAGATGATTTTCTAAGGAATACAGCATTTAATATTGGTGTAGGATACTCATTCTAATTAAAGTAAAATCATAATTTATACAAGAAAAGCCGATCAATGTTAAAATTGATTGGCTTTTTAGTTTTATTTAATTTCTTCATTAAGCCTATTATTTCAAATCCATTCTGAATCCTAAGAACCCACGGATACCCTGCATTGGTGCAAAATTGTACGTCGGGTCGAAGGTGAAACCATTTGGATTGTCAATGTCAATGTTTTTGTCGAATGGATCGAATGGTCGTAATATCGGATCACCAGGGATATAATTGAGTAGGTTTTTAAGCCCACCATAAATCTCAAGACCTGACTTAAATCTTTTGGTCACTTGTAAGTTTTGGATACTAAACCAAGGAGAATACTCAGGTCGATAATCATTTGGCACAACAGGAAGTCGCATTGGTCCAGTGACATTTCCTGTATAATCTAGCGTGATATTCCATTTTGGAAAAGTATAGCTTACCGTCCAAGTTCCTGTAAAATCTGGTGTTTGGATTTGTTTTTCCTTTACGACTTCACCGTTTTTATTTTTTTCCTTGATAAATACATCCATATAGGTACCACCAGCCATTACTTTTAATCCATTTGTAAAATTAAATTCTGCATTGAGTGTAGCACCTTGCGATACACTATGACCATCGAGATTGTCAAAAATCACCTTATTTACATCAGTAAACAAATCTGCTAAGATACGATTGGTAAAATATGTGTAAAAAATGCTTCCATCAAGTGTTACAAAACCCAAAGATGGAAATAATCTCGTGGTGTGATTTACATTAAAATTATATGACTTTTCTGGCTTTAGATCATTGGCAACCACTACTTCACGTGCACCTGTGAGTGCTGCATGATCTTCGCTAAATACATTGGCTACTCTAAATCCATTCCCAAATCCTAGTCGAAATGTATTATTGTCATTTGGCGTCCATTTATAATTCAATCTAGGTGTAAAAATATTCCCGTGATCTGAATTGTAATCATAGCGGATACCTGCAAGTAGCTTTTGTTTGGGCGATAAAGTGATTTCATCTTGTACAAAAATACCTGGTAAATAGACTTGTGAAGGCCTGTTTATATTAAGGTTTTCACCATCAGCTGTCACAGGTGTATTGTCATCATAATAGGTATATCTAAAGGCTATTCCTGTAAGTAAGTCATGATTTTTGAGCGATTTGTCCCATGTCAATTGCGTGAAACCAATCTGTTGTTTGGCTAAATAATACGTCGTTCCATATACTGAATTTTGGTCGTGTAGATTATATGAATACGCAAGTGTTATCTTTTCTTTGGTCGGTAGTTGATAATTACCTATGAGTTCAATTCTTTTAGTTTTGATGTTTTCACCATAGATGCTATCTCCACCACGAAATGCAGGTGTCCATTGTAGTTCGCCGCCCCATCTATCTTCCCATACGTATCTGAGCGCGATGGAAGATACTCTATTTTCTTTCCGTTTGAAATTCCATTTATTAAATATAGAAACCCTTTTTTGTAAGGTCACATCTGTGAAATTATCACCATTGATATCCCAGATTTTATCAAAATGAAATACATTGGCACTTAACAGCCCTGTAGCTTTACCTAGCTTCAACCTTGTACCTAAATCTACGTTAAGATCCTGATAATGTGTAGTATTTACATCAAATGAAAATCTAGCGGCAGTCTCTGGATTTTTGGTAATCACATTTATCAAACCACCAACAGCTTCAGAACCATACAGTGTAGATGCAGGACCTTTTACTACTTCTATGCGCTGCACCATACTATTGGGTATACCCATGAGACCATACACAGTTGAAAGTGCTGAAACAATAGGCATACCATCTATCATAACCATGGTATAAGGTCCTTCCATGCCGTTGATGTGGATATCGCCAGTATTGCAGACATTACAATTGAGTTGTGGTCTGACACCATTGACATTTTCGAGTGCTGTAAAGAGATTGGGTGTAGGATTTCTTTTGAAAAATACCGGTGTGTAAACTTCAATCGGTACAGGGCTATTCATCCTTGTCACTTCTTTCATGGTGCCAGAAACGACAACTTCATCTAGAAATGCCGAAGATGATTTAAGTTGAAATGTGATTGTTTTTCCTTTCACCCAATAAAGTGTATCACTATGAAATCCAATATAAGATGCGATCAATGCTGCATCTGTTTTTGTGGTGGAAAATGAAAAGTTTCCGTCAATATCTGTGGTTGTACCTTCTGATGAACCTTGGATGATGACTGTAGCAAAAGATAATTTTTCACCTTCTGATGATGATACGGTACCAGAAATGTTATTGGTTTGGCCAATTAAAAGCAAGCCATTTGAAAGTATAAATATTAGAGTTGAAACAAACCTTATTGTGAAATATTTATTAGCCATGTTTAAATATAAATTTAGATTAGTCTAAAATATATTACAAAGATATAGGAATTAGTCTAATATAAATTCAAAAACTAAGAATTATTTTAAAAAAGATTAATTAGCAACTACTTCACGAATAGGGTTGAATTCATCACTTTTGCTTTTAGTGTCCAAGATAATTACTTAGAATTACCTATCTACAAAGGTTAGTTTGACCTAATAAAGTAAATATTTGCTTCTCACCTTTTTGAATGCATCCAAACCTGGCTGCCATGACTTTCTGATTTCATCTTCAGTTTTGCCTGCTTCTATTTGCTTGCGAAGATTATCTGTACCAGCTAATTTATCTATAAATAAGTTATCCAAAAAGTACTTTTCTCCTAATGATTTCATTTTTTTATGGTAGTCAATTAAATATGACAAATTGATTTTTTTGGCATTTATGATACTTCCTGTGGTCACATTACTTAAGTCTTCACCATAACATTTTTGTCCATTTAATAATGGATCTTTTGCACCTTCATTTGGCATCGGTGTGAATGAAAAGTCGGAATTCAGTTTTGGATGTCCAATGACTTGAAATTGTTTGTCAGTGCCTCTTCCTAAACTAAGTGTCGTCCCTTCAAAAAAACAAATCGAAGGGTATAACAAAATGGACCTATCATTTGGAAGGTTCGGACTTGGTTTTACAGGTAGTGAATAATAGCTATCGTGGGTGTAATTTTTGCAAGGTATGACAGTGAGCTCACATTTTATTTGATTCGGTAGCCATCCTTCACCATTGATCATTTGACCATATTCGCCTATCGTCATCCCATACACAACAGGGACAGGATGCATTCCTATAAAAGACTTGAAGGTAGGATCGAGCATTGGGCCATCTATAAAATAAGCATTTGGGTTAGGCCTGTCAAGTACGATGAGTGGTTTTTTGTGTTCAGCACATGCTTCCATGATGTAATGGAGTGTAGAAATATACGTATAAAATCTGACGCCAACATCCTGTATATCAAAAACTATTACATCAATCTCTTTTAAATCATCGGCAGTGGGTTTTTTCTTTTTTCCATAAAGTGACATAATGGGAAGTCCAGTTTTTGTATCTTTGGTATCATCTACTTTTTCGCCTGCATCTGCTTTGCCGCGGAAACCATGTTCGGGGGCAAATACAACTTTGACATCAATGCCAAGTTTGAGCAGTGTATCTACTAGGTGTTTGTTTTTTACAACGCTCGTTTGATTGACGACAAGCGCTACCTTTTTACCTTTGAGTTGTGGCTGATACAGTGCTACTCGTTCAGCACCCGTGATGATGTTTGTAGAATCTTGTACTGCAACATTGGATTCAAAACCAATTCTTTCTTTTTCTGGTTGGCATGTAGAAAAAAAGACGAAAATAAATCCATAAAACCATACCTGCATCATCACGATATTTATTTAATTAGTGCAAAATTAGTATAATAAATTCAATATTTTGATAATATGTATTGATTTGATTAATAAAGAAGCAAAACATATTATAAAATATTCCACAAAGTATTAATTAAAAAAGTTTTATGGATAAATTGTCTATATATTTAAGGAAAAATTAACCAATTCAATTAGATGTAAATACATGCTAAATATGAGAGGACTTCATTTCTTTTGGTGCGAAATACAAATGTGTATATCCAATGTTGTATTTTTGCAAAAATCAAAATACATAACATTTTGTCTATTAGAAAATTGTATCTAGACCATGTCGCTCAAACAAGCGAAATATCGATGTGTCTCGAAGTGACCCATGCGGATGGTATGTACATTTATGGTGCAGAAGGCAAAAAATACCTAGATTTTAATTCTGGGATTTCTGTGAGTTCCCTCGGTCATTGTTATCCTGATGTGGTCCAAGCCGTTCAGCGTCAGGCAGCTACCTACATGCATACGATGGTTTATGGGGAGCATATCCAAGAGCCACAAGTAGCATACGCCACCTTAATTGCGCAAATTTTAAATAATGGATTAGACTCAATTTACTTTGTCAATTGTGGCACAGAAGCTGTGGAAGCAGCCCTGAAACTTGCCAGAAAATACACAGGACGAAGTGAAATAATCAGTTGTGCAGGTGCTTATCATGGCAGTACGATTGCTGCTGAAAGTCTAAGGAGTGATTATACATTTTCTAGGCATTTTTTTCCTACTATACCTGGCGTGAGACATATTGATTTTAATGATGAGACACAATTATCAAAGATTACTACTAAAACTGCATGTATCATTTTAGAACCAGTGCAAGCAGAAGGAGGCATCATACCACCTAAAGATAATTATCTCCAGAAAGTCAGAGAACGATGCAATGAAACTGGCACCTTACTTATTTTGGATGAAATCCAAACTGGTTTCGGAAGGACAGGTTATCTTTTTGCACATAAAAAATATGACATTATACCTGATATCTTATTGATAGCCAAGGCTATGGGTGGTGGGATGCCAATAGGTGCCTTAGTTGCAAAAAAAGAAGTCTTGCATCATTTTGCTAAAAATCCTATGTTAGGTCACATTACGACTTTCGGTGGTCACCCGGTATGTGTTTCGGCAGCTTTGGCTACTCTGAAAGTCTTACATACGCAAGATTATGTATGCAAAGTCTTTGAAAAGGAAACGCTTATAAAAACATTATTGGTTCATCCATTGATTAAAGAAGTACGATCATCAGGGTTGATGGTAGGCGTAGAGTTGGTTGATGCTTCATTATTAACTCCGTTGATAGATAAGGTGATAGCTAACGGAGTTTTGATAGACTATTTTTTATTTAATAATGCATCATTTCGAATTGCACCACCGCTCATTATTAGCGAAAGTCAAATAAAGGATGGGATTTCAGTGATTTTGAATGCATTGGATGAACTAATGAATAATTGATACTATGAAGCCAAATTTAATTACTAATTTGTTGAGTTATATCACGCAGCAACATATGGAAACGATTCAGTCCGACTATAATGAAGTGTTGCATGTTTTTTTGAAAGATGGAAGATATCAACTTTGTACTGCCAATGCAATCTATAGTTATGGAGATAAATACGATAATTTTAGAAGGAGTTTTGCCCAAATGGATCTTGATAAAATGGATATTGACAATGTCTTGCTTTTAGGATTTGGTTTGGGTAGCATACCATTCATGTTAGAAAAAACGTTTCGAAAGAAATATACATACACCGGCGTAGAGATTGATGAATCCATCATATACTTAGCATCCAAATATGTCTTAGATGAGTTGACAACTGAAATAGAGTTGATACAGGCAGATGCATATTCATATATTTATCAAACCCAAATGAAATATGACTTGATTTGTGTGGATATTTTTGTGGATGACAAAATTCCCGAAGTATTTTTAGATGTAGATTTCCTAGAAGCTGTTACTGAAAACCTTACCGATAGTGGTGTCATTATGTTCAACCATTTGGCCTATACAAAGGATGATAAAATAGCTGCTGAAATATATTACAACGACGTGTTTTTGCAAGTTTTTCCTGATGGGAAATGTCTAGATGTAAAAGGAAATTTAATGATGGTGAATAGGGTAGTTTGATTTTTCTTACAACCTTATAGGTTTTCAAAACCTATAAGGTTTAACAAATAAAGCCTTCACCCTTATTGAAAAAGATGAAGGCTTATTGTTCTTGGAATGAGATATTATAAATAAATCAAATATGATGCCAGGTTTTTTAAATCGGAATCAAGGTCGAACAATATTAATTTAAAATTCACTAAAAGCTTATTTTTTCTTTTCCAACACCCATTTCAGCTCATCCAAAACCGTCATGTCTTCTATCGTAGAAGGTACTTGGTAAGGAACATTGTTTTAGATGGTTCAGGTAATTTTAATTTGCCACCTTAAAAAACAATTTATATACCCAATCTACGATTCAAGTATTCAAAATTAATTTGGTGTATATATTTTTTTTTGCTCTCCAACAATGCTCTAACTTCATCTCTCATTTCTTCCGGTGTATGGGCAAAGATAAACAAGATATCAGAATAACACTTTAAGGTATCTATCCTATTTTTTTCTATATTTTCTAGCCAGGATGATACTTCTCTCACTTGTTTTCTATCAATTTCTAATTGTAATTTGAAAAGTGAATCTGAAACTACTTTGTCAATAAAACCCTTTGTGTATGTAGTGTCCTTGCATTCCATATAAATATTTGATGCTTGATCAAAAAACTGTTCATGCAAAGAAGAATCACCTTTGCTTAGTGAATCAATGATATGGACTATTGGGTTACATCTTTTATCAGCTCTATACAGTTGATCTTGAATTGACATTTTTGCTATTTGACTACAATCGATTTTCATATCCTGAATTCCATTGTTAAATGCATAGGTAATTGATATTATAGCAAAAAATATTATTAATATTAAATGTCCATTTTTAAAATTCATATTTAATTTTGATAACTAAACGTTTTTGATTCTCTTAATATTATTTATGCTACCAAAAAATGAATTTTCATCAAATTATAGGAACAACTTTACTTCTTTTCCAACACCCATTTCAGCTCATCCAACACTGTCATATCTTCTATCGTGGAAGGTACTTGATAAGGAACATTGTCTGCAATGGCTCTGATGATTTTACGAAGGATTTTTCCTGAACGAGTTTTGGGTAATCGCTCTACAAAATGTACTGTTTTGAAAGCTGCTACTGCGCCAATCGTATCTCTGACTTTTGCGACAAGTTCTAATGCTATTTGATCTGATTGTTGGTCATAACTGTGTTTGAGTACTACAAATCCTACGGGCAGCTGACCTTTCATTTCGTCATGGCATCCTACTACGGCACATTCCGCTACAGCATAATGACCTGCTACTATTTCTTCCATCTCACTTGTAGAGAGTCTGTGACCTGCTACATTGATGACATCGTCCATTCGTCCTGTGATGTAAATATATCCATCATCATCCCGATATCCACCATCTCCAGAAAAATAGTATCCCGGAAATTCTGTCAAATAAGACGATACAAATCTTTCATTGTCGTTCCATAATCCAGGCAAACAACCTGGAGGCAGAGGTAGTTTGATGACTACTGCTCCTTCTTGATTGGGTGGCATAAAATCATGGTCAGGCGATAATATTCTGATGTCAAATCCAAACATAGGTTTGCCAGCTGAACCTGGTTTTACTGGAATCAATCCTACACCTGCTAGATTGGCCAACATAGGGTATCCTGACTCTGTTTGCCACCAATGATCTATCACAGGTCGCTTGAGCATCGCACTTGCCCATTCATACGTAGCTACATCGGTACGCTCGCCAGCAAGGAATAAATATTTGAGTGATGAAAGGTCGTATTTATGAAATAATTCCCCTTCGAAATCTTCTTTTTTGATAGCTCGAATGGCAGTCGGAGCCGTAAAAAATGTATTGACTTTGTATTCTTCTATTACACGCCAGAATGTACCTGCATCAGGTGTTCGTATCGGTTTCCCTTCAAAAAGGATGGAGGTACAACATCTGATCAATGGCCCATAAACGATGTAAGAATGACCTACGACCCAACCAATATCAGATGCAGCCCAAAATACACTTCCTGGATCTGCATTATAAACATATTCCATACTACTATTGAGCGCTACGGCATGTCCACCGTTGTCACGAACGATGCCTTTGGGTGCACCTGTTGTACCTGATGTGTATAAAATATAAAGTGGATCGCAAGCGTCCATGATTTCATAAGTAGCTGGTGAAGCCTTTGATACTAAAGACTCCCAATCCAAATCAAAATCATGTTGCATATTGCAAGGTATAAAATCTCGCTGCAAAACGATACAACCATCAGGCTTGAAATACGCTTCTTTGATAGCAGCATCGACTATAGGTTTGTAGGGTATGATTTTGTCTATTTCTTTGCCTCCGCTTGCCATGAGTATGTATTTTGGCCGAGCATCATTAATTCTTATCGCTAATTCATGTGCCGCAAATCCACCAAAAACGACAGAATGTACTGCACCAATTCTAGCACAAGCGAGCATACCTATTACAGCTTCTGGAACCATCGGCATGTAAATCACTATACGGTCACCTTTTGCTACACCTTGTGCTTTTAATACACCTGCAAATAACGAAACTTCATGTAAAAGCTCGCTGTAAGTGTATTGCTTTTTTACACCTGTCACTGGTGAATCATAAATCAAAGCTAATTGTTCGCCCCTTCCTTGCTCCACGTGAACATCTAATGCGAGATAAGAAGTATTCATTTTGCCTCCCGCGTACCATCGATACAAATCGTCTCCATCCGTACTCAACATCGTTTCTGGAAAGGTAAACCAATTTATTTTTTGCGCTTCAGCACGCCAGAAATCTTCTTTTTCAGAGATACTTTGGTCGTATTTAATTGGGTAAGACATGGCTATTTACGAATTAGGAATGACGAATTAAGAATGAATGTATAAATGATTAAATAATCGAATGTCAATTGGGATCAGCCATCACAAATTCATCGATTACCGATTACAAGATTACTCTACCACTAGATCACCAGATTAAACAAGAGCTCCAGCTTTCAATTCTTCTACACATTCAGGATTTAGCAAAGTGGAAATGTCTCCTAGTTGGTCTGTTTGTCCTTCTGCTATTTTACGTAGGATACGACGCATGATTTTACCTGATCTTGTTTTAGGTAGTTGTGAGACAAATTGTATCATGTCAGGTTTGGCGATAGGTCCGATATGTTTAGTGACTACAGCTAGAATTTCTTTTCTGAAATGCTCTTCATCTACTACTTCATGGTGCGGTTTGACATAGGCATATATTCCTTGACCTTTGATGTCATGAGGATAACCTACCACTGCTGACTCTACGACGCCTGAATGTTGGTCGATGGCATCTTCTACTTCTGCAGTACCTATACGGTGGCCAGAAACATTGATGACGTCATCCACTCGTCCTATGATACGGTAACGGCCATCTTCATCTCTTTTGGCACCATCGCCTGTGAAATACATATTTTTGAATGCTGCAAAATAATTTGTTCTGCATCGTTCGTGATCACCGTAAGTTGTTCTAAGTAAAGAGGGCCATGGGAATTTTATACATAAAAGACCTTCTACATCATTACCATGTAACTCATTGCCAGCTGCGTCCAATAGGCATGGCTGAATACCAGGCAATGGATAAGAAGCAAAACAAGGTTTGGCGTCTGTGATACCAGGCAATGGTGTGATCATAATACCACCTGTCTCTGTTTGCCACCAAGTATCGACAATAGGCGCATGACCACGACCTACTTTATCATCGTACCAATGCCATGCTTCTTCATTGATAGGTTCGCCCACGGAGCCAATAACTCTTAACGAGCTTAAATCATATTTTTCAGGTTCATGCCATCCAGCTGCCATCAGTGCTCTGATAGCTGTCGGTGCAGTGTAAAATTGATTGACTCTATGTTTCTCGCAAACGTGCCAAAATCTACCTGCATCAGGGTGCCCAGGTACGCCTTCAAACATCATTGTGGTTGCTCCTGCTAACAATGGACCATAGATAATATATGAATGTCCAGTAATCCAACCAACATCTGCGGTACACCAATAAACGTCTCCATCTTGGTATTGAAATACATTTTTGAATGAGTAACAAGTGTACACCATATAGCCGCCACAAGTGTGGACGACACCTTTGGGTTTGCCAGTAGAACCAGAAGTGTATAGAATAAATAGCATATCTTCGGCATCCATAGACTCCGCGGCACATTCAGTACTCATACCATCTACCGTTTCATGCCACCATAGATCTAGACCTTCATTCCAATTGACCTTACCACCTGTGGTCTGATAAACCAATACTTTTTCTACAGAATCACAACCCATTGCAATGGCTTCATCGACCACTTCTTTGACAGGAATATTTTTAGGTCCACGTCTATTGTAGTCAGAACAGATGACCATTTTACATTCAGAATCTTTGATACGATCTGCCAATGCGTTGGCCGAAAAACCTGCAAAAACTACGGAATGGATCGCTCCTATACGCGCACAAGCGAGCATAGCAATAGCTACTTGTGGAATCATGGGCATGTAGAAACAAATTCTGTCTCCTTTCTTAACTCCTTGTGCTTTGAGTGCATTAGCACATTTATTTACTTCAGAGAGTAATTGTTTGTAGGTGTATTTGATAGATGGTTCATTGGCTTCGTTGGCTTCCCATAGGATGGCTGTTTGGTCACCTTTGGTAGCGATATGACGATCGAGACAATTTTCAGTTATGTTCATTTTACCACCTTCAAACCATCTGACGTCAGGTGTGATAAAATCATTTTTTAGTACGGTGTGCCATTTTTGATGCCAAGTGAATGTTTCGGCTTGTTCTGCCCAAAAACCTTCCGGATCATCTACGCTTTTTTTGTATGCTTCATGATATTGTTCGATGGATTTTATTTGTAAAGTCATGGCTTTATGATATTTATTTGCACAAATATATAAATATATAGATTAATAGATATAATAAATGATAAAGTTTTTTTGATAAAATGATAGAGATCATATTAACGTCACTTAGTACGCAATTAAAATTTTAAAATAATTATTTTTCGATTAATTATTCTGCATTTACTAAAGATACTCATCGAGATTTTTAAAGACTTAACTTTTCTCAATTAAATAATATAGCATAAATGAGAAGTGAAAATCTGTATATGGAAATTAAAAGGCTAACCAACTTTGTCTTCCTAAATATTAACACCAAGCACTTCATGTACTCTTGCCACTATTTCGTCATTGTCAAATGGTTTTACGATATAGCTTTCTGCTCCGGATCCATAGCCTTCCATTTTGTCTTGAGAGGTACCTTTGGCTGTGAGAAATATGATAGCTGTATTTTCTAATGCTGGTTGATTCCTTATATATTTAGCAACAGAAAAACCGTCTTTCCCAGGCATCATCACATCCAATATTATGAGATCTGGGATTACTTTTGTCACATTTTCTACAGCAGTGTCACCATCATAATAACACTGAACATCAAAACCTTCTTCTTCCATTAAATATTTTAATGCCAAAACAATATTGGGTTCATCATCTACAATCATGATTTTTTTTGAAGTCTGTGACATGTTTGAATATTAAAGTGACTTTAGAAAACGCAAAGTAAAGAATTAATAATATATTATGCAGATTATTCAGTCAAATTGTTTGAATTTAAATACTTCAAGTAGATTTCAAAGAAATAAGTATCATCTTATCAAGGAAATTGTAATATAAAAGTTGTCCCTTCTTTTTCTGATGAAATAAAAGAAACCTTACCGCCTGCCTGCTCTACAAATTTGCGCGTAATATACAAACCTAATCCACTACCTTCAGGTTTTGCCAGATTGCCGTCTTTTACTTGCGTGAATTTTTCGAATATCTTAGTGTGGTATTCTTCCGAAATGTATTGTCCATTATTATATACTTTGAGATACGTGGCGTTTTCAACATAGTTTCTAACAAGAGTAACCCTTATAATACCTGCTTGAGTATCACAAAATTTTATTGCATTAGAGAGTAGATTGAGCATCACTTGCAGCATTTTGTCTTCAGCAAGGTTGACCATTATTGTATGATCTGATGATTGATAACTTAAGTCAATATTTTTTTCTTCTATCTGTGGTTGCAAACGAGAGAGAGCTAGCCTGACTGTACTATCAATAGAAGATGATTCACCTAGAGCATCAACTTCAGCATCTATTTTTTCTACTTCTAGTACTTGATTGATTAGGCGCTTAATGCGATCACATTCTTTGAGAATGATACCCAGAAATTCCTTTTTTTGCTCCGGCAAAAGGTCTTCTTTTTTTTCCATCATCTGAGCAAAGGACCTTATGGAAGTTATCGGTGTCCTCAGTTCATGAGTGACTGTGGATATAAATTCTGCTTTGAGTACATCTAGTTGCTTGAGTTGTGTATTTACAGCGGCAAGCTCCTGTGTTGTTTTTGTAAGTTCAGTCGTTTTTTCTTCCAGAGCCTGACTGTATTCTAAGATGTCTTTTGTCTGATTTAATAGTTCATTCAACTGTTCTAGAGTGACACTCTCCCTTCTGATATCTGTACTTAATAAGAGTTTGGCAGAAGCAGACCCGAATGCACCTGTCAATGTTTTTTCTACATAATTTATAAATTCCTGGCTCGCATTGTCAGCATTTTTATCACTTAGTGCTCCGTCAAAATTTTTGAGCAGATATCGAGCTTTGGAACTTCCAAGATACCTGATTAACAGTTGTTTGAGTTTTTGTACAGAAGCTTCTCTTCGTATGACTTCCATATCAGGTGTATTAGAGTATTTTTCGATATGGACGTAGATATCTCCTTGTGCCAATTCGTCCACATCTTGGGTCGTCAATAAAGAGACAACAACAAATAATCCTATATTAAAAATCATACTCCATATACACGCATTGGAAATATGATCTACATTTTCAAGTCCGAAAAGCGCATAGGGCCTGAGCCAAGAAATAGAGAAATAACCATCACTTAACAATGATTTTGAAATGATGCCACTTTCAGCCAATGTAGGAATAGGCAAAGTAATAAACCAAATAAAAAATCCAGCTAAAAGACCTGAAATTGCCCCTTTTTTATTGGCTCGTGACCAGTACATCCCACCTAAAACAGCAGGTGCAAGCTGCAAAATTGCCGTAAAAGATATTAGACCAATAGATACTAAAGGAAAATTACTACTCACAGACTTGTAAAATCCATATGCCAAAAACAGGATAATGATGATCACCATTCTTCTGATATATAATAATCTATCTGATAGCAGTGCATATCCTTCAATAGCAGCTGTCCGAGTCTTGAGCAAAAAGGGCATTAATAAATTATTGGATACCATGATACTGAGTGAGATGACGGATACAACAACCATACTCGCTGCTGCTGAAAACCCACCAATATATACCAATAGTGCAAGCCATTCATGACCATGGAATAAGGGCAGACTCAAGACAAACATATCAGGCTCTGACCCAGTCGGCAATGATAATTTTCCAGCTAATGCAATAGGAAGAACAAAAAAACTGATCAGAAATAAATATAATGGAAATAGCCAAGATGCCTGTCGCACAAAAGAAACGTTATTGTTTTCCACCACTGAAACGTGAAATTGTCTAGGTAAAAACATGACCGAAACTGCTGACAATACCAATACCCAAAACCAATTAGTAGCTGATGCGGGATTTGTTTTTAGAGTGACTAAATGACTTGTGATAGGATTATTGGCTCCTTGGGTAAATACATCGGCTAACCCATCATACAAAAAGTATACAGCAAAAATACCTGCTGCAAGAAAAGCTATTAATTTGACGATGGACTCAAATGCAATCGCTGCAATCAATCCTTCATGTCGTTCATTAGGGTCCAAACTACGTGTACCAAATAGAATAGTAAAAACCGCCAACAATATGGTAAAATAATTGACTTTATCCTTATAAAATGTGGAAGAATCCCAGAAATCATTACTGCTATTTTGACTGGTAATAAGGTCAAAACTATAACCAATAGCCTTGAGTTGGATACTAATATAAGGAATGATGCCAAATACCAATATGATCGTGGTGATGACTCCAATGAAAGTACTTTTGCCATATCGGGATGAAAGAAAATCAGCTATAGAAGTGACCCTTAATTGTTTGGAAATCAAAATCATTTTGCGCATGACCATGTACCAAATCGGTGCCATGATGGTAGGACCTAGATAAACTGCCACAAATCCCAAACCTGTCTCTGCAGCTCTACCTACACTGCCATAATAGGTCCATACTGTGCAATACACTGCTAAGGAAAGAGAATATACCAATGGATTATTGACAATGCTTTGGCCTGCTTTAGACATCTTGTTGCCATAAATCGCAATACCAAATAATAATATCAAGTATAATAAAGAGATTAGTATGACAATGCCTGCATCCATATTAGAGTTGTTTTTTTGACAGTCTATATGTCATGAATATGATGAAGGCCCACAAAAAGAAAATATAGCAAAAGAGTAATGGGATACCAAAAACCAAAACAGGTTTATTAAAAACAGATAACAAAGGAAAATTAACCAGCAATATTCCAGAGACAAATGTCGCGATTCTTAATTCCCGCCTTTTTTGGATCATGATAAAAATATTAAAAAATTCATTCTACATTTATGTATTTTGTTTAATTTAATTACAAACTAAATCTAAATCTTGGACAAATGTACACATTTAAAATATTTGAATTCTAACTCTTTGCATCAAATTTGTGTAATTCCAAAATCATAGATTATGGCGCTCTTGGTTATAAAATGTTAAACTAAATATTTTTAGATTTCCTTATTTATAATAAGTTTTGGATTCAATTTGAATTCTATTGTTTCATACATTCTTTGTGTAATTCAAATTTAAGGTCAAATCTGGTGAAAGAAGAAGGAAAGATAGATATTCTAAATTAATAGCTACTGTCTTGTGTGGGATTTTCATGAGCCAACCACCATATTCTCCTCCTGAATTTTCATAGAGATCAATTTGAAATCTATTAAAATGTTTGTTTATGGTTTTAAGTTTTGATTGAAAGGTATTAACCTTGTTTATAAGTTCTTTAGACAATAGTTCCGTGACTAACTCATTACCTTCCAATAAATATGCATTAGGGCGGACAATACTAAAATTATGGTGTATCAAATAATCTTCCCATTCATTTGGTACAAGATCAAGATTAAACCTTTTATGTTGGATTAGAGCTTTTGCTTTGTTGATTTCAATTTTTTGTATATATAATTTTAAAAGTTTATCAATTATTTCTTTTTCTTTAGCTGTCAATTCATTTTCTAGTTGTTTTCTCGTATTAATTTTTTCTGGCAATACGTTATTCAAATAATAATGATAAGTTTCCCTTAATCTTTCCAAATGTATTAGATGCTTGTTATTTGTTTCAATAAGATTTTGCTTTAAAAGTGTTATTCGGTGATCATATTTTTTTAAATAATTATGAAACTGGTCTGTATTTAAAATTTTCCTAAATTTTTCTAATTTTAATTGTTCTTTTTCAAATTCAGATAAAAATTCCCCTTTATCATCATATAGTTTTTCATTATCTTGAATTTCATATATTAATGGCACAAGATGGTCGGACACTTTTACATCATAATCATATTCGAATTGCTGTTTTGTCATTTTATAATTAAACTCAAGCTTTTGAAGGTCTTCATCTTGAACGATTTTCAAATATTTCAAACTTTGTTCTTCTGTAAAAATTGGAATTAAATGTTCATTTTCTAATTCTTTTAGAATGTTTGTATTTGGTAATAAAAATATTCCCTTTTTTGCATTTTGTATGCTTTTTTCTCTTGCTAATTTGGGAAGATTTATTTTGGTTTCTGCGTATTTTAGAAGTTGATTTTCCGTAAGATTTAAAGTACTTAACCTGATATGTTCTGATTCAATTAGTTTATACAGCGCATTATCTTCTTTGGTTTTTTTCTGATAAATTATATCGGTTTTATAAGATTTAAGCGATTTTATTTGTTTATCATCCAGCAATTTCAATACACTCCTGAGAAAACCAAATTTAAGAGATTTATCGCTTTCACTATTCCAAAAATATGTTTTAAATTTGTCATATTCTATTTGATCAATTTCATTTATTTGCGTTTCTGACAAATTCAGAATTCCTTTAAACTGATCTGTAAATCCCCTAGTATTTTTTAGTTTACTCATATTACTTTTGTTAATTAGAGTTTAATAAACACAGTCACTTCTTAGGCCCAAACTTATCGAGTCCCAAAATAGTAGGTCGCAGAAAACCACTTTTAATAAGTGCCCATAAAAATAATAAAGAAAAGGCGCCCATTCCTATGGAAATGAGATATTGTCCTTGCAATTGTGGTTCTAACATGATCCGTACAAGGAGTGTCAAAGCCGCATAAACGACTACAAAAATATTTGAAATGGTTGGGTTCATGTTTTTGATTTGATTAATTGTTACTTTTAAATTTTGCAGCTAAATGTTTTGATACAATCCGATATGCCATTTTTGCTTTTCAAGTTTTCTAATTTACATTTATTAACTTCGATATACAATTTTCTAGGCTTTGATGAAATAATAGTAAAACTACAATGCAAAAATATAAATTTAATATGAATAAAAATAGTCGCCAGTAAAAGCACTGGCGACTATAAATGAGTTTTGTCAAAAAAAAACGACCGGAATCTTTTAAGAAACAATCAAAACAATATAAATGAACAGGAGATTGATTCCGATCGTAAGTCCATGGGTTATATCTATTAATGTGCGTGAGCTTCTCCGGCTCCTCTTGGGATTCTGATATCTTCTACGATTTGTTGTACATGCGCAGGTGGTGGTGGAGTCATAAAACTCACAGCCCATGCTACTGCAAAATTGGCCAACATTGCAACTGTACCGAAACCTTCAGGTGAGATGCCAAACCACCAGCTTTTTGCTAACCCAGCTACAGCATCTTTACCACCGTCAAATATTCCAAATTTGAATTTCAACATGTAAAATATCATCAGTGTGATACCCACAATCATGCCTGCTACGGCTCCTTGCATATTCATCCGTTTGGAGAAGATTCCCAAAATAATGGCGGGGAAAAAGGAAGCGGCGGCCAGTCCAAATGCTAAAGCAACTACTGCGGCTACAAATCCAGGAGGATTGATGCCGAAATATCCTGCTATTACAATAGCAAGACCTGCTGCGACACGTGCCCACATTAATTCATTTTTTTCTGAAATATTAGGGTTTAATTGTTTTTTGATCAAGTCATGTGAAATAGATGTAGATATGACCAATAATAAACCTGCCGCTGTAGACAGCGCTGCGGCAAGCCCTCCTGCTGCTACCAAAGCGATCACCCAGTTAGGTAGTCCAGCGATTTCTGGATTCGCTAGTACCATGATATCATTATCGACAGTAAGCTCATTAGCATCTTTGTCTTTGACGTATTGGATTTTGCCATCCGCATTTTTATCTTCAAATTTTATTAACTTTGTTGTTTCCCATTTTTTGAACCATTCGGGCATTGTGGCATATTCTTTATTACTTACGGTATTGATCATATTCGTACGCGCAAAAGCAGCTACTGCAGGAGCTGTCGTATAAAGGATAGCAATGAATAATAGTGCATAACCTGCTGATTGTCTTGCGTCTTTTACCTTTGGTACGGTAAAGAATCTTACGATCACGTGAGGAAGTCCTGCTGTACCTACCATCAAAGCAAACGTAATAGCAAATACGTCTATCATGCTTTTAGTCCCATCCGTATATGCTGCAAAACCCAATTCTTGATTCAGTCCATCGAGCTTATCCATTAGATATACACCTGATCCATCATTCAACGTGCTACCAAAACCAATCTGAGGAATTGCATTTCCAGTCAAAGCTAGTGATATAAATATCGCAGGTACCATATAGGCAAAAATTAATACACAATATTGGGCCACCTGTGTATAAGTAATACCTTTCATACCTCCTAGTACAGAGTAAAAGAATACGATGACCATACCAACTATTACGCCTGATTCAATACTAATTTCAAGAAATCTAGAAAATACCAAACCTACACCACGCATCTGCCCAGCTACGTAGGTAAATGATACGATCAACGCACAAATAACTGCTACAGTACGTGCTGTATTTGAGTAATATCTATCGCCTATAAAGTCAGGAACTGTGAATTTTCCAAATTTCCTAAGATAGGGTGCCAATAATAGCGCCAAGAGCACATATCCTCCCGTCCATCCCATGAGATATACAGCTCCATCATAACCTGCGAAAGATATGATTCCTGCCATTGAGATAAATGATGCAGCAGACATCCAGTCGGCAGCTGTTGCCATACCATTTGCAAGGGGAGATACACCACCACCGGCTACATAAAATTCTTTGGTAGAGCCAGCACGAGACCAGATAGCAATACCGATATATAGTGCGAAAGTTAATCCTACAATAAGGTAGGTCCACATTTTAACATCCATGATTTTTTGATTTTGTTTTTATAAATAAATATTTGCTTCTAATTATTTTTCATCTACATCATACTCTTTGTCTAGTTTGTTCATAAGCCATACATAGACGAAGATTAGAATACAAAAGATGTACATGGCTCCTTGCTGAGCAAACCAAAATCCGAGTTTAAAGCCTCCGAATCTGACGCTATCCAAAGAATCTTTCCAAATGATACCCGCACCATAAGAGCACAGAAACCAAATACTGAGCAAAATGACTAGGTAAAGCAGGTTTCGCTTCCAATAGTCCTTGAGATTTTTATTTGACATAATAATTTAGGTTTTAAAAAAGTGATTGTTATGATTGAAAATTATAAGAATACATGTGTTTGGAAAATGAACTGGCCTCTGCTACCATCTTTGACGATGTCCGTTCCTTCTGTTTTGTAAATTGGTCTTGTTTGATACTCAAGTGTAAGTTTAGCATTATGACCAGTGACAAAATAATTCATACCTAATCCCCACTGAAGACTTGGATCTTTTAATCGTTCAAAATCTTTGTAGGTTGCTGTGAAATATGGCATAAAAGATGTACCATTTTTAAGTTTTGGCAAGACATATCCCGCTTGCACATACCCAATTGTTCCCGAACCGATAGTGGGTTGAGCATTGCCACCACCTGCAAAACTTGTTGCTGTGGGCACTGCTGTCGTATGTTCATTTAGAATCCCAATATTTCTTAGATAATTAGTACCATAATCAAATGAATAAAACGTTGCTAATAGGGATACAGCCGTTCCCTTTTCCTTATTGATAGGCATATCCATAAATAAATCAGCACCTATTGCTGTCTGACCTTGGAAAACAGAATCGGTAGCTGTTTTGTAAAGTGAACTTTCACCTTGATGATACCATCCTGCGCCTATGTTAAGCACTTTTTTTGCTCCTAGATATGAACCTACATAAAATGGAAGGACATTTGACTCTTTGTCCCAAAACATCCAGTTTAAGTAGCCAGAAGTTGCATAGTTTTCTGAAAATGTATTCACTGCTACTCCATTTTTTGCGACGGCTGATGGGGCAGTACCAAAGACAAAAGGTTTATTTAATGCGATACGGTAATCTAATTTTCCAAGTTGACCTTTAGCATACACGCCAAATTGTCTGGCAAATTGATCAGTAGCTTCTATGTTTTGCCAATTGAATATCGGTGCATCTAGCGTCATAAAATTAAGTGTGGAGTGACTTGATAATCTACTCACACCATTCCAGTAATGTAATCCAGCGCCTATATAAAGTTTGGTCGGTATGATTCTGTATTCTGTCCATGCATCATGCAGGAATAATTGTGGTTTTTTGCCTTGATTACTTGCCGTTGCTGTGCCATTAGGGCCATTTGGCGCAGTAGCTCCATTGATAAATGATTGGTTATTGATGCCCCAATGTGTGAGTATCATGACTCTAGGTGATATCTGAGCGTATGCAAGGAATCTCGACCTTCTGAGTGCAATATCACTTGACCATGCATTTGATCCTTCTGTACCGTCAATAAGTTGCCCATTTACGTTTCTTGTTCCTGGATTATTTTGAGTAGCAGTGACCCAAAATTGATGCCACATGATAAAACGGACATACTTAGAACCTGTTTCGTTTAGCTTTAAAGTGAGTGGTTTGTAGGAATGATCTTCTGCAGGTGCTTCCTGTGCTTGCAAGGATATTTGGCTACAGCCAATGAGAAGAAAGAGTAAGTATTTTAGTCTGAAAGTATTCATTTTTGTTGGCTTTGAATGATAATTAAAATAAACAAATCTAGATATATCGATATTTAAATGCGAATGTATATAGATATCTATATATGTTGTATCTTAATTTGTTGTTTTTTTATAAAAAATTATCAATTTCCGCAATATTGATGTGTATTTGGAATATTATTTTATTTATTTCTAGAATACGAAATTAAATATTGAAGCCTTGTGGGTGCTTCGTGGTGGGATGATTAACATGAGAAAGTTAGATGTAGATTTTCATAAATTACAAGAATTAAATTCCAATATAGAATTAGCAAAATTAACGTCAATTAGTGTAAAATATGTTTCATGCGAATTTTCACTGATTACACGAATTTAACTTCATTATTAATTATCGGAATTAGCTTCAATTAACATAAGAAAAAAATCCAACTTTATAAATGTCTTTATGCAGGAAGTAGACATTTTACAATATCATAATAAGCAGGATTGGCCAATGAGTAGAATGAGTTTTTGCCATCACGACTGACTTTTACGATATCTTGGTTTTTCAGGATTCGCAGATGATGACTTGCTACAGCTTGTTCTATGTCTAGTTTTTCATGTATATCAGTGACAGATAGTTCTTTTTCTTGGTGCAATAAATCTACCATTAAGAATCGTATTGGGTGCGCGATAGCCTTCAACTTCTCTGTCGAATCTTCTAGGAAATCTATATCGAAACGTGTATTCATTCTTGTTACTTGCTCAAAATAATATACAAATGTATATATTTAAATACGTATATTACTATTTTTGTTTTAGGAATTGTAAAATTTCAAATCTTAATTTCAACCTTATTCTCAATCTTAACCTTAGCCTTAACCTTAATCTCAACCTTAACCTTAACATCAACTGACCAAGATCATTTGGTACTTCCATAAAATTTCTCATATTTGTCCAATGAAAAACGAAATAGTACATAGAGTATATGATTTCCTAAAGGAATATCCGCCTTTTAATTTATTACCAAAAGAGGCTATTCTAAAGATTTCATCCCATGTGGCGGTTAAGTTTTTACCAGACAAAACCATACTTTTTAAAATAGGTGAGTTGCCACCTTCCGTATTTTATATTGTTAATGAAGGCGCTATCCACCTTCACCAAGAAGACGGTCAGATGGTAGATCATTGTGATGAAGGTGATGTATTCGGCATAAGGCCGCTCCTTGCAGAGTCCCCTTATTTACTGACAGCCCAGTCTTCTGAAGATACCATTCTTTACTGTATTCGTACGGAAGACTTTTTGCCCTACCTTACCCATCATCCCAAAATCCTAGCTTTCCTCGCTTCCAATTTTGCTGTCGGAGCAGGAAATATGTTTTTCAAAAAATCAACCACAGCAAAGTCAACAAATAACAATATTGGTGAAAATGTATTTACAGAACTTTTTACCATAGATACACAAAAATCACCTATATATTGCCATATTCACCATACCATACAAGAAGCCGCAGTGATCATGGCTACGCATCAGATAGGTTCTATAGTAGTTTGTGACGAAGATATCCGGCCCATAGGCATTGTGACAGATAAAGATCTGAGAATAAAAGTAGTAGCAGGAGATATTCGCAAGAAAGAGAATATTTCTTTGATCATGTCGGCCCCTGTCATTTGTGTCAAGCCAGGTCTAAGCATTGCTGAGCTCCAGATTTTGATGATTAAAAACCGCATAAACCATCTCGCTGTCACCCAAGATGGCACCATTCATAGCAAATTAATTGGCGTAGTATCCGAACATGATCTCGTCGTCCAGCAAGCGGACAATCCATCCATCCTCATACGCGAAATTAGAAAATCGCAGTCTGGTGAACAGTTAAAACGAGTCAGAGATAAGGTAGAGCGATTGATAAAGAAATACATAGATCAAGAAGTGTCCATCCCATTTATCACCCAAGTTGTATCCAGTATCAATGATGAAATCATACAGCAAGCCATCAAAATATCTGAGTCTAAATTGGGCAAAGAAATTTATAAAGATATTAAATACTGTTGGCTAGCATTAGGCAGCGAAGGCCGTGAAGAGCAATTATTAAGAACAGATCAGGACAATGCACTGATTTATAAACAAGATGATACGATACCTGAAATTAAAGAAAAGTGTATTAGATTGGCGAAAGAAGTCACGGCAATACTTCATGAGGTAGGGTATGAGTATTGTCCTGCGGATATGATGGCTTCTAATCCTGAATGGTGTCAAAGTGTAGAAGAATGGCAACAAACTTTCCATCGATGGATATACCAGCCAGGTGAAAAAGAGATTATGATGTGTACCATCTTTTTTGATTTTCGCCCTGTGTATGGTGATGTCTCTTTGGCCAATACGTTGACAAATTATATTTTTACTACCTTAGCCAAACAAGATGTTTTTTTACATTTATTGGCAAAAAATGCTTTAGAGAATCCAGCGCCGTTATCATTTTTTAGAAATTTTATAGTAGAAAAAAACGGCGAACACAAAGATAGTTTCGACATCAAACTCAGAGCCATGATGCCACTTACGGATGCTGCTAGATTGCTCACGCTTGCTTCTAGAAACGGTGGAGAAAATAATACTTGTAACAGGTTTTTGGCACTTGCAGACATCGAGCCACAAAATGCGGAATTATACAGAATGGCTGCAGATGCTTATGAAATTTTAATAAGAATACGCACTAAAAACGGATTTAAAAAAGGTGACTCAGGTAGATATATCCAGCCTAATGAAATGGATAAAATGGATAGATTGCTACTACGTAATGCATTCCAACCCATAGATGAGTTACAAAAAATGATTAAAGTTAGGTTTCAATTAGGTGGCATATTATGATCTGGAAAAAGCTAAAAAACATCTTTCATTTTGACACTTCGGATGAGGAAGTCTATGCAGACTTTTATAATAGCTATCTTCAACAATTCCAAAAATTGGATACCAAAAAACAGATTCATCAACAGTCATTTGTTGTCCTAGATACGGAGACCACAGGACTAGATCTTGTAAAAGATAATATTTTATCAATTGGTGCAGTGAGAATAATAAATAATACCATTCATATTGCTGATTCGCTATCCATTATTGTAAAAAATGAACAAATCCAAACACAAAATGCAGTAGCAATCCATGGTTTAGTTCAGACAGAATTAAAAGGCCAATCTCCTGAAGATGCATTGGTTACCTTTTTTGATTTTGTTGGTTCTGACATCATTGTTGGGCATCATATTGATTTTGACATCGCCATGCTCCATAAACTATCAAAGAATCATGGTGGTGATGTACTAAAAAACAATATACTCGATACATCATACCTTGCACGAAGACTAGATCATGCGTCTGACCCACATAGTTTAGATAGGAAAGAATATACATTAGATAAGTTGTGCGCTAGATTTAATGTTGTACCCAAGGCTCGACACACGGCTGATGGCGATGCCTACATTACTGCCATCATCTTTATGAAATTAATTCAAAAATTATCTCTCAAAGGTGTGACAAACATAGGTCAATTACTTAAGTAAGTTGGTAATAATTTTAGTTTGCCTTTGTATTTTTGAGTCGATAAGCTTAGCGTCTCCGCTAAGCTTGGGTTAGTAAAAACGTCCCGTTTGTTTTCCCGTACATTTCATTGCTATCACAAGTTTATCAATATCCAATTTTAATTGTCTAAAATGCAGAAAATGTAATTTTGATAATTGATTTTATACTACATTTGTACTACATCAATAATAGTTTAGGAATGATAGAGAACTAAAAGGCGTTTTTAATGATTTATCATGGTAAATAAATGTAAAAATATATGAGTGTTTCATACCAACCAATCACTTTATTAGACGCACTTCAAATTAGATCTAATGAAGAATTAATAAATTTACCCAAAATTTTCGATCTCACTCCAAAATATAAAACATTTATTGAATACTATAAATTTGGAGTAGAAAATAAAAATAAAGCTTATTATTTTTTCTCTCCGATAGTTAATAAAATTACTACTTTTGGAAAGTGGAATTTTCCTGATAATATGGGGGGGAACTTTATTTCAAGCTATGGCCATACTGATCAACATGACATCATCGAATTTAGGGACGATGTTTACAATGAAATATATGATGATGATGGTACTGGAAATAAGGAAATTAGAGAAAATTTTCTCCCTATTGCGGAGTGCAATTCTTCTATGATGTTATTATTAGGTTATAATGGCGAATACGTTGATAAAATTTATATTGATCTAGTAAATGAAGAACCTAGAATTAGATTTATATCAGAAAATATTTTTGAATTTTGCAGAGATACAATATTAAAAATACAACCTTTATCCTTTAACTTTATTGAAGAAAAATTATCTATTAAATTTAACAACAATATACCTTCTTTGTATAAAAATTTTGAAGATGATTTTTATAGAATAAAAGAAGATGGGGATGTAACTAGTATTATTGAAAAGAAAAATCAATACATAGCAAATTTGGAACAAGAAAGAGACAACCTTAATTTTCGAATAAGATTGCTTGCAAGAAATGAAAAAAAGTTAGGAATTTCACTAGATATCATTGCGGACAAATATGGGTTCACTATAGAAGAACTGAGTTCACAATGGTTTTAACTGCCCATACCCCGATTTCTATGTTTCAACCAAGCTTTTATTAATTACAATTTTGCTTTCTTCCGTCTAAAATACATTGCTAACGTTCATCTTACCATCATCACTACAATGCTTCGATAAGCTTAGCGTCTCCGCTAAGCTTGGGTTAGTACAAACGTCCCGTTTGTTTTCCCGTTCATTTCATAGCTGTCACAAGTTTATCAATATCCAATTTTAATTGTCTAAAATGCAGAAAATGTAATTTTGATAATTGATTTTATACTACATTTGTATTACATCAATAATAGTTTAGGAATGAAGATGTTTCAGATAATCTTATTTTTTTTGACTTTCTTACACGTACAAATAATTTTTGCACAGGATTCGCTATTAATTGAAACTTCATTATCAAATGAACTAAAAGGTCAACATAATTTATTGGCAATAACAAACCGAGATATTCAAGATATAAATTTTAAGGGACAGACGATTTCCGATAATCCCATGTATCACTTTGCTATTTACAACGGTATCACTTTGCACACCAAAATAAATAAGAAATATCATTTTGAGACGGGAATTTTTTTGGAGGAAAGAAGTTTTTCTGGTGGAAGTAATACAGTAAAAAATTGGGTATTATTTCCGAAAATCACTTTTACTGTACGAGATACTTTAAATATTGGTAGACAAACTATTAGATTTTATGGAAAAGGTGGTGACTTTTGGGCTGAGGATATGTCTGATATCATTAGGTTCTATAATATCGATTTTCAGGCTGTTGACGTACGATTAGGGTATAAACGTTTTGATTTTGGATTGGCCGTAATAGGTGATTTGTCTCAGAATATTGGTTTGGGATTAACTGAGTTATATAAATTTTATATGCAATATAATGGGGCTAAGGTTAAAAATGTCTCTTCTGTTAGTGTAAATGAATTAATAGTAAGAGGTGCATCAGGCCATCCAGAAAAATATGATTATAATATAGCTAATTATGTAAGGTATGATTTTGATACTTTTACTTGGCTTGAAACACAAATCGACTTTAGAATAAATAAAACTTATTCAGCATCCAAAGCTTTAGCAGTAAAGTTTTCTAAAAAACTAAATGCTAACTTTGATATTAATGCAGCAGTAAGATACTTTGATAGTGAATATAATTACGGATATGCAACCTTCGGCCCAAGGTTTAGGGATGGTGGTTCGTATGTTGGTCCACAATTATATCCATTAAAAAACTTTCATAGGTCAATGAATCAATGGGCTTTAATGACCAAACAGCAAGGTGCTAACGTTTTAAATGTGGAAATATGTCTGAAAGCAAAAAAGAATCTTACTTCTAAGATATCTTTATACTCAAACTTAGATTTAAATTTGGTATATAATTTTAGAACTAGAAACGATATTTATTATCCGATTTATGAAGTGGGATTATCTTACGCCTTTTTTAAAGATTTTATGTATTCAATAGGCATTACAAATAAACAAATGAATCTTGATACCTATTTTCAAACATTTTATTTAAGTAATAAACCAATGATTTACTATAATGTGGCTTTTAATCTTAATGATATCAAGCTAAGTTCGCATAAGAAAAAGATCTGACAGTCCTAACCAAAGTCTACATATGCAATAGTTTTTCCACGGCTAAAGCATAAGCTTCATTTCCTTTTTGTTCGAAGGCCAAGAGATCTTTTGTAATGTGTTCTGGCGCATGCGCAGGATCACCTGCATGTACAGGCGGATGAGGTTGGTACTGAATGAATAATTGTGTCTTTTGTGCTGTATCTAATCCTTGGAATTTTAGAACGATATCCAATGCTAAATCGATAGATGACGAAATGCCACCACCTGTAAAAACCTTAGCTTCTTTGTCTATCAAATACCTAGGATATCCAACAGGAATGTCCAATCCATATTTTTCTGCAAGAAGTCTCAGTTCAGGTATGACTGACCAATAGGTAGTAGCAGTACAGTTTTGCAAAATACCTGATGCAGCGAGTATAAATGCTCCCGTACATACAGATCCTTTCCAAGTAGCAACATTGTCATTTATAAAAGCTAAAAAAGCGCTATCAAACATTTTAGGCACTACTCCATTGGATGACCCACCTGGTATAAATAGCATATCTAGTACCGGCATATCATTGTCAGTAATTAAAAAATCTGCCTTTACTGTCATGCCTTCTGAAGTGGTTATTTCTGTACTTTGAGCGATAAGATGTGGTGTAAAATTATTGACAGGTGCTGAAAATACTTGAAAGGCTCCGGCAAAATCCATAAGGGTGCAAGAAGGGTAGAGTAGTATGCCTACATTTATTACTTTATCAGTGGTCATTTTTATTTATTTTGATGAAATATTTACCACAAAATTAGGTGGAAGAATGGATGACTACTAGCGTAGTTTTACAGTATAAATAGGTAAGTATAAATACGTATCTTTTTCTAAAATGTAAAATGTATATAAGTCACCTTGACCTATGACAAATATCACCTTTATCTACATATAATCCATATATTTTCGTCTAATATTATCTATTAACCACAAGTTGTAAAATCACTTTTTATATGCATTCGCCACCACCACAAGAATATGATTTTGAACAACTTCAACAGTTTTTTTCTGAAGATTACGAACATATTTTTAATAACGACTTAGCGCCCAAAGCGGTTGTTGTGGTGCCGAGCCTTACCCTAGACCATCAGATTTTATCTAAGATTAAAGGACACTTTTACTATGAAGAAAGGATGCTATGTATGCTCCTTTTGCTCAAAATGCCAGAGACGCATATCACTTTTGTGACCAGCATACCCATCTCACCTTTGATCATCGACTATTATCTTCATATGCTACCAGGTATTACCAATCATCATGCCCGAAAAAGGCTGACCCTGCTGAGTTGTTATGATGCATCTAATGTACCACTGACGACAAAGATATTGAATAGACCTAGATTGATCCAACGCATCAAAGATAGTATCCCCAATGATGTACCCACGCACCTGATATGCTTTAATGTGACCGACGAAGAAAAGCTCTTAGCCACAAAATTGCAGGTTCCCATCTATGGTTGTCATCCAGATTTAAATTATCTAGGTACTAAAAGCGGTGCCAAAAAACTATTCAAAGAGTGTGGTCTAGAGACACCTGCTGGCTATGAAGACCTACACACAGAAGACGACATTGCCCAAGCATTGTTAAGTATTAAAATGTCAAACCCTTTACTTCAGAAAGCAGTTATCAAAATGAACGATGGTTTTTCTGGAGATGGAAATGCGGTATTTACATATGATCCATTGATAGATTATGCTCAGGGGACAGTAGAAGATCTAAAACAACAGCTAAAAACAAATACCAAAATCGTAGCTAAAAAACTAAAGTATGGAAAATTTCTCGCCAAATTTGAATCTATGGGTGGCATCGTAGAAGAGTTCATCGCTGCGGATAATATTGTTTCACCTTCTGTACAGTGTCGTATCAATCCTATAGGCGACATATGTATCATCTCTACCCACGATCAGTTGCTAGGTGGAGAGAGTGGTCATGTATTTCAGGGAGCTAACTTCCCAGCAGATACTACTTATGCCACAGATATAGCTCAGATGACCCTTACTGTCGCACGACAGATGAGAGACAAAGGTGTTATAGGTAGGTTTGGTATAGATTTTATGAGTTATAAAATTATAGATAAATGGGTACATATTGCTATAGAAATCAACCTTAGAAAAGGTGGCACCACACACCCATTTCTGATGTTGCAGTTTCTGACAGACGGACATTATGATGCTGAGGAAGGTGCTTATTTGCATAGGGACGGTAGCCGTAGGTATTACTTCGCTACAGACAACTTGCAAAATGATAATTATAAAGGACTTACCCCAGGTGATCTGATAGATATAGCGATGTATCACAGCTTACATTTTGATCATTATCATGGTGAAGGTGTGATGTTTCATCTCATAAGCGCCCTATCACAGTTTGGCAAACTTGGTATGGTTTGTATTGCCAAAACACCTGAAAAAGCTATCGAATATTACCATAATGTCATCAAAGTCCTAGACCAAGAGACTGCTACAAAATCCTAGACCATCTTTTTCTGAGCTGATTTTAATGTTTATTTAAGTAGTAGGTGATGTTTTAAGCAGCTTTTGTTCTATTTTCTTTAAACTTACTTAGTTTATTTATGGGTCAAAATTCCGTATATTGCATTATTATTCGTAATGTATTAAAAATAATGCATTGTAATTGTATTAAATTGCAAAATAAGTGTATATTTGTTTTTTAGTCTTATGTAAGTGAACAGCCACGCTTTTAGTTTATGATTGATAATGGATGATTGATGTGGTACAATTTGAGTAGCTTTTAATATTCTTTTTAGGTAGGGCCTGCTGAAAATGTCAAATTCTTTCGGAAATAACAGTGCTGTAGGTCTTGGGTATCGTTCAAAAAACAAGCGATAGAGAATGAAGAGTCAAAAGTGCGTCTATCGCCAAAGTAGAATACTAAAGATTAACCTTTGACAATCAAGGCGATAGAAAAAGCATTTTGACTCGTGAATGAACGGTGCTTCGCAATCGCCTTTTTTTGAACTGGTCTTTTTTGTTTACTTTTTTTGACAGGAAAAAAAGTAAATGCCGCCCGCACAGGGCAAAAGACTGAATGAAGTGCATATGTTTTAGTCAAAATGAGCAAAAACCAATACATTGAAACCAATAAATTTTAATATATTTATGTAAAAGTCAATTGTTTAGCTTAAACCAAGTAGGCATTAGGTAGAAGTTTAATTATAATCCCATATTGGTGTTATGATAGTAACAACGGATATAAATCCGTGGTTTAAGTGAAAAATGAATTAGATTTTGGCGCTATTTTGCCTGAAAGATGCAAATCTGTCAAGCTTCAGCATGAAAACGTGCTTGTCTGCCTCTGGCAGGGACAAAATTGGTTTAGAAATGTATATTCTTTTTATTAACATAAATCAAAATCAAAACGTATGGAAGGTATCATTGTAACGCTCATTTTAGGAGCAGTAGCAGGTTGGTTAGGCAGTCAAATTTACAAAGGAAGTGGCTTAGGTCTACTAGGTAATATTGTAGTAGGAATCCTTGGTGGGTTCATTGGCTATTGGGGCCTTGGTAAGTTAGGTGTAAGTCTAGGAGAAGGCTATTTAGGGTATATTCTTACCGCAGCTGTTGGCGCGATTGTTTTGCTGTTTATCATAAATTTAATATCAGGTAGGCGATAATATTTCTGAAAAGGAAATATCTTTGTTTTCTAATTTTGAGTCCTGTCTTATTTCCAGTCAATGGATGTAAGACAGGATTTTTTTATGGTTATTACGGAAGGTTAAAATTAAGCTGTCCAATAGATATAGGTATAATGAATTTGATAGATGAAAGAATAGTTTTCGGGTATAGAAATAAATTAATAATTAAAGTTTCGGTGTTTGTAAATATTTATTTAATCTAGAATATACACTCATAATAATGTACATTTTTGTTATCTTCAAGAGCAGATGTTTTTTCGACCGTCCTTTTCTTTTTTAGTCAAAACTTCATAAAATGGTGTTAAGAAGCGAAACCTGTTCGAGCTAAAATTAAAGTTTAAACGTGTGATCATGTACGTAGTGGTACTAAAGCCAATTACGAGATGCAAATTACAAAAGCGAGTTTTTTCGGTTTAGCTATTTTATGATGTTTTGGCGTTAAGAAAATGAAACAGACTTGACTTTTTGTTTCTTTTGTGTTAAGACAAAAGAAAAAGAAGTTAAAATCAATTTACACTATTAAACTTCATCTACAAGCGTAAAAATGAAGAACAAAATTTACAATTTATCCGTTAAGTATTTAATCCGAAACTTCAGTTAATAATCCATGCACACAAACATCTTATCTACATTAGACCTATGGCTAAATTATCTAGATGATTATAATGAAAAAACTTTAATCACTAAACCATCACCTCACATATGGTCCATAGGTCAGGTGTACAAACATCTTTACAGCGAAACCACCTACTTTATTTCCCAAGCGATGATCTGTTGTACAACGGATGAAAACAAAGACCTACATATGACATCCGAAGGCGAAATCATGTTTGCCAATAATAGTTTCCCTGACGAACAAATCATAGGTCCATCATCCAATGACCTCACACCACAACCTTCAAGCAAACAAGAAGTATCAGATGACTTTAAGACACTCAGAGCTTCTGTTGTCCTGCTTTTAGATAAGATGGGACATAGCATATATAAAGGCAAAACACCGCATCCAGGTTTAGCCTACTTTAATGCACTTGAATGGATTCAATTTGCAGATATGCATCTCCGTCATCACCTAAAACAAAAGGAAAGGATAGATGGCATGATGATGAGTATTGCGTAGTTTATTTAGTATAGAGCTTATACTAATGTTCTTTTAATCAAATCTAATTGCATTATTATTCAAGTTTAAATTTTATAGGTATGGTATATTTCATTGGAATAAATTGTCCTTCAAAGGTGGCAGCTCTTTCAAATTTTAGTTTTTTGCATACATCAATAGCAGCTTCATCTAATTCATATCCCAATTTTTCTTTTACTTCAAAGTCCGAAGTACTTCCATCAATATTAACTATAAAATCGACAATGACATCTCCATCTTTTTTTTCATTTCTGGCAAGACTTGGAAACTCTAAGTTTGTATAAATAAAATATAGCATTTTGGGTACCGAGCAATGTTTTTCATTTCGTGGATTTAGGCCATACTGTGGACAAGAAGAACAATCAAAACAAGGCAGAATATCAACAACGGGTTCTTTTAGTTTACCTTTAGTAAATGTTGAATCAGTGGAAGACCATATATACCATTCACCATCTTTTTTGACCATGATGCTATCATTAGAAATTTTATTTACTTTGTCAAAAATAGGCGCATGAATGATAGAACCACTTACATTCATAATACCCAATTTACCATTTTCCTTAAAAAATAGTACTTATATTTATTTGTTTGAAAAATAGAGTCATATACCATCGGCTGTATAATTTCACCTATTTCTGATATTAATCCATATTTTTCATCTTTGACCAATATGAAATTTCGATTACTTGTGTCCAATCTTGATATTCCATCCATATATTTATTAAGCAATGGTATGCCTTTAAGACTATATAGCATATAACCTTCTTCTTCTGTGGCAAATGCCAAGATATTATGACCATTATATCTTAGGTTAACATACTTAAAATCAATAAGCATATTACCGAATGTATCAATAAGGGCATCGTAATTATTTTTGGTGACAATCATGGTACCATTTACTACTTCACCACATTTGTCATAAGCAGGGCTGATAATGAAGTCTTTTGTTCCTTTCTTGCAATACTCACATTTGCCAAATCGCTTGGAGGTAGGGACAAGCTGTGCAGATAAATTTATCTGCAATAGAACGAAAATAGTTATAGTTAAAATTAATTGTTTCATGAAACTGCTTTTTTGCCAAAAACATAAAAAATAGGACACATTATAAACTCAAATGATATTTTATGCAAATAATTTAATTTGCATCTATCTAATATACAAGGCCTACTTTTATAACTCGGTCATGGAATCCTTCACTATGTGTACACCAACTGTAATCATCAGCAAAAACCCCTAAATAATGTTCTGCACCTAAAGGGATTTGTTGATCAAATGATGTTGCAGGACAATTGTTATTCACTACAAAACTGGAATTTACGATATCATTATAATACATAATAGATACACAAAAATAATAACGATCTGTTTGAGTCATATCATCAAATATTCGTGCATTGATTGGAATCCATTCTCTTTTTTGAATTCTATTTACATTTTTGACAGATACTTCAGGAACTTTAAAACAATGACCACCTGAATCAATCTCCTTAATATGAAGGGTAACTTCAGGTGCACTTTTACTTAGCTTAGCAAATCTATAAGCAGGAACTACGACCCTTTTCATGGTCAAATAATCAGTAGAAAAAAAAGTAAAGGAAAAATGATATGACTCTACAAAAAAATATCCTAAAGAGAAAAGGACAGCATTGTTCCTCAAGTCAAAACCTGTTAGAATTACATTTTTGTTGAGCGGGTTATCAGGTGCACAATCTCTCGGACAAAAAAATGATTGCCCGCAAGGCTGTGTCATCAATCCAAAATCACCCGTATAGCCACACTTATTTTGCCATATGTCAAAACCCTTCATTTTATTTAAGTAAATTTTATTTTGTGTATTTTTATCTCTAATACCAGATGACAATATGTCACCTAAAACACTACCATCACAATTTAAAATTTGTGGTAAAAATTCATACAAACTGATATTTTTTTCATTAGTCAGATCATTAACATTTAAATAAAGATGGTCTGATGAGTATTTTAAGGCAATATAAAAATATTTGATACTAGTGTATTCTACGGTATTAAATTCACTAAGAAGTTCGTGATAGCCATTAAAATAGTAAAAAACATATCTCTTATCTTCTATTTCTTGAGGTGTTTCTACACCTACAAAGGGTATTACATCGTTGGTGTTCCAATCTAATTGGTGAAAAATATCAGGTATCTTTATAGCCATCATTGGGTCTTCTTGAGATAAAATATCTTGTAGACCTTCTCCAAATAACTCTTTGACCTCCGCATCTTCATATTGTTTGATCACTTGTGCTACCGTCTTACCTGACGGAAGGACATCATCTTTAATCATCCCAAATACCAACTCAGCATATATGTTTTCGTTAGGAACGATCGATTTTTCTTTGATGTATTGTCTCAATTCTTCTTCTCGCAAAGCAGCTGCCAGTGACTTCCCAAAGGCAAGTCTTAAATCAAACCGTTCTTTTATTTCAGGTGAAATGTCTTTTGTCCAATTAGCTATATTACGCTGTTCCGAAAAGTCTGTCTTTGAACAAGAGAAGAATAAGCATACCGTAAATATAATCAAAATAGAAAATTTCATGACTTATGTTTTTTTATTTTTTTATCGCTCTTTACTTTTTTTGATAATTTATTATTTCCTTATTTTTTTTAAAAAGCTTTAATACTTGGTAAAAGTAAATAGTCATACTGATATAAAAAAGCAATTGTCTAGAAAAAGTAAAAATTAAACCAAAGCAATGATACTATTTAATCATCCCAAGAGTGCTTACTCTTTGGCATAAACTAAATCAAAAGAAAAGGATAGATGGCATGCTGGTGATAAAAGGGTGAAACAACTAAGTTTTTATCTCATCTAAGATCACCTTTAATTTTGATTATAATTGATTAAAGAGATAAATTTTAAATTTATGGTCTATAAATATTTTTTTATGAGACACCCTAGTAGGTATATCCCATTTTTTAGTCAAAGTCATATTCTCTTATGCAAACATAGTACAGTCATCTGTTGGTTTAATGATGTTGATAGACAAGTAACACCAACTGTAAAATTGGAATTTGCAATATAATAATAATGCAATATCGATATGGAAAAATGCTAACGATTTCTATTTGCCATATCATCAAATATTTTAGCATTGATTTGAATCCTTTATATTTTTTTAATAAATACTTTAGAATCAACCAAAAGCTGACTCTTGAGCAAAAAAAAACGACTGCGGTTTAATTACCTTTTTCCATCACCCCTTTATTTTTCTTACATTTTTCCGCCTTTTTTTGGTAGCTAATGCTATTTCTATTACTTTGCATCAACTTTTTATTATCACAAACCACCACCTATGTCAAAGTTTTTGTGCACCTGCTTATTTTTTACCATGACGTCCATCGCTTTTGGCCAGTTCAAAGTCGATGATTTTAAGGCTATGAAGTTTCGCAATATTGGTCCTGCGGGCATGAGTGGACGTATCACAGCCATCGATGTAGACCTAAGCAACCCACATCGTATTTTTGCGGGTGCAGCTTCAGGTGGTGTGTGGCTTTCAGAAAATGGTGGTACGAGTTGGACACCGATCTTTGACGAGCAGTCATCTCTAGCCATTGGTTCCATCAAAATCAACCAAAAAAATCCATCTGAAATTTGGGTAGGTACAGGCGAAGGTAATCCACGCAATTCGCTCAATACCGGCAATGGCATCTACAAATCCCTAGACGGTGGCAAAACATGGAAAATGATGGGCCTAGAAAATACCAAAACCATCCACCGCATCATCATCCACAGAGACAATCCCGATATCGTATTTGCCGCTTCTTTAGGTTCTCCATGGGGAGGTAATGTAGATCGTGGCGTGTTCAAAACCACAGACGGTGGCAAGACATGGAAAAAAATCCTGTATGTCAATGACCTTACAGGCGCAGCAGACATGATCACCGACCCTACCAATCCCAACAAACTCATCGTAGCCATGTGGGAACACAAACGCGAACCATGGTTTTTTAATTCAGGAGGCAAAGGTTCAGGCCTACATATCACCTATGACGGTGGGGAGACATTCACAAAAATAAGTGACGAAGATGGTTTACCCAAAGGAGACCTTGGTCGTATAGGCCTCGCCATCGCACCCAACAAACCCAATATCATCTATGCACTCGTAGAAGCCAAAGAAAATGGCCTGTACAAATCCACGGATGGCGGCAAAAAATGGACACTTGTATCGACCAAAAACATAGGCGACCGACCGTTTTATTATTCAGAATTGTACGTAGATCCTAAAAATGAAAACCGTATTTACAATATATTTACCTACGTCACACTAAGCGAAGACGGTGGCAAGACATTCAGAAATATAGCCGACTATGGCAATGATGTCCACCCAGATCACCACGCTTTTTGGATACATCCTGACGATACCGATTACCTGATAGATGGCAATGACGGTGGACTCAATATCTCTAGAGATGGTGGCGTTAATTGGTATTTTGCAGGTAATATTCCCGTAGGACAGTTTTATCATGTCAATGTAGACACCGATTTTCCTTACAATGTCTATGGAGGTATGCAAGACAATGGTTCGTGGGTAGGCCCTTCTGCCGTACTCAAACGTGGCGGCATTCGCAACCATGACTTCCAAGAGTTGTACTTCGGAGATGGTTTTGATGTCGTTCCATTCAGAGCAGATAGTAGATATGGTTATGCCATGTCACAAGGGGGCAATGTAGGTTTTTACGACCGCAAATCAGGCAAGACAAGATTCATTAAACCCAATCATCCAGATCATAATATCAAGTTGCGCTACAATTGGAATGCAGCCATTGCCCAAGATCCATACAGCGATTGTGGTGTTTATTTCGGTAGTCAATACCTCCATTATTCCGACGACTGTGGCGAATCATGGACCATCAAATCACCAGACCTGACGACCAATGACACGACCAAACAAAAAGCAGATAAAAGCGGTGGACTTACCATGGATGCGACCAATGCAGAAAACTATACAACCATCCTAGCTATCGCGCCTAGTCCTGTAAACAAAGAAGTCGTATGGACAGGTACCGATGATGGAAATGTACAACTGACCAAAGACGGTGGTAAGTCTTGGACCAATGTAAACCAATTCAAATCACTGCCAGCAGGAAGTTGGATACCACAGATCCATGTGTCCAATACCAATGCAGCAGAAGCGTGGGTAGTAGCCAATAATTATCGCCGCAATGACAATAGTGCATACGCTTACCACACCACAGACTATGGGAAATCATGGTCTAGAATAGCAGATGATAACCAAATAAAAGGCTTCGTACTGAGCATCGTCCAAGACCATAAAGAACCCAATCTGATGTTTCTTGGCACAGATGTAGGACTTTACGTTTCCTTTGATAAAGGCCAGAAGTGGCACCATTGGAACAAAGGATTTCCTCAAGTACAAGTCAATGATATGAAGATCCACACAGTCGAAGACGACCTTATTTTAGGTACTTTCGGGCGTGCATTTTGGATATTGGACGATCTGAATCCATTGAGAGAGATCGCTGCAAAAGGATTAAATCTGTTAATCGCTGACTTTGATGTATTGGCTTCTGCGCCAGCTTATTTGGTGAGTTACAGATCCTATGATGGAGTGCGTTTTTCAGGCCAGGGCGAGTTCAAAGGAGATAATAAATCTTACGACAAAATAGCTTTTAATGTCTGGAAAAAACCTGTAGAGAAGCCAAAAGAAGATACCAAAACTGATAAAAAATCAGAAGATAAAAAGTCAGACGACAAAGACAAAAAAGAAGATAAAGACAAAAAAGAAGGCGATGATAAGGACAAAGCGGATGCAAAATCAAAAGCAAAAATAGTCATCTACGACGATAAAAATAAAGAAGTCCGCACCATCACACGAAAAGTAGAAGACGGACTGAATAAGCTAAATTGGGGACTTGAGACCAATGGCATCAGATACCCTTCACGCACAGAACCAAAAGAAGACGAAGACCTGCCAGGTGGATACTCAGTGTTGCCAGGAAGATACAAAGCTGTCATCACGCTTGGAGACCACAAAGACTCTGTCTACATAGATGTAAAAATGGATCCAAATGACAAAATGACCAAGGAAGATCTTCTAGCCATCAAAAAAGTACAAGACCAACACGCCCTTTTGGTCAAAGAAGCAAAACAGTCTTACGACAAAATCTTAGACGCAAAAAAATCCATTGCCATCGTAGATAAACTCATGGAAAACCAACCAGATACCATCAAAAGCGAATTTAAAAAGCTACACAAAAAGCTTCATAAATCCCTAGATGAATTATCTGACCTATACATCTCGCCTGAAAATGTAAAAGGCATTCAGCGCAATCCCGACCAACTCAATAGTGTCCTTTTCGGAGCATTAAGTTATATCAGATCTTCATGGAGTGACCCAAAAGAAAACGCCATGATCTCCCTAGATAAAGCAAAAATAATGACCGAAAAATCATCCAAATCCGTCACCACATTTATAACCGGAGACTGGAAAGCCTATCAAGAAAAAGTAGCAAAACTTGATGTCAAAATATTTAAAGAATAATCTTCACCTTTCTTCGGATGGCTCTAATACGCACTTTTCGTCGGATGGCTCCAAGACATCCTATGGATATTGGTCTAGCTTTATTTTTAGAAAGTTATTTGTCTGGGACATCGTCGTTCAAAAAATAAGCGATAGAGAATGAAGAGTCAAAAGTGCGTCTATCGCCTTAAGTGGTATAATAAAAATAAAAGAATAAAATTTTTGGCGATAGAAAAAGCATTTTGACTCGAGAATGAACGGTGCTTCGCAATCGCCTTTTTTTGAACTGGTCTTTTTTGGTTACTTTTTTTGACAGGAAAAAAAGTAAATGCCGCCTGCATAAGGCAAAAGACAAGATAAAGTGCTAATGATTTTAGCTCTCCACCTTTGCCTTGAATTGGTACGAATAAATTTAAATTATACATTCAGTTTAAACTTAAAATATCCTAACGATAATATAATTCATTCAATGAAAGATGTAAGCGATAGGAATTTGATAGGCTAAAACAGTTTAAGAAAAAGCATAAAACCATCAATCTCCAAACATAAAGATATTTTTTATTGTTAAAGTACATCATAGTTTAAAACAAAAAGAAATAATTCAAAATACTTAAAAAATGAAGTTCAAAAATGGTAATTGGTGGATAGGAATGTTTGTATGTTTTGTAATATTATCATCTACAACTTCGTGCATAAAATCAGACGATACGACAGATGGTACCGTTAAATGTACCTTTGATTTAGGCAAACAAAACCTAGTAGAAACGAGCAAAGAATTTTTACCTTACAAAAATGTACAGAATCTAATATTCAGAGATTCCTTAGGTGTGAAAAAAGTATTTGAAGTCACGTTTAAAGATAGCCACAGTTCACTCAATAATATATTTTATATCAAAGAAGTAAACAAAATAGTAGACAGTATCGTAAACTGTATGCTAAGCCAAAGTTGGGACTACACCCTAAAAGAGATAGGAGGCTCCCTTTTACTAAATGCAAAGATTTATAACGATTTTGACCTTTCCGTTGGTGAGAAAAAAGTTTTAGACAAGGTAGAAATCCAAGTTTCAGAAAACAACACAAACATAGCAGGTTTCTCAGCGTTCAAAATGACGGTGGATAATCGTTCTTCCACAGCTATGACATCAGAAGTATTGACCAAATATGATAGCTTTGAAGTATATGACACCACTTACACCAATGTTTTTTCTTCCTTCACAACATCTAATCCCCGTCATAAAGCTTACTACAATAAAACGGAAGGAATCGTTGCCTTTACAGAGTCTAATGGACGACTTTGGAGATATGATGGCAAAAATTAGACAAAGGTTACCCATTTGTTTTAAGTCAATTAATATTGCTCAATCCAAAATTTCATAACGAATTTTACTACTTTGTGGGATTTGAAGTTTCAGCCCTTTAAAAGCCTGAAAAGGCTTTAATTTGAATAACCATAGGTGCAACCTATGGTAAAAAAACAAAAAAAACAAGCCTGAAAGGCTTGCATGAATTAGATCGTATACCTTGTATTCAATGTAACAAAGTAGAATTATTAAGCCAATTTGATCTTATTTCAAAATAAATCTAAAGCTGTCCCTTACAAATTTTTGCAATTGTTCAGTCTGAAAGGCAAACCATTGTTCTCTATATTTTCCTGAATTATGGATGATGTGTTTAAAACCTTGAAATGGTTTACTTTTGTTTAATGCTGTGATAAGTTGCCCACGCAGTAAAAGTCTTTCATCTAGTTGTTCAGCAAAATCTGCCATAATTTGGAACTGTTCACTCGATGATGGAGGATCTATTTCTATAAAATTTTCGTAGTTATTTTCTATTTTTTCTTGTTCTTCTGCAAACATGTCCTTTTCTAATAAATGTTCATATTCCCGTTTTGGAACAAAAACAAGTTCGCCAGTCACTTTATTCCAAAAACAGGTCAGTCCCATGTCAAATGATTCTACTATTTCTTGGATTTGGTTGTCGGATAATGGATACAATTTTATATATTTTTGAATTTTGATAATTTACTAATTAAAATGCATTATTGTTATAAGAAGTTAATATTTTACATGATAAAGATTTCAAATGCTAATAACATATATTTTACATTAAAAAAAATATTGATTTAAATTTCTGCTTGCCTAAATATGAACACATTTTTTTATAAAAAGACAAAACAAATATAATTAAGTTTAATGTGAAATTTATGAGTATTAATTTTTATTTATGAACTATATAAATGTTAGATAATTTGGAAACGTTTTATTTCATGCAAATAATCTAATTTTCTAATCAGTTTAGGGCTAAAATGACTTAAAATGCGTCTTAATTCATGGAATTAATACAACAACCAACTTTTAATCTACTATTTTACACCAAAAGATACTTAATATTGTCTCACCAAAAAATCTCATTGCCACATCACCTAGGCAAAACAGTTGAACAAAATACTATTGTAAGTTATCAAAATCAAACACCAGATTTTAGTTTAACTAGCAAATTTAAATTTAATTCCAAATGTTAAGTAAATTTACTCAAATTTTCATTTTTATTTATTCCCTTTTCTGTACACAGGTACTTTTTTCACAAGAAACAATTTCCATAGTCCCTCCAGATTGCTATCCTGGGGTCGATGCTTCAGTACAAGATGCAACTGCTACATCAAGCAACGGTGTTGCTCCTTTTGCGACGTGGAAGGCAGCTTATGATTTTGCACATTCTGGAGCTGGCAGTGGTAATGTTATTGTTATAAATTTTGCACCTGGGTATTACAGCACAAACTTAAGTGGTATTATTGGTGACTGGGGGGATGCAGATGGTGGCTTTATATTGAAAGCAGGACTAGAAGTTTTTGGAAATGGTGCCGTGATAGATAATTCTAGCGCTGGAACAAGTGTTATATGTTTTGCTACCATGGGCAATACTAGTGTTTTAGATGGTTTTACATTCATTGGCTTTACGGGTAATGTATCTGGTGGAGCAATCTCTGCACAAGGAGCAACTGGGTGGCAAGTCAATAATTGTAATTTTGATGGCTGTGACAAAGGAGGAGGATCTGGCATGGAGATATCTGGAGGTTCAGGAACATTAAATGGGTGTAATTTTTACAAACACACTTTTGCGACAGGTAGTGCCATGGATATTTCTGGAGGTACCACCATTCTCAATAATTGTACCTATTCATGTAATTACAGAGATAATAATGGGGGCAGAGGTGGAGCTATATATCAGACAGGCGGGACGATCACATTTAATAATTGTGTATTTGATGGCAATGAGGCTGGAGGAAATGCTCCCGGTGGAGCCATGTCTATCGAATCTGGAGCAGTAGCTTCTTTTAATGGAACAGTCTTCACGTGTAATGAAGCAAATACACTTACTGACCAAGATGGGGGAGCATTAAATTGTGAATCTGGAGCAAATGTCACGATCAGTGGATGTACCTTTACGGGCAATGTAGCAAAAAGGCAAGGTGGTGCGATTCGATCTGCGGGTGGAAGTTCATCTAGTGTGATTTTGACTATTTCTGGTACTACATTTACCAATAACGCTACCAATACTTCCTCATCAAAAGGTGGTGCAATTTACCTATATAATACGGTCACCGATTTAAATAGCAACTACTTTACCGACAATTCTGTGACAGGTGAAGGCGGTGCAGTTTATGTAGCAAAAAATCAATCTGGTAATGGTGCTACTTATAATTTTAGCAACAATACTATGACGTCAAATACCGCTAATAATAATCAATGTACAGGAAGAGATGTCTTTACAGAAATGCATATAGGAGGTAGTAATAATAATCTGGATGCTTTGGCTGATGGTTGGCATGCTTCTAATCCTACTAATATAGGTACACTAGAGTTTAACACGGCTACTGCATCATTAAATACATCTATAAATGCAAGTGGATATACTGGAATTCCTGTTGCCACATCCTTTGGAAGCGTAAATTATTGGACATTTAATGGATATACAGCATCAAGTGTTACAGGTTTTGATTCTGGACAAAGAGGGATGGCTTATGTTTTAGCTGCTGATGGATCTAATTTTGCGACAGCAAATGGTTTTGCAGTTTTATTCTGGAGACCAGGAGGTTCAGGTAATAGAAAACTTTCATTTGTTAGTTTTTCTGGTGGATTGGACGCTAATGCAAATATTACGGTCTTGCAAGAATTAGGAAATTATGGAGCAAGTACAAGTGGTTCTTTCACCTGTAAAGCAGTAAATGATGGGTTGGCATGGAAGTTTTATGTGTCCATTTCTGGCTCAGATATTACAAATGAAGACCCGCGTGGGTACAATTATTGCAGTCCTACGGTTACTGTCACTGGCGGCCTGACAGGAGTAAACACACATAGAGGTATCTGGGTTTCAAATAGTAGTACAGCGAATTTTTATACTTACAGTAATAATTATTTCAGAAATACTGACGAAACTCAAGGTACTGGTGGCGGTGGCTCTGGGCTATCAGCATCATGTTCAGGATGTCCTGCAAGTCCCACTGCTTCATCACAGTGTCCAGCATTAAATGTAGGTTCTATCCAAGGTGATGTTTTCCTCGATGGTAATACAGATGGTATCCTGAATGCTTCTGAGCAATTAGTGGGAGTAGTAGTAGAATTGCTTGATGGAGATGGAAATGTCATCGCAACCACAACTACTGATATAAATGGACATTATATATTTATCGATTTAATGTCTGGAATGTATCAAGTTCGTTTTGGTGTTCCATTAGGCTATAGCTCTGCTACCTCTACCATCCAAAATGCTGGTGTACCTGCTTTTGATAGTGATGTTTTTGGACTTGCTTCTAATAGTACTTTTTTATCTCCTATGATAAATCTTGATACAAATACTGGTATGTCCAATGGTAATGATGATTTTAATAACGCTGCAAACTTTTACAATGTAACGGCAGGCTATCAGGCCATCATTTTGCCAGTAACATGGGCATCAATTACCGTAGAAGAGAAGGATTGTATAAATACCATCTACTGGTCTACGGCCTCCGAAACAAATAATCACTTCTACCAAGTAGAAAAAAGCTTTGATGGTAAAGTTTACTTCGAGATAGGTCGGATTCAAGGTAATGGCGACAGCAGAGATATGAGCTATTATAAATTTGCTGATGAGAAATTGTCGGCTGAGACTATGTACTACCGTATCAGACAAGTAGATTATGATGGCAAACAATCTATATCAGATGTTGTAAAATCTAATGCTCATGACTGCATTAGTGACCTTAGTATCAGGGTCTACCCTAACCCTGCGACCAATGATAAATTAAACATGATCATAGAAGGTGCAGCCCCATCAAGCCAAGATATACAAGTAAGAATATATAATCAAATAGGTGTATTGGTTCTATCTAAAGTCGTAAATTATTCAGAATTAAATAATAAAATAGAATTAGGTATAGAAGAATTAATTGCAGGTATGTACACGATAAGTATCCAAAACTTCTCTAGTACACAGTCAAATCAAAACATCAAGTTTGTAAAAATCTAACCAAATGTTTTCCAAGTATGGGTGGGTGATGGATGAAATTCCGTAACTCATCCATTTTTTTTGATGTCGATCTCATTTTTTCTTAAGTGCAATGTTAAGCTCGCATTTTCCTGCTTTTATCCACCTGCATTTATACAAAGGTTAATCTTCAAAAATAAATACGATTAGTGCGATATACTTTTGACATAAAAATAGTCATAACACCTTTCAAGACTCCTTCATAAACATATGCATTTTGATAATTCTATAATGATTAATGGAAGGTTTAATATAGGTTTGGCTTATTATTTTTCAAGTCATTAATGTCAATAGAACTAAAAGTAAGTACTTCATTTATCATTGATGAAAAATGGGATAATATCGATACAAAATGTATTTTAATTCACGGAATTCGAACAATAACTACCTGTTTTCTTACTACAACAATAGATTTGTTAGCATAATTTTAAACCGTCTTTCATTAATTCCAACTTTTTACAACCAACCATTCGTTTAAATGATACAGCAAGCCACCAACATCGCAACCTACTTTAAAAGCGCTAGAGTGCTATCTAGAAAATACGTGCAAATCGTTTTGTTTCTTTTATGCTTTTTGGGTGTTAATATGACATCTCTGAGAGCATGTGATGAAGCTAGCGTAAACTTAGTGAGCGTTACTCCACTAGGTGGTGGACAAACGCAATACACCTTTGATATATGTTTGGAGATGCTTGGTCTCGAAGGTATACCTGGTTGGTTTAGTATCGATTTTGGACCCAACTCTGTAAATGTAGTCTCTTTTTCTTCAGTACCTGGAGTTATCATGACATCAACTGGCGATATCTATAATGGTGCTATTATTGCCGCTAATGATGAAGTCAGATGGACTATAGACACACCATTTCCTGCACACGGTAGTAATCTTTTGTGTTTCCAAGTGAGCATTACAATTACTGGGACTCCTACATCTATTACTATGAATTTTCATGATACATACCCAGGATGCAGTTCGGATGTTCCTTTACCCACCCCTTCTCCATGTGACTGCGCTAGTGGTAATGGAATATGTGGTGGCGAACATTTTTGTAGTTCTTCTGTAGCAGAAGAAGATTATGACGATCCTTTTTCTAATGCCACCCAATTTGATTTTGTACCTAATCTTTCTGCCACAAATGGTACAACTTACCAGTTTTGTTATGAATACACCACGGGACCTACAGAAACATCTGTTGGATTTGTAAATGTTTTAGGTACTAATGGTGCTGGTTGTGGATTTACTAGAACGTATCAAGTTTACCAAGGGTCTGGCTGTAGTTCCCCATTACCTAAT
>Ga0209812_10000088_pt1 | contig 85433 bp, 58 predicted proteins | sample JI71714BDNA_FD_187502 | JGI IMG/M metagenome (GOLD analysis project Ga0209812, IMG submission 187502) | Wastewater effluent complex algal communities from Wisconsin, to seasonally profile nutrient transformation and Carbon sequestration -... | ecosystem: Engineered > WWTP > Effluent > Algae... | reverse complement strand
GAAGGAAGAAGGAAGAAGGAAGAAGGAAGAAGGAAGAAGGAAGAAGGAAGAAGGAAGAAGGAAGAAGGAAGAAGGAAGAAGGAAGAAGGAAGAAGGAAGAAGGAAGAAGGAAGAAGGAAGAAGGAAAAAGGAAAAAGGAAGAAGGAAAAAGGAAGAAGGAAGAAGGAAGAAGGGATCAGGGGAGCATCCACTTGGGGCCGATAGACTTTTTCAGATGAACCATAGAGTAGGGTTTTTCGAGTACAAGAATTATGTTTCTTCCCAAAGTGGATGCTCCCGGGATCATGGATTAGGAAGGAGGGGCGCGATCGTTCAGGTAAAAACCTAATGTCTAATACCTCAAATCTCTTTTCTAATTCTCTGAAGAAAGTCTCTTATTTTGATAAACGTGAACCTCGCGATCGATTCCCTTAAAACGAAAATTTCCCATCGGTTCTAACCCTTCTTGAGAGTTTAATAAATGATAAGTATCTTCACTAATAACAAACTCGCCAGGGGGACAAATTGTTTCCATACGAGAGGCTAAATTAATGGTGGCACCTAACACCGTATAATCAACCCGTTTAGAACTTCCCACATCACCGATAACAGCTTTCCCGCTATTAATAGCAATGCGTAATTCAATCGGTTGTCCTAAAGCGCAACTGGCATTTAAACGCGCCAGTCGTTCTAACATTCCCCTGGCCGCAGCAACGGCCCTTTCCGCATGATCATCTTGGCTTTCGGGTGCTCCCCAAAATGCCATTATACAATCACCAATAAATTTATCTAACGTTCCACCAAAGGCAAAAACTTCTTGTAACATTTCTTCAAATAAATTATTTAATAATGAGGCAATTTGAGTGGGTGTTAAACGCTCAGAAATCGCTGTAAATCCCACAATATCCGCAAACATAATACTAATTTCTCCTTCTAAGGGGGCAATACGATCGTCTTGTAACACAGACGCTCTCATTAAATGTTGTACCACCGCGGGGGAATGATAGCGTTGTAACTTTTGACGGAGCATTTCTTCACTTCGTAATTGACGTGCTAATAACCATCGTTGTACACTAGAAGCTACCAGATTTGCTAAGGCAGAAAAAAAACTCAGATCCTCATCCCCTCCCCCTTGCCAATAATCAAAAGATAAATGGGCATCCCCATATAATACGCCAACCACTTTATTTTCATCCCAAAGGGGAACGGCTAAAGCACTACGAATATCTTTAAATACTATACTCATTTCACTTTCAAAGCGTTCATCATCTTGAGCATCAGATGTTTTAATTGCCACTTGTTCAGCAAAAGCTTTTTGACAGATAGTTCGACTAATCCAACTACCATCTGTGGGCATTTGTTGTTGTTCAAAAGGTGTTTTTGCGGCAAATTTAATTAATTCTAATTGTCCCGTTCCACTCACATCAATTAATAAAGCTAATCGTTCAATTCCTTTCAGTTCTCTAAATACCACTTCTTTGACTTTGCCAAAAATTGCTTCTATTGATTCTGCTGAATTTAAAGATTTAGCTATTTCTACTAATTCTTTTAAACGGTCGATCGCCCGTTGATAATCACCGACATTTTCATTTTTTATTTCCGTTTGTATCCATTGTTTTTGAAGTTCTTTCGCTTTCCCAATTAAAGTTCTCCCAGATAAAATGGGTGGTTTTGGGATAGTAATAGATGCCGGAATTTCAAAAACAACTCGGATAAACATCTCATCTAATTTGATGAAATCACCGTCATTTAATTTAGCGGGAGTCTGCAAAATTTTATTATTTAATATTGTATGATTTTTGCTTCCCATATCTTCAATCATCCATACACCACTCGCTGTTTTAAATAAACGGGTATGACAACGAGAAATCCCTGGGAATGGTAATTGTAAATCACATTCAACAGAACGACCAATCACAAAAGGATCGTGAGTGACTGTCACTGTTTTGGGATGGTTTCCTTCAATTTGTAAATTTAGTATGACTTCAGACATAATCCCTAAATATTTATTGACAATTTATGCCAAACCGACAGAGATGTTATTACGGTTTTTCCAAATCAGGATGATCAGAGGTTTTCCCAGTCTTCGCATCCTCTCGAAGGGAACCCCACAGATGTCAAAATTGTCTCATCTTAACTATTTCACCCTGAGAAAGGAATGGGAGCCAGTGGGTACGATCGCGCATAATAAGACCAAGGTCAAAAACTGATAAATAGGTATCCTCAGATCATTCCCATGCTCAGTCGTCGGTATTTATCCTTTTATTGACCCCTACAAGTCCCTTATCTAAGATACTGGTTCCCCTTTCTACTGTAACTCACATTTGAGGGGTTTCGCCCATTTTTAATACAATTCTGCAATTTTGTGACAGACTATTTTTCGTGTAAAAATTGTAAATGTTAGGAAAAGTTTGCAAAAAAGAACCCTAAATATGTTAAGCTGTTATACCCAGATTGCAGAACTTATCCCTCATCTGATACCACTTTGCCAAAGTAATACTTATTGTCAAATCTCTTCTCTATTTTGTCTTATGATGGTAGTCTCGTCGGGAGCATTTCCTAGTTGTAAATTGGTCGTGGGAGCGTCTGGCTCCCTAGCCCGATCCCGCCGGGAGCCAGACGCTCCCACTACAGTTTTTTTTTGCTTCTTTGAGATGCACCCGTCTCGTCTCTGTGTGTGGTTTTTTTTTTGAACCACAAAGGCACAAAGGCACAAAGGAAAGAAAAGAATTTGTAGGGGGCGGGTTTACCGGGTTCTTCAAAACATGAAGAAACCGGGTTTATTCTCATCTCAAGAAAAAAAATTTAGTCCAGAAGTACGCAAAAAGAACCGGTTCCTGAACTATTTTGCCATCCTCTGGAAAATTTTACTTGTCCTCATCGACCCTTGGTGCTTCATTTTATTTACCGATCGCGCCTGTTTTTTCGTTATAGTATTAACCTGATAAAATTTATCTAAAGTTTGGGGTTATTGCGGTGGTAACTCTAGGGGAATATGTCCTAATAACCCCGTCCGAAAATCATTTAACATTTGCCTTGCTACCCGTTCCACATCCCCTTTTAAACGGACTTTTGCCACTTCATAAATATACTCTTCACCAGTCATTGATTCCACATCAAGATGATAACGGGATTTTAAGATAGACGCGGATACTAACCCATTACTGGTCGCGTCTAAATAGGTTAATAAATCAACAAAACCCGCGGCAATCAATTGATTATCATAGGAAGCTTCGCCAATATCTTCACAAATTGCTAATTTCAGCGCGGCTTCTTGATCATCTAAACGAATGGGAATGACTCCGGGGGCATCTAATAATTCAATTTCTGGAGAAATGCGAACCCAGTGTAACGATCGCGTGACTCCGGCTTTACGGGCACTATTAACGACTTTTCTCCCTAATAAGCGATTAATTAATGCGGATTTCCCGACATTGGGAAACCCGATCACGACAGCCCGCACTGGACGAGGCAACATCCCGCGATCGCGTCTTTTTTGATTAATATTAACTCCTGCTGCTTTAGCCGCGATCGCGACATCGGAAACACCTTGCCCCTGTTGAGAATTAGTAAAATAAGGAGTTTGTCCTTGCTCTGTAAACCAATCATCCCAAAGTTGACGCGTTCTAGGAGAAATCATATCCAAACGATTAATCACTAAAACTTGAGTTTTATTCCCTACCCATTGGGGAACTTGAGGATGATGAGTCGTTAAGGGAATACGGGAATCACGAACTTCGATCACGACATCAACGAGCTTAAGTTGTTCTTTTAAGGCTCGTTCTGCCTTGGCAATATGACCAGGATACCATTGAATACTCATAATTAAGAAGAAGGAAGAAGGAAGAAGGAAGAAGGAAGAAGGAAGAAGGAAGAGGGAAGAAGGAAGAAGGAAGAAGGAAGAAGGAAGAAGGAAGAAGGAGGAAGGAAGAGGGAAGAAGGAAGAAGGAAGAAGGAAGAAGGAAGAAGGAAGAAGGAAGAAGGAAGAAGGAAGTCGTAGGTTGGGTTGAGGAAACGAAACCCAACCTCTTCCTTAGCTTAAGTATCCCTCAACCCAACCTACAAAAAATGGCGCCGGTATTGTTTAGTCGGAGTGTGTAAGTCCTCAGCAATCTTCCCTTCTTCCTTCTTCGATCTTCCTTCTTCCTTGCTTAAGGCACAATCAAGATGGGACAAGGAGACAAATTAATCACGCGGCTAGTAACACTATCCGCGGAACCTTCATCCGTTAAACCCATACCTCGACAACCCATGACAATTAAATCCGCGCTGACTTCATCGGCGACATCGCAAATAGTAAACGCGGGTTTACCTTCCCTTTCAATGGTTTGGGCTTGGATACCATTGTTTTGGAAGAGAGTTTGGGCACTCTTTAACAATTCCGCGACTGTCTCTGGGGAACTCATTGTCGGATCAACCACAGCCCCCTCTTCTCCCTCTGGGGCTTTTTCGACCACCGAGAGAATGATCAGGCGGGCATTATAGGTTTTCACGATATTGAGTACCGCGTCTGCGGCTTCGCGGGCCTCACGGCTTTGATCTACTGGAAATAAAACAGTCTTAAACATAGTTCAGATTTTTGGGACACTTAGTCAGATAAAATGTTTACTGTGAACCGCTCGATATTGGTTGTGACGGACTTCTGCTTTGGATGAGAGGCGAGAAATCCCGTCTGGGATCTCCAAGAGGTGGACCCGTATCGCGATCATTTAATCACGTTCAACAAAAGAACTCTTATTTAGGAGATTGATCCTGTGACAAAAAAGACTGTAGCAAATTTATCGGCATCAGATTTAACAGGTAAACGGGTTCTGGTGCGGGCCGACTTTAACGTACCCATTGATAACGGTAACATCACTGATGATACTCGGATTCGCGCTGCTGTGCCCACAATTCAAGATTTAACTTCTAAAGGTGCTAAGGTTATCCTCTCTAGTCACTTTGGTCGTCCCGACGGTGTGGATAAGATGTCACGTGTGACTGAGAAGTTACGCTTGACTCCTGTCGCGAAACGTCTATCGGAATTATTAGGTAAAGAGGTTAAGAAGACGGATGACTGTATCGGTGACGAAGTTGCCGCGACGGTTGCCGCGATGCAAAATGGCGATGTCTTGTTATTGGAAAATGTCCGTTTCTACCCTGAAGAGGAAAAGAATGACCCCGCATTTGCCCAAAAGTTAGCCTCTATTGCTGATGTTTATGTCAATGATGCTTTCGGGACTGCCCACCGTGCCCATGCTTCTACGGAAGGTGTTACTCACTATCTCAGTCCCAGCGTCGCGGGTTTATTGATCGAGAAGGAGTTACAGTATCTCCAAAGCGCGATCGAACAGCCTAAACGTCCTTTGGCGGCTATTATTGGCGGCTCTAAAGTTTCTAGCAAAATTGGTGTTATTGAGACGCTCTTAGAAAAATGCGATAAGTTACTGCTCGGTGGTGGGATGGTATTTACCTTCTATAAAGCCCGGGGCTTAAATGTTGGTAAGTCTTTGGTGGAAGAGGATAAGCTGGAATTAGCGAAGTCTCTCGAAGCTAAGGCAAAAGAGCGCGGTGTCGCTTTATTATTACCGACTGATGTGATCATCGCGGATAAGTTTGCCGCGGATGCTAATTCTCAAACGGTTTCTGTTGAGAATATTCCTGACGGTTGGATGGGCTTGGATATTGGCCCTGACTCCGTTAAGACTTTCCAAGATGCTTTGGCTGACTGTAAAACGGTGATCTGGAATGGCCCGATGGGCGTTTTTGAAATTCCTCAATTTGCTCAGGGCACTGAAGCGATCGCGCGCGTTTTAGCCGGTTTAACTAAAACGGGTACTACTACGATTATCGGTGGTGGTGACTCGGTGGCCGCGGTGGAACAGTTGAATTTAGGCTCAGAAATGAGCCATATTTCCACAGGTGGCGGAGCCAGTTTGGAGTTACTCGAAGGTAAGGTATTACCGGGTATTGCGGCTCTTGATGATGCCTAATGATTAAAGAAATTGGGTTTCTCTCATTGAGTTAATTAATAAAACTCCGTGAAAGAAACCCAGTTTCTCTCCCCAAAATAAGACTCGCGATATATTATTAGCACCTTTGAGAATTAAACAGCCCTGTTGCTGTAGGGGCGGGTTCACCCAGATATTTAATACCCGCCGATAAATGATAAAAAACCGCCCCCACCCCACTGACAAATGATAAAAAATCGCCCCATCCCCCGAACCCAAAAATTAATGATTAATTAAATTTAACGGTTATTTCGAGATGGTTGATCGGGGTTATTTGTTGGGTGGGTGCGGGTTTATTAGGGTTATCTGTGGGTGACAAAATTGATGGGCGAACCCGCCCCTACAAAATCTTGATTTTTATTTTTCGCAATTTTGACCCTTAATGAAACAGCCCAGGGTTAGGGATGATCTTGATGGTCACGAATCGGGTAATCTGAAACATTATTCTTTTTAAATTTTTTTGGGGAAATTGGTATTGTTATACCAAAAATCTATGGCGGAAATCTTATTAAGACTCGGAAAGAACATAAACCGGATCTAAATGCTCGATTCCCCACAATTGCCGGGGATTATACAGTTGAATTGTTTTTGTTAGTCCTCGTGATCCTTTATTAACTAAGTCTTCGGCAATAACTGGCCATTCTTTTTCCGCTATGATATGACTTTTGAATGGGCCAAAGTAGTACATAGATGTTGGTTGAGCCACCACAATCTCAATCCACCACCCCGCCTTTCTATCTTCACTGAAATCGGGTTTATACTTTGGCAAACCTGTAGAAATAGGATCTATGAACATAGATAATAATTCTCCATCAGGCGTAACGTTTACCCTCACCAGTATAAAACAGCTTTTATGGAGAGTGTTAATCCATTCTTGATAAACTATACGATTCTTGACATGAATTTCCCAAGGGTTAACTACGATACTCTTTGGGGGTGATTCCCATGATTTTACGGAAATGTCGATCTAATTGACTGTGAGAAGTAAAACCACATTGTATGGCAATATCACTGATCGATAGTTGTCGATCAGTGAGTAATAATGTTTTGGCTTTTTCTATGCGTTTGTGAATAATGTATTGATAGGGAGAACAGCCTATTTCTTTATGAAAGAAACGACAAAAATAGGCTGGTGTCATTCCCATTGAGCCAGAGAGCAATTCCAAATTAATGTTATGATGCAGATTCTTTTGGATATATGCAATAACTGATTTTAGTCTATAACTTTCCGTCGTTTTTTCTAGTTGATTTTCATCTATTTTTCGGACTGCCTGAGTTCTTTTTGCTTGATGATTTGCCAGTGCTATCCTGATTGTGGAAAGTAGTTGTTCCCGGCGAAAAGGTTTAATTAAATATCCTGAGGGATTAGTCATTTCCGCACGCTGGAGAGTCTCCGCATCTGAGAACGCGGTGAGATAAATAATGGGGATGTCATATAATAATCTGATATGTTCTGCGACTTCTATGCCATCTATTTCTCCTTTAATCCTAATATCCATTAATATTAGCTCAGGATAACATTCTATGATTTTTTTAATGGCTGTTTCGCCGTCAGAAACGATCGCGCAGACTTGATAACCCTCCTCTTCTAGTAGTTGGGCTAGATGCCTCGCAACTAATCTTTCATCTTCAATAATTAATGTTTTAATGCCCATAATTTTTATTATTGTATAAAGAACAAAAAATTTTCTATAAAGAGGGGAAAGTGATTTTAAAAATTGATCCGTTTTGGCTATTATAGGTTAATTCACCTTCTAGTTGTTCAGTGAAACTGGTGATCAACTGCATCCCCAAAGTATCTGTATTTTGGGGGTTAAAGTCTGGGGGTAATCCTATTCCATTATCCGCGATGGTGAGTCTAATTTGTTTTTCTGACTCAATTAATTTGATCGTGATTTCGCCCTGCCCTTTGGGGAACGCGTGTTTGAGCGCGTTAGATATCAGTTCATTCATAATTAAACCCAGAGGAATAGATTGATCTAGGGGGAGAGATATCTTGTTGACTTGTATTTTGAGGGTAATCAGTGCGGAATTGATGGCATAGCATTGAAAAAGATTTTTGGTTAAATTGGTAATGTATTTAGATAAATCAATGCGGGTAAGATCGTCACCGCGGTAAAGTTGATCGTGAACCAGTGCTATTGACTGGAGTCGGTTTTGATATTCCTCACTGAGTGCCTTGACTTCCTGCGACGCTTTCCCAAACTGTAAGTACATGATGCTAGACATGACTTGTAAGTTGTTTTTGACTCGGTGATGAATTTCTTTAAGTAAGATTTTTTTCTGTTCTAATTCACGAGTTAATTGCAGAAACAGTTGATTATTTTCTGCGAGTTCATTCTGTACCTGTTGGTAAAGACTCGCTTGCTGAATCGCGATCGCTAATTGACTGGCAATTTGTTTCAGTAAATCAATCTCAAGGGGTTGCCAAGAGCGGGGGCTATCACATTGATGAATACAGAGTAAGCCCCACAATTCTGTTCCCTTGAGTAATGGCACAATTAAACTGGCCCGAACCTGAAATTGTGCCAAAAGATTGATCTGACATTGTGCCATTCCATTCTCGTAGATATCATCAACAGCTTGGATTTTGCCCTGCTGATAGTCGATCACGCATTTTTCACCAAAACAATTATCGTGAAATTTTGTCCCTAAAGTAGAACTAAATCCGTTTATCACAGATTCAGCCACAAATTCCCCCTCAACCAAATTGGAGTCGGGAGAAAACTGCAAAATCGAGACGCGATCGGCCTTAAGAAATTCACGAATCTCTTGAGTTGCCGTCTCAAAAATAGTCTTGAGATCGAGAGATTCACGAATCCGTTGGGTAATTTCTCGCAGGAGGGATTCTCTTTCCGCTTGTTGGCGAATTACCTCTTCGGCTTGTTTGCGTGAGCTGACATCAAAATTGATGCCTATCATACTTTGAGGCTTGCCCTCTTCATCTCGTTGAATCAAGGAATAGGATTGGATGAAATGAATCCTACCGTCTGGATGGATCACTCGAAATTCTGTATTAAATTCTGTCTGATCCGCGAGAGCTTTTTGGAAGTTTGCCTCAATAATGGCTCGATCTTCAGGATGTACCCTATTGATCCAAACAGCATAATTTTTATTAGGTTTAGAAGGTTTTATCCCATAAAGTTGATACATCCGCTCATCCCAGGTGAGGAGATCATGCCCTAGGTCCCACTCCCAGCAACCGATCGCGCCAGATTTGAGAGATAACGCTAATCTTTCCGATAATTCTCGCAGTTGTTTTTCTCTAGCTTCAAGTTCCCTAGTGCGTTGTAATACCCTAAGTTCCAGGGACTGATTGAGTTCTAATAGTTCTTTTTCTGTTTTTTTCTGATCGCTGATATCACAGAAAACTCCATACCAAGCAATGTCACCATTTTCCCGCTTGACGGCGCGCGCGTTTGCCTGTAGCCACTTAGTTTTTCCTGAATCGACATTAATCTGATACTCATGTTGAAACGGTTGCACAGTTTCAGTATCATCAGTCTCCGATGCTAAGTTGGCACGACGAAAATCAGGATGAATTGTATCAGAAGAAAGGTGCATATTGTGAAGTATCTCCTCAACAGTTAACTCCATAATTTCCTCAGCAATCGCACTCATATACTCAAGATAAGTCGAACCATCTAAACGCTGCACAAAAATATAAATTGCACCCGGTAATAATGTGGCTATTTTTTGAAACTGAGCTTCGCGTTCCTGTAGTGCAATTTGGGCTTGAGCGCGTTCGGCAATCATATTCATAAGAGCCAGAAGATTATCAAGGGTATTTTGCAACATTTCGGAACAGAGGGTACTTTTCACCAGATAGTCATAAGCCCCCCTTTTCATAGCTTGAATCGCGAGGATTAAATCTCCCTGCCCAGTGAGCATAATCACAGGTAACGGGTGCGGATATCCCCTTTCTTTCAACTGCTGGAGAAATTCCAAACCATCGCCATTAGTCAGTTCAAAATCCAATAAAATGGCATCTGGTTTTTCTTCCCAACACAATTTTAGTCCTTGTTTTAAGGTTTCTGTTTCCAGAATCCGGTAAGTGTCAGGGCGATTCTTTGTCAAATAGCCGCGGTATGTATCGCGCTCTGTTTGAGAATCATCAACAATCAAAATAGTAGTAGTCATAAGTTGATCATGTTTGTCACAGGGTAACTCAGTCAAATCAACAAAGGGGGGCATTAGTGGATCTCAGAGGTTCTGGGATCACTTGCGCAATTGTGGGCTAAAATAGTAAAAAAACAGAATTATGAACGGAATTATGATCAAAAAAATCAGTTTATTGTGATTGGGAGCGATCATTAAAAATCCCACTTCGATTGTATCAAATTTTTTTGAGATAGCAAGTGATATCAATTTTGAAAAGTCATGTCAAAAATCAACTAATTTGTCAAAAATAGATCAAGACTCGCGATCGTAAATAGTGTACGCGTGGGTTTACCGATATCTTTGATCCCCACCGATATTAAGATCCCATCCTCACCCAGTAGGGACACGGCACTGCCGTGTCCCTACTTTTCGGAATTGGTATTTGTTTAAATGAGTACAATGAAGGTAGGGGCAATCCCCCCGTGGTTGCCCCGATCGCGCCGTGGTTGCCCCGAGCTCCCCTTGCCCCGATCGCGCCGTGGTTGCCCCGAGCTCCCCTTGCCCCGAGCTCCCCTTGCCCCGATCGCGCCGTGGTTGCCCCGAGCTCCCCTTGCCCACACGCACGGGCGGGGGGTATGCACGGGCGGGGGGGTAGGCACTCTTGCACTACCCCTACAAATCTGTATGAATAATTTTAGGGAAACGCGATATATTGGGTCAGTTTTAATTTAAAATAAGCGAGATTACTCTCAACTCTCAATGATCAAATGGTTACCATTCAATGTCGTAATTTGACTTTCTCTAATATCGAAGCTGTCATTTTTGATAAAGACGGTACTTTGGAAGATTCTCAAGAGTTTTTGCGAAATCTGGGGTTGAAACGATCGCGGATGATCGATGCTCAAATTCCGGGGATGGGAGAACCTTTATTAATGGCTTTTGGGATTAATGGGGATAAAATTGATCCAACGGGGTTAATGGCAGTGGGAAGTCGGCGGGAAAATGAAATTGTTGCCGCGGGTTATATCGCGGAGACGGGACGGGGTTGGATTGAGTCTTTATCTATTGCAAAAAGGGCTTTTGATGAAGCGGATCAAGTGTTTAAAAAAGAGGTCGCGTCTCCTTTATTTGTGGGTTGTTTAGATGTGATAAAATTCCTGTCTGACGCGGGTTTAAAAATTGGCATTCTTTCCGCGGCTACGACAAAAGATGTGCAGAATTTTGTCCGAAGTCATCAGTTAGGAAAATATATTCAATTAGAAATGGGTGTCGATGGACATATTAATAAACCTGATCCGGTTTTATTTTTACAAGCTTGTGAGAAATTAGGGGTAAAACCGGACGCGACTTTGATGGTGGGTGATTCAGTGGGTGATATTGAGATGGCGAAAAACGCGGGGGCTGCCGGTTGTATTGGTATTTGTTGGGGTAATTCTCGCCCCCTGCATTTGGGGGGCGCAGATGTCGCGATCGCGTCCTTAGATGAAATTCACGCGATCGTTGATTAATCATTTATTAATGAGAAAAATGAACCCAAAAGGCACAGATGAGACAGAGAAAAGAAATGACAGTTGATTGAGGGAAAGTTGAATTTAATTAATAGCCTTGAGTTATGATGAAATCAACCAGATTTCTGTCACTGTAATTGTTATTATAGCAACAAAAAAATGTCAGAAACCCGGTTTGTTTTTGATTTATAGCAACCCCGACGGTTAGGAAATTATTAATGGCGGCTCTTCCTTCTTCCCTCTTCCTTCTTCCCTCTTCCTTGTGCTATTCACAACCACTTACAGAGAGATTATAACCATAACCAATAGCATCTGTTCCTCCGACATTGACATTAACTTGATAGGGTTGATTATTGATACGGGGCATCACAGTTATGACTTTTGATTTGCCCGGATCAAGTTCTACTTTTGAATCAAACGCGTTATCTACTGTTCTATCACTATATTTTAAGTTAATTTGGACTTGAAAAGGTGCTTTTGCTGATGATTCTGATTTCAGTGTCACCACAAAGCGTTTAAAGGATTCGCGAGTGGGCACGGCAAAATCTGTATCCCAATTACTACGCACCAATTGTGTCATATTGGGTTGAGACACTTGTTTGGATACCGAGTTTCCTGCACCACCCACTACTTTGAAAGGAGCACACATAGGTTCCGCGATCGCGGATGTAGTTGTACTTAAAATAAACATCGCGATCCAGATGGCTTGCTTTTTAATCATGGTTTTTTCTCTTTTTTTACTACTAAGCCTCTACGCATTTAAACTACATAAAGTAGGACAATGAGCCGGATTTGCACAGGCAAGATGCCTGTGCTACAGGATTAAATGCGTAGAAGATTAATCTTTTCGATTATACCCGAAAGATAGATGATATAGCAATCCAAAATGAGTCGTAACAACTTTAATGTTAATAATAGGAGTGCTCGCCGGGAGCGAATAGTTTCGGCGCAAACCAGCAAGATACTGGCCCGGCGAAAACTCTCACAACCTATTTAGGATTGCTATAGTTGTTAATTTTTACAAAAGTTTAAGATTTAATGGAAATGCGATCGCGTCCTGATTTTTTAGCAAGATAAAGAGATTGATCGGCAGCATGAATCAAATCTTGAGGTAATAATTCCAGAGTGGGAATAATAGAAGCAACACCAATACTAACAGTAACATAAGGTTTAATTAAAGATTGAGAATGGGGAATTTTCAGATTTTGAATCCGACGGAGGACAGTCCCAGCAATATGAAGGGCCCCATCAATATTAGTATGAGGAAGAATGATCGCGAATTCCTCACCGCCATAACGGGCAATTAAATCCGCGGGACGATGAATAACAGTAGTAAGTACCTGGGCAATTTGTTTTAAACAATCATCACCCGCTAAATGACCATAGGTGTCATTATATCGTTTAAAATAATCAACATCTAAGAAAATTAAAGATAAAAATTTCTTTTCTCGTCTCAAACGTCGCCATTCAAGATTGAGATATTCATCAAAACGGCGACGATTGGGAATTTGGGTTAAACCATCAAGGGACGCGAGTCGGGAAAGCTCTTCATTCGCCTCTTGCAAATCTTGATAAAGCTCTGATTGATGGATCGCGATCGCGAGTTGATCCGCGACAGCCGAAGCCAGACTAATTTCTGACTCTTGCCAAGGTGATTTTTTATGACTTAATAATGTCAATATGCCCCAAAGTTCCGACTCAATAGTTAAGGGAATAATTAAGGAATCACCATGAAATATTTTAGCAAATTTTAAGACATTTTCTTCCTGGGGTTCTAGAGTATTATTTATTAAGACAAATGGCTGATTTTTTAATTGATCATAAACAGAGTGATCTCCCTGAGTAAACTCCATTCCTAAGATATCAGGAATATCAACTAATTGATGATAGTCAGAAACCACACGCCAGAGTTCTTTTTCGGCAATATATTTGGTAATAGTAACTCGCTCAACTTCAAGGAGTTGAGCGATTTCACTCACGGCAATTTCAAAAATAGTAGTTAAGTCTAAAGAATTACGAATGGTTTGAATTACACGATTTAAGGCTTGTTCTCTTTGGGCTTGTTTTTGCAGAGATTCTTCAACTCGTTTACGATCAGTAATTTCTTGAGAAACCGCGATCCCCCCGATAATTTCTCCTTTGTCATTTCGCAGGGGAGTAACGCTAATCATAAAATAGTAGTGTTGCCATAAGAGTTCAAAATTGTGAGATTCTCCCTCTAACACTTTGCGGTAATAAAAATCAAGAATTTTACAATTTTCAGGGGGAAAAATTTCCCACATCGTTTTACCTTCAAACATATCATTTGATAATCCTAATTTCTCTAAAACACTTCCTTCTGTGAGAAAATATTTAAGATTTAAGTCAAAAAGATGAACAGCACCATTGGGAAATAATTTAGCTAAATTGCGATAAATCTCTTCACTTTTTCTCAAATTTTCTTCAATCGTTTTACGTTCCGTAATATCTAATAATGTTCCTACTAATTGACTAGGAATACCACTTTGATTAACAATTACTTCACCCTTTCCCTCAATATATCGGAGAGTGCCATCGGCTTTAAATACCCGAAATTCCACACAGTAAGGATTTCCAGATGAAATCATTTTATTGACAGCTTCTTGCACTAACTCTCTGTCATCTGGGTAGATTTTTGCGAGATGTTCTTCATAACTGGGTTCTGATTCATTGGGGTTAAAACCAAATAAACGAAAAGCTTCTTCGGACCAAGTAATTTTGAGAGTTTCCACATCTAATTCCCAACTGCCAACCTGGGCAACTCTTTGAGCTTCTTTTAATTGTAATTCATTTTTTCTTAGAGTTAATTCTACTTTTTTGTGTTCGCTAATATCTGTAATTAACGCGTAATAACCTCTGACTTGATGATTTTCATCAAAATCTGGGACAAGGGCTGCACTAATATAACGTTTTTCTGTATTGTTAGATGAAATTTCTGCTTCATAATTAATACTTAATCCCGATAAAACTTGCTTAATTTTATCTTCCACCACTTCATAAGCATCTTGTCCTAAAATTTCTTTTACCGTTTTACCAGAAATATATTCACGGCTTTTTTGCCACCAAATTTCATAGGTTTTATTAACAAACTGATATCGTTCATTTTTATCAACATAAGAAATACAAACCGGTAAGGAGTCTGTGAGAATGCGTAATTGTTCTTCTTTTTCACGCAGAGTATTTTCGACTTGTTTGCGATCGCTTATATCCATTGCTACGGTTGTGACATACCAACAGTCTTCTAAGGGAACTTGACGAGAGGATAAGGTACTCGAAATCCAACGGATTTTATCATCTTTATGATAAAAACGATATTCGATAGTGATGTTTTTTTCTTGATGAATATTTTGGCTGGCAGGAAAAACAATATTTTCCCAATCTTCCGGCATAATTCTTGATAATAATAGGGTGGGATTTTTGATTAATTCTTGGGATGAATAACCGAAAACGACTTGGCAACCCTCGGAAAAGTGTTCACACTCCCATTGCTCGTTGGCAAATACTTTAAAACTACCGATCGCGGCTTGAGCGTTATTAAGAATATTATTGAGTTTGGCTTCGGAGTTTTTCAGTGCGATTTCTAGTTGTTTGCGCTGGCTAATATCGGTATCGATCGCGGTAACATTCCAACTATTAGTAAGAGGATCGTATTGGGATGTTAAGAAACTTGAGATCCAGCGAAGAGTACCATCTTTATGATAAAAACGATATTCAAAATGAAAAGACTCCTCGGCAAAAATTTTGGCAAAACCGGGTAAAATAATATCTTTGACATCCTCAGGAAATACCCGTGATAACCAGAGATTTTTATCTAAGATCATTTCTTGTTCAGTATAACCAAATAATTCCAAACAACCTTGGGAAAAATACTGATATTCCCAATCCTGATTCGGGTAAACACGAAAACAAAGAAGAGACGCGATCGCGTATTCAAGAATCTGGTTAAGTTGATTCTGTACGAGTTGTAAATTTTCCTGTAAATTCTGTTGATTTAGTGGGCTATTTGTCAACTCTTGAGGAGGAGTCATGATCGCCGATAAAGGGGATTCTTGAGTCAGAGAAACAGCCTGACTATTAACAGAATCCATATCCTGAGAAATGCACATATTGTATTGGTATCCTTCAATCGCGTTCCTATTGCAGAAACCATAAGTCAGAATTTCCCCATAGAAAAAAGAGGTCAATCCTAAAATTTTCTTAAAGAATTAGCTCTGGTTGAACTACTAACCTATACAATAACAGGATTATCGTCAAGATGGTGTCATTTTAGGGAAACGCCCTAAAGAAAAACAATCTATTATATCAAAAAATTGGTGTGAGTGTGTTAATAAGTAGGTTTTGTTGATTTCATTATTTTCGGGTGAAAGGAGAATACTTATAGTCATTCCAAATAAAAATGAGACGCGTGAAATCTAGATTCTTCTGACTGTGACTGTTTTTTAATTTCTCAATATAGGTTGAAATGACTATCATTCGTAGGTTGGGTTGAGCACTGCGAAACCCAACCTATCGGGACTTAGACAAAAAACGAGGGAAAAAAGGGCACAAAGCCTTTTTTCGTATTTTTACCCCGAAAAAAGTTCAAGCCTTGTCTTGTATGGGGCTGAGGTGATTTTACCCCCGTTGAGGTATTTTTGTTGCCCAAGGTTGGGTTTCAACCCTATTAACCACGAAAACTTAGTCTTTGCTCCCCCGATATATCAAAGCCAACATATTCCTTGGGTTTCGCTGTGATCAACCCAACCTACCAAAAAATCTTTCCTCTCTTAGTGTCGATCATGCCTTGGAGGTAATATATTTCTTAGTGTCGATCATGCTTTAGCGCTATAATCATTCCAAATAAAAATGAGACGGGTTAAATCTAGCTTCTTCTGACTGTGACTGTTTTTTTAATTTCTCAATGTTAGTTGAAATGACTATATATTAAGGACTTGAGCACTCAAATCCAAGAAACCGGGTTTCTCAGTTCAAACTGGGAGTTCGAATAATGATTTTTGGTTCAGAAACCCGGTTTCTGCCTAATTCCTCATCTTCTCAACCCAACAGATTAAATTTGAAATTCACAATAGCGATCGCGTCCTTGTTGTTTGGCACAATAAAGAGCCGTATCCGCGCGATTAATTAAAAATTGAGGGGAGAAATCAGGAGTAGGAATTATTGAAGAAATGCCTAAACTGACAGAGATAAAATCACTCACTGTAGATTTTTCATGGACAATATAAAGTTGTTTAATCGCGTATTGTATCCTGTGGGCAACAGCTCTCGCTCCTTCACTATTCGTATCAGGAAGAATCACCGCGAATTCTTCCCCACCATAACGAGCCACTAAATTTTTTGATTTTTCTAATAGATGCTGAATGACACGGGCTACTTGTCGCAAACAATCATCTCCCGCTAAATGACCATAGGTATCATTATAGCTTTTAAAATAATCTACATCAAAGAGAATTAATGATAAATTTTTTTCTTGCCAAAGATGTTGTTGCCATTCCGATTTTAAATATTCATCAAAACGACGACGATTCGCAATTTCCGTTAAACCATCTAAGGAGGCTTTTTGTTCCAGTTCCAAATTCGCCGCTCGTAATTCTTGATAAAGTTCTGATTGATGAATCGCGATCGCGAGCTGATCGGCAATAACGCATAATAATTTCACTTCCCAATCAAGCCAAGGGGTGAGCAAATTATTTCTGACAAGAGTGAGACTGCCCCAAACCTGATGCTGCTGTGTCTGAGGATTTTCTACTTGAAAGTCTAAGGGAATAAGTAACCAAGTACCCGGAAAATTTTCAGCTAACTGACGATTAATATCATCTTTAGAGGTACTCGCATCATTAATTTTTACTACTTCTAAACGTTTTAATCGCTCGGAAAATTCATTGTTTTCATCAGAAATTTCGATTCCTAATGCACTGGGAACAATAACGTTTTTTCGATAATCATACACAGGAATCCAGACTTTTTCATCGGGAAAATAGCGGACAATTTGGGCACTATCAAGGTGCGAAAATTTAGCCACTTCTGAGAGAGTCGTTGAGAAAATCGTCTTTAAATCAAAGGACTGACGAATGGCTTGAATAACTTTATTTAGAGCTTTTTCCCGTTGTGCTTGAAGTTGGGTTTGCTGATATAATTGACTTTGCTGAATGGCAATTCCTACTTGTGAAGCTAATTGTTTAAGTAAATCAATTTCCAGAGTTTGCCATTCACGGGGATCTCGACAATGATGGGCAATTAATAACCCCCAGAGAGTATCATGAAATTCATTATTTTCTTGAGTACAATATAAAAGAGGAACTACCATTTTAGATTTCACCCCAATTTCTCTCAGGGTATTAGCAAGACAAGGGGACATAGGATCAGTTTCTACATCAATTACTGTACGAATTCGCCCTTGACGATAAAGGGGATAACACTCTTGAGGAAAAATTTCCTCTGGGAGGGGTTTACCCAATATGGGACTAATATCCGTAGCTGTTGCTTCTGTCAAAACAACACCATTATTATTACTGTCAATATGATAAATTAATACCCGATCTGCTTGTAACAGTTGGCGAACTTCTCTAACTGTAGTTGTGAGAATTTCCTCCAGATCAAGAGACTGACGAATGCGTTGAGTAATCATGCTTAGTAATTGCTCTCGCTCCGCTTGTTGCTTTAGTTTTTGTTCGGCTTTTTTTTGTTCTGTAATATCTCGTACAATTGCCGTAAATATGATTTCATTTCCGAGTTTTAATTGGGAAATTGAAGCTTCCGCAGGAAATTCGATCCCGTCTTTGCGACGACCCAAAATTTTATTACTGAATCCCATTTTGCGAGATTTTTCTAAAGAATTTCCAAACTTATCTATATGTTGAGAATGTTTGCTGAATGCACTAAGAGGTAAGAGAATAGTCAGGTTTTTTCCTAAGACTTCTTCGGATGTATAACCAAAAATTTTTTCGGCCCCTTGATTAAAGAGGGTAATGTTTTGGGATTGATCAATGGAAATAATCGCGTCGTTTGCAATTTCTAAGATGCCAGCAAAACGTGCTTGAGAAACTCGCAGTGCTTCTTCTGTTTTTTTTCGTTCACTAATATCTTCTGCTAATCCCACATGATAGATTACATTTCCTTCGGAATCAAAAACCGGAAAATTGCGATCAAAAATCCAACAAATTGAACCATCTGGGCGAATAATCCGATATTCACTTTGCATGGATTTACCCTGGAGTTTGTCACTAAAATCTCGTCTCACTTGCTCACAATCATCGGGATGAATGGCTTCTAACCACGCGGAAGGATTCCTGTAAATATGTTCCAAAGATTGTCCCCAAATTTTTTGATATGCAGGACTAACATAAATAAGTTCTTGATCCTGAAAAGACGTAATATAAAAGACTTCTCCCATATTTTCTGCTAACTGACGAAATCGCATTTCGCTTTCTTGCAAAGCTTTTTCCGTGTTTTTACACGAGGTTATATTGGTGGCAATTGTGGTAACATTCCAAGCATTAATTCTGGAATCTTTTCGGGAGGTATAAGTATCAGAAATCCAACGCACAGAACCGTCTTTATGGTAAAATCGATATTCGATACGAATACTTTTCTCGCTAAAAAAAGAATCAAAAATTGGGATAATTACATGATCTCGATCTTCAGGATGGACACGGGAAAACCACAGATCACGATCGCGCATTAATTCCTGGGGGGTATAACCAAAAATTGTTTCACATCCTGATGAATAATAGTTATATTCCCAAGTGCGATCAGGAAAAACACGAAAACTAATGATCGCGGCACTGGCATTATTAAGAATATCCTGAAATAGCGGTTCAAATTGTTGTATTTTTATCTGCGATTCATCTATCTCTTGGCATTGTAAAATAACTATACTTAAAGCAGAATAATCACATTTTTTAGCCTGGAGTTTTACCCAAAAAAGATCATCATTTTTTCCCAGTAAGCGACATTTCCAAGAAGTGAAGTCTTCCGAATTATTGAGAAACTCAACCCATTTAGCCTCAAAGTTAACGCGATCGAGTGGAAAAACTATTTCCCCAATAGTTTTTCCTATCAATTCTTCAGGTGTTACTCCCACGCGTTGGGCGGCAAAGGGACTAACATAAATAATATTTCCCTCTAGGTTAAGAGAAAAATAGATTGATGGAATATTTTGGCATAAAGTACGATACCACTCTAATTCTGCATTGGGGTTGTTCAGATATTGAGTTTGATCAACTGAAATCGTCTGGAAAAGCAGTCCATCTGGATCGGGGGAGGAGTGATGATTTATGCTCATTTGATAGAGGCTCCCAAGAGATTAGGGTGGTTTTAGGTTGCTTTGAGATCCCTTAACTCGACTTAGACAAAATAAGAGAGATATCGGGTTTTTGCGTGAATCTTCCTTAGGAATGGAAATTTAATAACTTGACTATTTGGTTGGTAGTTTCGCCGATAAGTGCCGGAAAGCAGGCAAGATGCCTGCACTACTTTATTAATTTTTCATTCCTTAAGTATTATTGCCATTGATATTGTAGATCACTGGGGCGCACAGTCCTCTTTGAGTATTGTAGAACAATCCCATAACTTTCCGTTCTTTCTTGTCAAAATTTCCCTTAATCTAGTGTATTAGAAATACTGATTTGTGCCTAAAATAAATTGAACTGAGCCTTCATTACTTACCCCTACATCCAAACGAATCAAGCCAAAGGGCGATCGCACTCTGGTTCCCACTCCTACACCAAACCCCGTCCCTGGTTTATTTCTGACGATCGCGGGTTTTCCTAAAACACTGTTTCCTGATCCTAAATCACTCTCAAAATCAATAAAGAAAACGCCACCAATATCTCGCCAAAGAGGAAAACGATATTCCCCTGATGCTAATACATAACTCCGTCCTGTTCCAATTCTACCACCCCCGTAACCTCTCACAGAAGTAGAACCTCCGAGCACAAATCCTTCTTCCGGTGGTAAATCACCAATTACCGTTCCTCCTTGTAGCAGAAAAGCAAACATTTCTGGTAGCGCGTAGGGGTCTTTTTTTGTCAGCCATGTTATCGGTACATATTGAATATAATTCCCCCATAATTGATTCATAAAAATTTGCCCTTGTCCGATGGGAATTGATTGCTTTGTTGTCAGGGAGAGGATATAACCACTGGTAGGATTAAAGGGATTATTGCGCCGATCTAAAATCCCGGTTAAACTCACTGTATATAATTCATCAATTCCTTTACCACTCCATGTCAGGGGATTTCCCATCGCGTCAACTTTTTGGATTTGTAAATTACCATCACGCGTGCTGATATTGGTATAATTTAAGGCTAAAATGCCTTGCCAATCTCCAATAGGACGGTTAAAGCCGATATTACCACCCCAACGAATCTCTCGCACATCTTGGCCCTTAGGTAACTTAATATTCTGATCAAAAATCTCAGACTCTTTACGTTTACGAAATATATTGGCAAAATAACCTAAACTGTCATTAGCTGCTGTATATGGACTAATAAATTGTAAGTCAAAGAGAAAGTCTCTAGCACTGGGTTCGAAAAATACGGAAAAACGCTGGGGAAGGGTTCCAATCGTGCGATTAGTATATTTTAAACTGACATAAACACCAATGTCCTCGTTATAACCTCCTCCTAATCCTATGGAAGAAGCACTGGCTTCTTGAATATTATAAATAACATTGACATCAATGCCATTTTGTTCTAGGGAAACGGTGACATTATCAAATAAACCAAGTTGATATAATTGTTGTATATCTCGTCGCACGATCGCGCCTTGATAACGATCGCCTGTTTTCAGTTTTAATTCCCGTCGCACAAAATCTTCGGGAACACGATTTTTAATCGGTTTCCCGTTTTTATCAACGCTTAAACCTTGTTTATTGACAAAACGAATGATCACTTCTGCCACCGAGGAACCCTCGAACTCAGCAGAGGATAAACCTTGGGCATTACTAACTTGTAATTTTCCCCCTAATGACTGGGCATTTTGATTAAATTTGTCTTGATTCTCTTGGAGAAAAACTGGGTTAAATGGTGCTATTTTTAATGATTGAAAATCTTTCTCCTGAGATCGTTTCCCTCTCCCCTTTTCTGTTTCTGCACTGACGGATGGGAGAGATTGAGATTTGTCTGTATCAAAAGATACATTTTGCTGAGGAGAAAGGCTTGTTGTCGATTCTAAAATATCAGAGGTGGAGGGAAAAGATTGCGCGATCGCGCCCTGTACCCCCATCGAAGTCAAACTGAGGAGAGGTAAAGTAAAAATACTTAATTTCCTTGGGCTGTGCATCATCGTACCAAATAATTATTCCCAACGAATCTTAGCAAAAAAAATTCTGTGATTGCCAAGAGCGCGATCGGCATATTTGCGTAAAGAAACCGGGTATTGCAAAAAATACCCGGTTTCTGAGGGGAAAAAAAACTTTAAATCGCTTGTCGAGATACCAGCTTTTCAAAATAAGCTTGAGTTTGCGTTAATAGTTCCTCGCGACTATCCTTAGCATCGGTGAGGGCAGGGACTAAGTTACGCGCTTGTAAAGTCATGTGAAGTTGTAGGTGAGCGACATACTCACTGACATCTTCACGCACAGAGCAAGCCGGATATGAGGTCAAATTCGATTTCAAAGTATTCTCCTTGCTGTATTTTACCCCGTTTCAGTCGTTTATAGACGATATCATACCTTGACTTTTTTGGTGCAAGTCTGCAACAAACTTTAACCTTTTTCCCTTTTTCTGTTACAATTCTTCACACTAAGGAATGAAAAATTAATAACGTAGTGCAGGCATCTTGCCTGCATTCGATCTCAAAGGCTCCCGAATTAACCAAATAGTCAAGTTATTTAATTTCCATTCCTAATGGGGAATAGGGGGCTGGGGATAGGTGAATGTTTCTATTATGGTACTTGAGGATAAAAATGAGAACATTGAGACAAGTTTGGGCAAAAATTGGGTTGTTTTTATTGATTTTCATTTTCACCTATCCGCCGAGCGCGATCGCGTCGATTCATAAATACCCAGAAACGGCAAATCAAGTGATGTATCGCTCGGTGCAGAGTTTACGCGATGCCCAGGAAAAAGCATGGCAAATTGTCCTTTATAAACGAGTAAAGTCTGGACTCATTCAGGAGTTGCATTTACGAATAGTCGGGTTTCCAGGTAATATTTTACCACATCCCATTCCCCTTCAGTTATATCGAGAAAATTTAAAACTTGGGGTGGCAGAAGATATTACATCCCAGTTAAATTTACCAGAAAATGCAGGAGAATATGATTTTCGAGAACTCTTTACCAAAATCGAATCTAATTATCCTTTGAGGATATTATTACCCAAGAAAAAATATCCTATAGAAATTCTGATTCCTCCCTTTGTTGTTAAAGAATGGCAGTTATTATTAGATGATAATTCCTAATATCAGACCTATCACCCAGTTAGAGCAAATAGCAATAATTATTGCCGGAGGATTTGATCATCAAATTATTCTTGACAAAATTCTGGGTGATGTTTTTCCAACAAAATACAACAACTGCACAGGGGCGATGTGGAATCAAATAGATAATCCCAACAACCCATTTTTCCGCTTCCATTTGTGGGTTGAACCGATTCACCAGGAATACTTAACTGTTCTTTTTTTAGCAATTTGGTGGAGACAACATGGGAGATAACAGCAATTTTTTGTTCTTCTTCCCGTATTACTTTCGTGCAGGCGTTTTTCATGGTTAACATATCTGTTTTTCACATTCTGATGTAGTAGTATTTTTTTCAGTTGGCTTATCAAACTGTGAGTTTGTCAAGACGATTTTTCCGGCCTAAGGATTTCCCTAGTCCCCCAGAGATTCAAAACAACGACGAATCAATCACTTCTTAACTAAATAATATTAAACTTCGGATCATTCAAAAATGTCAACGTCGAAATAGCATTCTTAATTTTTTTTTAATGATTTCTCGTCATTAACAAAGATTTTCTTAAGAAAATCGGAAAAAATATACTCTCCGACACTTTCCTTAAGTAATTCTGCTTACCCAAATAGCTCTTGTACTGAGTGGCTTTCTCTTTTCTGGAGATATCTATTATATAATTTACAGTATCACATTTGACATTTATCCTCACTTGTTATGTCTTTACTTCCTCTTGAAGAGTTTCCCCTATTTAGCGAATATCCGATCAAGTTAATCGCGACTGATATGGATGGTACTTTGACACTTCAGGGTAAATTTACCGTTTCTCTCTTACAAGCTTTGGAAACTTTAGCTCAACATTCTTTTGATGTTATTATTGTCACAGGGCGCTCCGCGGGATGGGTGCAAAGTATTAAAAATTATTTACCGATAAAAGGCGCGATCTCCGAAAATGGTGGTATTTATTTTCCCGAAAATCAAGACGCACCTGTAATTTTAAGCGCGATCGAAGACATCACTGAGCATCGTCAAAAACTCGCGCAAATGTTTCACACCTTAAAAAATCAATTTCCCCAACTTAAGGAATCAGCCGATAATCAATTTCGCTTAACAGATTGGACCTTTGATGTGCAAGGATTAAGCATAGCAGACTTAGAAAAATTAGAAAAACTTTGTTTCGAGGAAGGTTGGGGCTTTACCTATAGTACGGTGCAATGTCATATCAAACCCATGCAACAAGACAAAGCCAGTAGTTTAAACAAAGTTTTACATCAATATTTTCACTCATTAACCCGCGATCAAATTATCACCGTTGGCGATAGTCCTAATGATGAATCTTTATTCAATAAAAATTTATTTCCCCTATCCGTTGGGGTTGCCAATATTTTACACTATCAGGAACAACTGCAACATTTACCTGTTTATGTCACACAAGGCGCAGAAATAGAAGGATTTTACCAGTTAACAGAAATCCTCATCAATAAAAAATAATTTCCTCCTACTATCAATTAAAAATATCTGTGTTCATCTGCGTTTAGGAGCGGTTAAATTATAGCCTTTTAAAATTGTCTGAGGTACGCGGACACGGCCACAAATACTCCCGTGAACTCCGTAAGCTAAATCAACAAAAAACACGCCCTGTAAAGGGGCGCGTTCATCCTAATTAACACAATTCAAAGATAATTTAACTCACGATCGCGGGTGCGACTAACGCGATCGGTTGTAATTCACCACAGGCCAAATCCAGAGGGAAATTATGGGCATTGCGTTCGTGCATTACCTCAATCCCTAAATTAGCACGGTTGAGAACATCAGCCCAAGTGGGAATGACGCGTCCTTGTGCATCAAGAACGGAACCGTTAAAATTAAACCCATTGAGGTTAAATGACATGGTGCTGATACCCAGGGAAGCAAACCAAATTCCCACTACTGGCCACGCGGCTAATAAAAAGTGTAACGATCGCGAATTATTAAAGCTGGCATATTGGAAGATTAACCGTCCAAAATAACCGTGGGCTGCCACAATATTGTAGGTTTCTTCCTCTTGGCCAAATTTGTATCCAACATTCGCCGATTGAAATTCCGTCGTCTCGCGGATTAAGCTCGATGTGACGAGGGAACCGTGCATCGCGGAGAAAAGGGCCCCGCCAAAGACTCCGATCACTCCCATCATGTGGAAGGGGTGCATCAGGGGATTATGTTCGGGCGAGAAGACGATCATAAAGTTGAAAGTCCCAGAAATGCCTAACATTAATCCATCGGAAAAACTGCCTTGCCCAATCGGATAGATTAGTAGCACCGCAGTCGCCGCTGAAACTGGCGCTGAAAAGGCTACGCAAATCCAAGGGCGCATTCCTAAACGGTAGCTTAATTCCCATTGCCGTCCCATATACGCGTAGATTGCGATCAGGAAGTGGAATACTATCAGTTGATAGGGGCCACCGTTATAGAGCCATTCATCCATTGACGCGGCTTCCCAAATTGGGTAAAAGTGCAATCCGATCGCGGCAGAGGTGGGTACTATTGTCGCGGAGATCAGGTTATTCCCGTAGAGCAAGGAACCCGTCACGGGTTCTCGGATGCCATCAATGTCAACCGGAGGCGCGCCAATGAAGGCCAGGGTAAACGCGATCGTGGCCGTTAAAGCTGTGGGAATCAATAACACCCCAAACCAACCAACATAAAGTCGATTTTCCGTACTCGTAATCCACTGACAGACGCGTTCCCATACATTAGCGCGACTGCCTTGTTGTAGAATTGTTGTCATAATATTTAATAAATGCTAGTACGTCCCAAAAACTAGCAGGACTTCCCTGCTGGTTTTCTTTCATATCCACAATATAACTATATAGCTATATTGCTGTCAAGGCTTTTCCGAAATTTTTTTTCCTGAATGCAGAAACCCGGTTTCTGTCCTCAATACCTTCGCCAAAAACGATAAAAGGCCGAAAATCCGTGGTGTGTAGGGGCGGTGCCCCCGTGCCCGCCCGAAAAAAGGCGAAGGTATTGTGAATGAAAGTATGATTTACCTGTAGGGGATTAGCCCCCGTTCCCAATTCAGTGCTAGGGGCAACCACGGGGGGATTGCCCCTACTGATTTCATATCCCAATTCAGTGCTAGGGGCAACCACGGGGGATTGCCCCGATTATTTCATATCCCAATTCAGTGCTAGGGGCAACCACGGGGGGATTGCCCCTACTGAGGTTTAACGCCCCAGTAACTTATTGAAAGGCTTCAACAAATCAGTCTCAAAGGGTTTGCCCTTCAACATCCGATGCCAATAAATCCAGGGCAAAGCATAAACCTTGGCAAAAAACATAATGTAGCGTTCCTTCGCGGGATCGAGAGGGAAAGAGGGAGCCGGTTCACAGCTATAATCAAACTCAGCCATAATCGCGGAATTGTACCCAGTAATCAGAGGGCAACAACTATAACCATCATATTTACCCGTCTGAGGGGTTCCATCCATCACAGCCAATAAATTTTTCACTAAAACAGGGGCTTCCTTACGAGCCGCGGCCGCGGTTCTCGCGGTGGGAACAGAAGACGCGTCACCTAAACTAAAGACATTAGGATAACGATGATGTTGTAATGTCTCCGGGTGAACATCCACCCAACCCCCCGCACTATTGACGGCTAAGGGACTTTTTTTAATAAAGTCAGGGGCACTCATGGGGGGTGTTACATGAATCATGTCGTAATGAATACTGACTTCTTCTATTCCCTCATCGGTAATGACAGTAAAAATAGCTTCTTTTGTGTCAGCTTTAATGGCTTTGAGGTTATGCTGAAATTTCACATCAATGCCACGACGTGCTACCACTTTCTCTAAGCCCTCACAATACTCTGCTACACCAAAGAGTCGGGTGAGCGCGGTGCAGAACATTACTTTGGAATGAGTGCCTACCCCACTTTTGCTTTTGAAGACATCATCGGCCATATACATCACTTTTTGGGGAGCACCTCCACATTTAATCGGTGTATTGGGGAAGGTAAAAATCGCGGTTCCCCCCTGAAAACTGTTGATGCTTTCCCAAGTGTAAGGGGCTAAGGTGGGAGAATAGTTAGTGGTGACACCATTTTTGCCTAGGGCTTCTTTTAACCCTTCAATCAGATGCCAGTCAATTTGAATCCCAGGACAGAGGATAAGATAGTCATATTCAATGTGTTTCCCCGTTTGGGTGATGACGATATTGTGATCGGGATCTAGTTGAGTTACGGAGTCTTTAATCCAGGTTGTGCCTTTGGGAATAAAGTCTTTCTGATCTCGGATGGTGTCCTCAATCTTCATCAAGCCACCGCCGACTAAGGTCCACCCTGGTTGATAATAGTGTTTCTCCGAGGGTTCGATAATCGCGATGTCTAACGATCGCGCTTGGTTTAAAAGATGAGACGCGACGGTTATTCCTGCGGCTCCTCCCCCAACTATGACGATTTGATGATGTTGGGTGCGCGATTGATCCTGGGTGACGTTGGGGTTGGAATCCTGCACAAGAGAGCTTGTCATGGGTTGCTACTTCCTTATGATAGACACGATAATTGGGACAAGGGGACAGAATGAATGTCTGTGGGTGAGCCCACAGAAACTTATTGATGGAAAAAATATATTGCGATATACATCATATTACTATATAATCATATCAAAGAAATACGGGGTTCGTGGAAAAGACCTATTCAAAAAGGGATGGGGCTAATCATGATCCCACAGATAGCTAGGAGGGAACAAGGGATGTTATTTCGTCAACTGTTTGATCAAGACACTTGGACTTATACCTATTTAATTGCCGATCCCCAGACGAAAGAGGCCGCGCTGGTTGATCCCGTATTAGAACAAGTCGAGCGAGATTATCAACTGATTAATGAGTTAGGGTTGACGCTACGTTACTGTTTAGAAACTCATGTTCACGCGGATCATATCACGGGGACGGGGAAACTACGGGAATTAACCAACTGTGAGGGTATTGTGCCGGAAAATGCCCAAGTTGCTTGTGCCAGTGGTGTGATTAAAAATGGGGAAGTTTTACGACTGGGGGATGTGACTATTGACGCGATCGCGACTCCGGGGCACACAGACAGTCATAATGCCTATTTAGTCAATGGTACTCATTTATTAACAGGAGATTCACTATTTATCCGTGGTTGTGGCCGAACCGATTTTCAAAGTGGTGACTCCGGTTTAATGTATGATGTTGTCACCCAACATCTATTTAATTTACCTGATGAAACTTTAGTCTATCCTGGCCATGATTATAAAGGCCATAGTGTTTCTACCATTGGAGAAGAAAAACGCTTTAATCCTCGTTTTCTCGGACGCGATCGAGCCAATTTCATTGAATTTATGAAAAACTTAAATCTTCCCAATCCTAAGAAAATCATGGAAGCGGTTCCCGCGAATCAAAGCTGTGGCAATGTCCCCGCGACAGTCTGAAAATTTTGTCCAAAATTTCTTATAATCAAATCTAGTAGGTTGGGTTGATGGGAGATGCTCCGAGAGCGATTAAGAGATTCAAGAATCAACCCAACCCCAAGGCACAAAAAATCATCTAAATGGAGTTCCCCAAAATATGACCACCACTAATGAAAAAAATCAGCAGAATCGCTTACAAGTTGTCGATGTTGCGACACTAAAACAGTGGTTAGACAAGGATTACGTCATGTTATTTGACGTGCGAGAACCCTCAGAATACGCGGGGGAATCAATACCCGGAGCTACCCTAGTATCTTTGTCTAATTTCGATCCTAATAAAATTCCGCGTACCCAGCAGAAAGAGAGAGAAAAACCAGTAGTTTTACATTGTCAAAGTGGCAATCGATCCGCCCAAGCCGCCCAAAAGTTATTTGAGGCAGGATTTGAAGAAGTGACGCATCTACAAGGGGGGCTTAATGCTTGGAAACAAGCGGGTTATCCCACAAAAGTGAATAAAAATGCACCGATTAGTATTATGCGTCAGGTGCAAATTGTCGCGGGTTCTCTTGTTTTAACGGGAACATTATTAGGTGCATTTGTGTCGCCTAAATTTCTTCTTTTAAGTGGATTTGTCGGTGGTGGTTTATTGTTTGCAGGAGTTACGAATACCTGTGCAATGGCGAGTTTACTGGGGAAACTTCCTTATAATCAAATGAAGTAGGTTGGGTTGATTCCATATTTTCTAGGAGTGATCAACAGATTCCCAAATCAACCCAACTTCTTTTGTAGGTTGGGTTTATTCCAGATTCTCAGAAAGCGATCAATAGATTCCCAAATCAACCCAACCCACCCAACCGTAGGGGCGGGTTCACCAATATCTTTGATACCCACCGACAAATAATATAAACCCGCCCCATCCCCACCCAGAAATTGTGGAAGGTGCCCCAGATGGTAAGGGCGGGTTTACCGATATAGCAATTCCATTTGAGATGTAAATGCAGGGCTCTGAGCCCGTCACAGGCAAGATGCCTGTGCCACAAGTTTTACTTCTGAAATGGAAACACTATATCTTCAAAACATAACCTGAATACGGGTGAAAGAGCCCCTACAAGAGAACACCATTGACGGTAAATGGGGTGGGTTTATTTAGGTTATCAAAGTGCAACATTGATCGTAAAACCCTGCAAAATCAAGATTGTTCGTAATTTTTGCCCCTAATGAAACAGCCCTGGGGCGAGGGGGGATTGGCTAGAGCCACACGATCGCGATCGTTTTTGTACTTCATACAATTGAGAAACGTGATAATCAACCAGGGAGCATCTCAAAGAAGCAAAAAAACTGTGGTGGGAGCGTCTCGCTCCCTAGGGATCTAACAGGGAGCGAGACGCTCCCACTACAAATTTACAAAAATGAGATGCTCCCATCAACCCAACCTACCATAAAAATAATGACTCATAAAAATCATATAAATTCTCAATTAAAACCCAGCCAAATCTTAGATAAATTGGGTAATTTTTTGCCCTTTATTAAATGGTTGATCACTTATAAACCTCAAGATTTAGTAGGGGATATCACCGCGGGTATTATTGTCACCAGTTTACTTGTTCCTCAAAGTATGGCTTATGCACTTTTAGCAGGTTTACCGCCTCAAATAGGGCTTTATTCAAGTATTTTTCCACCTATTCTTTATGCCTTATTGGGTACAAGTCGAGTCTTATCTGTTGGTCCCGTCGCGGTGGATTCTTTGATGGTAGCCGTGGCTATTAGTAAATTAGCTTCCCCTAATACATCACAATATTTATCTTTAGCCTTAACTTTAGCATTTTTGATTGGTTGTATTGAAATTTTAATGGGTTTTTTCCGACTGGGTTTTTTGGTGAATTTTCTTAGTCGCTCCGTTATCTCCGGTTTTATTAGTGGAGCCGCGATTGTGATTGCTTTTAGTCAAGTTAAACAATTATTCGGTTTAAAAATACCGAATACCGAATCATTTTTTGAGTTAATTAAATTAATTTTACAAAAATTACCTGAGACAAATTTTATTACTCTAGGTTTAGGAAGCATCAGTGTGGGGATTTTGCTTTACTTTAATGATCCCTTAGTGAAGCTTCTGAAAAATAAAGGTTGGAGCGATCGCGCCATTCTTCCGGTATCAAAAAGTGCGCCATTGTTAGTAGTTGTCAGCGGCACTGTATTAGTTTGGGGATTCCACTTAGATCAAATTGCGGGTGTTAAAGTCGTTGGAAATATTCCCTCTGGACTTCCTTCTTTAACCTTACCCATGTTAGATTATAGCACACTTCAATCATTAATAACAGTAGCTTTGGCGATTAGTTTAGTCGGATATATGGAAGGGTTTGCCAGTGCTCAAGCATTGGCAAGTAAACGCCGGGAAAAAGTGAATGCTAATCAAGAGTTAATTGCTTTAGGATTTGCTAATTTGAGTGCGGCATTTACGGGGGGTTATCCTGTTACGGGAGGGTTAAGTCGTTCGGTTGTTAATTTTGCCGCGGGCGCGAATACTGGACTCGCGTCTATTATTACGGGAATTTTCGTTGCGATCGCGGTAATGTTTCTCACCTCTTTATTTTATTTTCTTCCCCAAACTTGTTTAGCCTCTATCATTATTGTCGCGGTATATAAACTCATTGATTTTGGCACATTTACGCGGATGTGGAATTATGATAAAGCCGACGCGATCGCGTGGTTATTTACATTTTTCGCGGTATTATTTTTGGGAGTAGAAAAAGGGATTATTTTCGGAGGCATTACCGCTTTATGCTTACATCTTTGGCGTACCAGTAAACCCCATATCGCGATCGTCGGACGTTTGGGAGAGACAGAACATTTCCGCAACGTTTTGCGCTATGATGTCAAAACTTGTCCTAACATTTTAGCGGTGCGAATGGATGAAAGTCTTTATTTTGTTAATGCTAAATACTTGGAAAATTATCTCTTTAAAATTATCTCTGATCGCCCCGAAGTGAGGAAAATATTATTAGTTTGTAATGCCATTAATGTAATTGATGCCAGTGCCTTAGAAGTGTTAGAAAGTCTAATTGCTGAATTGCAAGATTTAGGGATAGAGTTTTATTTGTCCGAAGTAAAAAGCCCTGTTATGGATAAATTAGATAAAGTGGGCTTTGTCGATAAATTAGGACGCGATCGAGTCTTTTTAACAACGGATCAAGCCATGAATATTTTAGGAGGAATTTAGAAGAAGGAAGAAAAGGAAGAAGGAAGAAGGAAGAAACGATAAATAAAATCAAGGGTTTCAGCAATTACAAAATGAACCACAAATATTTCACCTCAAAGTAATCGAAAATCCCCCCTTTGTGTCCTCTGTGCCTTTGTGGTTCATTTTATCAGAAAGACGTGATAAAATAAAGGGTTTCAGCAATTATAATATAACCACAAAGGCACAAAGGGCACAGAGGAGAGAAAAGAGAGATAAAATCAACCCAAAAAACCCGTAGGGAAAATGTTTTCTGGGTTAAACTGTCGGAAAATTAGGTTTTTAAGATACGAGTTAACCCGCCCTTACTCTTGATTTATTAACCTCAAAATAATCGAAAATCCCCCCTTTGTGTCCTCTGTGCCTTTGTGGTTCATTTTATTCCTAAAAAACCTCTATTTTCGGTAAATTCAATTAGTTGTAGGTGGCGTTGTCATGTTTTTCAACCCCACCTAATCATTAAAGATATTGCTGAAAAATCTTGAGAGACTCTAATTGAATATTTTGTTGCTCTAATTGATTTTCTAGGGCATTACATACTAAATCACACATAGGAAAAACTAAAGGATTCGCGATTTCATAAACCACATTAATCCCTTGCTGCGATCGCGTGACAATTTTGCCTTGAGTTAATAACTTTAAATGTTTAGAAACATTAGCTTGCCCTAAACCTGTAATTTCAATAATTTGAGTCACCGTTTTTGGCCCCGACTTCAAGGAGCATACTATTTGCAGACGACTGACTTCTGATAGCATTTTAAAGAAATCCGCGATCGGAGTTAAGACTGTGGGGGGAAACTTGGACATTTCACAGTCAGTGGAGATGGTAATTTCTTCAGATGCTTTCTGGGAGAGGGTTTGAGACATAGGAGGGAGGGGACTAACAACACTTATCTTGATTAGTTCCAGTTTACCATATTGCCAAGTAGTTGAACAGAAATCATAGAAAAAACCGAGTTTTTGTCGAAAATTTCCACAAAAAACCCGGTTTTAGGCTGTGATATTTATATTTTGAAAAACTCTTGCAATTTGTGAGTCATTTTCTCAATAATGCCCACAGATTGATCGAAATTAATTCCCGAGTCAGTTTCGATTTGTTTCACCACATCCTCTGGTAGATTCAATAATGTCACCAATTTTTGATACGCGACTTTTTCTTGCGTGTTAATTTTGGGCTCATCGGGAGTGCGAGCACTGGACGCGATCACTTCATAACCCAATTTTAACACTAATTCCCGTTCTTCCTGACTTTCCAAATGAGGAATTAATTCCTCTAAGGGAATATTTTGCATTAAATAATCCCGTAATTCCTGTTTCAGTAGCTCCTGTGGACTTCCTGTGGCAAATAAACGACTAAAGCGATCAAGCATTATATCCACTTCTTCTGTTGCTAATTCTCCATCAGACCAGGCCATCGCAGCAACAATTCTGACTAAATTCATCTGACGAGGCGAAATCGAAGGCGGTGGTGGGGGTTGCACAACTGTCATAATGATTTCCTTTTGTGGGGCAAATATCTGATTTAGCAATCCTATTTCAATTGTAATATTTTTGTAGGGGCAATCCAGAAGTGGTTGCCCGCTTCTGTGGGGTAGGCACGGGGGCAATCCAGAAGTGGTTGCCCGCTTCTGTGGGGTAGGCACTCTTGCACTACCCCTACGTTTTTACCACAACCTATTTAGGATTGCTATAGGTTAACATCCGCGCTGTAAAAATGTGCTTTTTTTTAACTTATTTACAGAATTGCATTCAGTGATGCCCCTAACCATCCCATAAAGTTTTTTTGCTGTTTTGTCGTTACTTGTGGCAGTTTGACAATTTGATAACGAGTGGGGCGCGGGTTTCCTAGTGTCACCGCACAATTTATTAATTCGTCGTGATGAAAAATCGTTATTTCTACTGTGTCACCTGCTTTATATTCTCTGACGCGATCGCTTAATTGTTCAGCATTAACTCGAAATCCATCCAAGGCTAATAATTCATCCCCCGCGTCAATTCCCGCTTCCTGCGCGGGACTTTCTGCTTCCACAAATTTAATAATTTCTCGCCCGTTTTCCCTGTGGACTGTTAAGCCTAGAAAAGCGGTTTCATGGGGATCATCGGCTTGAATCTGTAAACCAAACGGTTCTAAATATTCATCAAAGGGTAATTCTTCCGTACCGTCAATATATCGGGCAAAAAAGTCCCTTAAGTCAACTTCAGCTACCGACTCAATTATCCTCTGTAATTGTTCCGGTGTAAACCCAATTTCGGACTTACCAAAGTCTTCCCACATTCGGCGCATCACATCATCAAAGGAACGATTATTTTTATGGCGCGATCGAATTAATAAATCTAACAAAAATGTGATTAATTCTCCCTTTAAATAATAGGATATCTGACAATTATCACTATTAGAATCTCGGCGATAAAGTTTAATCCAAGCATCCCAACTAGACTCACTTACTGGTTGCACAAAACGTCCGTGTATTGTCTGTAAACGAGTAATTTCTTTGCTTAACCCGTTCAAAAAATCTTTCCCCTTTAAAATGCCACAACGGTAGGGAATCACTAAATCATAATAACTGGTTGAACCTTCCGAAAACCATAGGGAAGGTGTATAATTTTCCCCTTCGTAATTAAATATTTCTAAAGCTTTTGGGCGAATCCTTTTCACATTCCAAAGATGGAAAAATTCATGGGCGACTAATTGCAGGAAACGCTCATATTTTTCGGGACTCCTAAACCCAAATCTGGGATAATTTAAAGAACAACAAAATTTATGTTCTAGTCCCCCAAAACCCGAACTTGATAAATGTAATAAAAAGAGATATTTATCGTAGGGCAACCCCCCAAAAAGTTCGGCTTCTACTTCAATAATTTTCTCGATATCTAGCCTTAAGCGCGTGGGATCTACATTGCCTCTACCCCAAAGGGCTAATTGATGAGATTTACCTCTTACTTCAAACTCATAAAGTTGATGATTTCCGATTTCAAAGGGACTATCCACCAGTGTATCAAAATCGGGAGCTAAAAAAGTATTATCTATTTCAGATATACGCGTTAAAGCCGTTGAGACTAGCCACCCTGGATCAGGGGGTTCAATAGTAATTTCAATGGGTTGATGTAAACACTCAGGGAGATAAAAGAAAAGGGCTGCACTATTAAAATAACAATGAGTAGCATCCAGGTGATTAGTTCTTACCGTTAATTCATTAGCAAAAATACGGTATTTTACTGTAATCTCTGATGCTCCTTCTGTCTCAATTTGCCACTGATTTTTTGATACTTTTCGCCAGACTAAAGAATGATGTTCACCCGTCGTAAACGCGTGGAAATCTTGGAGATGACGTGCATATTCACGCACCAGATAGGAACCCGGTGTCCAGACGGGCATTTTTAAGTCTAATAATGATAATTCTTGGGGGGGAATTTGATAAACCACTCCGAGATTAACGCGTAGCGTTACTTCAATTAAATGGGATTCTGGCTGGGGCATTTCTACCCAGTATTGTATCCCCGGTTTGGTATTCAGTAACGCGGAAACTTCACGGGTTTGAGAAGAAGGAGAAAGGGTGACATCTTTCATGCTGGCTGAGTAAGTGAGGTTATTTATTGACGTGCTAGGTTCGTTAATTGTTTGAAATTTAATAAATGGATTAATTGGCGTTCGGTATTGATTTTAATCCAACCCTTACTTTCCAGTTTTTCCATAATTTTTCCCGTTTCTTCAACGGTAATATCTGTAACATCTGCCAAGTCTTTGACAGGAATGTTAAAGATATCTTTACCTTGTCCATTCACTTGGCCATAATTTTCGCCAAATTCCACAAGAGTATTGGCAAGTTTCACCGCGGGGGGACGATGACGCAGTTGATAGCGAATATTGCTTTGACGCAAACGCCTAACCATCAGTTGTAACATTCGATGATGTAACTGTTGATCTTTGAATAGGGTTTGAATAAATTTTTGCGCGGTGAAACTAATTAAGCGCACGGGAGATAACGCGAGTACATCATTGGCGCGGGGAGACTCGTCTAAAATCGCCATTTCGCCAAAAAAGTCCCCTCGTCCGAGAATTGCCAATGTTACCGCGTTATCACCTGATAGGCGACGCACTTTCACCCATCCTGATACGACAAAATAAATGGCATTACCCCACGCGTCTTCCATTAAGACGGCTCTACCGGGGGGATACTCATGTTTAACGGCTGCCGATAAGAGACTTTCTAGTGTCTCTGGGTTTGCGCCCTTAAACAGGGGAAAAAGCTCACTGAATGCTTCTGTTTCTATCTGCATGAAAATTCACTGCAAATGTTAATCTATGATCGCGAACGATGAGGGAAATTAAATGGTCTGACATAAACCTTTTTTTTCCATCTGCTCGATCTTAGCATTGATCGGAGGCGGTTTTAGTGTAAATTTAGGGCTTGTCTTTGTTGTAAGACGGCCTGACGTATTTTTTCTCTATATTGTTGGATATATTCTGGCCATCCGATGACGACGGGTTGTTTATGGGTGAGGCTATTGATATCTAGGGTGTCGGATGTCCATTGTATGGGGTTTCCGTCTAAGTCGCAGCAGACTAACCCCGCGGTTTTGGCGATCGCGAGGGGACCTACGGTATCCCAGACTTTCACTCGACCATTAAAGTATAGATATAATCCCGCTCTTCCTTGGATTATTTCGAGGACTTTTAGGCCAAAGCTACCGAGGGAATAATATTGGGCTCCGGGGATATATTGTCCGATCGCGTTTCCGTAATTTTTTTGGTCTTTATCACCTAAGACGATGGTACAATTTTCCGGGTTAGGCGGTGGTGGAGGGATCACCGCGAAAGGTTGAGGTTCCCCATCACCGATGGTTTGAAATAATCCCCAGTCTTGACCTCCATAGTACATTTGATCAAACACAGGTGCATAAATCCAACCCGCGATCGGTTGATTATTTTTTAATAATCCTACCATCACCGAGTAAGAGGTAGAGCCGTCGATAAAATCCGTAGTTCCATCAATGGGATCAATACACCAAAGACGCGGATGATTTTCCCAGTATTGAGAGCGAGATTTTTCATTTTCTTCAGTGATAATGCCGTCTTCTGGAAATAAACGGGTAAAGCCACTGGTGAGGAGGCGATCAAGCGATCTGTCTATGCTGGTAACATAATCATTTGGGCCTTTTTGGGAGACTTCAAATACTGACTCTGCCAGTTTTTTGCCCTGTTGTCCACATTCTCGTATCAGTTGATATATTTCTTTTTTTTTGCTTTCGGAAATATCCATATTTTTAAGAATTTGTCACTATTTTGAGTATATCATAATTTCATTTTCCTGCACCATCCTTGGCCTTTGTAGGTGGGGTGGAATCTGGAGATATGCAGAAAACCATAACGGCTTCTCTCTTCAACCCAACCTACAAATATAAGTTAGTAGGTGGGGTGGAATCTTGAGATATGAGAAAACCGTGAGGGATTCTCTTTTTAACCCTAGCTACTACGATTATTACTGGTGATGACAGATAGGGTTCGTAAACGGTTAATTGCCGCGGCTAATTCTAGGCGGCGAAACATGGCAAAGTCCCCTTCTCGAAAAGGTGATAATATATCCATGCCTTGATTTTCAATATCTGCCATGACTTGATCGATAATTTCTCTTAATGTCTTTTTTCCATCCATATATTTTTGTTTGCCATATACCATCGCGGACACGATCGCGCGCAATTGTGCTTTATCGACAATTTGTTCCACCGCGGTGACATCAATTTCTTCCGTACCAAAGGTGACTTCATCCATATCTCGCACTTTTAGTCTGACATCTTGCCGTCCTCGACTCGGATCTAAACTACTAGGAATCGGTATTCTGGGAGTAATTTTCCCAAAGGCTTCACCCCCTTCTATGGTGCGATTACTAATGTAATGATTGGCAATTTCTTTCGCTTTTTCCGTGACGTTAAAAGGTTGAAAATTTTCCATTGAGATCACGGTATCAGCTACATCAAAATAGTCACCACTTCCCCCCATAACTAAAATCGTTGATACACCATAATCCAGATATAATTGTCTGACTTTATCAATAAATGGGGTAATGGGTTCTTTATCTTTAGAAATCAGTTCTTGCATCCGCCGATCGCGGATCATAAAATTACTCGCCGCCGTATCCTCATCCACTAACAAAACCGGGCATTTCTCTCCAGAAATTAAGGCGGAATTATCTCTCGGAAGTTCCGTCACTAAACCCACTTCTAAAACTTCCATAATATTCGCAGCTTGGGAGGTACTACCGCTGGCATTTTCGCTGGTAAATTCAGTAGTCGATCGCCCTTGAGGTAATTCATTAATAAAAGGAGAAATATCGACACCCGCGATACTTCTGCCATCTTCTGCCCGAATTTTCACCGCGTCGGGGTTTGTCACCACAAATTCTCTCCCATCCCCGGGAATATGATTATAAACTCCTAGCGCGATCGCGTGTAATAAAGTTGACTTCCCATGATATCCCCCCCCGACAATTAAGGTGACACCTTTGGCAATTCCCATGCCACGAATTAAACCCCTATTAGGACAATTAAACTCAACACTTAAAGAAGGAGGTGATTTAAAAAGAATCGCATTATCTAATAAAGGACATTCATCAACACCGGAGCGACGGGGTAAATTTGAATCATCCGCGATAAACGCGACTAACCCTTTTTCCGCTAAATTTTTCCTTAAAAAATCCGCATCTTCTACCGTCTCCACTTGACGATAACATTCCTGAGAATTTAACGCGGAAAATTTGACCGATTTTCTGACAAGCTCTGGGATATCATCACATAACATTTCGGCAGCTTGACGACCTAAAATACTTCTTCCAGAGGCAGGAAGTCCGACAAAAAAACGCACTTCTACCACTTCATCATTAATAAAAACCGAAGTCCGTTCTAATACTTCTTGTCCGTAATTAGCAATGGCTATTAAACCACTTGTCCCTGTTCCCCTTCTCACACTTAAACGATACGCGGCTTCATCAAATTTACGAGTAATATAATCTCTTAAGGCAATTTCTCGACTTTTCGTTTGATATAGGGCCTTGGGGAATTGCGCGATCGTTTGGGGAACTAATACCCGAACTTTACTAGGAGAGGCAAAGGGATCGCCTTGGACATAATCAATGATCAGGGTAAAATCAGGAAAGTTATAATTTCCCTGAATGTCTTTATAGGCTTTATAGCTACGACGATCAAGTTCCCAGAGTAAATGGTAGAGTGTTTCTTTGCTTTTCATGGCTGATGGGTAATGGGTCATAGACAAGGGATAATGTGCAATATCAATCACTATATCAAAAAATGTGCAGGGTTGGTTGATTGTCGTCTATGAATTTGCTATCATGAGCCAAATCTCCAAAGGAGTCCCGCCAATGGCTGAAGTTAAAATTAAATGTGAGTACCCCGAATCAATTAAAAAACTGTTCCAGAATGCCATAGATAAAGAATGGCAAAGTCTATTAGATGGTATTGCGCGGACTGAAGCCCGTTTAAAGGAATTTGAGGCTAAGTATCAATTATCTACTGAGGAATTTTTACGGCGTTTTGAAAATGACGAAATTCAGCATAGACTTGATCGGGAGTTTGATGAGTGGATCGGTGAATCTTGGATGTTGAAAAGTTTATTAGAAGAGTTGGAACATTTAAAAGTAGTGGAAATTGTTAATTGAATAGTATTTTCAACAGTTGCAGGCTGTTATTAACCGTTTTTCCCTTGTTCAACTATTTACTATAAACCCAGATATAAAGAAGTAATTATAAGGGGTTTGTTTGGGGAGAAGTGACTTTTAGATATAAGTCTAAAAGATTCATGACTATGTTGGCTAGAAACCCGGTTTCTTCAAGAAACCGGGTTTCTTTGCGTAAGTCCTAATATTATTAAATTTGGGTGTAACTGTCAGCTTTTCTTCTGACACGATCGCGCTCTTTCTTTCTTCTTTCTTCTTTCTTTGTGTCCTCTGTGCCTCTGTGGTTCAGAAAAAAATGCTTTTCTTTTAGTAAAAAAAACTCCCCCCAATAATATATTTCTCGTAATTTTGATAGCAAGTAATATGACAAATTCCCATTACCAAAAACAGATTTTGGTCGGATGGATTGCTTAATTAACAATAGTTAACCTTCTTCCTTCTTCCCTCTTCCCTCTTCCTTCTTCCTTCTTCCCTCTTCCTTCCTTTTCCCCATTACCTATTATTTAATAATTGAGAAGTCGCGTTAACGACTATTTGGGCTGCTCCTTCAAAAAAAGGACGATCAATATTTTCTAATGTATCCGTGGGTTGATGATAATGACGTGATCGTAAATTCGCGGTATCTGTCACTAAAACCGCGGGAATATTATTATACCAGAAAGGAGCATGATCGCTGCGTAAAACATCAGGGGTTAATAATCCTTTTAAGGGAATAGGTACTGTTACCACAGGGGGTAAACTTGATGAAGTCAACGGAGAAAAACTCTTTAAAAGAGATACAGAATCCGTTTCTCCCACAACGGCTAAAAATTCCCCTTGATCGGGAGAAGTTACTCCCGCGGCTTTTACATAATCTGTTGCCGATATTCCCTCTGGATATTTTTGACATCCGGGGGTACGACAAGCATAACCAATCATATCTAAAATGATAACCGCTTTTAAATCTTTTAAAGATTTTCCTTTGCTGGTAAATGCCAAACTTCCTAATAGTCCTTTTTCTTCCCGATCAAAAAATATTAATTGTAAAGTCTTCGGGGTAGGTTTATTATGATATAAACGGGCTAATTCTAAGAGCGTCGCGATCCCTGTGCCGTTATCATCTACTCCGGGTGATTGTAATACTGTATCATAATGAGATCCTACAGTAATTTTACCGGATTTTGGGTTAGTTCCGGGGCGTTCAACTATCATATTAATACCCCCTTCAAAGGGTTGTAATATTGGTTGATAACCCCATTGTTTTAATTGTTCCGTAATATAATTACGAGACAGAGCCCGATCGCGCTCGTGATACCTTTCTCCCTGTAAAGCTTCCAGATGTTGCCAAAGGATATCGGAATTGATCTGAGGTATTTTTACCTCCCCTGTCTGCTCCTGAGTTTGAGGGGAAATAGGTGTTATGATATCTGCGACAGCAGGAGCAGGAGGTAAAGAAGAATTTGAAGCCCACGCGATCGTACTCAGGGCGACAAAAATCACCAAAATTACCCAAATAATTTTACGCATTTTTCATAAGAAGGAAGAAGGAAGAAGGAAGAGGGAAAAGGGAAGAAAGAAGAAGGAAGAAAGAAGAAGGAAGAAGGAAGAGGGTGAGCAACGAATAAGCTCGAAGGAACCGGTTTTCTGAACGGAAAAATCTAGGCTTTCAGATAAGGGGAATTGCCAGAAAACTGGTTTCTTCGTTCGGGGGCAATATCTGAGTTATTCCCTATTTCTCCAGTCCCCTTTTTTGAAGTAATAAGATAGTTTTGTGTGGAAATATTCTCTATTTTTAATACTTAAATATTTTGCCAATCAATATCTTTATTAGCAACTTCCAAACATTGACCCGCAACAACAACATGGGGAATCGTGTTGGCAGAATATTCTACAATATTCGCGGACTTTTGTAACCATTGACAATAAAGAGGATTCACTTCTTCCGAAATTACTTTTAGGGTTTGTAGTTCCCTCTCTAACTGTAATGTAAGCTGATTAACCTTTTGAGATTGCATCAATAAACGCTGACGTCCCATTTGCAGTGTTAATTCTAATTCTTGCCATTGTTTTTGCGCTTGTAATTTATCTAAAACTGTCTGTTTTGAATCCAGAAGAGCCTGTTTTTGCTTGATCTGCGTCTCCACCCCACTCAATAATCGAGTTAAATCTTGAATTTCCGCGAACCACTCTTCTTCTATGATACAATTGTGCTGGTGAAACTCCGCCAAACCCTCTAGGGTACTATTGCTGGCAAAATTGACCACCATGCGAAAGCTAGAACACTGATTAATAAGCTTTTCCTTTGAATTTTGAAGGGTAGCAAGCTCCCCTTGCAGTGTAACAATTTCCCCTTGCAGTTGTGAAATGGTATCGTGCATGGTAGCCATGATATTGATTCTCCGATAGATGGGATGCCTCAAACCTTAATGATATTGATCATATCAGGAAGTCGTGACCAAGTTCTTAAAATTGCCCATTGAATCATTGAATCCTTCAAAATTCCCTAATTTTGACAATCGGGGAAGCTCAGATAGAATATACTTAGGGAACGTGGACAAAGCCCTTAACCAAAATTCACCTAAAACTCTGGAAAATTACTCGGATTCTCAGCTATAATCAGTGAAAACGCGACTTAGGTAGCTTTGAGTAAATTTCCCAGAGCCGCGATCGGATTTTTACCATCAATTCTGGGTTTTGCTCATATTAGTAGTGCCTATAGTGCTTATTCGTCTTTGCCTGTGGCTAGTCGAGACGGATTTAAAAATGACATCTTTACGCAAGATTAATCAAACCGTTGGATTAAGTCCTGAGTTAGCTAAGGAATCTATTTTGGATCACCAGTGTTAATCAGGAGTCGAACAATGAATCTCACAAAAAAAATCTTATTAGGAGGGTTAACCGCGACTTTTCTTTTAGACTTATTCGGCAACTCAATGCCCAATGAACTCACAAAGAAAACGATAAATGCCACCAGTTTATTATCATTAGAAACCGTCAAGAATAGAGCAAATTTACTACATAATCAATCCCGTTTGATTGTTTCCTCTGTATCAGAGAAAAACATAGTAAATTCCCCTGTTACTGCGGTGTTAAAAAATGAAGATAATAGGGAAGTATTCTCTTCTCCAAATGGCTTCAGACTCATTAATTATGGCACAATGGGCTGTTTTTTTATGTTTATTTCCGCGATTTGTCTGGGGTTAATATTATCTGAACTGCTCAAAAAATATCGCCCAAAATTGAATTATTCTCCTGAGTCAATAACACCCGAAATATTATTTGATCGCACCCCAGAAAAAGATAATATTAGCAATTCTGGTATCGGTGAAAATCGGATAGATGCACCAGAGCAAATTATGTGCAATCTCTGTGAAAGTATGATGGCTTCTATTATTATTCTCTCCTCAGAAAATGTGATAACATTTGTGAATCAGGCAACTTGTGAACTATTAGGGTATACCAAAGCAGAATTAATTGGTAAATCCCTTAACTTCGTACTCCACAAAAAAAAAGAATCGTTTTCTCAAGAGGCAGCCCCCGAAAACACACTAAAAAAAAGGGAAGCCCATCAAAATTACGAAGGAATTTATTTAGCCAAAACCGGGAAAAAAATTCGGGTTATTGTTTCCTCATCTCCACAACAAGAAGGTAATACAAGTTTCGCGACACTGTATATAGCCCAGGATATAACAGAACAAAAACAGGTGGAGCGTGTCTTACGACAAAGTGAGAAAAAGTTTCGCCAATTAGCGGAAACAGTAACAGCCGCGTCATTTATTTATCAGGGAAGTGAGTTACGTTATGTTAATGCAGCCACTGAAACTATTACAGGCTATACTCGTAATGAACTATTCACGATTAATTTTTATGACTTAATTCATCCTGACTTTCGGACATTGGTGACTCAAGTCGGTGTTTTAAGTAATCTTCGTGAAAACCGCCTGAGTAAATGTGAAGTAAAAATCATTACAAAACAGGGAGAATCTCGTTGGATTGAACTGACAACAGATATTATTAAATTTGAAAGAAAAATTTCAGTTTTAGCCACAGCTTTTGATATTAGTGATCGGAAGAAATCTGAAGAAATTATTCGTTATCAAGCCGCCTATGATCAATTAACCGATTTACCGAATCGGACTTTATTTAATGAACGTCTTTCCTTATCATTAAAACAAGCAGAAAAGACCGATAAAAGCCTAGCGGTGATGTTTCTGGACTTAGATCGTTTTAAAAATATTAATGATACATTAGGTCATGCAGCAGGCGATCGCTTATTAGAAAAGTTTGCCGAACGCATTATTAATAGTGTACGTTCAACGGATACCGTCGCCCGATGGGGAGGGGACGAATTTACCGTATTACTTCCGAATATTACACACATGGATGACGCGATTAAAACCGCCCAAAGAATTTTAGATAACCTGAAACCGACCTTTAATATTAACGAGCATCAACTTCATATTAGCAGTAGTATTGGGATAGCCGTTTATCCCAAGGATGGTTATGATGCCGATACCCTGTTAAAAAATGCGGATACGGCTTTATATCGTGCCAAAGAAAATGGACGCAATAATTATCAATTATATACTTCAAAACTAACGACAAAAGTCGGGAAATACTTAACTTTAGAAAATCGACTTTATCAAGCCTTAGAAAAAGGGGAATTTGAAATTTATTATCAACCCAAAGTCAATATTAAAAACTGGGAAATTAAAGGAATGGAGGCATTATTGCGTTGGAATCATCCAGAATTAGGTCTAGTCGCTCCCAATACATTTATTCCGATCGCGGAAGAAAACGGGTTAATTCTGCCCATAGGGGAATGGACTCTGCGAAGGGCCTGCCAACAAAATAAAATTTGGCATAACATGGGGTGGTCAAATTTGCGGATCGCGGTAAATTTATCCGCCCGTCAATTCCAGCAAGAAAATCTGGTCAAAAAAATTGTCCATTGTTTAGATGAAACGGGGTTAGAACCCCAATTTTTAGAGTTAGAAGTTACAGAAGCGACTTGTATGCAGGATGTGGAATTAACCAAACAAGTCCTCACCGAATTAAAAAAACTGGGAATTAGCATCGCGATGGATGATTTTGGTACGGGTTATTCTTCCCTGAGTTATTTAAAAAATTTCCCCCTGAATATCCTCAAAATTGATAAATCGTTTGTGCAGAATTTAACAATGGCTCCCTACGAACAGGCGATCGCGCAAGCGATTATGGCCCTAGGACAAGGTTTAAATTTAAGTATCGTAGCCGAAGGAGTAGAAACCAAAGAACAATTAGACTTTTTACAATCCCTAGATTGTCAAGAAATCCAAGGTAACTTTTTTAGTCCTCCCTTACCCTCCCAGAAAGTGACGCGACTAATGCAAAAAAAGCGTCTTCACGTCGTTAAAACCGCATAAAGGGAGTAGAGCAGAAGGATGAAGAAATAAACCACAAAGGCACTAAGGCACTAAGGAAGAAGGAAATAAACCTTTAATCCCCAATCACCAATCCCCAATTACCCGCCCCCTGGCCCCAATCACCCGCCAAGAGTGCCAAATTCGGAACAAAATCCCAAAATAGTGTTAAGAACAACGGAACTTTGGTACAAAACAGAAGACAATAAGCCTACTTAATGTTGGAAGTTTCGTGTTTATGCACCCAATTCGTACATTTAACGTATCTCCCTCCTTACCTCCCATCTTAGAACCCCTGCGCAAGTTAGCCTCTAACTTGCACTGGGACTGGAATATGGAATCTAAAGACCTATTTCGGCGACTGGATCGGGACCTATGGGAAGAGAGCAAACATAACCCCGTACTCATGTTGGGTACTATCTCCCAACAACGACTCCAAGAGGTTGCGGAAGATGAAGGGTTTATCGCCCAAATGAGTCGGGCAGCTCAACAATTAGACGACTATCTCAAAAGTCGTGCCTGGTTTCGTAAACAGCGAGGCACGAAACAAGAATGCTATGCCTATTTCTCCATGGAGTTTGGCCTGGCCAAGTGTTTGCCCATTTATTCGGGGGGTTTAGGGGTACTCGCGGGGGATCACCTCAAATCAGCTAGTGATTTAGGCTTGCCCTTGGTGGGTGTGGGTTTACTCTACCAAGAAGGATATTTTTCCCAGTACCTCAACGCGGATGGGTGGCAACAAGAACACTATCCCATCAATGACTTCTATAATATGCCCCTGCACTTAGAGCGTAATGCCGATGGTTCGGAATTACGGATTGAGGTGGACTATCCGGGGCGCAAGGTTGTGGCTCGCGTGTGGCGCGTACAAGTGGGAACAGTTCCCCTTTATCTCCTTGATACTAATATTGATATCAATAGTCGCTACGACCAAGATATTAGCGATCGCCTCTATGGTGGAGATAAGGTGCTGCGTATGCACCAAGAAATCATGTTAGGCATTGGTGGGGTGAAAATGCTCAGAGCATTAGGACTCCATATCACCACTTATCATGCTAATGAAGGACACGCGGCATTTATGTCCTTGGAACGAATGCGCGTGTTGATGCAAGAAGAACACCTCAGTTTTGACCAAGCTAAACAGGTAGTAGTCGCCAGTAGTGTCTTTACTACCCATACTCCAGTACCCGCGGGCTTTGACTTATTTGATCCGAATATGGTGATGCACTATGTCGGTCATTATGCCCCCATTTTCGGTCTCGGACGCGAACAGTTTTTGGCCTTGGGTCGTCAAAATACGGGTGATTTCTCATCTCCCTTTAATATGGCAATTCTGGCGATTAAAATGTCCAGTTTTGTTAATGGTGTTGCCGCGTTACATGGTGTCGTCTCCCGCCATTTATTTAAGGATTTATGGCCTGGACTCCCCCTGTCGGAAGTACCTGTTACCTCTATTACTAATGGGGTTCATGCTCGTAGTTGTGTGGCTAAGTCCACTCAAGAGTTATATGACCGTTATTTAGGCCCGGATTGGGAAATGACTCGCCGTGACGATCGCTTCTGGGAGCGTGTTTCTTCGATTCCTGATGAAGAAGTTTGGCGTAACCATGAGCGTTCTCGTCTCGATTTAGTCATGTTTGCCCGCGAATGGTTGGTCAAATGTTTACGCGATCGCGGTGCGGCCCAAGCGGAGATTGATCAGGCACAAGAAGTATTAGACCCCACTGTGCTCACGATTGGTTTTGCTCGTCGTTTTGCTACTTATAAACGGGCGAGTTTGTTCTTGCGTGATGTAGAACGGATTAAACGGGTTTTACACTCCAAAGATCGTCCGGTGCAATTTGTGATCGCGGGGAAATCACACCCCGAAGACATCCCCGGAAAAGAGTTAATTCGCGAGATTATTCATTTTGTCCGTGATCAGGGTATGGGGGATTCTATTGTCTTTCTCCCTAATTATGATATTCAGATATCACGTTTAATGGTTGCCGGATGTGATGTTTGGTTGAATACTCCCCGTCGTCCCCGTGAAGCTTCTGGTACTTCAGGGATGAAAGCCGCGATGAATGGGGTGTTAAACCTGAGTATTTTAGATGGTTGGTGGGATGAAGCCGATTACGTCCGCACCGGTTGGCCCATCGGTCATGGGGAAGAATATCAAGACCAAAAATATCAAGATGAGGTGGAAGCTAATGCTTTATATGACCTCATTGAGAAGGAAGTTGTACCTCTTTTTTATAACCGCGATGAGAATAGTATTCCTCGTGGTTGGGTTGGTAAAATGAAAGACGCAATTCGTCTTAATTGTCCTCGTTTTAATACAGCCCGGATGGTGAAAGATTATGCTCGTCTGGCTTATTTTCCTGCCAGCGATCGCTTCTCAATAATGACGGAGAATCATTATGAACCCGCGAAGCAATTAGCTCGTTGGAAAAAACAAGTCTTTGAGAAGTGGTATGACATCAAGATTGAAGCGATCGATATTTCTGCTGATACCGATGTCAAAGTTAATCAACCCATTGGGGTGAAAGCGCGAATTAATTTAGCTGGATTAACACCTTCCGATGTCAAAGTTGAACTTTATCAAGGTAAAGTTGATCAATATGGTGATATTGTTGACGGTGAATCTGTGATCATGGAATATCATGGTCAAGATAATAATAATGCCAGTCTTTATACGGCTGATATTATCTATACTTCCAGTGGGATGCAGGGGTTATCATTGCGGGTATTACCGAAACATGAAAACCTCAGCAGTCGCAATGAATTAGGGCTGATTCTTTGGGCTCAATAATTTGAGTTTTTCTCTCTAATTTATCAAGCTTTTTGGTTGAAAAACCGAGTTTCTTCAGTAAGAGACTCGGTTTTTTTTATGATAACCACAAAGTAGGGACACGGCACTGCCGTGTCCCTACGCGTCATCACAAATCACGACAAATCACTACACCAGAACCGGGGTTATCTCTTGAGTTGAAAAGGTTTTAATCTTTATGTTAAAATGTAGGTGGGATGTGTATGTTTAGTCAAGGTTAAAAGGAGAAGTTATGAGTACCGATACAGCTTTATGGAAAGCAGTTTTCAATAGGCCAGATTCTCTGAAGATAGAACTTTTGCATTATGCAGAATATTTGCTGGAAAAGTATCCCAATGCACAAGGAAATACCAAAGAAGCAGAAGAAATACCACAAAAACGCCCCCTGGCGGGTTCAATGAAAGGAACTTTTGTCTTGCCTCTGCCAAATGACTTTGATTAGTCCCTAGAAGAATTTGAGGAATATATGTAATAGACATCTGGTAAAAATCGGCTCAATGGCAGGCTAATGCTACCCTACAGTAGAAATTATTGATTCGAGATCAGTTCGGACAAAGACGATTCTATTAAAAATTCTTTGACATCCAAAATTTCTATTAATACCAATTCTTCCTTAGCAGAATAATGAAAAATCATTTTTCCTTGTTCTTCTGCAAAAGCAATGGGGGCATCAGATAATTCTATTAGCATGGCATCGACATCTTTACTATATCTCATTTTTTTCATATCTTTAAAAAAGTCAAAAGGAAGAAGTAATGAAACACAAAGGCACTAAGACACTAAGGAAGAGGTAAGAAGGGATAAGGAAATGATTTTTTTATCGAAAGTTTATTTCCTTATCCCTCAGATTTAAAACCGAAAATATACCTTTAATTGGTGAGAGATGTAGAGCCGATCGCGCTTCGGTGTTTTTCTGTTAAAGCAATGGGAACATCAGAGAATTCTATTAGTATGGCATCGACATCTTTACTATACCTCATTGTTTTCATATTTTTAAATAAGAGAAAAGGAAGAAGTAATGAAACACAAAGGCACTAAGACACTAAGGATAAGGAAGAGGTAAGAAGTTATGAAACACGGTAGGGACACGGCAGTGCCGTGTCCCTACGGGCATTGAACTTTAATTGGTGAGAGATGGAGAGCCGATCGCGCTTTCTTCGGTTGTCTTCCCTTCTAATTGTTCTACCATTGTAATCACTTCCCGTTCAAACAATACTTGAGCCCGATTGGTTTTACCTCCAATATATAATTTATCACCTTTCTGTAAGGCCCAAATTTGAGAATGGGAAACATAACTCATTAAGACACTAATCATCATTAAACCAAATCCTGTATAAACCAGAGGAATACCCGGATCAGCTTTAATTTGTAATCCTGTACTTCCCACCACTTCTTCTAATTTAAGTGTTACACCGTTGATTTCGGTGCTCATCCCTTGACGAAGTGTCGTTTGTAATTGTCCTTTGGTATCATAAACTAATACAGTCCCTTGTAAATCTTTGGCTAAGACGGAAACCCCTTCACTTAAATCGGTTTTCGTTGGTATCCAGGTTCCCCAAATTTTGCCTTTGCCATTGGTATTTAATTCTGCCATTGGTAATTGCAAAATCGGACTTCTATTAATTTTTATCCGCAATGCCGCGATCGACCAACTTGATTGATAAAGGGTGACACCTTTATATTTTAAGGGTTCATTAACATGAATTTGTTTGCGATCAACTTCTTTTCCCTCTTTGTCTAACACTGATAAATCTGAATAAAATTGATCAATGTTACCATCGGCTGTATAATCAATCCAAAAACGATTTACTTTTACTGACCAATTTTTGGGGATTTGAGATTCGGACCAAGGACCGAAATCAATGATATTTTTAATTTGAAATGTCTCGCCACTAGGGATTAATTCTTGGGCCATAAATCCCGTCATTGAGCCTAAAATTGCTCCCCCTAAGATCATTAACATACTCGCGTGAACGATGATTGGTCCGACTTTACCTATTATTCCTTTACGCGCATAAATACTATTACCTTCCTGAAAAACTTTATAGCGTTTTTGTTGCAATAATTGTTCTAAGGAGTTTAAGGATGTGTTGTTTAATTCGGCACTAAGGGCTAGTTTCGTAAATTGTTCGGGTTTTTCGTAATATTTCCAAATTTTGGCAGATTTTAACGCGGGTAATTGTCGGGTAAACGTGCAAGCTGTTAAACTGCTTCCGAATAAAATTAAAATGGCTAAAAACCACCAGGTTCGATAGACATGATCTATGCCTAAAATGATTAACAATTTCCAAGTTATAAATCCAAATAATGCCGGACTTTCGGGGTAATTGGCTTGATAATAGGCGACGGATTGACCTTGTTCGATCACGGTTCCTGTTATACTAAAGAGCGCGATCGCTAATAATAAAACAATCGCTAAACGTAAATCGGCCAATAATGGTAAAACTTCACGGCGGAAAAATTGTTGGGGGAGATTTCCCCACTCGGATAATTTTGATGATGTCATAGGTGATGGTAATTGGTAATGGGGACTGGGGACTGGGGATTAGGGATTTTCACCTAACACCTAAATTCATTTTGGAGCATCTCAAGGTTCCCCAAAAAACCGTAGTGGGAGCGTCTCGCTCCCTAGGGATAGAAGTGGGAGCGTCTGGCTGCCACTACCAATAATTTTAGGTGACGGGCACGAGTCTAACTAGGAGAGAAAAAACACCAAATCCTATTAATAAAATACCACTAACGGGGGTAATCCAACTGGACCAGCGACGTAACTCTAGTAATTTTTTGATTGTCGCGGTAAAGGTTCCGGCGATAATTAAAGGAACCACATAACCAACGGTATAAGCTAATAATAAAACACCTCCCAAAATTAGATCGCCAGTGCTAGAAATCCAAGCCAATAAAGTTGCTAAAACGGGGGTACTACAGGGAGACGCGACTAACCCAAAAGTTAAGCCTAAGAAATAGGAACGTAAACTAGGGGGGAAATCCTGAGAAATCAATTCCTTTGTATCAAAATAGGGCAATTGTAATGGTAGTGCTTCTAATAGATTTAATCCCATAAGTATCGCGATAATACTGACAATTATTGGCAAACCTAAACCAATTTTACCATAGACTTGTCCGGCTAAACCTGCCAAAATTCCTAATCCGGCAAGGGTTGTGGCTAATCCCAGAGAAAACCATGTCGATTGCGCGATCGCGTATCCACGAGTTTTGGCTTCATAGCCACCGATATAAGCAATGGTAATCGGTAACATGGAAAGCATACAAGGAGTGAGACTGGTTAACAATCCGGCTAAGAAGATAATACCAATACTAAAACCGTTGATTTGTGTGAGTTGGGTTTTCACGAGGGTATTAGCAAATTGGGCGATTTCGTAAAGTTGAATTTGCAGGTTTTCCATGAGTCAATTTTAATATCTTTTTAACACTATAGCGCGTAATCCGTAGGGGCAATCCCCCCGTGGTTGCCCCGATTAAGGTAGGGGCAATCCCCCCGTGGTTGCCCCGATTAAGGTAGGGGCAATCCCCCCGTGGTTGCCCCGATTAAGGTAGGGGCAATCCCCCCGTGGTTGCCCCGATTAAGGTAGGGGCAATCCGCCCGTGGTTGCCCCGATTAAGGTAGGGACAATCCCCTCCTGGTTGCCCCCTAATCGCCCCTAGCCCAGGGCGGGAAGGCACCATCCACAGCCCCGACAAAGGGAGAACAAGATTGGGAGCATCTCAAATTTGCCAAAAAAAACTGTAGTCTCGCTCCCTAGGGATCTAGGATCTAATAGGGAGCGAGACGCTCCCACTACCAATTTACAATTAGGAGATGCTCCTACAAGATTTCTGTCAAAAGTCCGCCTTTTTCATGCTATAATTTATTGAGAAAATTGTTAACATTGTATAATTCTTGCGAGAAACAGATTCTCGCCATTGACTTAACAAGTCTTAACGGTGGGCTGGTTGAGAATTAACTCTCACTTTTAAAATTTGTATTAACTAATACCTGGTGATTTGCCATGAGCTTAGAATTTCCCTTGGGCCCCGTGCCCCTTAATTCACCATTCTATGTAAAACGACCTCAATTAGAAGCGATCGCGTTCCAAGAAATCATAAAACCTGGGGGTGTGATTCGGATAAAAGCACCTAAATATACCGGAAAAAGTTCCCTATTGCTCAGAATAATTGATTTTGCCACATCCCAAGGGTATCAAATTGTTAATATAGATTTTCGTCAAGCGGATACGTCGATTTTTACATCTCTGGATAAATTTTTACGGTGGTTTTGCGCGAATGTGACTCGTCAATTAAACTTAGACTTTCTTTGGGATGATTATTGGGATGAAGATATCGGCAGTAAAGTCAGTTGTACCATCTATTTTCAAATATATTTATTACAACAAATTGAAGTTCCTCTTGTTTTAACATTGGAAGAAGTTAATGTTTTGTTTGAGCATCCGAATATTGCCCAGGATTTTTTCCCTTTGTTACGCTCTTGGCATGATGAAGCGAAACAAGATGAAACCCTGAAAAAACTTCGTTTCATAGTTGTTCACAATACCGAAATTTATATCCCCCTCAATATTAATCAATCTCCTTTTAATATAGGAAAGCCCATTAAATTACCTGATTTTACCTTAGAGGAAGTACATAAACTCGCTCAGATATATGGTTTTAATTGGACAAATAATTGCGAAGCCGAAAAACTCATGGCAATGGTTGGAGGACATCCTTATCTAGTGAGACTGGCTCTTTATCATCTCGTGAATAATCCCGAAAACAGCCTAGAACAATTATTAGAAGATGCCCCAAAAATTACCGGAATTTATCATAATTATTTGCGAGAACATTTAGATACTTTGCAAAGTACACCTGACTTAGGCAAAGCGTTAGCAAAGGTAATTAATTCTCCTGACAGTGTGAAAATAGATCATTTGCAGGCCTATAAATTAGAGAGTATGGGTTTAGTAAAAATGGAGGGGAATAATTGTACTATATCCTGCCAGTTATATCGCGTGTATTTTGGTTGGCAAAAACTAGAAAAGTCTCATTTTTTCGATTTGGTCGCCCAGTTGCAAAAATCTAATAAAGAGTGGCAGAAATTGAGCTATTTAGATGATCTAACTCAGATTTCTAATCGGCGTAAATTTGAGCAAAAATTGCAAGATGAATGGGAAAAATTAGCGAAAAAAAGGGAACCGTTATCGCTAATTTTTTGCGACATTGACTATTTTAAAATTTATAATGACGAGTATGGACATCAAGCGGGAGATGATTGTCTGCGGCAAGTCGCCAACGCGATCGAGAATGCGGTGAAGGATTCTAATTATTTGGTAGCGCGTTATGGCGGTGAAGAATTTGCCATAATTTTACCGCAGACAGAAGCTTTCAATGCTGTTAAAATTGCGGAAAGAATCAGAGAAGAAGTAAAAAAATTGGCCCTCGCGCAGAATCCTTTAAAATTTGGCGGTCTACCTGCTTCAGTGATCACGGTTAGTTTAGGAGTGGCTTGTACAATTCCTAAACTTGAAGAATCCCCATCTCTCCTAGTAAATGAGGCAGACAAGGCACTTTATCGGGCAAAAAAAGAAGGGCGCGATCGTGTATTTTTTCTGCAACCTGAAATCGCGTAGTCTCGGAGAAATTAAGGATGCAAAATTCCATCTATCAAATCGGTGGGAGTCTCAGTAATGACGCACCCACATATATCGTGCGTGAAGCAGACTCAGAACTCTATCAAGCTTTAAAAACAGGTCAATTCTGTTACATTCTCAATTCCCGACAAATGGGGAAATCCTCGATTTTAGTCAGAAGCCGACATTTATTACAACAAGAAGGGTTTAAATGCACTACCATCGACATGACGAGAATCGGTAGCGAAAATATTACCCTCTCTCAATGGTATAAAGGGATAGTTTCCGAATTGTGGCGAGGGTTAAATCTCGCGGGAAAAGTGAATTTAAAATCTTGGTGGCTCGAACAAGAAGAGGTCTCAGTAATCCAAAGTTTAAGTAATTTTATTGAAGACATCATCCTGGTTAAATTCCCTCAAGAAAACATAATTATCTTTATTGATGAAATAGATAGCATTCTCAGTCTTAATTTTTCGGGAGATGACTTTTTTGCCCTGCTCAGATTTTGCTACAATCAAAGAGCAATTAATCATGAATATAATCGACTGACATTTGCCATCTTTGGAGTAGCAACCCCTTCGGATTTGATTAATGATAAAAAACGGACTCCATTTAATATTGGTAAAGCGATAGAATTGCATGGGTTTAAACTGGAGGAAACGGAACCATTAGCCCAAGGATTAGCCACCCAAATAGAAAATCATCAGCCGGTGGTAAGAGAAATATTAAAATGGACAGGTGGACAGCCATTTTTGACCCAAAAAATATGTGATTTAGTCTTGATGTTGAGTCAAAATACAGTGGGAGAAAAATTAGTAATTCCCGCGGGGCAAGAGGTTTTTTGGGTAGAGAATATAGTGCGCTCCCATATCATCGAAAAATGGGAATCTCAAGACGAACCAGAACATTTGAGGACGATCCGCGATCGGCTCAATTACAATCAACAACGCAAAGGCAGATTACTAGGAATTTATCAGCAAATCTTACAAGGTGAAAAAATTTCCACAAATGATAGTCAGGAACATACCGAATTAATTTTATCAGGATTAGTAGTCAAACATGAAGGATATTTACAAGTAAAAAATAAAATTTATGCTAACGTATTTAATCTATGCTGGGTAGCATCAGAATTAGGAGAATTGCGCCCCTATTCCCAAACATTTGATGCCTGGATAGCTTCTCAACAACGCGATGAATCTCGACTATTAAGAGGACAAGCATTAAAAGACGCGCAAATCTGGTCCCAAGGAAAAAGTTTAAGTGATTTAGATTATCAATTTTTATCAGCTTCCGTTGAAAGGGATAGAAAAGAAGTACAAATAACTTTAGAAGCAGAAAGAGCTAAAGCCATTGAAGCCGAATCAAAAGCTGTTGAAGCACAATTAATAGAGCAAAAACAACGATTATTGCAGGAACAAAAAACTGCTAAATCACAAAGATTATTTTTAGCAGCAATTAGCCTCGCTTTTCTGATAGCTTCCGGCTTAGGATTATTCGCTTTTCAACAATACAGAGAAGCCCGACTTAGCGAAATCAAGGCCTTAGCATCATCTTCCCAAGGCTTATTTGCTTCAAATCATCAATTAGACGCGATGATTGAAGCTATTAAAGCCAAACGTAAATTAGACAGCTTGGGTGGTGTAGATACTGAAACAAATAACAATGTAGAAATCGCTTTAAAACAAACGGTTTATAACAACAATGAATTTAACCGTTTGATCGGTCATAAAGGCAGTGTATTGAGTGTTGATATTAGTCCAGACGATAGATTGATTGCTACTGCTAGTAATGATAAAACTGTTAAACTCTGGAACCGAGATGGTATGTTGTTAAAAACTTTAAAACATATTGCAACAGTATATCGAGTTGCTTTCAGTCCTGACAGTCGCATGATAGTTTCTGGTAGCTTAGATGGGAGTGTCAAACTTTGGCGTGTTGATGGCACTTTAGTCAAAACTATTCAGGCACATCAAGCCCCTGTTTGGGGAGTTGCTTTCAGTCCAGATGGTAAACTAATTGCCTCAGCTAGTGCTGATAAAACAGTGAAAGTATGGCGGGTGGATGGGACACTTTTGAAAACATTTATCGGACATCAACAAGCAGTTTGGAAGGTAACTTTTAGTCCAGATAATCAGATAGTTGTTTCCGCAGGAGTTGATAAAACAGTTAAACTTTGGAGTGTTGACGGTAGGTTACTCAAAACCCTAGAAGGACATCAGAAGTCTGTTTGGGATGTGGTGTTTTGTAACCAAGCCAATTTAATGGTTTCAGTCAGTGACGATCGCACCGCGAAACTCTGGAAAATAGACGGCACTTTAGTAAAAACTTTGGAAGGCACTCATCCCATCCTAGGGGTTGATTGTCAGGGTCAATATATTGCCACTAGCGGAACTGATAATCAAGTCACAATTTGGAAAATAGATGGCACATTTATTAGAAATTTAAAGCAGCATCGTGCAACTATTCGAGGTATCGCATTGAGCTCCGATGGACTGATAGTTGCTTCTGCCAGTGACGATGGCACAGTTAAACTCTGGCAACGCAATCAATATTTGTTAAAACCGCTATATAGTCATGAGGGTACGATTTGGGAAGTTGCGACTAGCAATGATGGGAAATTGTTGGCAACTGTCAGTCAAGATAAGACACTCAAATTATGGCGGACAGATGGTAGGCTTTGGCAAACTATCGGAGACACAACATCTAATTTTCGCAGTGTCGTCTTCAGTCCAGATAGTCGAATGATGGTGACAGGAAATGGTTCTAATGTTGAAATTTGGGGTTTGGGTAACAATCAAAAATTGTCGATCAAACTGTTGCGAACATTGAAAGGACATAAGGCAGTTAATTTTGCGATAGCTATTTCCCCCGATGGGAAAACTATCGCTTCGGCGGGAGATGACAAAACGATTAAATTTTGGAATTTGGATGGTAAACTATTACATAGTATTAATGCACACAATGAGAGAATCTGGAAATTAGCCTTTAGTCCTGATGGTCAACTTCTAGCTTCAGCCAGTGAAGATGGTAAAGTAAAACTTTGGAAACCCGATGGTAAGGCAGTAAAAACGCTTATTGTTCACGATGGCGCGGTGTGGGGAGTTGCGTTTAGTTCGCAAGGGAATCTGATTGCTTCTGTTAGTCAGGATGACACGATTAAACTTGCGAAAATAGATGGAACATTACTGAAAACAATTAAAGCAAATAGCAATGGTTTAACGCGAGTTGCTTTTAGTCCTGATGGTCAAATGATTGCCACTGGTGGCATTGATAATAATGTAAAATTTTGGAATTTAGATGGGAAGTTACTGAACACTTTACCGGCACATAAAGGAACAGTAATGAGTCTGGCTTTTACGGCTGATGGAAAATTCTTGATTTCTGGAGGAGATGATGCCACTGTGATGATGTGGGATTTAAATAAAATTCGGACTGTGAATGAATTAGCTTATGCTTGTGATTGGGTGAGGGATTATTTACGAACAAATGTAGAAGTAGAAGAGAGCAATTCCCTGCGTAATAGCTTCGCTTCACGTCATTTATGCGATGGAGTTAAAAGGTCAAAATAACAATCAATCAATATGACTAACTATCAATACCAAGTCGGAGGAAGTCTCAGCAATGACGCACCCACCTATATCGTGCGTCAAGCGGACTCAGAACTCTATCAAGCTTTAAAAGCGGGTCAATTCTGTTACATTCTCAATTCCCGACAAATGGGAAAATCCTCAATTTTAGTTAGAAGCCGACATTTATTACAACAAGAAGGGTTTAAATGCACCACCATTGACATGACGAGAATCGGTAGCGAAAATATTACCCTCTCTCAATGGTATAAAGGGATAGTTTCCGAATTGTGGCGAGGGTTAAATCTCGCGGGAAAAGTGAATTTAAAATCTTGGTGGCTCGCACAAGAAGAGGTCTCAGTAATCCAAAGTTTAAGTAATTTTATTGAAGACATCATCCTGGTTAAATTCCCTCAAGAAAACATAATTATCTTTATTGATGAAATAGATAGCATTCTCAGTCTTAATTTTTCGGGAGATGACTTTTTTGCCCTGCTCAGATTTTGCTACAATCAAAGAGCAATTAATCATGAATATAATCGACTGACATTTGCCATCTTTGGAGTAGCAACCCCTTCGGATTTGATTAATGATAAAAAACGGACTCCATTTAATATTGGTAAAGCGATAGAATTGCATGGGTTTAAACTGGAGGAAACGGAACCATTAGCCCAAGGATTAGCCACCCAAATAGAAAATCATCAGCCGGTGGTAAGAGAAATATTAAAATGGACAGGTGGACAGCCATTTTTGACCCAAAAAATATGTGATTTAGTCTTGATATTGAGTCAAAATACAGTGGGAGAAAAATTAGTAATTCCCGCGGGGCAAGAGGGGTTTTGGGTAGAGAATATAGTGCGCTCCCATATCATCAACAAATGGGAATCTCAAGACGAACCAGAACATTTGAGGACGATCCGCGATCGGCTCAATTACAATCAACAACGTAAAGGTAGACTTTTAGGAATTTATCAGCAAATCTTACAAGGTGAAGAAATTCCCACAAATGATAGTCAGGAACATACCGAATTAATCTTATCAGGATTAGTAGTGAAACATGAAGGCTATTTACAAGTAAAAAATAAAATTTATGCTCAGGTATTTAATCTCAACTGGGTAGCATCAGAATTAGGAGAATTGCGCCCTTATTCCCAAGCATTTGAGGCTTGGATAGTATCAGAAAAAAACGATGAATCACGGTTATTAAGAGGAAAGGCTTTAAAAGATGCTCAAATCTGGTCACAAGGAAAAAGTTTAAGCGATTTAGATTATCAATTTTTCGCGGCTTCGGTGGAATGGGATAGAAAAGAAGTACAACTGACTTTAGAAGCAGAACGGGCTAAAGCCATTGAAGCACAATTAGCCGAACAACGGCAAAAAGCCAAATTACAAAGATTATTTTTAGGAGTAATTAGCCTCGCATTTCTGGTAGCTTCTGGCTTGGGATTATTCGCTTTTAGACAATACAGAGAAGCCAGAATTAGTGAAATCAAAGCCTTAGCATCATCTTCGGTCGGCTTGTTTTCTTCAAATCGTCAATTAGACGCAATGATTGAAGCCATTAAAGCCAAACGGAAATTAGATGATTTGAGGGGGGTAGATCGTGAAATAAAGGAAAATGTAGACCAAGCACTGAAACAAACCGTTTATAGCAACAATGAATTTAACCGCTTGATCGGTCATCAAAATTCCATACTGGGTGTGGCGATTAGTCCTGACGATCAATTGATTGCCACTGCAAGTATGGATAAAACCGTTAAAATTTGGCAACGAGATGGCAAATTGCTGCAAACCTTAAACCATCCCACATCCGTGACTCGCGTTGCTTTTAGTCCTGATAGCCAAGTGATTGTTTCAGGAACTTCTGATGGGAGTGTTAAAATATGGGGTGTTGATGGCACTTTAATCAAAACTTTTCAGGCTCATCAAATCCCCGTCTGGGGAGTTGCTTTTAGTCCTGATGGTAAACTGATTGCTTCAGCTAGTGCAGATAAAACCGTAAAATTATGGAGGCTTGATGGTAAATTATTGCAAACATTGACCGGACATCAATTACCTGTTTGGAGTGTGGCTTTTAGTCCTGATAGTCAAATGCTTGCTTCTGCATCCCTCGATCATACCGTTAAACTTTGGACTGTTGACGGTAAGTTACTCAAAACCCTAGAAGGACATCAGAATGCTATTTGGGATATTGCCTTTTGTTCCCAAGGGAATTTATTAGTTTCAGGGAGTGGCGATCACACCGCAAAAATCTGGAAAACCGACGGAACTTTAGTGAAAACTCTTAACAGCAATGATGCCATTATGGGGGTTGATTGTCGGGGGCAATATATTGCCACGGGTGGCAAAGATAATCTGGTTAAAGTTTGGCACATAGATGGAACCTTTATTAGAGACTTAAAGCAACATGATGCCGCGATTCGAGATGTAGCCATGACTTCCGATGGTTTGATGATCGCTTCCGCGAGTTTCGATCGCACCGTTAAACTCTGGCAACGCAATCAATATCTGTTAAAACCACTCTACGATCATCAAGATACAATTTGGGATATTGCTACCAGTTCCGATGGGAAATTATTTGCGACGGTTAGTGAGGATAATACTTTAAAATTATGGCACGGTAATGGCAGATTGTGGCAAACCCTTCAACAACCCCAGTCTAGTTTTCGTAGTGTGGTTTTTAGTCCAGATAGTCGTCTGATGGTGACAGGCAGTAATAACTATATGGTACAACTTTGGGATATCCGCGATCGCGATCAATCTCCGATCAAACTATTGCGAACTTTTAAAGGACATCAAGCTACGGTTTTTAGCGTCGCGATTACTTCCGATGGCAAAACGATCGCGTCGGGAGGAGATGATAGAAACATCAAAATTTGGAATTTAGAAGGGGAACTTTTGCATAATATTAAGGCTCACAAGGAAAGAATCGGGAAATTAACCTTTAGTCCTGACGGTCAATTTCTCGCGTCAGCCAGCCAAGATGGTACGGTGAAACTTTGGCAAGCTGATGGCACTTTCGTGAAAACTCTGATAGAGCAAAATGTGGCTTGTTGGGGAGTTGCCTTTAGTCCTCAAGGAAATCTCATCGCTTCTGTTTGTCAAGATCGCTTTCTTAAACTGTGGAAAATAGATGGAACATTACTCAAAACCATTGATACAAAAAGTGAGGGTTTAACGCGAGTTGCTTTTAGTCCTAACGGTGAAATCATCGCGACAGGAAGTCTTAATAATCAGGTGAAATTATGGAATTTACAGGGAAAATTACTCAATTCTTTACCCGGACATCAAGGAACCGTGATGACTGTAGCTTTTACTGCTGACGGTAAATTCTTGATTTCTGGGGGAGATGATCGCACGGTGATGATGTGGGATGTTAACAAAATTCTCCGCGTTAATGAATTAGATTATGCTTGTGATTGGGTGAGAGATTATCTACGAACGAATATTGAAGTTGAGGAGAGCAATTCCCTGCGGGATAGCTTCGCGTCACGCCATTTATGCGATGGAATTAAACCTTAAAAATAGTCTATTCCCTCAGAAAATTTTGATATCATAGAATAGAACTGTAGCCAACCTAATTGGGATAAAATAATGGAAACTGCTACAATGCCGACACCCTTCGAGGTGACGATCGAACTAACAGACGAGCAATTTTGGCTGCTATGTCAAAATAACCGTGATTTAAGATTTGAACGTAGTGCATCAGGAGATTTAATCATCATGCCCCCTACTGGTAGTGAGACTGGCAACCGTAATATCAAACTAAGCACACAATGGGAAATATGGAGTTCTCAAAATAACTTAGGATTAGCCTTTGATTCTTCCACCGGTTTCCAACTTCCCAATGGGGCAAATCGCTCTCCCGATGCGGCTTGGGTAAAAAAGGAAAGATGGGAGGCTTTGACACAGGACGAAAAAGAAAAATTTGCGCCTTTATGTCCTGATTTTGTGGTGGAATTGCGCTCAAAAACTGATTCCTTAGAGAAGCTACAAGCGAAAATGCAAGAATATATAGACAATGGCGCAAAATTAGGTTGGTTGCTAGATAGACACAATCAGCGCGTCGAAATTTATCGCCCTAATCAAGCCGTAGAAATTATTTCCTCTCCGTCATCTTTATCAGGAGAAGATATACTACCCGGATTTGTATTATATCTGGAAAATATTCTCTAAAAGAGTGTTTATAAAGAAACAGAGAATGAGTGAGAAACCTGGTTGCTTGTGGGGGTGCATCTCAATGTCCCCAAAAAACTGTCGTGGGTTGGCGTAGCCTGTGCGTAGCACAAACCTCTCGCTCCACTGCACTGCCAATTTATCAAAATGAGATGCTCCCCGGACGCGATCGACAGCCAACAAACTCTGCTCTGTCGAGACGCGATCTAATAGACATCTCCATAAACTAAAGTAGGGTAGGCATCTTGCCTGCCATTGATCCGATTTTCGGAGATACAGCAGTTTTCGCGCTTATGAGGTACAATTTGATATTGTAGGGGCGAATGGCCATTCGCCCCTACGCTCACTACTGTACCTCACAGCAATGAAAACTGCTGTATCTAATGAAATTAGAGAGCTATTTAGCCAAATAATTTCAGTTCAAGTTGTCGGGGGTTGTTGTTGTCTATTGTCATGTTGCCTTGGCTAATATCCCTGATATATTTACCCAGTAAATACATAAATTTAGGGGGAATACTTTCGCCGATCGCGTCTCGAATCAAACTATCAGAGGCCCGCTCAAGAGTACGCCCCTTTAACACTAAAGATCCCCAATGATAATCAAAATCTGAAATAGTTTGTAATTGACAAGCTTCTGCTAAAGATAACACACGATTTTGTGAGGGATGAATATTCTGATCTGAACAAGGAAAACTCAAATTTTTCGTGAGAGTTGGAGCGGGAAGATGCCAACTCATTCTTTTATAAGCACTCGTATATCCGCGCATAATTCTAATTGTACCATTTTTTTCACAAGTATAGGGACGTGGGAGAAGATGACCACATTTGATACAATATAAAGGAGTATCTGTATTTGCCCGATTAATCCCAGAAGCATTACGCGAAGCACCATGTATAGGATTTTTATTAAATTGACAATTCGGGTTAATACATTGATTATTAAACGCGGATTCATTTTCAGGAGTATGACGTATCCACTCATACTTTTTCGGATCGAGGACGGGTACATAATGCAGAGATAAAGAGGGATGTTTTGCTGTTATAGCATTCTCCCCATCTAAAGGTGGAAAATTGCCAATTGCATCCTTAAGTGTTACCCATTTCCGTAAACCATGCTTACCTAATTTATCATGGGTAGGTGCAGGAATTAAAGAACCTCCTAATTTTAAGAGCTGCTTTGCTTGTGGAAGACGAGTATAAATTGTTATCAGTCTTTGTCGGCGTTGGGGAATCCCATAATCAGCAAATTCGACTACTTTTGCTTCACCGATATATTCCTCTCCTAAGTATTCAGGAATTAAGTCTATAATGGCTCTTACTTCTCCATTTTCATCGGAAATTAGGGTGTTTTTCATTCGAGAGACATTCTCAAAAATAACCCAAAGGGGTTTTAATTTTGCCGCGATCCGAAGTGCGGGTAATATTAATTGATTGCGTGGATCTAATTTCGGGCGTAAACCTTTGCGTACATTGTCTAAGAGAGTTCCCATCCCATTAGGTGACATTCCTTGACAGGGAGGCGTTGCTATCATTGCGAATAATTCTTTACCTTTGAGAATTTCACGGGTTTTTCTGATGATTTCTTGTTCATAAGTAACAATATCTCCGGTGATAATATCAGAATTAGGAAAGTTAGTTTTGATTAACGCGGCACGATCTTCTTTAAGTTCACTTTGCAGGAGAAATTGATAACCCGCGGCCTCAAATCCTTTATCGCCAATTCCTGCACCCGAAAATAAACCGATCGCGGGTTCAAGATTATTTTTTCGGCAAAAATAATCCATCATTGAAATGCTCCTTTTTTCCTATTCTAGCCCGTACAAAATGAACTGACATAAATGGCACTTTAGGATTACTGTAATTCACCAAAATTACCTTCATTGACAGAGCCATCGGGCATAATTGTCCCTTTAAATTTTACACCTCTTAAGTCAGTATGGGTTAAATTGGCTCCTTCTAAATTAGCATAACTTAAGTTTGTTAATTGTTGAGAACTCCGTGAGGAAAAACTATGGAAATCGGCTCCCGTTAAATTAGTTTTACCTAAATTAGCATATTGTAAATCGACACCATGTAAAATTGCCTGGACTAAATTGGCACTTTTTAAATTTGTCCCCCACAGTCTCCCCTCGGATAAATTAGCCTTTTTTAAATTCGCTTGAGTCAGATTAGCTAAGGTTAAATCGGCATTCCATAATCGCGCTTGAGTTAAGTTAGCTTCCTTCAAATCAGCCTTACTTAAATCTGTGTCAATCATATCCACATTTGCTAAATTCGCTTGAGTCAAATCCGCGCTGGAAAGATTAGCTTTTCGCAAATTTGCTCCGGCTAAATTTGCTCCGGCTAAATTTGCTCCGACTAAATTTGCTCCGACTAAATTTGCCCCATGTAAATCGGCTTTACTTAAATCGCATTGTTTCCAGAGAAAGGAAACACACCAATTTTCTTGTAAGAGTTGTTGGATATCTTCATTATTAGCTGCGATCGCGGGGGAAATATAACCCATTACCATGCAGCCTATTAATAAAATGGTAAAGACTAACTTTAGCATAGACAGACTCACTTTCATAAGAGTTAATTGATTGATACACTAAACTTTCCTATCAATCATACCAAATCAGGAATCTTTGCTAACAACTAATAATTAAGGAAGAGGGAAGACAGTTGACAGTTGACAGTTGACAGTTGACAGTTGACAGTTGACAGTTGACAGTTGACAGTTGACAGTTGACAGTTGACAGTTGACAGTTGACAGTTGACAGTTGACAGTTGACAGTTGACAGTTGACAGTTGACAGTTAAAAATTATCAATTGTCAATTGTCAATTCCCCAATCCCCATTCCCCTTAACGAAATTAGTCCCAGGGTTTGACATATTTTTTTAATTCATCAACGAGATCGGTATCATTAGACGCGCTTCTCGCTCCAGTTTCGGCCGCCCATCGTTTCAAATCTTGAATTTGATCGCGCGATATTGCTGCTAATGGCATTGTTTCTTCGATCGCCCTTAATATATCTTCTGTGATTAAATCTCGACGTTGTTTATTGACAACACTACCAAAAGCACGATATAATCCATCAATAATTACTTGTTCTATTTCGGCTCCGCTAAATTCTTTGGCACATCGCGCTAATAAGCCCATATCAAAATCACGCCATTTATTCGGACGTAATTTTTGTAAATGCACTTTGAAAATTTCTTCTCTTTCTAATTCTGTGGGTAAATTCAAAAAGAATATTTCGTCAAAACGTCCTTTTCTTAATAATTCTGCGGGTAATATTCTCACATTATTCGCGGTGGCAACCATAAAAACTGGACTGGTTTTTTCTTGCATCCAAGTAATTAAAGTCCCAAAGACTCGCCGAGATGTTCCTGAGTCTCCGTCGCTTCCACTGTTAATATTTCCAAAGGCTTTATCTATTTCATCTATCCATAACACACAGGGCGCGATCGCTTCTACTAATTGAATCATTTGTCGCACGCGACTTTCACTTTCTCCGACTATCCCTCCAAATAATCTCCCTGAGTCTAATCTTAATAAGGGTAAGCGCCATTCATGGGCAATGGTTTTGGCTGATAATGATTTTCCTGTCCCCTGGATTCCTACTAATAAAACTCCTTTGGGGTTGGGTATCCCAAAGCGTCTGGCTTCTTCTGTAAAGGCATCTTGACGCATCTTTACCCATTGTTTTAAATTTTGTAATCCTCCCACATTTTTGAGTGAGGCTTGACTGGGTAAAAATTCTAATATTCCGGTTTGACGAATGGCTTGACGTTTCTCTTCTAATACTCCGTCAATATCGGAATCATTAACCTGTTGTTTCGCGGCTAATGCTTTCCCTAAAACACGACGTATTCTTGCCCGACTTAACCCTTGACAGGCTTTGACTAATTGTTCTAATGCTAACCCGGTTATTTTCAGATTTTCTGGTTGGACTATTTGAGAAATTAAAGATGAAATTTCCTGTGTATTGGGTAAGGGAAAATCTATGACGGTGACTTCATCTCTCAATTCATCGGGTAATTCTAGTGTCGGGGAAGTTAAAATTAAGGTTTTAAATGTCTGTTTTAATTCTCTTGTTAAATTGCGTAATTCCCTTACTACGGGGGCATTTTTGTCGGTATAAGGTGCTTTTAAAATAGGATGTAAATCTCGTAAGACAAAAATCGTATAAGCTTCTTTATCAGAGGCTTTTTGTACGCGATCGAGGGCTGCTATTACAGAACCTTTTGCCGAACCGTTATCACTCCAACCGCGGACAATATCCCATAATAATACCTGACGTGGTGTGGAAAGTTGATTGGCTACTTTAGTAATGACATTTTCCATAGGCTCTTCTTCTAAACCTACAATATAAAGCATTCCATAACGCGCTCTAATCATTAAACTTAACTGCACCATCAGGGATTCAAAGGGGTTATTTGATGTCGTTCCCCGTACAGCATCATAATTTTTGGGTTGCCGCGCACTTTCTGTCATAAGCTTTTTTTATTAGTTAATGTTTTTCTGTGAATATTAGGTGGGCATTGCCCACCTAAGCCTTTTATGGAGTTAGCATTTTTCGTGCTTCTTTTACCATTTCTATGAGAGTATGGTGGGCATCTTCCGCATTTTCTAAGGCGCGATCGAAGGTAATGTGAACGGGTACGGGTTCCCCATTAACGATCGCGACGATTTCCATTGCATCTGATTCAATAGTTAACATTTTAGCAGAGATCGCGTTAGGAAAACAACCGAAGGCTTTTACATACAGTAATACGGCTTCTGCATGATCTTCGTTCATGTGGGCACAAATCCGATCGCGCACTTCTGGGGATAATGGCTCTGACATGGTAATACTTAGGGATTAAATGACAAAATTATGATATCGCGAAGGATGAGGGATGAGGGAAGAAGGATGAAGGATGAGGGATGATGCAATAAAATCAAGGGTTTTAGCAATTAAGAATGTCCTAATGTGCCAAGGGTAAGTCTATATAATTTTATCACAATTATCGGCGATATTCGTCGCCACAATCTCCAATTATTTGAAATAAATCTCGCCCATTTACTAATACAGAATTGATCTGATTATAGTCAACGGAATCGAGGGAAAAATTGAAGATTTTAGCATTGTCTTCTAAGTGTTCGGAGACTCCTAATCGGGCTCCAACGATCGCGCCTGCGACGGTGGGTTGTTCTAAAATATAACGCACCGCGACATTGGGAATACTGACTTGATATTTCTGCGCGATCGTGTTCAAAATTTGCAATAATTCTTGGAAAAGTTGCCAATTTCCCCAACCATCAATCATATTTTTATATTTTCGCAAACTTGCCGTCTTCAGGAGTCCTGAAAATGGTTCTGGTTGCCCTAAATACTGTTCGGATAATAAACCCCCACACAGGGTTCCATAGGGTAATAATTTAATCTCATTATCTTGACAAAAATTTACCATTTGAACGATTGGACGGCGATCTATTAAAGAAAATTGCACTTGATTGGAGACAATTTTAATCCCCTGATCAAGAATGATTTTTAAGTGTTCCGTATCAAAATTAGTTAAAGCTAAATGTTTGATTTTTCCTTCCTGTTGAAGCTCCGTCATATATTTAAGGGCTTCCAGATAATTTTTATCTCGATAATCCCACCAATGAAATTGTAAAAGATCCAATGTTTTAACATCCATGCGACGGAGAGAAATATTAATATTGTCTTCAACGATTTTACGCGTCATTTTTGTGGGTTTGGGAACCCATTTGGTAAAGGCTTGTATCCGCGATAATGCTTCCTCGCCATCACGCGCTACCAGTTGACGTCTAAATTCGCCAATAAAGTCCTCCGCGGGGCCATAATGATCCGCGAGATCCCAGGTGGTAAAACCCGCGTCTAGGTATTTAAACATACTCTTGATCGCGTCTGAGGGGTTAATGCGCCCGTGAGCCCCCGAAACTTGCCACATTCCGTTTAAAATGCGACAAATGGTGATATCTGGGGTAAGTTGTTGTCGGCTCGACTCTGGTAGGTTATTCATAGAATGCTTAAATAGGATTAATTACCCATTGTATAGAAAGATGGTTGACACTCTCCGGGCTAAAGCCGCGGAGATTCTTAAGACCACAATTTGAGTCTTAAAGGTGCTGACAAATCACCTCTACTGATTCCACTTAGATCAAGTCCAAGCATTATCGCTACTTTTCTGGCAATGTTTGCAGCACCGTTACCATCTGCATTGATCAACCAGCCTTGAGCCGTCCGGTACAGACCACGCTTAACCCGCTTGCCACTTGCTTTCCACCCTTCAGGTTTTTCGCCGAATGTAGGTAGAAAATCATTATCGACAAACGAAGCTTTAGAAGAATATGATTCTTCCGTCTCAATGAATTTAATTTCGTACTGCTCACACAATTGAGCGATTCGGTCTTTTAGTCTACCTGTGGGAAGGAGTACAAACTTTTGGTTGTTCTTTTTCCCCATATTGGCACACTCTTTCTGTCCCTTGTTCCAGCCGAAAATAACCGTACCGATTTGGCGGTCTAAGCAGTGTTGAATTACTTTTTTTGCAGCTTTGTTGGTGGCATCTCGCATTTGGCGATTACGTCTTTCGCTCAAACCTGCAAGCCGTTTAGACCAGTAGCCGTTAGCTTTAAGGGACCTTAAAAAAGCAACCCGTTTGTTATATCCCTGATTGATGGATTTAAGGTGCTTGCCATCAATGATAAAGCTAGTGCCTACATTACTTACACAGGTCAACCAGTTATCTATTCCGTGGTCAATTGCTAGGCATTTAGCCTGGTCTAAATTTGTTTGGATATTTTCCGTTTTGTAAATTAGTTCCAAATAGAAACAGCCGTTACGAGGTAGAATTCGATACTCTCGAATCGCCTTCAAATCAAGATTTGAGGGCATTGGCAGGAAAAAAGAATCTAAACCAAACCACGCCTTCACCTTACTTCCAAGGGGAAATCGAAGCATTCCATCTTTGAGTTTTACTGATCGTCGCGTAAATGTCACAAGTGCCATTCCGTTTTGACGATATCCTGGTAGTTTGGGGCGTTGTGTTACCGTTCCTTTCTTGATCCCTTTGAGTAGTCCCAAGAAAGACTTGAAAGACTCTGCTACACCCGTTAGGATTTGCTGTGCTGTATCTGAATAGAACGCTTTGTAATGTAGATTCTGATTCTCGGTTCCCAGAACCTTGTGCAACTCGGCACGATTCGGAATTCTACCAGTTTTGAAATACAACTGGCGAGAATAGTAAATGCCGCAATTAGATAGTTTGGCCGACTCAGAGCAAAGAAACTCAATGATTGCCTGAGTATCTTTATCTGACTTGATTAAAACCTGTTGGCATCCAAACATTATTTCATCCTCCTGTAATATTATTGTACACAAAAACACTAGATGATTTATGAAGAAAATTTTAGATTTTCAGGTTGATGAATCTGAGATTAGAACCAAGAATGCCATAAAGGGAAGAAAAAGCCGTCCCTTAAGGACGGGGCTTCAGACCCTTTTTTTTGGTGAAGCGCGATCGCGTCTCGGAGACTCTAACCCCGTTTCTGATGGTAATTGCCTCATTTTCCCTTGAGGGCTTCTCAGAGAAACCGGGGTTTCTGATAGAGGGTATAAACGAGAAAACGTCCTTTTTCAGGTGATATTGTTACTTAACTTAATAATGAGGACAATATATACTCAGCTTATGGTAAAGATTAGTATCAATTAGTTGCCAACTCCAAAAAAGATGCTAAATTAATAGTTGAAGCCAAAGAGCTTCCCAGGCAGATACAACAGTCTAGTTCAAAATCCCAGTTCACATTAGTGTTAAGAGGTAAAAAACGCTGTTTCATTTATCATCTGTCTCGTTAGATGTCTCGTTGATCTTCCAGAGCAACACAAAGTCTGAAGTCTGATACTTCCTTAAGTGTATATCTACAAGGGACTGCTCAAACTGGTCGTTTTAAGTGATAGTCTGAATGTCTATTATGAGATCGGTTAACGTCTGTAGGGATTATTTAAGAGAGGAAGTTCCTCGGTGAGTAAGAGTTGAATGTTGTCTTTTTAAGGAGATCGATGTCGGTAAATGTAAAACTCGGAATCCCAGTTTTTGCACCTTGAGATTATTAGTCTTTTTCCTGACTGGTATCGAAGAGGGTGATGTTCAAAAACTGGGATTCTTTGTGTGATTTATTGTTTGATTGATAATTTTGTATTAAAGTTTAAGAAACCACCTTTGGCGATACATTACATAAAGAATGATCCACCAAAATAATACCACCACGATCGCGAAAGCCAAGGAGCCATTCATCGTGCCTGCCCAAGGTTGAAACCAATTTTGATAAATCCAAGTATAAGTGGTCGGTGCATTTTTGCCAATCCCAATATGACTTTTTAATAAGACTCTCCCCAGTAAGCCAGACGCGACAAAGACAAAAATTGCATTTAACCCCATTACTTTCCCAATAAATCCGAGTTTTCGCCATCCCCTAATTTCGATTATTTCATAACAAAATGCGAATAATAATAAAGCCCAACCTGCTGTATAAAGGACATAGGAACTTGTCCATAATTGTTTATTAATTGGGAAGAGAAAACCCCAGAGATATCCTATTATTAAACTACCCAGTCCAAACATAACTAAATTAATCGTAGTTTCGGTTTTAATCGGTTGATTTCGTAACCAATTTCCTGTAAAATAACCGATTAAAACTGTCACTACCGCGTTAAGGGTACTCAATAATCCTTCAGGATCAAAGGGGTTTTGTTTTAATAAATGTTGATTTCCCAGGATAACGCGATCGATATAACCGATTAAATTCCCTTCGGGTGTCAGATTTCCCATACCATAACCGGGTACGGGAATTAAGGTTAAGGCTCCCCAATATCCTAATAATAATAATCCGGCTAATATCCATAATTGCCGGAGAGACAGATTAAGAATCACGATCGCGCTAATGAAATAAGCTAAACCAATGCGTTGTAAAACCCCCATAATGCGAAGTTTAGCAAAATCTTCCAGGGGTGCGCCATTCCACCAAACGTCTAAAAGAATGGTAGAAAAATTTAACATTAATCCTAAGAGGAAAAGTAAGGCACTACGACGGATAATACGGATATAAATCACCTGGGTAGGTTGAGGCTCTGGATTATCTTTTGATAAAGAAAACGCGATCGCGACACCGACAATAAATAAGAAAAAGGGAAACACTAAATCCGGGGGAGTACAACCATGCCATTCGGCATGATCTAAAAAGGGATAAACATATTTCCAACTACCCGGGTTATTGACGAGAATCATAGACGCGATCGCGATTCCCCGAAAGACATCTAAGGAAGTTAAACGAGAAGAAGACATGGGTATTATGTGTTAAAAAGTATAACCACAAAGGCACAGAGGCACAGAGGAAAGAAAAGAGAGAGACAGGTTTTTAGGGGCGGGTTGACAAATATTTAGGCTATGTAAAGAAGATATTTGTGAATGGGCTCCTTGTATGTTTAAAGAAGCACGCGATCGTGTCACCGAGTTAATCCGTGAAATCACTCATCTTCCTTGCCTTAGGAGGCACAGGGAGTATGCAAAAAACAGGCCCTCCTAGTGCCAAGAAGTGAATGTTAAAGTTTCCCAAAAAGTTTCGTACAAAAAACCAGTTTGAGCAGAAAGTATCAACCAGTTATCAGAATCGGAGAAGTCGCGTGCCCCTGAGACTAAAACAAGTCTGTGATGTAGATAAGCTCCCGATGCTGATAACTGGCTAATATTAAAGATAACAGTATCTAAGGCTCTCACGAGATGGGAAAGCCTGCATTTACAAGCTTAGTTACAAGCCTGTCAATTTCTGTAATCAACATTACACCCAGAGGCAAAAATGACAGGGACAGTCGCGAGGTATAGAAATCAGTAAAACAAACTTTCATCTCCTGTTACAGATATAAAACCGCAGGAGTAAAATCCCATACTTTACTAATAACAATACCCGATAAATTTGCGCCATGAAATTTCAAAACTAGCCCCTAGAGTCTATCCAATAAGAATATTACCAGGGATAAGAGAACTTTCTCCAAATTCCCTTAACCCAGCTTTTGATGATGCACCTCAATCACTGTATGGACATTGCCCCGTGGTGTAAAATCCCCTTTCACTGTTACCTCTAACGGATCACAAGCTTCGACAAAATCATCTAAAATTTGATTCACTGATTCTTCATGGGAAATATAGCGATCGCGATAACTATTAATATATAGTTTCAACGCCTTCAACTCCACGATCTGTGCATCAGGAGAATAATTAATATAGATAGTAGCAAAATCAGGATAACCCGAAAAAGGACACTTACAAGTAAACTCAGGCAAACTAATAGAAATCGTGTAACGCCGCCCCACGCGAGGATTCGGGAAAGTCGTTAACTGTCCCTGTGCGATGTGACGTTCCCCATATTTCATGGGTTGGGGGCTTGACGTTTGAGACAAAATCTGTTCTTCTGGAGAATGGGTCATCATAAAAAATCACCAATGACAAAGATTTTCTGCAAGTTGCTCCAACTATCTTGACAAAAGAACGGAACAAATCTGCGGGAAAAATTATACTAGCTCGTATTTTAAAGATAAACTAACATTATTGAACCTAAGCTGGAAATGCCTATGCCAAAAGCAACACGCCCAGGGAAAAGCGCGGCAACCCCCCCCCAAACCTATGCACCTTCTGTTCCCATTTCCCTTTATAGAGAAGTCAGCACCGAATTAGAAAGCATCCAAGCCAGCTTGGATGCCCTCACAGCACAAAACCAGCAATTAGTTCAAGAAAACCAAGAGCTCCGGCGTGAACTCGATCGCGTTATTCAAGCAGGTTTGCAACTTCAGCAAGCCATAAACGCGGTTCAAGGGACAAGCCCCGTCGGTAACTTTCCCATGTTTTCCACTCCATCCCCAGCCAATTCTGGGGAAATACCTCTGATGAGTCCCTCTCTGACAACAGAGGCAACTTCTCCCCCTTTTAACCCTTCTGTTTTTCCCTTTGCGCAAACAGAATCAACCAGCCCCATTAATTCTGATAAATTATTTACCGAAGAAGCGCAACCAGCCTATCGTCTGCGCTCTCAACCCAAAAAATCATCCGATGTTAGTGGTGTCTGGTTAGCAATAGCTATTTGTCTGATTATTGTCACCGCGTTTGGGGCTGGATATTGGTTTGTCCGTCCCATCTTAATGAAACGCTAATCAGAAGCAAAAAGGAAGAAGGAAGAAGGAAGAGGGAAGAAGGAATTTCCCCTATCACCTACCACCTACCACTTACGCGGAACACCTAACAACGATGCCATTAGCCCATAAAAACAAGAATCCCACGGCGATCGCCGTGGGACTTTAAACCGAATTTTAGCTCAGTAGCCGAGAATCCCCACACTATACCGCGATGCCTGCGGCAAGCGACAGCAACGGTAGGGACACGGCACTGCCGTGTCCGTACTGGATGAGAGGCGTGGAGGAGCCAAAGCAAAAAGTCTTTGATAGTTATATTATCACAAGAATAAAAAAGAAAGTTGAGTTCCTATACTTGACATTAAACAATTTATTCTGATAAAGTAACCGAATCGGTGTTCATTAACTGTGATACTAATGAAGACGACATATCAGTACCAGTTCTATCCCAACACTAATCAAAAGCTAACTTTAAACCAATGGCTCAGAATTTGCCGTTATTGGTATAATCGCCAATTGGGAGATCGCTTTGATTGGTGGGAGATGAATCGTACTGCGATAAATGCTTGTCCATTGATCACCTCCCCTCCCAGAGAAAAACCCAATTACTACTCACAAAAAAAACAATTACCCCTCATTAAAAAAGATTTGGTAAAAGTATTTCATAGTGGCGAGTTGTTGGACTTGAAACAGGTAGATTCAACCATACTCCAAGATGTTTCTAAGCGAGTAGATAAAGCTTTTGAACGATTTATCGTGGGTGATAGTCAGGGTAAAAAATCGGGCAGGCCCAGATTTAAAACAGAGGCAGACTACCGAACGATGACTTTTGCTACTGCGAGTAATGACTGGATTAAACTGATTCGCCAGAATTGGATTTATATTCGATTACCGAAACTGGGAGTTGTGAAAGTTCGGATGCACCGCCCAATTCCAAATGGGTTTACCATCAAGCAAGCTAGTGTTACGAAAAAAGCTGATGGTTGGTTCATTCAGTTAATACTCGAAGATATCTCTGTACCTCAATTCACACCTGATAAAGTTATTCCTACCTGGGACAACTCAATCGGTTTGGATGCGGTGTTACATGAAGATGTCTATCTGGCCACTTCTGAAGGTGAGAAATTACCTTCTTTGAAGCCACTTCGCCAGAACCAAGCCAAACTAGATCGTATTTCTCAGAAGCGAAATAAACGGAAACGAGGTTCTAAATCCCGACGTAAATTGGCAAAAAAAGAAGCTCTTCAACATCAAAGAATTGCTCGATCTCGCCAGGATTTTCATTATAAAACCTCTCATAAATTGGTAAGAATGGGAGCCAAGTTTTTCTTTTATGAAGAACTCAATCTTAAAGGCTTAACCAAGAGAAATAAGGTTAAGCAAGATGAAACTGGGAGTTATCTTCCCAATGGTCAATCGGCTAAATCAGGGCTGAATAAGTCTTGGTTGGATGCTGCACGTTGGTCAATTTTTCCAGACGCTGGAATACATAGCAGCAAAAGCTGGTGTAGGGACACCGCACGCGGTGCCCTAGGACACGGCGTGCCGTGTCCGTACTCGTCATTTCACAAAAACCTGCTTATACCTCAATGCTTCTCTGTTATGGGAATGAAATTGTTTTCACTGATTGTAGTAGAAGGGACTATTGGGACGCAGCACAACTTTTGATGGTAGATCGAGATATTAATGCTGCGATCAACCTAAAAAGACTGGGGTTGGGCATTTTCCCCAGTATAAAACCCGCCCAGTGGGAATCTTTCTATAGTAGGAACTATGGATAAAAGTACCACGCAGGAAATTTTGCACACCCTTCATCGGGCTGCAAAGAAGCCCACATCATATCTGTACTCAGATTGATGTGGGAGTATGTCACCATAAATTATTTGCTTTTAACGGTATTTTTCTCTTCATCCTCTGGTGGCACTCGTTTTTAATAAACGGGGTGCTAACTGCTTTGGATAAGCACAACCTTGGATGCCCACCCCAGGATCAAAACCACGCGTAAACTCTGTGCGCTTCACTTGTTTCGCTTCCAGAGCTATTTCTAATACTTCCATTGCCCGGTGAGGGTCCCCAGCACCGCAGAAAAATAAATCCGCGGCAAAATAACCATACTCAGGCCAGGTATGTATCGCGATATGAGATTCAGCTAAAGTCGCGGTCGCAGTCACACCATGAGGGCTAAACTGGTGGACGCACAAATCTATCAGGGTTGCCCCTCCAGCAGTAATCGCATCGATCATGGCGCGGCGGATGTGTTCGGGGTCGTTGAGAAGGTCTCCAGGTGACTGCCACGCGTCAACGACCAGATGGGTTCCCAGTTTTTTCATTCTGCCCGGTTTTACCTCCACCCTATAATATTTCTCACTTATAAATTATACTATAACTCCCTATATTTTGCAAGAGGTAATCCCATAAATATTTGTAAATAAATTGACCGGAAATGGTTAAGCTTGAGGGCCTCTATTTGGTAAATTTGCCCCGTTTAAAGCCACTTCTTTCAACTTAGTAACAAAGGAACCTCCTATTAAATTAGCCCCGGATTAATTAACCCCTGTCAAATCTGCACTCTTGAGAAAAGTTAATAATAAATTGAGAAAATATTTTTTTTGATCAAGATAGAAATTACAGTTTTTGCTGTAATCCGCCCCGACTTCCATTGTTGTCACTCACTCTGTCGCAATTTTGAGCTAAAATAGCATAGTGTCACTTGCTTTTTCACTTGTATTGTCAAAAATTGTTAAGTTTATAGACAAAAGTAGCTACTTATGGTAAGAATTCTATCAAATTCTTTAAAAGATAAAAAATTCTTAGTTTTGTTGAGAATTGTCAGCGTTTTTTGTCTGGTGGGCTTATTGAGTAGTTGTAAGAATACTGCCGTGGGAAATTCACTGAAAGATTCTTTAGCTCCTGATCCTCAACTGAAAGCAACTCCCGCGGTTTTGGGCAATTCCACTCCCACTCCTGGGGTAACATCTTCTCCGACTCAACCGATTAAATTACCTTCGGATTTCCCTGCTGAAATTCCTTTATATCCTAACGCGGAATTACAGGAAGTCACACCCGCTGAAAATGCTACAGACTCGGTTACTCGACTTCTTTGGAAAAGTTCTGATCCTAATAACATTATCCAAGGTTTTTATCAGAAAGCCTTTGAAACCCAAAAATGGGAGATGATTAGTCGTCCTTCTGGAGATAGTGAAGGGACTTTGAGCGCGACTCAAAATCAATTAAAGGTAAGTCTCTCTTTTCCTTCTCTGAAAAGTTCTGGTGCTACTACGGAATTTATTATGGAGTATAGTCGAGGAAAATTTGCGGCTATCAAACCCTCGCCTTCTATTTCTCCTTCTATTTTTCCTTCCCCTTCTATTGCGTCTTCGCCTTCGCCTTCGCCTTCTAATACCACGATCGCGCCTAACTCTAATGAAATACCGCCAGAATTACGTCAAGCGGTAACGGAAGTTACCCAATTAGGGATACTGAAAATTAAATCAGGGGTAAATTTAGAAACGGTGACAAGTCTTCCCGATCCTAATAAAATGACAACACGACGAGATTATGCTCGTTGGTTAATGGAGGCAAATAATAAAATCTATGATAGTCGTGCTGCGAAGAAAATTCGTTTAGGTGTCGCGACTTCCGCACCGGCTTTTACGGATATTTCACCCAATGATCCTGATTTTCCCGCGATCCAAGGATTAGCAGAAGCAGGTATTATTCCTAGTGGTTTATCGGGAGATGGCAAGGATGTTAAATTTCGTCCTGATGAGGCTTTAACGCGGGAACAAATGTTATTATGGAAGGTCCCCTTAGATACTCGTCAAGCGTTACCTACCGCAAATATTGACGCGGTGAAGGAAAAATGGGGATTTCAAGATAGCTCTAAAATTGATACTTTTGCTTCCCGTGCTCTGTTAGCTGATTATAATAATGGAGATTTGGCAAATGTGCGTCGAGTTTATGGTTTTACGACATTATTTCAACCGAAAAAACCTGTAACTCGTGCGGAGGCTGTGGCGAGTCTTTGGTATTTTGGGACTCAGGGAGACGGGTTATCGGTAAAGGATGTTTTACAACCGAAAACTCCTACTAATTAAGACACAGACAAAGACACAGACACAGGGGTTAAAAGGGAGCATTTCAAATTTGCAAAAAAAAACTGTAGTGGGAGCGTCTCGCTCCCTAGGGATCTAATAGGGAGCGAGACGCTCCCACTACCAATTTACAAAAATGAGATGCTCCGGGTTAAAGGTTAAAACCCCTGTCTCATAGCTAAATTCCTCTGAAAAGGACTAGATAATAGAGAAGAAAATTAATCCCAAATCTTTTGTAAATTAAGGACAAATCCGGGTAAGACATTTTCCCCCGAAACCGTTTCGGGTGCTGATAATATTTCCACTTCTCGATTAGGGCGATAAATTTCAATTTCTCGCTTTTTTCGATTAATTAATAAACCTAAGCGACAGCCATTGTCCATATATTCTTCCATTTTTTCTTGTGTTTTTTTGAGGCTATCACTAGGGGAAAGAATTTCGACGACAAAATCAGGACAAAGGGGGATGAATTTTTCTCTTTCTTCGGGGGTTAATCCTTCCCATCGTGATTTTTCTACCCAGGAGGCATCGGGAGCGCGATCGGCTTTATTTGGTAAGGTAAATCCTGTGGATGAATCAAAGACTTTTCCTAGTCCACTTTGATCATTCCATAACCAAAGTTGAGCATTTAGGGTTGAGTTACGTTGTCCGGTTTCTCCGCCTGTGGGTGGCATAACAATTAATTCTCCTTGAGATGTTCTTTCTAATTTTAAATCAGGGTTTTCTTGACAGAGTTGATAAAATTGCTCTGGGTTTAATTTAATGATCGGATTGAGGTTTAAGGTGATTGCTGTCATAGTATAATCTGGGGATAGGTGGGAGAGGGGAAGGGAAAGGGCACGATCGCGCTCTTGTCTTTCCATTATAGCAATCACTAGGGGATTCGTGAAAAAGAAACCGGGTTTCTCTCCCAGAAAGTCGGATTGATTTAGGATATATTGAGAAACCCGGTTTCTGGGATGATTGAGTTTAAGGAGAATAAATTGTGTTAGATTACGATGAACTTTTTCAAGTTGTTTCCGAATTGGTAATGCTCCATTCTCCCAGTGGGGATGAATCCGCGATTAATCAATGGTTATTAAAGAAATTTGACCAATTGGGAGTCAAGGCTTGGCACGATCGCGCCGATAATATTATTGCCAAAATTCCAGGGAAAAATTCCGAACACGCGATCGCGATCACCGCCCATAAAGATGAAATCGGTATGATTGTGAAAAATCTGTGCAATAATGGTCGAATCGAAGTGCGAAAATTAGGAGGAGCCTTTCCTTGGGTTTATGGGGAAGGGGTGGTAGATATATTAGGAGATAAACAAACAATTAGTGGGATTTTAAGTTTTGGCTCCCGTCATATTTCCCATGAGTCTCCCCAGAAGGAATTTCAAGAGAATAAAGCCTTAAAATGGGAAGATGTTTGGATTGAAACCAAATGTAATGATGAAGAATTAAGCGACGCGGGGATTCGCCCCGGTACTCGTGTCGTAGTGGGTAAACATCGGAAACAACCTTTTCGTCTTAAAGATTATATTGCCAGTTATACCCTTGATAATAAAGCCTCGATCGCGATTTTATTAGCCTTAGCGGAAACCGTGAAAACTCCCCCCTTTGATGTTTATCTAGTCGCGTCAGCCAAGGAGGAAGTCGGGGCGATTGGAGCCTTATATTTTAGTCAACGTCAACCCCTTGATGCTTTAATTGCCTTGGAAATTTGTCCCCTCGCGCCAGAATATCCGATCGCGGATTATCCTTTTCCCGTTTTGTTATCTCAGGATGGTTATGGCATTTATGATGAAGGGTTGAATCAGGAAATACGAGAAGCCAGCGATCGCGCCCATGTCCCCCTACAATTGGCCATCATTAGTGGTTTTGGTAGTGATGCCTCCATCGCGATGAAATTTGGTCATATTTCGCGGGGCGCGTGTCTGGGCTTCCCTACCCAAAATACTCATGGTTATGAAATTACTCATCTGGGCGCGATCGGCAATTGTATCCGCGTGCTTCAAGCTTATTGTAGTGATAGGGGATAGGGGACAAGTCAGAAACCGGGTTTTTCTCCAACAATCCTCACTTGGCTACAGGTACTACCCAAAAACCCGGTTTCTCTCCCTAGGGCAAGGCGCGATCGTCCATCAGAAACCGGGTTTTTCTCCCAAAACTCTCACTTAGACATCTCCAACAACTATTGTGGCGCAGGCATCCTGCCTGCGATTGACATGATTTTTACCAGATGTCTCTTGGGCACAGGAGTCACCCCAAAACCCGGTTTCTCTCCCCAGGGCAAGGCGCGATCGTCAGAAACCGGGTTTTTCTGCAAAAATCCTCACTTGGGTACAGGTGTCACCCAAAAACCCGCTTTCTTTCCCCTCTGGTAACGGTTTCAAGGCTTTAAGCACCTCTGGAAAAAAAAATTGAAAAATTTTGGAAAAAGTAGTTGACAAGCACAGAAAGATCCGTTAAGGTATTAAAGGTGTGAAGGGAAAACGCACAAGACGCAAAAACAAACGCGGAAATAAGTGTCGTATAAACCCAGAAACACATCCTAGCCCCCATCGTCTAGAGGCCTAGGACACCTCCCTTTCACGGAGGCGACGGGGATTCGAATTCCCCTGGGGGTATTAAAGAATATCAAACAATGAGTAGGGTAAGCAATAGCCACCCTACTCATTGTTTTTAAAAACGTATTCTTATGATAGCAGCCTCAATGGTTAGGACGTTGTTAATGCCTTCTTCCTTCTTCCTTCTTCCTTCTTCCTTCTTCCTTCCTTTCTTCTTCCTTCTTTTAGGTTGAGTTTTGCAATATATCGTGACAATATTGTAAATAAATTTGCGCGACGGTATCGGAAGGATTACGGAGTAAACACTCTTGAAAACTGGATCTAGCTTGCCCATATTGTTGTTGACGCCAAAAGTCAAAAGCTTCTAAAAATAAATCAATCGTTGCTAATTTAGCCTCCTTTACCTCTGGAGGATCAGCATCAAAAACTTCAAAAATCGTTACTTCTATTGATTTCCCCTTCACTTTCACAGTATCAATCATACGGATCGCGTAATTTTGGGGATTTTCTAATTTATCAAAAGTTTGTTGAGTAATTAATAAAGAAACTCCATAATTTTTCGTTAAATTTTCCACTCTGGAAGCTAAATTCACCGTGTCACTTATAACAGTCCCCTCCATACGATTTTCTCCGCCAACGGTACCCAGCATTAAAATTCCAGTATTAATTCCAATGCCTATTTTAATAGAGTCATACCCTATGTTTGATCGATGTTGATTATATTCCCTCAGACAGTGTAACATCGCGATCGCGGCTTTAACAGCATCATCAGCCTTGCCACTAAATAAAGCCATAATAGCATCACCAATATATTTATCAATAAACCCATTGTTCGCGGTAATAAAAGGCTCCATTCGCCGCAAATAAGCATTAATAAATTTAAAATTTTCCGCGGTAGTCATTTTTTCGGAAAGTTCCGTAAAATCTCTAATATCAGCAAATAATACGGACATTTCTTTTTGGACTTGATCGCCTAATTTTACATCTAAAATACTTTCATGTCCGAGAAAATAGAGAAATTGATGAGGCACAAATCTGCCGTAAGACTTAGTTAAATTTGATTCCAATTCTAAGGCTAATTCTAAATCACAATTAATTTTAAACATTTCATCAATCCAATGTGCTCGCTCTTCTTCTATTGTCACCCTTTCTGTAATATCTTGAAACGCGATAATCGCATACGCGACATTACCTTCTTCATCAAAAATTGGCTTTCCCCAAACTTCCAAGGGGACTTTTTTATCATTCAGAGCAATTTCCAGATCGCAAACATAGGTTGATTCTCCCTTCAAAGCTTTGAAAATTGGTAAATTTTCTACGGAATATTGTTCATTTGTTCTCCTTTTGTAGATTTGATTAATTTGTAGTAATTGCTCACTCTCAATCGGAGAAATAATACCTTGGGAAAGTAATTCTTTTCCGAGACTATTTGTATAATAAGGATGCCCTTGAGCATCAGTGACAAAGATACCAACGGGTATGGCTTCTAAAAATTGAGAAAGACGACTTTTGGTTTCTTTTAATTGAGATTCTGCTTTTGATAAGGCGGCATTTTTAACTTCTAAACTCTCTGTATAAATATTAATTCTTTCCATCATTTTATTAAAGGTATTAGCCAAAGTTCCTATTTCATCTTGGGATTTAACGGGAACACGAATTGTGATATCTCCCGCGGTAAATTGGGAGACATATTTGGTCAATATTAGAATTGGTTTTGCTAAATTTTCTCCCAAAAATATTGCGATAATTGTGACAATTATGGCAATGATTAAGGCTAAGAATAATGCGGTACGAGTTTGGGCTTCTATCAGTCCCCAAAAGATAGACTGGGGCTGAGAAAAAATAACAAACCACGGTTTTTCTTTCATCTTCGCGATCGCGATCGCATTATATTGATTATCTGTTTCAGGAAGTCGCACCATCGCGAAGGGTGTTTGATTATAATTATCAAGGGCTTTTTTTAGTTCGGGTAAATTGACAGAAAAATTTTCGGGTTGAATAGGAAGTAAACGTCCCTGGGTTTTTAATTGGTTTACCCTATCTGAAGAGAGGGGAACAACCGATTTTAAAGTCAAGTCAAAATTTAAACCATGGGCTAAATAAATATAATTATCATCGAGTAATATGGCGAAAGAATTTGAACCCCCGATCCCCCTTTCTTGAGAAATAAACTGTTGAATAGCTGTAGCATCATAACAAACTCGTAAAACTCCTATTTTTTCATCTCTTTCATTACGAATAAGACTACTAAAATACATCTGTAATCTTGTTTTTTTTTCGGAAATCTCGAAAATATGGACAGGAGAAGCATAGGGAAATCCCTGGTTAATAGGTTCTTGAAAATAATCAAACTGGGATTCATTTTTTCCCATATCCGGTGTATAAGTATCCATAATATTTTGCCCTTTTAAATCTAAAATTCCGTAGGAAAAAATATTAATATTATCTCGACGGCTGAGACTGCGTAAAATATCAATCACGACTTTTTCTTCAGGACTATTTACCCTTTCTTCTGGCGACAAACTCAAATATTTTGATAATCCGGGTAGCATCGCTTCTACTCGGACATGGTTTTTATTTGTCTCGATAAAGGTATCAATATTAAATGCTATTTTTTGGGCGATCACAGCCAGATTTTTCTGGCCATTTTCTGTGAGATTTTTTTGAGTTATCTCTTTACTAATTACCGTTAATAACAGTAGAGGAATTAGAGCCACAATTAAAAAAGAAATAATTAATTTATTGCGGAGAGTATCAAGTTTTTTAGGTAGTCTCATAAAAAAGCTAATCCAAAAATGAAGAATCTAGTAATTTTTCGGCATTAGGGGGATTATTTAACATCCCTTTTTTCGTAAAAAAGTGAATATATAATTCTGTGGTATATTTTAAAGATTCTGTTGTGTTTCCCGGGGTAAACGCTTGTCTATTTTCTTCCAAATTTAACAATTTTATTCCTTCTAATGAGATACTATCTGTTTCTAAATTAAGGTTTTTAGCAATCATCTTTTTTGCATCTTCCGGGTATTTTTTCCAATAATTCACCCCTTGAAACCAAGCTTTGACAAAAGCACGAATATCCTGAGAGCGCTCTTTCAATACATCATGATGAATCGCAATTATATCAGGAATTAAACCCGGTATTTCTTTACTACTAAAAAGAACATTCAATCCGTTTTTTTTACCTTGTGAAAGAAAAGGTTCCCAAGCATTACCCGCGTCAATTTGACCATTTTTAATCTGTTGAATCACTTCCTCGCCATCCGCATCACTGAAAAAGACATCATCTGCTGTCATACCTTCACTGTCTAACATTTTCGTGATAAATAATTCGCCAAAACTTCCGATGCGAGTCCCAATTCTTTTACCCTTCAAATCACGAATACTGGAAATTTTAGGATTTGCTAAAACGGCATCAGCACCATCAGAAAAATCACAAGCTAGAATAATAGAAATATCAGGATGACGAACACTACTGGTTAAAATACTTCCCAACGCGATCGTGATGCCATCATATTTATGATCGTTAAATTGAGGCAAAGCATCAAGAGCATTTTTGGTATAAATAATTTCGACTTCCACTCCTTGTTGGGCAAAAAAACCTTTTTCTTTAGCAATGATAATGGGTGAAAAACCTGGCCAAGAATCGTAAACAATGCGAAGGGGTGGTAGTTTTGATTTAGGATTTACAAGATTACACGCGATAATAAGCAAGAGAATCCCAACAAATAACCCTATTCTTAACCATCGAGAATTAAACATAATCTCCCCCTGATATTCTCAAGATTTAACCAAAGTGCTATCAACTAATTTCTGTAAATCAACGGGTTGTGTTAGACTCCCAGCATTAATAAAAAAGTTGACATAAAGTTCAGCAGTATGATATAATGATTCTGTGGTTGTACCCGGTGTTAAGGATTTGATATTATCGTTCAATGTTAATAATTTAATACCCTTAAGCGAAATTTCGGAGTTATGGGTATTAATTTCTTTTGCGATTATAGCATTTCCTTCTTGGGGGTGGGTTTTCCAATAGTCAACAGCTTGAAACCAACCGCGGATAAAAGCCCGAACATCCGCGGCCCGATCGCGGACAAGGGAACCCCGAAAAGCCATGACATCAGGAATTAACCCCGGAGTTTGGGCACTGGTAAAAAGTATTTTCGCCCCGTCTTTCACCGCGTGAGAAAGATATGGTTCCCAAGTATGTCCCGCTTGAATTTCACCCCGTTTTAAACTTTCGGGTACTTTCTCTTGAGCCATATTTATCAAATTAATATCATTCCGCGTAAGATGGGCCGTTTCTAACATTTTTATCACAAATAATTCACCAAAACCACTCAGATCAGTGGCGACGGATTTTCCCTTTAAATCCGCGATCGTTTCCAGAGAAGGATTGGCTATAATCGCGTCCGATCCTGCGGATTCATCAATGACAAAAACAATGCGAATATCAGGATTTTTGCCACTCGCGACAATTATAGTCCCTAAATCTTGAAGAGTGCCGTCATATTTTCCCGCACTAAAATCCGCGACTTGTACACGAGTTTCTTCGGAAAAAAAGAGTTCTACATTCACTCCTTCTTTTTGAAAAAATCCCTTTTCTTTCGCGATAATTATTGGTAAATATCCCGGCCAAGGACTATAGGCGATTTTTAGGGGAGGAGTTGTTAATTTTGGGGGAGTAATTATTTCTTGACACGCGATTAGTAAAATAATAATACTCACCAACAGGATAAAATTGCGCCATCGGGGAACTTTCATGTTAATTTAGATTTTTATTCGGATTTGTATAATAGGATCTATTTCCAGCACTGCTACAGATAAGTTTAGGGTAAGTGTGACTAAAATGTGTAAATTTTGTCCCTCTCACCCACGGGACTTTCCCGCCCTTGTGTAGCCAACACTTCTAGGATTAATATAACATATTTTATTTTTCGGCTAATTTGTCCAGATTTTCTCTCACCCACAGACGAAACAGCGATCGCGTTAAAAATAATATCCCCATTATTGATACAGCAAAGGACGCGATCGCGACTTGAGTATAAGGGCTTAATAACAACACGGAACCCGATAAAAAAGAAAACCCAGTCAAACAAGCATAAATAATCGATTTTAGGGCTAACTGAATGCGTTTAAAAGCCCGTTCACTTTCAATATTTTTCACCCGAAATTGTAACTCACCATCACTAATTTTATCCTCTAACTTACGGAGAAAAATCTCAGTCTTACTGGGTTGATTCCAACGATAAGTAATATAATCTTTAGTCTGTCTTGCCAATTCCCCAACCAGAGTTCCTCGCCCTTTGGCAACAGTAATACTTTTCACAAAAGGTTGAGACGCGAGCATAAAATTATAATCAGGCTCTAAAATTCTCGCGATTCCATCTAAAGTCGTTAAGGACTTCATAATAAACATCATTTGAGAAGGTAAACGAAAAGGTTGCTCCTCAAACATAATATAAAGTTCATCTTTAATTTGATTAAATTCTTGAAAATCTACGGGTTTCTCGGTAAATCTATCCAAGATAAAATTCATTAATCTCCGTACCGGCATCATATCGGGAACAGGTTCAATTAATCCCAACAGAATAAGAGTTTCTAATACGGTATCAGTATCTTTTCTTAAGACGGCAAAAAAAGTCTTAATCATTTGTTCTTTGGCAATAGTTTTCACTTCTGCCATCATGCCAAAATCATAAAAAATAAGACTGCCATCTAAAGTCACTGCCATATTACCAGGATGGGGATCTGCTTGAAAAAATCCATCTTGTAATAACTGTTTTAAATAACAACAAATTCCTAATTGATTCAATCGTTTTAAATCAATTCCTTTGGCTTGTAATGTGGGGATATCATCAACTTTAATACCGGGGACATATTCAATAGTAATTATTTTTTTAGTCGTATATCGCCAATAGACTTTAGGGATAATAATTTTCGGATATCCTTGAAAATTTAGAGCAAATCTTTCGGCATTTTTCGCTTCTTCTGTATAATCGATTTCTTGATATAAAATATGGAAAAACTCTTGATAGATAGAATCTAAATCAAATTTTCTTGCCCAACTAAAATAACGCTGACAAAAGCGAAGGACTTTTTGCACAGCTTGGACATCCACATCAAATAAAGTTTTTAAGCCCGGACGTTGTACTTTGACGACAACATCTTCCCCAGTATGCAGTCGCGCTTTATGAACTTGTCCTAAACTCGCCGCCGCGATGGGATAATGCTCGAAATCTCGATATAATTGATAAATATCCTTACCTAGTTCTGATTCAACTAACGCGATCGCGGCTTCGGAACTAAAAGGAGGAACTTTATCTTGTAAATTACATAATTGATCAACATATTCTTTAGGAAGTAAATCAGAACGAGTGGAAAGGGACTGTCCAATTTTAATAAAAGTAGGCCCTAATTCTAGGATAGTTTTAATTAACCATTTAGCTCGTTTCTGTCGAGTTTTTGTGGAATAATCTTGAATTAATCTATCCCACCACAGATAGAACAAAAATTGTCCCGTCGCCAGAAAAACATCTATTTGTCTGGCAATAGGAGAATATTTCGGACGTTGCCATCGCAGCGGTTTAACTGTAGTCTTTTTCAGCATATTTTCCATAAATAATTAAGCACGAAGAGGGAAGAGGGAAGAAGGAAGAAGGAAGAGGGAAGAAGGAAGAAGGAAGAAGGAAGAAGGAAGAAGGAAGAAGGAAGAAGGAAGAAGGAAGAAGGAAGAAGGA